>Ga0307513_10010495_pt1 | contig 11599 bp, 8 predicted proteins | sample 15_EM_MG_FD_202174 | JGI IMG/M metagenome (GOLD analysis project Ga0307513, IMG submission 202174) | Populus trichocarpa ectomycorrhiza microbial communities from riparian zone in the Pacific Northwest, United States - 15_EM | ecosystem: Host-associated > Plants > Roots > Unclassified | place... | reverse complement strand
TTTCTCCCTCACCGGACGTCATCCCGGCGCCCATTTTGCTCCACGAATGCCCGGCCACCAATCCCGGTTTCGTGCCGCAAGCCATCGGCGGGCGTGCAAGTCATATCAATTCCGGGCAGATCAACACCGCTGTTGATCAAGCCCTGGTCACCCTCTGTTCATCGAGTGCTCTGTATGTCAGCCCAGGTCGGCGGGCACCGGCAAAGCGCTGCCCTTGATGAAGTCTTTCCAGCTCAGGTCCCACGGCGTCCACCCGTTCGCCTGGACCAGCTTGTCGCCGGTGCCGCGCACGGTGATCGGATCGCCGATCAACGTCTTGCCGAAAAGCCACTGGGCGTTCGACGGCGACAGATTCACACAACCGTGTGACACGTTTCGATGACCCTGGGCGCCCACAGACCACGGCGCGGAGTGAATGTACTGCCCGCTCCAGGTCAGTCGCTGGGCGTACGCGATGGTCATTTTGTAGCCGTTTGCCCCGTCCGTGTCGGTGGTGTCGAAGACGGTGGACGTCTTCTTGTCCATCACCACCATCGTGCCGCTCGACGAGGGTGTGCTCGGCTTGCCCAGGCTCACCGGCATCGTCCGGATCGTCTTGCCGTTCTCGATGACGGTCATCTTCTTGGTGCTGTTCTCGACCTTCATGATCAGGCTGCGGCCGATCTTCGCGGTGGCGGAGCGGTCCTGGTCGCCGTAGCGGCCACCGCCGGTCGGCAGCCCGCCGACGGCGATCCGCACGGTCAGCTTGGTCCCGGTCTGCCAGTACTTCGGGGCGCGGTAATAGGCCTGAGTGCCACTCGAGGTCCACGACCAGGCGCCGGGCTGCGGCGGGTCGGTCTGCACAAACATCCGCTTCTGTACGGCGGCCCGGTCGGCCTTCTTGATGCCGGGTACGAACTCGACCACCACCGGCATCGCGACCCCGTAGGTGCGGTCGTCGAAAAGATAGAGCCCCGTGCCGGTCTCCCGGGACGGCTTGGCCATCGTGGTGAAGGAGGTGGTCGCCGTGCTGACCACGCCCGCGTCGTTCGTGGCGGTGACCGTGGCCGCGTACCGCTGCTTGTTCTTGAGGGGTTTGCGCGGCACCCAGGACGAACCGTCCTCGCGCAGCGCGCCCGCGACGGAGCCGCCCTTGGCGTCCTTGACCGCGACGGTCTGGACCTTGCCGCCGCTGACCTTGAGCCCGATCTCGGCGCTGACCGGCACGTTGGTCTTGCCGCTGGCCGGGGTGAGCTTGATGCCGGTGGCCGAGGCGCCGCCGGCACTGCCGGACTCGGTGGCCGGCCCACCGGAGGCCGACGCCGACGGGGGCGCACTGGCGACCCAGGCGGCGGCAGCTTCGCGGTCCCCGTCACTGCTGCTGCACGCAGTCAAGCCGAGCGGCACGACCGCCGCCAGCGCCAAAACCGTCACCAGCGAGCGCCGCACGCTATTCATGTTCTGCCCATCTTCTGCCCCGTTTTCACGTTCCGCGCGCACATCTTGCCCTACGAACGCAAGCCCGGGTGTCCACTCGCCGGTCAAGTTTGCCCAAAGATGATCATGCGGGGTGCGGGTTGAAGGGGGCTCCAACGTGCGTGCTATCGTTTCTGCGTTGTCAGCGAGCGCCGCTAGCTCAACTGGCAGAGCAGCGGACTCTTAATCCGCGGGTTGTAGGTTCAAGTCCTACGCGGCGCACAAGCACTGACCAGCAAGCATGTCGATCGGAAGATCGCTTGCTGGAGGACGTGAGTCAGCTGTGAGTCCAGTTCTGGACTCACAGCTCGCCTCCCCATAGCCGCATTGGTGCGGCTGAGATCGAGTGTTGACCCTTCGGGCGAAAGTCCTTACCTTGCCGTTGACGGCGGCTGGTCACGATGTGCGGGCTACGCCGCGGCGAGGTCGCCGGCCTGCGGGGCGACGACTTCGATTCACCGACGCTCACGTACGCATCACCAAACAGCTCCACATCAACGGGCCGCAGCGCTGGACCGGACCACCGAAGTCGGCTGCTGGTACGCGCGTCGTGCCACTCGATGACGTCACGAATGAGGCGTGTCGCCGGCACTGGCTGAACGTAGCTGCTGATCCGCGGCGAGAGGCCTTGAACCCGGATGGGGCGATGTTCCTTCTACCGGATGGCAGGCCGGTCAGCCCGGACTATCTGACTCGCCGGTTCGCTCGATTGGTCAGGCTGCATGACCTGCCGCTGATCCGGTTCCACGATCTGCGGCATGAGTCGGCGAGCTTGATGGGCGCCGCGGGGGTGGAGCCGCACGTGATCCAGAAGGTGTTGGGTCATTCCAGCGCGGTGACTACGGTCGACACGTATTGGCAAGTGTTCCGGGAGGCGGCGCGGGCGGTCAACGCCTCCGCCGATCTGTTGCGCCAGCACGCGAGCCGCCGACGAAGGCTGGGTCCAGCGATCCTCGCGGGACGTAGGCATATCGACCATGACGAGTCGTGGGGTGGTGGTGAGGCTGGTGGGGGCCGGTGAGGCCCCGACCAGCAGGTCGGTGCTAGAGGTGTGAGTCGTCGCGGCTGGTGACGACGAACGCGGTGCCGGCGAGCCGCTCGCCGATGGTGTTTTGGCCCAGGCTTCGTGCTGGCCGGTGCCGGCGGCGCTGAGGTTGAGCAGCTGCACGAGGTCGGTGACGCGTGGCGCTTGCGGGAGGTCGCAGATCACGACGGCTTTGCCGGTGGCGTCGTCGTTGTCGGCGTCGTCAGGGTCGTCGGGGACCCACCAGCCGAGGTGTACGCCATCGCGCAGTTAGTGTCGGGCACGATCGCCGACACCGTCACGGTGATCGGCCGTGCCACAGTCACCCCCACCCCCGCCGGCAGACTCGTGTGACGGGGAGGAGTCTGTCGGCCGCCGCTGTATGGGCGCGAGGTCGCGTAGCTTGAGTCGGTTGACCGAAGCGTCTTGTCGGCGGTCGCGGACACGATCGGTTCGTTGTTCAACGAGCTGAGGAGACCAGCGATGCCGACTGTCATGTTCATCCACGGCCTTTGGTTGCATTCGACCTCCTGGGCCGCCTGGCAGGAATTCTTCGAAGCGGCCGGCTATGAGACTCTCGCCCCGGAATGGCCGGGTACGCCGGACACCGTCGCGGCGGCGCGAGAGAGCGCCGACACAATCGCCGATCACGGCATCGACGACGTGACGATGCACTACACCGCCATCATCGAACAGTTGGACGCGCCGCCGATCCTGATCGGGCACTCGTTCGGGGGCATGATCGCCGAGAAGCTGCTCGGCCTGGATCGCGCGGCCTGCGCAGTGGCCGTCGACGCCGCACAGATCAAGGGTGTGCTGCCGCTGCCGCTGGCCGCGTTGCATTCCACGCTGCCGGTATTTCGGAATCCCGCCAACGTGCACCGCGCCGTGTCGCTGACCCCCGAGCAGTTCCGGTTCAGTTTCGGCAACGCGATCAGCCAGCAGGAGTCGGACGAACTCTACGAGCGGTGGACGATCCCCGCACCGGGCCGGCCGCTGTTCGAGGCGGCCTCGGCGAACTTCTCACTGCACTCGCCGGCTGCGGTCGACACCGCCAACGACGAGCGGGGCCCGCTGCTGCTGATCGCCGGCGGCAAGGACCACACCGTCCCGGAGGTGATCACCAAGGCGACCGCCAAGCAGTACCGGCACTCCACCGCCGTCACCGACGTGATCGAGTTCCCGGACCGCGGCCATTCGCTGACCATCGACGGCGGCTGGCGCGAGGTCGCGACCACCGCGCTCGAGTGGCTGAAGAAGCAGGGACTGTGACCATGCGAGCTCTGCGCGCGCACCATCGCGGCGGTCCCGAACAACTCGTCGTCGAGGACGCCGAAACTCCGGTCCCGGGGCTCGGCGAGGTCCTCGTCGCGGTGCACGCCGCTGCGATCACGCTGACCGAACTGGGCTGGGATCTGTCGTGGCAGACCCGCGACGGCACCGACCGCACGCCGGTGATTCCCTCCCACGAGCTCAGCGGTGTCGTCGCCGCGGTGGGCGAGGGCGTCGCCGGGGTGACGGTCGATGACCAGGTGTACGGCTTGGTCGACTTCGACCGTAACGGCGCGGCCGCGGATTTCGTCATCGTCCCCGCGTCCGCGCTGGCCGCCAAGCCGGTCAAGGCTTCCCACGTTGAGGCCGCGGCGCTGCCTCTGGCCGCGCTCACTGCGTGGCAGGCGCTGGTCGACCACGCCGACGTGCAGGCCGGCGAGCGGGTCCTGGTACACGGCGGAGCGGGCGGCGTCGGTGTGTATGCCGTCCAGCTCGCCGCGGCCCTCGGCGCGCAAGTGATCGCCACCGATTTGCCGGGCAACGAGGCGTTCGTCCGTTCGCTGGGGGCGGCGCAGTTCCTGGACTTCACGACGCAGCGCTTCGACGCCGAACTGTCCGGCCTCGACGTCGTCCTGGACGCCGTCGGCGGCCAGACCCTCACCCGCTCGTACGGTGTGCTGCGCCCGGGCGGGCGGCTGGTCACCCTGGCTGCACCGCCGGATCAGGCGGACGCGGAGAAACATGCGGTGCACGCCATGTTCTTCGTCGTTCAGCCGGACCACGGCGAGCTGACCAGGATCGCGGCCATGGTCGACGACGGTAGCCTGCGGCCGGTCGTCGCCGGCACGTATCCCCTGGAGCGGGGCAGGGCCGCGTTCGAGGCGGTCAACGGCCCGCGTCGCCCTGGCAAGATCGTGCTGGTGGTGCGCCCATGAACGGCACGGACACCGTCGCCGACGCCTTGCAGGTCGTGAGGTGGGGGTACGAGGCCCTCGCCCGTGCTGATGTGGCCGGCATGTTGGCACTGGCCAGTCCCGACATCGAGGTCTACCAGTCGGAGTCGGTGCCGTGGGGTGGCCGGCACCACGGACATGCGGGACTGATCGATTTTCTTACCGGGGTGCGTGCCGCGCTCGACAGCCGGGTCGAGATTGGTGAGTTGTACGTCGCGGGCGATGAGGTCATCCAGGTCGGACGAACCCGCGGGTACACCGCCGCGACCAGGACGCCGTTCGACGCGCCAGAGGTGCATGTCTGGCGGGTGACCGACGGCCGGATCGCCTCGTTGGCCGTCTATGTCGACACCGACGTGCTGCATGCAGCGTTGCAGCCGGCCACGCCTGCGGGGTGACCGATGGCGCCCACGCGTGCGCCTCGACTCGTTCCGCACCTCGCCGCAAACGCGGGCCGCACGCGGACTCACGATCGATGTGCCCGAGCCTGGATATGCATCCCAGCCGGAGTTGACGTGCCCGCGAAACGCTGCCGTGCGACTTGTCGTGGCGCTTGTCGTCCTGACATCAGTCACGCGGCTGAGAGACCATCACGCACTTCCCGCGGCAGGGGTGAACAGCGACTCGCACTCTTGCGATTCGGCCGTTGCTTTGCTCACCGCGCTATGGAAGGAAATACCGGATGTCCCATCACCTCGACTCGCCGCTGGCCCGCCAGGACCCTCGGCTGAACATCACCGACCAGTACGTGTTCGATGACGCCGACGCCACCGTTCTGATCATGAATGTGCGTACGTCGCTGGCCGGCGACAGCGGGCCGTCCGGCTTCCACGACGAGGCCCGGTACGAATTCAAGATTCACCTCGATGACGCCACCGTCGAGAACCTGAGCTTCCGCGTCGTCTTCCAGCCGGCCGGCGACGGCGCGCAGGCCTACACGGTCTGGCGGCTCGAGGACGATGCCGCTGCCCGGGACGCCGGCGTCGGGACCCAGATCTCCGGCGGCAGCACCGGGGCGCTCATCCACGGACGCGACGGCGTCACCGTGTGGGCAGGACGCGCCCGCGACCCGTTCTTTCTCGACCTCGCCCAGTTGGGCGAGGTCGACAAGCTCGTGCAGCACGGCCAGGACGCTGCGATCACCGGGTTTCTGCCCGGCCAGGCCAGCAACAGCTTCGCGGGCTCCACGGTCGACAGCATCGTCCTGCGGATCCTGCATCACGACCCGGCCCTCTTCCCGGACCGCATGATCCGGGTGCGGAGCACCACTCGGCTGGCCACCGATGCCGGCGGCTGGCGCCAGGTCAGCCGCGCCGGCCTGCCGATGATCTGGCCGGTGTTCCGCGACTCCGACAGCGACACCGCGAGCCACGCCAATAAGACCCACCCCGCCGACGATGTTGTGAACTATGCCAAGACGATCAGGGACCTGACCGCCGCAACCGTTCGCCGGCTGGGAACCTCACGCCGGCCCGACGGGTACGCCGACGCGGTCGTCCAGCGGCTGGTCCCGGACACCCTGCCCTATCGGGTCGGTACACCGGCGATTCTCGGGTTCACCGCATCGCCGGCGCTCAGCTACCGCAGCGGGCGCGGCCGCTGGGTGCTGGCCGCCACCGTCGGGGGTTCGGCGATCGCGTCGATCGACGCGACGGTGGTGGGTATCGCGCTGCCGGCGATCGGCCGTTGCGTCCTGCCCAGTTCGCGGCCGGTTTCCACACGGCCGCGGTCATCTGCGCCGTCTTGTGCGCCGCCGCCGGTGGGCTCGCCGCTGTCACCGTCAGCAACAGCGCCGGCGGGGCAGACACACCGCTGCGGCACCTGGCCCGCCACGCTCACGGTGGATTCGACGCTCGCCGCTGAGCGGAGCCGCCGATCTGACGCCGTTCACAGCGATTCGCCGCCCGGCCGGCCTGACAGCTCGGGCAGCTGTTTCAGTCACGTGACCCAAGCCGCCTGCCATGGATGGCTCCTACCCTGCGGGCGTCATCACAGGGCAGAGGGAGACCACTGGTGCGAGCGACGACGCGGGTGATACCCCACAACCGCTTCATCGACCAGGCGAGACCGCAGCTTGGGACCGCATCGTGCGCCCGCCCCGGCGAGCGGCACCGTTGTTTCTGTAAAGCCGTGGGGCGATGAGCGGGGTACGGCTCGCCGGGCGTGGGCGTGAGCAGGCTGCCATCACTGCGTTGATCAACAACGCTGCCGTGACCGGTGGGGCGCTCGTGCTGACCGGTGAGCCGGGGATCGGCAAGTCCGCGTTGTTACAGGTTGCCGAGGACGTGGCCCGGGCAGCGGGTGTCCGGGTGTTGACCATGGCGGGGGTGGAATCAGAGGCGCAACTGCCGTTCGCCGGGCTACATCTGCTGCTACGCCGGGTGCTGTCGTCCGCGCGTGGGCTGCCGCCGGCGCAACGCGATGCGCTGCGCTCGGCGTTCGGCCTGTTCGACGGGCCGCCGCCGGAACCCTTCCTGGTGGCGCTGGCCACGGGAAACCTGCTCGCGCAGCTGTCGACAGAACGACCGGTGGCGGTGTTTGCTGATGACGTGCAATGGCTGGACCCGCAGACGCAGGAGGCGGTCACCTTCGTGGCTCGCCGCGCGGGCGCCCACCGGATCGCGGTCATCGGGGCGGTCCGGACCGGGCACTCGGGCCCGTTCGTGAGCGCGGGTCTGCCGGAACTCGAGGTGGCCGCCGTGGACGAGACAGCGGCGACGCAGATCCTGCGCAGCGCCGCCGGCGACCTCACCGCCGCCGACCGCGACCGGATCCGCATGCAGGCCCGCGGCAACCCGCTGGCCCTGCTGGAACTGCCGGCTACCTGGCGCGGCCCGCTCGCGCCGACCAACGACCTGCAACCGGTCACCCTGTCGGTGCGGCTGGAACGGGCGTTCGCCGCTCGCATCGCGCAGCTGCCGGAATCGACGCGGGACGCCCTGCTGGTCGCGGCAGTGGACTCGGCCGGCGACGTGGCGCAGGTGCTCGCCGCCGCTGCGGTATTGCGTTCGGCCCCGACCACGCCGGCAGCACTGCTATCCGCCGTCGACGCCCGGATGATCATCCTCGACGGTGCTTCGGTGGTCTTCCGCCACCCTCTCGTACGCTCCGCCGTGCTACAGGCCGAGACGCTGACCCGGCGTCAGGCCGCGAACGCCGCGATGGCGGCCGTGCTCGTCGGCGAGCCCTACCGGCGCACCTGGCACCGGGCTCAGTCGATCATCGGCCCGGACGACGACATCGCCGACGATCTCGAGGCGAACGTGCGCCTGGCGCTGAGCCGCGGTGGTGTCATGTCCGCGATCCGCGACCTGGAACGCTCAGCGCAGCTGACCCGTGAATCGTCGCGACGCGGGCGGCGGCTGTTGCTCGCCGCCGAGCACGCCTTCAGTATCGGACGCGCCGATCTGGTCGATCGGCTGGTGACCGCAGCCGCCCGCACCGACCTGTCCGAACTCGACGTGAGCCGGATGGCGTGGCTGCGGGAGATCTTCCACGACGGTGTGCCCGGCGACGCCACCCGGGTGCTAGACCTGTGTCAGGCGGCCGAGAAGTCAGCCGGCATGGGTGACCGGGACCTGGCCCTCAATCTGCTGCTCGGCGCGGCCCTGCGCTGCTGGTGGGCGGACACCGGCCCGGCGGCCCGCGCCCGAGTCGTCGCGATCGCCCAGAGGCTGGCCGGAACCGAGGACGATCCGCGGCTGCTGGCCGCCCTCGCCGTCGCCGAACCGGTGCTGCAGGTGCGCGTCGTGCTGGACAGGCTGCGGTGCGTCGCCGTGGACGAGATCGGCAGCGCCGACACGTTACGACTGCTGGGCATGGCCGCGCACGCGGTCGGTGACGAGGTCCGAGCGGCGGATCTACTGTCGCGGGCGGAGCGGATGCTGCGTGATCAGGGCCGGTTGGGCCTATTGCCGCAGGTACTGAGCATGCAGGTACAAGTCCGCCTGGAACTGGGTGACTGGGACGGCGCCGCGGCCGCCGCCGACGAGGGCCAGCGGCTGGCCCGAGACACCGGACAACCGATCTGGACCACCGGAACGCTGGTGTGCGACGCCCGCGCGAACGCCTTCCGGGGCCACCCCGACGTGGCCCTCAAGCTGGCTACCCAGGCCGAGCTGGCAGCCGGCCCGCGACGCCTCAACGACCTTCTGGCGTGCGTACAACTGGCCCGGGGCGCCGCCTGGTTCGTCGAAGGCCGGTACCCGGCCGCATACGCCGCCCTGCGCCGCCTGTTCGACCCGGCCGACGCGAGTTTCCACCAGCGTGAACGGTTCGCAGGAGTGATGTTCCTGGCCGAAGCGGCGATCCCCGCCGGTCAGGTCGACGACGCCCGCCGCGTGGTCGAGCAACTGCAGGAGCTGGCCGCCGTCGCACCGGCCCCGATCCTTCGAGTCCACCTGCTGTACGCGCGGGCGGTGCTCGCCCACGACCGCGACGCGGATCGGTGGTACCGCGACGCCCTGCGCGAGGACCTCGGCGCGTGGCCGTGGCCTCGGGCCCGCCTTGAACTGGCATACGGCACATGGCTACGTCGGCGGGGACGCCCAGGTGAGGCCCGGGCTCACCTCGCGTCCGCGGCGGCCGTGCTGACCCGCATCGGCGCGGCCGCGTGGGCCGAGCGGGCCCGCGCCGAGCTGCAAGCCGCCGGCGACTCGCCGCAGCCGCGATGAGCACCGGCGACCTCGTCGGCCGCGAGCAAGAACAGCGGATCCTCGGCGAACTGCTGGACCGGACAGGAGAACAGGGCGGTGCCGTGGTCGTCCGCGGCGACGCCGGGATCGGCAAGACCACCTTGCTGCGGGCGACCGTGCAGCACGCGCGCAGCGGCGGGTTGCTGGTGCTCGAAACCGCCGGCGTGCAGGCAGAGGCCCAATTGCCGTACGCCGGTCTGCATCAGCTGCTACGTCCGGTGCTCACCGACATCGAGACCCTGCCGCTGGGACAACAGCGGGCGTTGCGGGCGGCGTTCGGTTTCGAGGAAGGGCCGCCGCCGGAACCGTTCCTGATCGCGCTCGCGTCGTTGACGCTGCTCACCGACCTGGCGGCCACCCATCCGGTCGTGGTGGCCGTCGACGACGTGCAGTGGCTGGACGGCCCCAGCCACGAGGCGCTGGCCTTCGTCGCCCGCCGGATCAGCCGCGATCCCGTCGTCATCATCGGCACGGTACGCAACGGCCACGGCGGACCCTTCACCGATGCCGGCCTACCCGAGATCGAGGTGTCTGGTCTCGACAACGCGGCCGCCCGGGAACTACTGACCCTGCATGCCGGCGATCTGGGCTTCGCCGACCGCGAACGCATCCTGCGCGAGGCGTTGGGCAACCCGCTCGCGCTGGTGGAGCTACCGGCCGCCTGGCGCGTCACCGCCGACTCGGCGGCGCTGCCACCGCCGGTGCTGCCGTTGACCGCCCGACTGGAGCGGTCCTTCGCCGGACGGCTGAGCGACCTACCCGCGGCCACCCGTGACGCGATCCTGATCGCCGCCGTGAACACCGTCGACGAGCTGCCGGAGATCCTGTCCGCCGCCACCATCCTCGCCCAACGCCCAGTGGGCACGCAGGACCTCGACAGCGCCACCGCCGCGGGCCTGATCCGCTTCGACGAGTTGCGGGTGAGCTTCCGGCACCCGCTGGTGCGCTCCGCTGTGCTGCGGGCCGAGACGCTCGGACGTCGCCATGCCGCTCACCGGGCACTCGCCGAGGTGCTGCACCATGAGCCATTTCGCCGGACCTGGCACCGCGCCCAGTCCATCATCGGCGTCAATGACGAGGTCGCCGACGAACTGCAGGCCGGCTCCGTCACCGCTCTGCGCCGCGGCTCGGCGACCTCCGCGATCTGGGCCTTGGAACGCGCCGCGCAGCTCAGCAGCGAGCCCGCCGTGCGCGGCCGCCGGCTGCTACTGGCCGCCGAACACGCCTTCGGCCAAGGCCGAGCCGACATCGTCAGCCGGCTGCTCGCCGACGCCGCCCGCACCCCACTGTCGGAGCTGGACCTGGCCCGGATCCAATGGCTGCGCGAAATCTTCAACGACGGAGTACCCGGAGACGCCACCCGCGTTCTCGAACTCTGCGACATCGCCGAGAGATCCGCCAAGGCCGACGACGTCGACCTCGCCCTGAACCTGCTGCAGGGCGCAGGTCTGCGCTGCTGGTGGGCAGACGCCGGCCCGGCAGCCGCAGCGCGCATCGTCCAGGTCACCCGGCAGTTGCCGGGCGCGGAGAACGACCCCCGCGCGCTGGCGGCCCTGGCGACGGCCGAGCCGGTGGGGCAAAGCGCATGGGTACTGGAGCAACTCGCCCGGATCGCGGTCGAGACCGTCACCGACGCGGACACGCTGCGACTGTTGGGCATGGCCGCAAAAGCGGCCGGTGACCCGGTCCGCACCATCGACTTCATCGACCGCGCGGAGAGCCGCCTACGTGAGCAGGGCCGGCTCGGACTGCTGTCGCACGTGCTGACCATGCAGATCCTCGAGCGCCTCGAACTCGGCGAATGGGAACGCGCCGCCGCGGCCATGGAGGAAGGCCAGCGGGTGGCCCGCGACACCGGCCAGCCGATCTGGACCACCGGCACGCAATCCCTGCACGCGGTCGTCCTCGGGCTGCGCGGTGAACGCGACCGGGCTCTCGAACTCGCCGCCCAGGTCGAACAGGCGGCCAATCGTCAGCACCTCAATGACCTGCTCGCCTGCGTGCAACTCGCCCGCGGCTTCGCCTGGCTCAGCACCGGGAACCACACCCAGGCCTACACGCAGCTGCGGCGCATGTTCGACCCCGCCGATCCCAGCTACCACCCCGCGGAACGATTGCACGCGGTGATGTTCCTGGCCGAGGCGGCGGTCCACGCCGGCCGGCGCGACGACGCCCGGATCGTCATCGACGAATTGGCGGCG
>Ga0307513_10010494_pt1 | contig 11600 bp, 13 predicted proteins | sample 15_EM_MG_FD_202174 | JGI IMG/M metagenome (GOLD analysis project Ga0307513, IMG submission 202174) | Populus trichocarpa ectomycorrhiza microbial communities from riparian zone in the Pacific Northwest, United States - 15_EM | ecosystem: Host-associated > Plants > Roots > Unclassified | place... | reverse complement strand
TGAGAGGAAACGTTCTACAGTGACAGTGAGGTTCTGGATTTGGATCTGCTGGCCGGCGACGAGGATGCCCTTCTGAGCCTGTTGCTGCTGCTGGAGGTATATCATCTGCGCATGCTGCTGTGCCTGCTGTTGCTGCTGGGATTGCTGCTGTTGGAGGACATATTGCTGGTTCATCACTTGTCCAGCGTCGTCACGTCGTCTCAAGATTTCTCCAAAAGCGACAAGCAGCGGGAGGTATTCGGGTCTTGCCAAACACTGATTTGGAAATGTCCATGGGTGCCGAGTTCGACGGTGGGCCAGCACATGCTGTGGATCAGACGCATACTCGTACACTAGTCCTGCTTCAGGCTGCATCGAGGGAACGTTGAGATCAACCCCTTCCATTCTGGCACGCCGAACACACGCACACACACACAACGCCCCCAGTCACCCCCAGTGGTACATCAGTATCACAACGAATCCTAGCCCTAGTATCATCCCCATAATGACCGCATCTCGCCGTCGCCGCGACCGAATCATCCCCAACAAGTTATTAATCCCTGGCATTGTCGCTGCACCGTTGTCAGCAACACAGCAGGCGCTAGGAAGAACACAAACAAAAAGAACGTACTCAGGACACCGTGCATGCGAGTACTGATCCCAGAAATGGCGTTCCTTTGGCGGCCAAATTCTGCCCGTGTCTCGTACGCCTGCTCGAGCAGTTGGTCGGTCATTCGGTGAGAGCCGTCAATGTGGTCACGCTCTGCCAGCAGAGCGTCTGTTGTCGACGCATGCGCCGCTTTGTATGCACTGTACCCGGCGTGAGTTTGCGAAATATGAAGGGGCACCCATAACGCACTGTATATCACTCCGCACGTTACTCAGCAAGTTGGCTTTATCCAGTGCATGTTGCAGGTTAGTCTGGTAGACGAAGTGTTAGCCAAAGTTCCCCACTACGATCGAGACAGGGACGCGCAAGGCCGTCTCTCGTCCGTCTGGAGTGTACGAATTCCATAGTAGACAAACACATGCCTTAGTCCTCTTGAAGTCCACCTTGTAATCCTCCAATACGTCCCTATGCCGCTGAACGGCGTGCAGCATACTCTGTGTCGGGGGGTTCTCAGGGTCATTAAGTAACGCAGCCATCTCCTCGACCGTCTCCTTCAACTGTCCGTCCGGGAAACCTTCCACGTCAGCCTTCAGCCCACACTCCACTCGGGCAAATGACGCCTCGCGCGCGCACCTTTTCCAATAGCCCCTCAACTTCGCTCTCCAGGTCGTCCCATCGTTCAGTGTCACGTCCGCTCTCGACGTCCCCGCCGGGTTTGGAGAGGGACATGCCCAGCCGCGAGTAGGCGGACATTTTAGACTCGAGGACGGATTCGAGGGTGCGTGCTTGACGGCGGAGTGACTCGTACGTGGCCATGTGCGGCAGTGGTTAATATAAGAGTGATAGTCAGGCCAAGAGAGAGACGAAAGTGATGGTGAGGACTAACACCCTTGGTTGCTTTGTGGTGAGCTTTGTGTCTGGAAGTCGACAACAAGGTGCTTCGTTGACGGTGCATAAGCAGGAGGTACCAAGAGAGGGATAAACGGCGTCAAGAGCTGAGCAGAGTTGTCTTCAAGGCGAGCCCCAATTTCAGGGTTACTCCTTATTCGTTGCGCCCGCCTCTATCTGCTCATTTTATCTCCCAAAGACAGTAGAATTTCGCCTCTCGCCTCACTCATGACGCAGCGATTCACCCAGCTTGATTCCTCTTGAAAGGCCATTGGGGCTTCACTAAACTCACACCTCGTCCTCGCGACCATTTCTCAGCAATATGATCAGCACACCTCGTCTCACTGTCCGCACAGGCGACGCTGTACCGACCAAAGGCCAACTTACTGATCCGACAGTTTTGTTAAGTTTCAAGCATATACATACAGCTATTTCTCCTTCCTTTAGACCCAACCCAAGGGCAAAGCAATCGAGAAAGAAAACACCAACATTTATTTCATTGGAACGGCGACAACTATAATCGAATGGCGCGGCATTAGAATTATGACAGACCCACGAACAATTGGATGGACCGGCTCCTTGAAAGTACGATTGAAGTGGAAGAAGCCAAGGCGGGGTATAGGTTTACATCAGCGGGGATACGTTTATGGTTGATGACCTGAAGGCGATTCCAGAGAAGCACCCGCACGTGGACTTGATGCTAATCCATTTAGGAGGCACTACGATTCCTGGACCTGAGATACCGTTACTTAAGGTCAATATGGACGGGAAGCAGGGTGGTCAGTTGGTCAATCTAATTAACTCGAATGTGGCGGTACGCTTTGTCGACGCACATTTGACTGGAACTGGTCGGTAGATTCCATTCACTATGATGACCATGGTGAGTACCTTGATTACATCAAGTCTCTTGCGCTCACCTTATCGTTGCGGTAGACATGGTCAAAAGCCGTTTGAAGGTTCGAGCTCCGCTCCGCTTGAGCCGGCATCTGTTAATCAACATCATAGGATTTCGAGAACGAGGTGCAGAAAGCGGGCCTCGACTCGCAGGTCGTGGACCTCAACTGTGGAGAAGGCTCTACCTTTAGCATCAACGAGGACGTGTTCTAGGTTTGCAATGAGAAATGTCGATGTCCCGATTGCACTTGAATGTGGAATACAATTTCTCCCAATACTACATTGCAGTAGTTTAACGGTGTGCGGGAGATTATCACACCGGCCCTTGTAAGAATGAGAAAAAAATTCCTCATAAACCATACACGGAGCGTGTATTTGAGTGAGCCATAAGGACAAACCTCACGAGAGACGCGAAAAAATCTAGTGCTCTAGGTACCGACCGTACGCCGTCTTCCCAAGGAGTGAGATTCGAGTGTTTTAGTCGTGTAGAAACGGCGGTTGCCTTGGTTCATCACTCCAGAATGACGCGATAAAATCCGGTTCAACCGAAGAGCAATGGGTCTCTCTCTGAAAAGTGCGAGTTTCGATCCACCACGATATATATACGGGTTCTCTGCTGAAGAAAAGGTTCCCGCCCCGTCACGGGTTGGAGTCGAAGAGATCCTCGAATGCTGGATACAGAAAGGACGCCGGTAAGCAGAACTACCTCTCGATCAAATTGTCCAACAAAGAAACTAGTTACCTATCACGCCTCCTTCTCAAATCATGGGGACTAATGGTGTCCTGCTGCGTGACCATGTCCTTTTGTATGCGCACGACTCAATCGCCACTCATCCCATGCAACATATACCCCAAAGGCCACGACTGCGATGCCAAAGCCGGGGAACATTTGCCTGAAATACGACCGCCCGGAGAACATTGGGTGCTTTCGCCATGCCTCCAGCTTCGCCCAAGGGTCCCGATATAGTTGCATGGCAGTAGTAGAGTCTGTACCGTGGGGTCATTAGGATGCAACGGCAAGTCGAGCGGATAATGGAAGGCTTGTACGTTTTAGGTGTTAGCACCACTAGAACTTGCGCTTGGAACAGTTGACGACGAATTTGAACAAGGAGGAGAGAAGAGATTCTCTAAGTTGGAATTCCAGACCCTGCCGCCGGGGATGTGCCGCTCACAGAGAGTTGAGGTCGAAACCAAGATGGAATAAAGCACTCTCCAACCAATCAGGAAACCATAATTAATTAACGGAGTCTTTGCAGATAGATGATACTAATTTATTACATGGTAAACGTGGTACATTAGTAGCAGATCGACGAAGGCTACCAAAGTCGCAAATAATGACGAACGCACAAACCCACCTGGAAAAGCAGTTAGTCAACAGACAGAAACCAGTGGGTATATATGGGTGGGTGCTCTGTTTGCAAACTATAAACCCTCATACAGCCCAGCATCATCGCCCTCTTTCGCTCCTCCAAAAATCGACGAGCAGCCCAGCGGAGCAAAGCGCAACCGTGTTCCGCCAGAGAGATAGTGGGTACGAAACAGTAGGGCTTGGCGTGATGTGCGAGCATTTCCGGCGAGTTGCTTGTTTTCATCTTTGCACTGGAAATAAGAAAAGCACTAGCACTGACCGTGTCGGAGGGTGAGATTCTAGTAGTGGTCACTCGCTAGTGACTCCCTTTGCCACCAGAACTGGATTCCTCTACTTCGGGCTCGTACGGTTTCCACACCTCTTTACTCGCGTGCATCAGCTCATAGAGTTGTCCTAGTTGATCGCTGCTCATCTGCAATTACAATGTATGAGTACCATTCGAGCTCAGAATAGAGGTGTAATTCGTGCAGGTAAAGTCGAATGCAAGCAACCACAATATCACGACTCGCACCTTTTCAAAGACGGTGGTGTCCATCTTCTTCCCTTGAAATGGCTTATCTTTTGAGGATTGTGATTCTATTTCGTCTAAATATCGTTTCCATTCAAGAAGGAACCCCATCACATGAACAGGGTTGTCAGCAGTACTGTGCCGATGGAACTCTGTACATGTATTAGCTCATCCATTAGAGTAAAAGGCAAGAGTAGAGACATTCGGTCAGTTAACTTCATCACGCGGCTTTGACATACCAGCCTTGACATAATCATCCCCCAAGGAGCGCATTTCGAAAGGAAGTGACCTGTGATGTGCCCTTAATATGCGCCTGTACAGGCTTTTGGATTTGAAGACATATTAAAACGTCACATGAGTCGTGTTTAGAGCGGGCATTCGAGGTAAATTCACGAAAGGACCAAGTCGCCATTGGAAGAGTCGACAGTGGGTCAAACATAAACTAGAAGCAAGAAGAGGGCCCCTTACGGTATTGGAGGAAGAAGTTTCGCTTTGGCAGCGCGCAAATTGATCTTATCCAATTTGGAGCTGGTCTGGACGACCTCCGCCAGGACTCGTAATGTTGGTTTCATGGCTGAATTAGTCGTAAAAGTTGACGAAACGACAATGCCTCGACCTGGTCCACGAAGGAAGATTTCACGAAGAAAGTAGGGTTCAAGAGGCGATTGAAATTACAGCTCGTCAACTTGACCACCGACCATAGAATCAGGTTTTCGCAATGTACGTCTGTGGGACCGCAACGTGCTATTATCGTCGTGCTGACCCATCGAATGCCCCCAGGCCTCCGAAAGGTTGGCGAAAGTCTCTCGCCGCGATGCAAGACCCGCTTGGTAGCGCGGGCGGGACGCCAGGCCCTTCCAATGTCGTGCGTTTACGTCTCCACTGCCCTAATTCCCTCTCACACGCTCTCCTGGCTTTGACCTCGCATCAGGACGAAGGCGAACTCACGACTATTCACAGTCACTGCCTGAGCAACTCTCCTTCATGCATATTCCCAAGCCGTTCAAGAACCCGTATTATACCAAGAACCAGACACGACGCACGCAGACGCTTAAGACCCTGCTAGCGAGGGAGAAGGAACGAGACAAGGCCATTCGCGTGGAACGCAAGGAACAAAAGCTGCAAGCGTTGGCGGAGAAGCAGGCCAAAGACGAAGAAAGCGATAAGATGGAGATCGACGAAGGTGTCATTGAACAGACGAAGAAAGGGAAAGACGGGAAGGATGGGAAAGAACTCGACAAGGACGACTCGGATTGGGAATGTGACCTAGAGGACCTACCTTCATGTAAGGAACCAACACCTTTACTTTCTAATTCCCATTTCTGACCCTGTTACGTAGATTTCTCAATTGAAGCGCCACCATCCTTCTTACCTCTGCGCAAATATTGTGATATCACAGGCCTAGAGGCGAGTCGATGTCTAGTAACAATGATAAAGTCCTTACACGTCGTTTCAGGGGCCATATCGGGACCCTAAGACTAAACTCCGGTACCACGACTTGGGAATATACAACTATCTCCAGAATTTGGCAAGTAGAAATACCAAGTCACGAACTCTGATTTTAACTTGATCTGATGCCTTGATTCCCCAGAATCCTGCTACTATTCAAGCACATTTGAGTGTTCGTGGCCATGGGCCAATAGTCCTGCGAATCTAGTCAGCCCTCTAGATATCTCGTCGTACAACCCTTACAGGTCGCAAACCATAATCATCATAAAATTCACAGGAAAGCTGCGAGGCTACGTACCTTTCTACTCCACATATCCAACTGCCTGAGCACTCGACTACTCGTATTTCCCACATTGCATGGCCACGTATTCTCTCACACGTTTTTGTTCCCGATCTCCCAAACCTTCAAGTTCCTCAGGCGTCTGTCCGTCCACGTTGGTCTGTGAGGCATTATGCGTTGGCAATAAGATACAGCCACTACTGCGCGCAACTACGCACCCTTCCACGATCAGCCCCCTTCTTGATCAATAAAACCGCCGCATCGCCGTGTCCTGATTCCATCGCAAGATGGAGTGGTGTGTTGCCCACTCGGTCCTGTGTAAGATGAAAATATGATACGCGCACGTAGTTTGACCGAAACCTAACTCACCTGTGTGTTTATCCGTGTCTTTGCTCGTGCTGGTCCGTCTGCGGGTGTCGGAGGGTCAAGTAGAAGGGAGATGAAAGAGGTCGAGCCAGTCGTCGCTGCTCGATGTAAGGGGCATTGGTTGGCCTTGTCCCGAGCGTTTATCTACAAAGAAGAGGGTTTGAATTAGATGAGTGTCTTGGTAGAACTATAGTCGGGGTGGGCGTCAACGTACTTCTGCTCCTCGATCGACGAGTATCTTGCCAATCTGTGAGGCGCTATAAGAAACTGTGCGAATGAGATGACCAAGTGGCGTGGTACCTCTACTCGATTCTTTGAAGCCGCATAATGCCTACGTTCATCGGGGTCACTTGATTTGGCCTCCGATCTTGAGCAGTTTAACTACTCACAGTGGTGTGATGCCTTTATCATTAACCTGCTTGACATCGGCACCGGCTTCGAGGAGATCTTTGACGGTGTCTTCGTAACCAGCGCTGACTGCATAGGAGCCAGACGATCAATTTCTAAGTCAGAGAGGTACAAGGCTATGAGTTGGCTGGCGTACCCGCGATGTGTAATGGGGTCCATAGACTCTGGTCTTGCTTGTTGACGTCCGCGCCTTGTAGTACTAGGAATTGCTGAATCTCTCTCGCGCCTGTTGAGCACGCCCAGTGGAGAGCTGTTCGACCATCCTGGAATTAGTTAGAATACGGTTGTTAGTCCTCAGGCCAACGAGTGCTATCGTTGAGTCTGGAGCAGAACCCAATTGGCAAATACTCACATCATCGACGCTGTTCAGAAGCGAAGGTGTAGCAGTAAGATGCGCCTTGACGATTGTAAATTTGTCTAAGAAAGTAAAACGAGTCACGACAAGGAGAGAGAAGCAAGAAGCATTAATGCGGGGCTGCGGCTCAAGCTGGTCACACACTTTCTTGCGCTGCTTGCTGAATCGTTGACATGAGGTTATGTGTAACAGTGGTGTCGGCGCCGTGGATCGAGATCGTTGACGTGAAGTGGGCTCAAGCAAGGGCTGAGATTACGCGTCTTGCTTGTGCAAATAAAGCGCGTCTTGGACCCCGGGCCCAATTTTGCTTCCAGGTCGAGAGTGTCTGTCAGAATGTGGTCTCTTATGTCGATGATGCCATGAAATTCAGATGAACTTCGAAGCTCGGTGAGACATTTTTACAAAAATAATCGCTGGCTATGGGCCTCCAGCACGCGTCACCCTACGTTTGACCATTGGTTTTGCCAAAAACAACCGAATACATGTACAACGATCTCTACAGTTTACAGTCGCACGATCGCACAATAAGAGGTTGTCGAATGGTCTGATGTCAGTGTCTCGTGTCCTACCCAGATACTGATTTCACGTCAGTCCCATTCGATTATTGGGTCGATCTGCGAGGCTGGAAGCCTTGCTCAGGCTCAGCCCACTCTACGGTCTTTTCACTTAATACGCGCTGGAGATGTGTCATCGACACCACTAACAATACCATTCCATATTGAATGTTCGTTAGACGGATGAGGGCTTCTCGCTGCGCGCAATTCTTGTGAGCGAGCGGCAGAGAATGCAACAGCCTCACTTGGCATAGAAACACTGGTGCAGACCGGAAAGTCAACCTTCGAAGTCTGTGAGTTGAATTCTCAATACCAGAGGTTTCGAAATGGTCTCGTTGTCGGACAATGGACGAATTGGAGGCGCAGCGATACTCGAGATGTGGGAATATCATGACGCAAATAGCACACAGAGCACTGCAAATCATATACAAATACGATTCTACCCGGGTTCTTATGACTTCGATCGTACCCAACATGTCCTTATCCTTGTGGAGGACATGGGATAGGTGCGATCATCCCATCAGCCACTATACCCTTACCTGAACACGTTTAATGCTCGTGCTATCAGACTACTAAGTGCCGCTGCGAAGGATGTGAAGCAATTGCCGTCTCAGTGGAAACCTCGATTGAAATTCGCGGTGCAGGGTTTACTGCATTTCTTAGTACTGGTCCCCAGAATGCTCTTCATCTTGTTTTTTCCCACATACCACATTGGGTGGGTGATTGCCTTAGTTTTACGAACTGTATCTCGCTGATGAACGCCCAGTCTGACATTAACCCCGGTAAGTCCCATCATGGGCGTATAAATCACCGACTCCTCACTAAGTGTACCCAAAGGCACTTTCGTTCGTAACAACCCAGATATCCATTGAGTGCTTCCAAGATTCATATTCGGCTGAGTATGCGTTCGGTTACTCCTAAACGCATTTGTCAGAGCAAAAACCTTGCAGCACTCCCGAATACTCCTACCAGTATCCAGCTCAAGCGATGCCGCGAGTAACATCGCACGGTCTTCCATTGCCCCCACTCTGTTGCTCCTCCAACCCTACAACTAGTGATACTCTTGTATTGTCTGAATCTTCTTCATTTCTTGCAATAGCGCAACTTGCGACCCCCAAAAAAGACCCCGAGAAAAAGACCTGGCACACACACCCATTTTCAAGACACACACAAGCACAAATGGCATGGCATCCTTCTCACAACAAACTCGTAAAGGTCGACTACTCAGCCCAGTCTTTCTTCCCCACGAGTCTCGTCTTGACTCGCTTCAACCCTTACCAGTCCGTGCCGATGAGCGAGGTCGCGATATCCTCTTGTACTCACCAGGTGTACAGACCTGGGTCCGGTCACGGAAGGCAATTTGCTAAGAAGATGTTAAATGGTCTGCTGGAGGAAATGAGGTCGAAATAAACCCTATACTACATCGCTATCGTTATACCTAATGTTCCTGTCCTAGGGTGGATCCACATCGAAGAATTGACTTCTATTTGAACTCAGGAGGGTGTACTATTGCGATGACTTAACGAAAAAGCGCACAACGTGTCCCACGGTTCCACCAAATATCTTCTATAGTCGATGCAATATGTGCGTACCATCGGGAATTCGGCCAAAACCGAACAAAGGTACCTTTGTTGGACCCGCTGGCCAATGGTGCTTCCGGCGAAGGACGTCCTCGCGCACGTCGTCGATGTTCACTGCCACCCTACTGATAACGAGGTTGGAGTTGAAGATGCAGCTGGTCTTCCTATCCGACTTTGTGCGATGGCGTCACGGGCAGATGACCAGGCGAAGGTTGCTGACCTTGCCATCAAGAATCCGAAGAGAGTGAATAATATGATTATCCACAGTGACGGCTTTAGCGGCACTAACTAAGAGACAGGTTATTCCTTGCTTCGGGCAGGTACCATTTTGCTTAGAAGTACTACAGGCGTTTAACGGGTTACGAAAATTAGTTACCACCCGTGGTTCTATCACAGCATATCGCTATTAGATACGCCGCCTCTGAAAGAGGAGCACTATCGCTCCCTCTTTCTCCCTCCTAACACAGCGTCTTCTGGGACACCGCAGCGGGTTGCTTCCTTTCAAGAACTGCTACCCGTACTTTCTGAACCAGTGTCCTTGATATCAGTGTTAGACGAGGTGCGGGGGAATCTTCTCAAATTTCCCGACGCCATGGTCGGGGAGGTGGGCTTGGATCGGTCTTTCAGGCACGCATATCAACCATACCCTTCTCCTCCCCCGAGGAAGCTATCACCCTTCACGACCCCAATCGAGCACCAGATTGCCATTCTGGAGGCGCAGTTGGACCTGGCAGTTGCGCTCAAGAGGCACGTCAGTCTCCACAGTGTCAATGCCAATCAAGCCACAGTTGGATTATTGACGAAGATGAAGGCGAAGCACCAACAAGCATGGCGTGAGATCAGCATCGATATGCATAGCTGTAGCCTGAGTTTGGAAGCTTGGAGAGAGCTCGAAGTACGTCGATTCAAAGATCACGAGAATGGGTACCTCCCTTGTGACAGTGTTTGGTTGCATGTCGCGCTCTCCGCTGTGGAACACTACCACTGATTCCCTCCAGAAAGCGAACAACAACATCTTCCTGTCCCTTTCGACTATCATCAATGGTCGCTCTGAGAACCACGAACACCTCATACGACATTGCAGAGCAGATCGTTTGTTAGCGGAGAGCGATTACAACGACATCAAGTTTGTCACATCTCGGACCTGGGAAATCCTTGAGACAATATCGATGATACGTGGTTGGCCCCTGGAAACGTCCTGGGAAATTGATGCCCCTGAAGAGCAGGAAGGCTGGGGGACGGTCCGGCGCCTAGAAGCCAACTTCGCCGTCTTCTTGAAAGGTGGGCATAAAGATATCCCCCCGAAAAGAAACAGAAAGTTGAGGAAGCAGCTGGAAAGCTACCCTAGCGATGAGGAGAGCAGTGAGGATTAGTGATAACGGAGACCTTTTCGGAACAGCAGCTTCGAGAGCACGTGCTAGTATCTTTTGAGTGATGTTGGTGTACTCCACATAGATGGTCTGATCCCGGCCCCGTGCAATCGGGAATTCCGTTCTCGGGTTCTGTGAAAAGTAGGGCGACACACCCTCAGGCTCCAACTGTGCTGACGATTGAATTGGAGCTTCCCTTACGTACCCTGTACACGTTTGAACCATCCCCGATTCCTGTGTATGGAGACGCACACGGCCACGGCAAATGCCACTGCGGGTTACATAGTTTCCGGTAAAAGACAGTGAGTCGACTAGCCGGTTGCAACACGTCGCGAGTACCGGTTAAGGGCCTGTACCCGATATATACCAACTCGACCCCGAGCCGTTTGGGCACCTGAAACTGCTAAAAGGAACTCCTGAATGGCTGCCGTCAGTCGACTGCAGATCTCATTCGACCTTGAGTTGTCCCCGAGCCCGCAGCTAGCCTTCCTCAGCTCAGACTGCTCTGGCCCTTCACACCCAAACCGCAGCTTTCTGGCTTTTCCTTCCTAACAACAGCCTATGTAACCACTATGGCGAACTTAATTCGAACCCTGGCTTCTCGGTCCCTGAGGCCCCGAAGAGACAACCACCCTGACACAGAGAGTGTGTTCTATACCGATGCCTTACCTGCCCTGTCTGCCCCTATCTGCTCCCTACCCTGTTTTAATAAACTAGGGAGTGTTCATTTAGTCGTAAGATGATCGCACGCGAGGAGCAGTGCCCAACTCTTCCGCAACCCTGCGTTCGCCCTTCATGCAAAGTCGCATTTCACTCCCTTATCTTTCCCCCTCTCCTCATCTATACCCCCCCAAGTCTCATACTTGCCCCAGCTTCCAACTGGTGCTCTCCCTAGCGTGCGCGTTGGAACCATCGGGAATAAATCACGACGAGGGTCGCTAGGGCAGTACAGACATGAGTTCTACCGTGTCTGAAAAGCAGGCAATCCTT
>Ga0307513_10010493_pt1 | contig 11603 bp, 16 predicted proteins | sample 15_EM_MG_FD_202174 | JGI IMG/M metagenome (GOLD analysis project Ga0307513, IMG submission 202174) | Populus trichocarpa ectomycorrhiza microbial communities from riparian zone in the Pacific Northwest, United States - 15_EM | ecosystem: Host-associated > Plants > Roots > Unclassified | place... | reverse complement strand
TTGCTGGATAGTATTTCATAAAGTCATGTCAGTGATTCAAATGGAGCCCAGGAGGTGCACAACAACTCACTTTCTGGATAGGATTTCATAAAGGCATGTCAGTGATTCAAATGGAGCCCAGGAGGTGCACAGCAACTCACATACTGGATAAGATTTCATGAAGGCATGTCAGTGATTCAAATGGAGCCCAGGAGGTGCACAGCAACTCACATACTGGATGAGATTTCATAAAGGCATGTCAGTGATTCAAATGGAGCCCAGGAGGTGCACAACAACTCACTTGCTGGATAGGATTTCATAAAGACATGTCAGTGATTGAAATGGAGCCCAGGAGGTGCACAGCAACTCACATACTGGATGAGATTTCATAAAGGCACATCAGTGATTCAAATGGAGCCCAGGAGGTGCACAACAACTCACTCGCTGGATAGGATTTCATAAAGGCATGTCAGTGATTCAAATGGAGCCCAGGAGGTGCACAACAACTCACTCGCTGAATAGGATTTCATAAAGGCATGTCAGTGATTCAAATGGAGCCCAGGAGGTGCACAACAACTCACTTGCTGGATAGGATTTCATAAAGGCATGTCAGTGATTCAAATGGAGCCTAGAAGGTGCACAGCAACTCACATGCTGGATAGGATTTTATGAAGGCATATCAGTGATTCAGATGGAGCCCAGGAGGTGCACAACAACTCACTTGCTGGATAGGATTTCATAAAGGCATGTCAGTGATTCAAATGGAGCCCTGGAGGTGCACAACAACTCACATCCTGGATAGGATTTCATAAAGGCCTATCAGTGATTCAAATGGAGCCCTGGAGGTACACAACAACTCACATCCTGGATAGGATTTCATAAAGGCCTATCAGTGATCCAAATGGAGCCAAGGAGGTGCACAGCATCTCACATTCTGGATGAGATTTCATAAAGGCATGTCAGTGATTCAAGGGAAGCCAAGGAGGTGCACAGCATCTCATACAACAGCAACTCACATCCTGGATATGATTTTATAGAATGCATATCACTGATTAAAAGGGAGCCTAGGAGCTATACAGCAACTCACATCCTAAGTATGGGGTTAATCAATTCCATATTGTCAATTGCAAATTCTCCACATAGTTTGCTCATTACCTATACACTTATGAAAATTTGACTCTCTATCACTTTGAAGTTCTTACCTGTTTCCCCTTATTCTTATCATCAGTATATTGTCAAATGAACATGATGTCACACCCACATACTAAATATACAGGTTAAAATATATCATTGATGTTGGGTTATCATACTCACATCCTTAAATATCTGTCATCACCATCTCCTCTAGCTCAAGCAAAAGTGGACTCTTACATAATTCTTCTCAACTTCAGTTTTAGCTCCTAGAAAATATATTTGACTAACATACCTCAAAATAGCAATGTGCAAACCAAGGTATAGTCTGGTACATCAAGCCCTCCTTTGTTTATTTGAGCACTTTTATCTTTACAATTCAATTGAAAATGTACCACTGTTGAGGTATTCCTGAAGATATCCCTGCAATAGAAAGATAAGTTGAAGCAACAGAAAATGGGTGGATGAGTCTGACAGACCTGTTCATTGCGTTTTCAATACAGACCTCTAAGTTATTCTGTTGGATGGTAACAAACAACATCTTTAATGCCAAGTTATCAATTGATGCTGCTGTCTGCTTGATTAGTTCCCCAACTTGTTCCTGATGATTACCTTCATCATCATCAATGGCTGGAAATGCTATAAGTCCCAAGATCTGTTGGTAGAGAAGAAACTTAAAAGAAACATACATTCAAATTGGACATATGCATGAGGTGGAAAATTGTAACCCTTAAGTGGCTTCTTGAACTTCTCCTCTAAGGTGGCATAAGCAACTTCTCTATTCTCCTTATCTTCTTTTTTTCTATCATAGACTTGTGTGATGAGATCATCAAATTTTGTGAAGATTGCCACAATTGGAACTGTCTCTGGTCAGTCACAATGAACTTGAAGAGTTTGGAGATTCTAAGCGATCTTACCATTGCCGCCATGTTGCTCATTAAAGAACCTCTGTTCCAATTCCAATAACGGGCGAGATACATCCGGAGCAAAACAAAACCTGAACACATTGTCAGTTTCCAGCATGCCATGTAAAGGTATGATAAAACACACCATATTGCGTGGATTTGGTCCATTACATCCTTTGCTTTTGCCCTCTTGTATATGAAAGAGAGTACATCTTGAAGTTCCTGCTCCCCTCCTGCCTCAAAACCAGGAGAGTCGTGGAAGATAAACTCTGGGTTGCTCTTGAATGAAAATTGATCATGGACATTATGGATCCCTCGCTACGGCGTCAAAGTCAATGACCTGATTAAAGAAATACAGAAGGATCGCAGAGTTGGCACCTTTGAGGTTGGGTTAATCTGTCGGTGAGAGAATGATGAAAGTGAGGTATGAAGCGAAGCGTATATATCTTACCCTTACCTTGCTGTAAACTGGATCCTCTTTTGTATTGCAGACCCGCTTGAGCAACGTTGTTTTACCAGCATTCGCCCGCCCAATAACGAGGATACGGAAGTGGGTGTACTTGGCTCGGAGTTTCGCAGCTTCTTTTGGATCGGTCGTTATCGTTGGTACAGTGGGTGCTAAGGATCAACTGGAGGCGAATTTGAACGGGTAGTGACTAGGAGGCGTACTCTGCGATTCCCGTCCGAACACCTTCTTCAGGCGATTGAGAAATCCCTTCAAGTTGGACTCTTTGGCAGTCTGTGGCGCGCTTTGGTCAGCCATATCGATGTGGGAGGAGATAAGCTCGAAGTGGGTCATCCAGGAGGCTGTGTAACTCCACATAACAAGCACAAATCGACCTCCAACTCGCGTGCAATATGATTTGCTGCCAACATACTGAGATAGACTCATCATGCCCTTTAATGACGAGCGTCCACCAGGCCCCGGGAAGCTCCCTGATAGGTCTGTACGTCGAAAACCCGAAATGTCAGCCTCAAATCCGCTACATTTTGGATCCGCTATCGGACAGGGATGTTACTTCACGCTGAGCTGCCAAAATTTGCACATTGCCGTGTGGTTGTTCAAATTTTAGCTAAAAAGACCTTTGGTCCCAAGTCCCGGAATGCGCAATTTTTTTTCCCGAACTTGAAACTTACGAAAGTAAACTCCATCATGTCCACAAATCTCGTCATGATGAAAGCCTTGTCCTCGGGAATCAGACCAATACTAGATAGCACCCGCAGTGAACGAGGTAAGAAAAGAAATTTAAAGGTATATATACTATACTGTATAAGAAATTCTAAGTGCATTCGCTTTTTCAAACTCAATCGACTTCCTACCCCCCCCAACTTCCTACCCACTCCGCCTTCCGGACCAACCCCCTACAACCTCTTCGTCAAAAACTCATCACACCAGGATCAGCCAGCAAATTCCAAGTATCCGTAACATACGTCGCCCGACGCAACTTCGCCGTCAACCCCACTGTGCCCTCCTCACCCACCTTGGCCATTGTCGGCAGCGTTGAAGACGGCTATAGGAGAAAGGACCGTTACAGGGAATATCACGAGAGAGTTTGTTGTTAACAAGGAGGGGATAATCATCGGATGGGGAGAATGGGATCAAGGCGCGTTCCGGGTCGTCCATGTCGAGGATGAGCTCGATAAGTTCTGGAGATGAAGGTTGAGGGTTAACGACCCAAACTCCCTAAAAATTGGGTTATCAGATGCATGTAAAATAGTCAAAATGGTTACTGACACGTTCGTTGTGAAGGCCTAGGCCAATTTGCACTGTTTTTTTTTTTTTGAGAGGGGGGGGGGATGACGGAGTATTCGGAGCGCTCTAGAACATGGCAATGGTCGAGTGTGCAAGTTATCGAAGCGATGGCTCCGGTGACGACTTGACCAAGTTTAAGGACAGTGTCGAAAGACCAGTGGGCTTCTCAGAAGTTCTGAAGCAGCGCCAGTATTTTGGGAAACTTGGGAAACTTGAAAAAAAAAAAACACGAAAAGCTGTTAGAATGACGCACGCAGCAGAGTCGCCAGGATGTCATACCGAGGATTGTGCGCGCCAACACGTCTACCGACCAGTGCAACCTTCGATCTGGCCAGACATCACGAACAGGAAGAATATCTACGTTCTCAATTCCATCCACCCGCGCCTGCTGACACGCAAGACCAAAATGCAAGCTCGTAAGCTCAAACAATCCACTACACAGAAGGGAAGGAAAGAGACGCAATAGTTCGTTATAATCAAAATCGTCTCCTTCTTAGTCGGCAACGCCCCCAACGCCCCATAGACCCGACGTTCACTAGGGCTAGTGAACACATCCCCACACACTCTGGCGGAGAGTAGACCGCGACCGACGAAACCGGTCGATCCAGGTTCGTGGCCGGAACCTCTACCGACTACCGTAGATATTGAACGTAACATTTGAATCGTCATGGTCGGCGTTTGTAAATTATCACAGTCTTGATGGAGGGAATCGCAGAGAGGTTTGGTTTGGTATTGACGAGACCGGTCAGGGACCGTAGAACAAGAGTCCAGTGGTCGGTGAAGAAGTGGTGTTTGGCGGAAAATGTTACATAAGCAACATGGGAGAGCGGTCCGCAAAATCCACTGCTACTTATGTACCTCAAAGCACCAAGAACCTACTCAATTTGATTGAACACTGGAGGAGGAGACACCTCGCACCCAAGGCGCTGTGGGTCCGTCCAAGTTGGAGGGAACATTGGCGGAAGGGGCTACGGTATCTTCAGCTCCGTATTCCCGACGTTCTTTCAACCACGATACGCGACCGCCGACGGGTGCTCTCTCGAAGTTGACATCCAACCACCCGTTCTCGATGGGCAGTTCTTACTTGATGTCTTGTCTTCAACAACGTGCATCCCACCCTCGCCTTACACCCCTAACTCCTCCACATCCACATTTTCGTTGGCATTGGATCCAATAGCAGAGGGTGCCCACTCGCCGTACACATCAACCCCAGCCATTGGTTCGCCAACCATCGAGCCAGTTTCATTTTCGCATCACAATCCCACCCCTACCTCCAACTCTGTTTATGCATACCCACCTCCACGCCCACATAGCTATACCAACCACCGTCCGGCCCCCATCTTGGTCAGGTCAACCCTTAAACCCGTCCAAACCATACCCACACCGCCTCCACCCACACTCTGCTTTTGCGACTACATTCCCACCAAGCAACACAGAGCCGATCCTATACTCCTGTGCCCAGCTTACCGGCACAATACCGATCATGTCAATTCCGGTGGCACTTCTTGCTGCCGACCAGTCGTAGACGTTCAATGCTCTTCGCTCGGCCTTGCACAATCGTGCTGTGCTTGGTGGAGGGGGCATGCACATCACTTAGACGTTCAACCCTCCATCGTCACCTGCGTTGTCACCTAAACCGCGGTATGGCCAACGACATAGCCGTTCGTCATCTTTTTCAGCGGGTCTTCTTTCCATTCTTTCGCCTACCTGTCGGGTCTCTTCAGTCTCAAACCCCAGTTCGAACTCATGGACCAGACCTTCCCGGTGGTGATCCACGTCGACCTTGCGCGAGTAGCAGCCCAAGGGTACTGGCATTTGGAAATAGGACCGACGATCTTGATCCTGAAGAGCCTCTGCCAACTTATGAAATCCAACCAGCGATGCTGGCTGTGGATCTCTCTTGGACCAGGAGAGTCACATCGCTGTGGGTTTTTTATTTTTCCCTCTCGGCTACTTTTTCGTAGTGACCAGCCGGTTAATATTAACCGTATTTGATAGATAACTACACCATCAGGATTCCGAAAAATCTGCCCCCAATGTTCAAAGACACGTCGCTGAAACTTTCGTATGAGCTCGTGGGCATCTGCCGAGCTGAATCCCCAGGCGCCGGGGGTGTTAGCGCGAATAACATCAGTCGTATGATGAAGGTGCCGTTTCGGGTGTACAACAATGTTTCTGGTGTGTTTCTTTTCTGTATCACCGCGAGTCGGAGCTGATTTGAAGGTTTATTTCAGTTGGCCGTTCTTTGAAGCTGTATGACCTGCTGTGGCCCGTTAGTAGAAGGCAAGATGTCGGTAAGTATGCCTGGTACGGAAGCGAAGGTAGTCGAGGTTCCCGAAGAAGCGAGAAAGAATGTGTTGAGCATCCAATGGATACTTTCTGGTTCGTCCTTTTTGCTTTTCCTTGTAACTTGACTCTTTTATTGAATTTATTATGTTGGCTGCTCAGTTTCACCTTCCTTGCCCTCTGCCAATACGCTGGAATCAATACGAGAATACGCGCAAGCACTTTTGGCTTCCTCGCCTCCACCTGTGCCCAGCTTAAATGATAAAACCGGCTCAGAACCGTCATCACCATCACTGCAATCTCAAGCAAGCAAGCCCCGAATCTCCACGATCTCTTGCTCGTGCTGTTGAGAGTCCTCCAAACGGTACCTACGCTATGACGACTTCATGCATGAAGAGGCGACAGGAAATGAGAAGCAGCGAGCTGTGCATCCGTCGGACGAACTGAGAAAGGTTGAGAGCGAACGTGAAAGGGGTTGACGAGAGTGGGTCGACGGGGTGTCGTGAGGCGGTGGAGATTTTGACGAGGAATCCTAAGAAAGGTTCGTTGCCCTTTTTTTGTCGTTGATGGTGTTTTCTGGGCTGGTACCTCTGGTTTTCTTAATTTTATTCGTTGGCGTCATACGATGTTAACAAGGATGCAGTCAGAGTTGCTGTGCTGACATTTCCTAAATCTGTATATCGGTTTGCAGCGACGGCGTTGCGGAGATAAATGAGCGGACTAGCAGGGCGCGCGTTATTAGGGTGAATTCTCCTCTATTATGTTGTTTAAAAATGACGATCCTAACACAAAGTCCCTCCTAGCTCTCGGCAATCTTAGAATCCCCCGAAACTCTTTCATCAATCATCTCTCTGACCTCAAGCGCCCGTCATCTACGAAAAGCACACGCAGAATTCCATTCGTCGTTCGCTCTGAACACCCTCCGAACGACGTTCACTCTTTCGGATGCGAGTCCTGCGTCCCAGATACGCGTTGGCACACCTGCCTCGACTTCACCCGAAAGAAACACTGAACTCCACCACACCGCGGCGCCTCCCCGGAGGCTAGAATGGCAAGTTCGCCTCTGTCTGCTCGTAGGCATCGCTTCAGAGTCGTCATTTTCGAGTATGCAGGGTGTGCGGTTCAAAGCTCTTATTCGGGACGCGCCCAGAGGGGAATGGGGCTCCTCCTGGCGGTCTACGCTCAAGAATGCGCCGATGGAGAAACCTAATTTGAAAGCCGAGGCCGCGCAACAGCAACCGCCACAGCGGTTCTCTCCTAGAACGTGGTCAAAGTTCCTCGTTTCCTCGATTCTGTATGGTAACGCGGACGAAGGCACCGAGAGGGAGTATCATGGTGGAGATACCCTTGGGATGGGCGACGATGACGACGGCGGGGGCGGCGGTGTCTGGGGTCGATGATGGGTACGATGGTATTATTCCGGATATGCCCACTGGGGTTGGGGTTGGGGACCCTGGGATAGATTATGCGGGAGGTGAAGAGGGATGGAAGGATGTGAGGCTTGAGACTGGAATGTGAGGTGCCTGTTAAGGTTTTCCCGCGGAATACGGCGTTTAGGGCGGTGGATGTGGTGTTTGATGTTTGAGTGCGATGCCTAATTGGTGTAGTTGTTCTTTGGCCGTCTTTGAGATCCTGCACTTATCTTTTCTTCATTACTTTTAACGTTATTTTCTGGCCATTGCAATTTATATATCATTCATTGAACTTCACGACGAACGTGCCGCCCAATAAAGCGCTTTTTTGAATGATGGAGAGGATCCACGATGAAATATGATCACTTGCAACTCCGAGACGGTACTCCGCTGGACCCACAATGCAGTTCCCGTGACCAGCCTTAATCCTGGATTTTTCGTCCCAGGGTCTTGGGTAAGGGGTCAAATGCGCAACGAATTCTTTACCTTTTATCCTTCACCCACTCATTCCTCCGGAATTACTCTATCTCTTTTCCATGAAATGGACGAACACATTACAGGCAAAGCTACCAGTGACCCGAGCGATGCTGAGCCTGGCTATGTCCACTCTGTGGCTCCTGATCCACGGCGGCTCAATCCGCTTCTTAATCCTGTAAGCTGCAATTCACTCGGATGCGTTCTCAATAGTTTTGACATACATTTTAGCGTATCATGGAACTTCGAGGGTTTCATTTCGATCACGGAGCAGAAAAACACTATGAATTTGAAAACAGGGTTGAAGGAGGGGCCGGTGTTTATTAAACGGAACCTTACACCAAGCGAATACCTCGTTAACCTTGCTGGCTAGCTCATTCTTCCGTATTTGTTCCTGGCATAGCCCTAGCGCAAATTTAAACCACACTCTATCTACATTCATCAGTACAATAGGAAAAACAAACATGTAAAAAAATCTTATAGACGGTCACAAGAGGGTGTCAGGAATAAATATATGACATTGAGTCGGAACTTTTTTTAGCGGCTCAGGCTTTGCGCGAAATGGTCGAACACGGGCAACAACACCATGAGCCCAGTGACCCGAGCGACGCTGAGCCACTCTTTCCATTCTATTTGAGGGGAATTTTCATAAAGATAGGAAAATCTATTACATCAGCTGCGATCCTTTACTTGCTTGTGTGTAATAACCATTGGCATCGGATATTCACTCTGCAGCGGTGCTCGGCCCTGCATCCCTTCTTTGTGGCGAAGTTCCATTCCACATGTTGTCACTGGAAACCAAATTGCCCCTAACACTTGGGAGCTCCAAACAGCTGTTTCGCACATCCCCTAAAATTTATTCTCAGATGTCTGGTGCATAGTAGCAAGAGAAGAATACTTACCGTAATTGAAGGGAGTATTATCTGTTCTTCTGATCATCTGGCTCTCTATTTTGAGAGAGTCGGGGCTAGGGTACAAAACGTCGGTTTTAAAATGCAGGCGTTGACCTGTGTTTTCTACACATAGCGTGGCAAGGTAGTCGCAATTCTGTTTCAGATCGGAAGGGATGTTCAGAGCGGTCATTAGACAAAGATGAGAATATCCCTGAACAGGGGAGTCATTTGTAAGAGGAAGGATCTTGCTAAGCCATCCACTATTTGAGGTGACGGTTGGGCTAGGAATGATGGACCAATAGGACGCGACTTCGACATCGATACGTTCGGGAACAGGAACGGGTGTATGCGTGTTATCTCCAGTCCGAAAATGAAAAGTGGCGGTGGGAAGCTCAGGTCCTTCCAGAATTGTACCGCCTTCTCGCCTATTGGCATCGTCGACATTAAATCCCCACCAAGCGACACCAAGTCTGGACTGCTGGGTTATTCGGTAGTTAAGTTGTGTTGTCCCAAAGCTTGTACCTTCTTCATCCGCCCTTGCAAAATTAGCAGTAGCGCTAATGTTGAAATTTGGCAACGGCAATGCTTGAGATGTTGTGGCCCCAAAAGTACCACCACCAGTTTTGGTTTTGGTTGTTTTCGATGACACTGTAACGGCCGTCTCCCTTGTGGAAGCGAGAGTTCGCTGAGGGTTATCATCAGTAATCCGGGAGAGCCGTCGTGAATCAACAACAACGCGGCAGTGAAACTGGTGATAACCAATGTCAGGGGTTGAGGTCGAATTTCCAAACTTGAGTTTGGTGAATTGAACTCGGCAGGTTGGACTCATTGAATTGTGATCCATCTATATGAATTTAAATCCAAAATTTAAGAATAGCCAATGGATGTGAACATACCCACAAAGTCAATTCCCCTGCTGTATTTATTTCTTGAAAGACTCTCGGTAGATTGCCATTTGTGGTGGAATATATTGTCGAACCAACCTCAAAAGCAATATTCGGTGAACTTGTGGTTTCCCTTTTTTCCTCTTTTATGTCTGAATTGTTTGGATGGCCTGAACTGTGATCGCCATCCCTGGGAGCATCACCAGGATTTTCCCGCCCCTTTCCGTTATCTTTGTCTCTTCCTTTACCCTTTTCTTGGTTTCCCGTGGAGTCCTTCTCCTTATCCCCAGAACCAGAATCCCGTGGAGGTTCGCTTTCTTTGGTATTGGTTGTTTGAGTTTGAGAAACACTTATCACTGTCGGGCACATTGCGGCAGTGGAGCCATGATCAAGGTGTTTCGAGGCCGTCGCAAAAAATAATTCTTCAAAGTCCCAGATAGTTTCATCATGTTTGTAGACAGGAAGTTGGAATGATGAAGATTTAGTGAAAAGAATCGAGGAGAACGGAGATAGAACTTTCCCTAGTTCCGTGAGGAGAGGAGAGGTCGCAAGAATTGTCGATAGAGTAAATATATGAATCTGTTCGAGATAACCGCTACCTCTCTGAATGCAAGACTCATCGAAGCCTGCATAAACTGCATATTGCGATCTTCTAATGTTGTAACATGCGAATGTCATCTCAATTTGAGAACGCCTCTTTTCTATATGTCGTAAGGCATGTTCTGCTGCGATCCAACAAGTCGTCAATTCTACAGTCTTATCGACACTTGCCTGAGAGGGGAAGAGGTAAATGAGACTGGAATCGACCTTGTGTAAACGTAAAAGGGGATCACTTACTTCCTGTAGGAACGGTGAGGCATGGTCAGCCCATTATCCAAGCATCAAAAAGGACGTCACGTACGGCCTGCAGGAGCGATGAGGATAAATGGTCGGACTGAGGTTTTGTAGCCTGCAGGAGCGGCGAAAACAAGATGATATCAGATCGACATCATCTGGGTATTGAATGGAATCACTGCGCACTTGTTCAGGCTGTGGGCGCACAGAGACAGTCAGTTTCTGCGAGAACAAGATAGTATCAGATCGACATCATCTGGCAGTGGGTACTAAATGGTGTCATGTACTTGTTTAGGCTACAAGCGCACAATGAGGATAGGACAGTCAGTTCGATATGGTCAATGCATCAAAGGACGTTACATACGACCTGCGGGAGTGACAAGGATGAGTGGTCAGGTCGAGATTTTGTATCCTGCCGCCCCTGCGAGAACAAGACAGTATCAGATCGACATCGTCTGGATATCAAATAGGGTCACGTACTCGTTCAAGCTACAGGCGCACAATGGGGATGTGTCAGTCAGTTCGACATCGTCCATGCATTGAATGAGATCACGGCACCATCCCTGTAACTGCTGGTCGGACGGGGCCCTGTAGGGCAATAAGATGAAGATTGGGTCAATATGACGTTCTGCAAGCATTAGGAAGGATTGGATACCATTGTGTCTTGTGCTGCGTAGTCAAAGAAATGCAAGTAGAAGGTTATTCAAAGCAGTGTTGGCATTAAGACCTAAGGGTTAGGTCAAATTAAGGCTTAATTGATGTTAAGGTTAACCCTTAGTATCCAAGGACGATTTTAATAAGCCTTAATTAAGCCTTAATAATGTAAATCACGTGACATATATCTGGTAAATGAAGGAGGTATTAGGCGAAGTTGATGGAATTCCTGGTAGATGAGGAGCTAGAGAAAGAAAAAATGTCTAATGCTGAATGAGAGACTGATCAAGGGTTAAAGCAGTGTCTGCAGTAGTTAGCAGAATTTGTCTATTTTTAGATGAGGTGTTAATAACCCCTTAGAATCAAGCCTTAATTAAGGTTTTATTTAAGGGCTAAGG
>Ga0307513_10010491_pt1 | contig 11604 bp, 14 predicted proteins | sample 15_EM_MG_FD_202174 | JGI IMG/M metagenome (GOLD analysis project Ga0307513, IMG submission 202174) | Populus trichocarpa ectomycorrhiza microbial communities from riparian zone in the Pacific Northwest, United States - 15_EM | ecosystem: Host-associated > Plants > Roots > Unclassified | place... | reverse complement strand
GGCGAACACGAATACGCGGGCGCGCGGCACGGCGCGGGCGACGCTGCGCAGTGCAACGGTCAGCACATTGATATCCATGCTGCCGGAGGTGTCAGCCAGGATCGCGATGACGCCATCCCGGCCGCCGGGGCGCGCGGGCTTTTCTCCCATGAACCATTGCGGTGCCATGGCTTCCTCCTGCTCACAGTTACATGCCGAGGGTCAGCATGCCGCCCTCGATGCCGACGGCAATGTCGGCCAGAGCGCTCATGCCCAGAAGCGCGCCGATCGAAACGTCGCGCCGCAGCACATAGGCCGGGACATCGGGCAAGGTCAGCCAGAACGTGTTGCTTGCGTCGAAGATGCGTATCTCCGGGATCTCAATAGAAGCGACGGCTTCTCGCCCCGAGGCCGTTGAGACCGACTGGTCATAGCGGAGACTGCCGGGCGAGATGCCGATCGCTCTTGCCTGGGCATGCGTTAGCGTCGTGTGGGTGGCGCCGGTATCAATGAGAAAGCTCACGGGCACTTCCCTGCCGTTCCGCCCAACAAGAGCCGCGCACGCCTCGAACTGGCCATTATGGTTGGCTGCGATGCGGATGACCGGATCGTCGCCCGTCGGGTGGTAGGCCGGCGGCGGCGTATATTGCGGCGCCGGTTGAACGGGATAGCTGTGGCCGCCCCCATGCCCGCGATGGGAGGGACCGGCCAGGAAGCTGCTGTCCGGGTGGAAAAGCCCGCCATCGTCATCATCGCCCAGGCGCTTCGCGGCATTGAGACCCAGGCCGCACGCAAGCAAGAAAAGTCCGAACATTACCGACTCCTTGGCTTGGTGGGGCCGAGGAGGATGGAGCCCCATGTGTTCTGGCGCTTTGGCTTTGGTGCTGGCAGTGCCGGAGGTTGATGGGATTGGCGCGGCTCAGGCGCCGGGAGTTGCCGGGGCGCCGGGAGTGAGTGCGCGGGAGCCGCTCGATTAGGAAGAGCCTGCCGGGGCTGCGGCGCCGGCGCCGGCAGCGGCCGCGCCTGCTGACGCGCCTCCTGGCGGATGGCGTGAGCAGGCTGGCGATAATCCTCGATCCTGGGCGCCGGGATGTCCAAAGGCTCGTCCGCGTATCGCGGCAGCGCACGCTGCGGTGTGTGATGGCCCGCATCGCGGATTTGCCCGCGATACATCTCGCCGCCGCCCGCGACGCGATGCTGCTCGGAGATCGGCGCGCCGCCCTGGATGCGCACGCGGGTCGGCTCCTGGTCGATCTCGATCTGGGGAGCCTCCCCGTGCTGGATGTGCCTCGCCTCCTCGTGATGGTGATGCACTTCCGTCTCGTGCCAGAGGTGAATTTCTTCCACGATGGTGTGGTCCTGGCGCCCCGGCGCGCGGATGTCGATCTGCCCCCCATCAACACGGTGGAATTGCGGTTTGCGTCTCATGGCTTCCTCGCTCTCTGTGCTGACGGCGTGCTACCCGGCGCGATCGCGGACAGCGATGATCAGGCGGACGGCGAACAGGGCGATCACGAGCGCAGCCCCAATGCAGGCGGCCGGCCAAGCGCCGTTGGCGCGAATGGCGCTGACCCCATCGGCCAAGGCGAGATAGAGGTCGTAGATCATTTCCCCCTCCGGACCGCAGGCTGGTACGCGACGCGCGCGTGGTGCCCGCAATAGGACATGCCGGGAACCTGCGAATGCCCGCAGAAGCCGAAGCCTGGCTGTTTCGGCTCTCCCACCGGCCAGCGGCACATGCCGTCCCGCAAAGTCAGCACGCCGATGAGGAGCGGGGTCGGCGCCTGCGAAAGAAGAGCCAGGCGCTCGGCCTTGGTCAGCCCCGCCACGGGGTTACGTGATGGGGCTTTCCGCCACCGAAGGCGCCTGGCAGGTGCAGGGAGGGAGCAATGTTTCTTCTTCCGGCGTGGCGACCGCATACGCGCCTTGCGTCCGGGCAGGCCAAGGCGACGCACCTTGCCGATAACGGCGTTACGGGTGGCGCCGCAGAGCCTTTCCGCGATCTCCGCGCCGCTATAGCCGTCGCCCCAGAGACGTTCCAAATATTCCTCGCGCTCCACCGACCATTGGAAGCGGGAGCGAGGGCGTTCTCCGGCCGAGCGTGGTTGGCCGCCAGTGTCGCCCAGCCCCGGCATCCAGATATGCGCGGGCACGCTAGGGAGGAGCTGTTCAACGCGCATTGCGACGATCCTGATGCTGGTTGGCAATGTCGTCAAAAAGATCGGCGGTGAATCGCGCCGCGTCGGCTTCGGCCGGGGACATCTGCCCCGCCCTCGCTAGCGTGTCAGCCTCAAGCCAAGCAGCCTCGGCGTCGATCCAAGCCACTTCAGCGGCGGCGCGCCGAGTGCATTGCTTGTTGAGCCTGCGCGAAACGTGGATATCTTGGCGTCCAGCCATGACAAACTCCGTTTCAGTTCGTGGTGGTCAGGGGCTGGCTGGGAAGGTCCAAGCTCCCGGTCAGTCCGTCCGGCGTTGCCGGATTGCGTCAGTTGGAGCGGAATGCGTCCGACTGCTTGCGCTGCGTTAGTCTGTGCGTATATAAATCAATTATGCGTACCATGTTATCATTTGCTATCATGCGCGTCAACGGCGAAGCCGTGTACACTGGCGGCATGGCGCAACCTGTCATCACACCTGCACAAGCAAGAATGGCCCGCGCGGCGCTCCGGCTGGGCGTGCGCGATGTATCGGCAGCATCGGGAATAAGCGCGGCGACGATTGTGCGCGTGGAACGAGAAACCGTTGCGTCGAACGTGGGAACGCTCGCCACGCTGAGAACGACCTTTGAAGGGCTCGGCATCGTGTTCGTCGGCGATTACGGCGTGAATCTTCGGGCGACGACTCCCGTGGTCAAAAAACCTGCCGCGAAGACGTAGCGGACCAAGCTTTCTTCGTTCCTCCACCATCACCGTTGACCACGACTCACCGCGCCATCAGCTTGGCCGCTTTGCAGCGGAGTGCGTGGTGTGAAACCGGTGAGCAAACCCGACACGAAGCAGACGGCAAAGCCCGCGCGTGTGGAACGCCTGGGGCGGATCGTCGTGGGCGTCATCGTGATGACAGCCAGCCTCGCCTGCATCGGCGTTGAGGCTGCCCGCAATTATGCGTTCGGCGCCAAGGAGGCGGCCGGTGGGCTCCAGGCCATCATCGCCGGCTGCAGCTTCACCGTCTTCGCCGTGCTGCTGGCGGTGCTGCCGTTTTTGGCGCGGCAGAAGGGATGGAACGCGGCGCTACGGGCGCTGTACCTGTTCAGCATGGCGGCCACCGCCTATTGCGGCGTCGCCTATTATGTCGATGACATCCGCACCAAGGCGCGGGCGGCGCAGCGGGCCACGCGCGTGTTCGACGACGCGCGCCGGGATCGGGAGCGCGCCGAGGCCGAGCGGGATCAGGCGCAGGCTGAGGCATCCGGCATCGCCGAGAAACGGTCATCGGCCGTGCTGCGCGAGTTGCACCAGCAGGCCGAGGCGCGGCGCCAGGCCGAGGCATCCGCGAAGCGCGGCGGTTGCGGTGACCGCTGCCGCGATGCAGAAAAGTTGGCCGAGCAGGCGCTGGCCGCGATGAGCCAGGCGGAAGCCCGCGAGCGCGCCGAAACCCGCGCCCGCGAGGCCCAGCAGCGCGCCGACACCGCTCGCGCCGTATCGGAGCGCGGCCCGGCGGAGGTGTCGGGCATGGCTGGCCTCGCTGAGGATATCGTGGGCATCAACGCCTTTGTCTATGCGAGCTGGGAGGGGCTGGCGAAACCCGTGGCCGAGGTGCTGGGCATGCTCGGCGCCGCGGCGCTGCTCGACTCCGCTCTAGAGCTGGTGCTGATCGGGTTCGGCCTCGGCGCGGCGAATAACGGCGGCCGGGCGCCCCATGGCCTCACCATCGAGCTCCCCACGAAGCCGGCGCTAAGGCTGCTCGCGCTATCCGCGAAATCCGACGCGCCCAAGGGCGGGCGTAAGCCGCTTTCCCAGGAGGACCGCATCATGCAATTCGTCGAGGAGCGCTTGCGGCCGGGCGCGGGCGAGGTCACGCCCGCTGAAATCCGCGCCGCCCTGCATAGCTGGTGGCAGGTGAAGTGCCCCGCCGCGCCAGTGCCGACCGATCGCGCGGTGTCCGCCGTGCTGACGAAGCGCGCCGGCATCACCAAGACGCGTCCCGGTGGCTATGTGCATTATGCTGCTGCGCTGGTGTGGTGATCCAGCACCGCGGCTTCCATCTCGCTTCCACGGCGGGCGGGGTTGTCCCGGTCAGCCCTGCCTCGGTATGCGACGACCGTGTGCGCATCGCGCTGGTCCGCAGTTGAGTGAGCACCCGCCGCTTGTGCGCTGCGCTGGATGGTCGGCCACGCGGTGATTCCTGACATCCGCCAAGCCGTTGCCCGCCAACCAGGGGGAAGCCGCCGGACAAATTCTATGCGCTGCTGAGAACCGCTACGGCGTAGACGCAAGGGGCTGCACTTTCGTTCTTGAACACGCAATCCGTGGGAGGGCCTAGTTCGAGGCAGTCGCCTTCCTCCATGTCGTGCCGCGTCGATCCCTCGAAAAATACTAGGGAGCCGTCAAGGACCCAGATCAACTGACGCAGGAATGCGTAAGCGGAAGCTGGCATCGGAATTTCGGCTCCAGGCGGAAGCTCGACGCGCACGAGGTCGAGCGGAAGATCCGAGCGTGGGGAGACATGGCGACGGACGTACCCGCTGTCTGGATCCGTCCACATGGGCTGATCAGCCTTTCGCAGGAGGCGCCCCTCCTGGATCTCCGCACGCGCCATCAGCGTCGACATGCTCAGGCTGAAAGCGCCGGACAAGCGTGCCAACAGCGTAGCAGTCGGACTGCTCTCCCCGCGCTCTATCTTGTGGATCATCGCGCGCGACACGGAGGATCGTTCGGCAAGGTCGCTCAGTGACCAGCCGCGGCTTTCCCGTTCAATTCGAATCCGCGCGCCGATGCGCCGGTCGAGGCCATCTATCTTGGACATCCGTGCTATAATAGTGGACAGACCGATGGAGATCAAAGATTAGACGAGCACTCGACCAAGTGCGGGACGGGACGCAGCATCCCAGGGCAGCGTCCCTATTTGGAGGCTGTCAGGCCCGCTGGCTAAGCAGGCTGACGAAGGTGTCAGCTGAGATAACGGGCGCGAAGAAGTTATTGATGCGCTCCATGGCCGCGGCTTCCTGCTCCGGCTTCTGGCAGCCGCAAGCATCGCCAATGACGATCGGCAGGTAACCATAATCGCGAGCGGCGCGTGCATTGCCTTCAATGCACCAGTCGAGATGGATGCCGGTCAGGACCAGGACTTCAATGCGCTTGCGCGCTAATTCGAGCGGCAGTGTCGTGCCAACGAACGCAGTCTGCAAAGCTTTCTCGTCGAAAACATTGTCGCCAGGTTCAACAAGCGCCTGCAGTTCGGTCGCAAACTCGTTGTCTTTAAGCTTTTGCTCGGGAGAGAATTTCAAGCCTTCAGTCCAAGTCTGATACTGCACCCGATCAAAGTCGGACTGCGGATAATCCTCCCGGAAAATCGTGTAACCGACCCAGTTAAATGACTTGAAGTTTCCAGCGGCTCTCGCTGCTTTGGCGGCTTTTACCGTGGCCGGAAGACTGCCCCTTTCTCCATGCCGTTCACTGGCCTGAGCGCCCCAGGGCTCGTATACCGACTTGATCTGACTGACCGACATGAAGGCAGCCGGCCGGGAAAGAACCTCCTTGAGATTCAGCTTTTTCCATTGTGGCGCAAGTTCCGGAATGGCGTGGATTCCGCCTATATCCACGGCAGCGTGAGCTCTTTTTATGCCGGGCATGGCCGCGGCAGCGGCGACGCCCATCGTTCCCAGTAGCGCGGAGCGGCGCGCCGTCATCAACTTCTCCATAGCAAATCCCCTTGGTTGAGAAAGAGCGTGTCTTCTCCCTTTACGAGGCAAGACACTCTCACATTGCAATGGGCATGCCATTTTAGTGGACTATCGTATCAATATATTAGACGATAGCCATGGGCCATCGGGAGCGCACATCGATCATACGATGATCATGTCCCAAGATGGTGGATAGCTGATCGGAGCAGACAATGCAGATTCGTGATGCCACTGTTGGCGACGCTGCAGGAATTATGGCGATCTACAACGATGCGGTCGTAAACACGACCGCCATCTGGAATGAGCTCATCGTTGATGAGGCTAACCGGGCCGCATGGCTTGCGGACCGTCGGCGTGCCGGCTATCCGGTGCTCGTCGCCGTGGGCGAAGCGGGGACTATTCTGGGCTATGCTTCCTTCGGTGATTGGCGGGCATGGGACGGCTACCGCCATACGGTTGAGCACTCCGTTTATGTTCGCAGCGACGCGCGCGGCGGCGGGATTGGCAAGGCCCTGATGATGGTTTTGATCGAGCGGGCTCGGGTCATCGGAAAACACGTCATGATCGCTGGAATAGAGGCTGAGAACGCGGGATCGATGCGACTCCATCAGAAGCTCGGATTTGAGTATGCCGGCCATCTTGGCGAGGTCGGGACGAAATTCGGCAAGTGGCTCGATTTGATATTTCTACAACTGATGCTTGATACCCGCTCCGATCCGGACCGCCCCGTTCCTTATGACTTCAGATCCTCGTGAGATTTCATCGACGGTGGCTCTGAGGCGGGTGCCGTCGTGCCGCGCCCCTTGCCGATCGGCCGGAGCTGGGTGTTAAGCCGCCGCGCGACTCGCCACCGCGATAGGCAGAGTCGCGGTGGGAGGGGACATCGGCCCGCACTGCTGTTAAACCTGGAATCGCTTTCGCCTAGTTTCTCCACAGCGGCAGACAGTGTGTTGCGTGCCTATTGCGTCGACACATGCAGCCACGGCAGACATGGATCTAACCGAGTGCCTTTTGAGCCGGAGTCCCAAATGGATCTGTTTTCGTTATTCATCTTTGCCGGTGCGCTTACTATCGCTGCGGGCTCTCCCGGCCCAAGCATAGCGACCTTAGTTGCTCGAGTTCTTGCTAGGGGCCATCGTGACGTTTTGCCATTTCTCGTTGCTATGTGGATCGGAGAGGCGATCTGGCTATCGATAGCCGTTTGGGGCCTGAATACGATAGCTGAATCATTCGCTCTTGCGTTCCTCGTCATCAAGTGGTTAGGCGTCGCATATCTTCTGTTTCTCACCTGGAAGATGTGGCACGCATCACCGCAGCTGGACTTGCCGTCACCCTCGGCAATCCAAAGATCATGGTCTTCTATATGGCTCTCTTGCCCGCGATTATAGACCTTGAGCATCTTTCGCTGCTTGGCTGGGCGGAACTCACCGGAACCATGATCTTGGTCTTGGTTACAGTCGATGCGGTTTGGGTCGTGATGGCTGTTCGCGTTCGACGGCTCTTGCGAAATCCACAAGCAATACGGTTCGTCAATCGCTGCAGCGCCGGCATGATGGCCGGGGCGGCAACCGCGATCGCGACGCGATGAAGGCTGATGCACCTCGCGTTGGGCACAGCATTCCGCATACCATTTCGCGTATTTGATCTGGCCCATGAGCGATCCCGCATGCGCTGTTTACGAACAGGTTGGTAAGGGGCAACTTGGCCTTATGGGGCAAGCCAATTCGCAATGAACGCGGTGACACCCGAAGCTTTTGCTGCGCGCTCATACGACTTCAAGGGCTTCGGTAACACCCGCGTTCTTATCGGCCTGGACTTCGGCGCACATGGGAAAGGCTAGACAACAGCGTCGAGGCGCGCAGGTTCGTGCAGGTTGCCATCGAGGAGATCGGCGATAAGCTAGCAGGAAGCGCTCTCAAGGTGGAACTGCGCGGATTGCCGGAGTCGATTTAGGCCTGTGCCAGTCGGAATCGGCACCCCAATGTCGGCTTCGGGGCGTATGCGGATGTCTTAACGGCGAATCTCCGAAAACTGCGTCGCCACGCTGTGGATGGCTGATCGCTTGGATTGCTCTTTCAAGGCGTGGGAAGGGATTAGGTCCCCTCGCGCCGCCTTGCAGCCAATCAGCCGATCGACAGTGACGTTCATGATTGTCCATCCTACGGCCGCTTTGGAATTTGGAGTCCACGCTGTACGGCCGGGCGTGCAAGGCCGCGCTCTAGCCAAGCCGGTACGTGTTTCAATGAATCGAAATCCACGAGGTCGCGTGCCTCATAGAATCCGATGAGGTTGCGCACCCAGCCGAGCATGGAGATATCAGCGATCGTGTAGTCGTCGCCCATAATCCATTGCCCCCCGGCGAGACGCGCCTCCAGCACACGGAGCAGACGCTTCGACTCATCGCGATAGCGTTCGAGAGGCCGCTTATCGGCGATCTCCCGGCCGGCAAACTTATGAAAGTAGCCGACCTGACCGAACATTGGCCCGATGGATGCCATCTGGAAGAACACCCACTGGATGGTCTCATACCGACGCGCCGCGTCGGCGGGCACAAGCATGCCGCTCTTGTCGGCGAGATAGAGCAGGATTGCTCCCGATTCGAACAAAGCTAGTGGCGCGCTTGAGGGCCCGTTCGGATCAATGATCGCCGGGATCTTGCCATTGGGATTCAGCGATAGGAATTCCGGCGTGTTTTGGTCGTCTTTGCCGAAGTCGATCAAATGCGGCTCATACGGCAAGCCGATCTCTTCCAGCATGATCGAGACCTTCACCCCGTTGGGGGTGGGAAGGGAATACAGCTGTAGTTGCTCGGGATGCCTAGCTGGCCAGCGCTCGGTGATCGGAAACGTTGAAAGACTGGGCATTCATGACTCCTGGTCCCTGCCGCCTAGATATTCGACGTTTGGACGTTCGATTTTGATGAAAGTCAACGCCTGCCGCGCTGATGAGCGAATGTCTCAAACGGTCAGTTGCCCGTTTCAAGTAGAATGGCGGCTTCGTCGCCCCCGCGTGAGCAGCGGCGTCAGTCGTTCGGTGTAGTTGTGAGCACGTGGCGGCAGCGATTGGTCATTGCTCGCCTTACGGGCGACGATCGGTACGGTATGACGACCGGTGCTGAATGACGGGCTGCCGTCGTCCGCAGACGAAAGTGGCGCGGCCACGGTTTCATCCGCCGACGACGGCAGCCCGTCATCCAGCACCGGCGGAAGTGGCGAGGCATCGCTTGGTGCCGCCCGTTATGGATACTCACGCCCGCCAAGGGACGCCGACTATTTGGCGGAGTAGGGCTTCCGCCACGGTTTGTAGAGCGCTCCCAGTTCTCGCTCGCGAACATCCTCAGTCTGTTCCCACTTGTCATGGCGCGGTCACGGGAACTGAGAGCCGGTTATCCCACAACGGGATCAGCTTGTTTCCCATATACTGACCGTCGCAAGGCATGTCGGTCTGCGAAGGATCTGTTTCACTTTTGCGGCGAAGGTCATCGTATGAGCCAGCAGGGCAATAAATTTGGCTTTGCATCACCAGAGGATGTGCCAATCTCCTATCTGGAGCGCATCCGCACCTATTACGAAGCCCTTGGATATGGAGCGCCCTATCAGTGGGCGCATTACGTGGATGTGCCATTTCACCCGTTGCGCAAGCCGCTCGCCCAGTCCCATGTCGCGATCATCACCACGGCGGCGCCCTATCAGCCTGACAAAGGCGACCAGGGGCCGCGTGCGCCATATAACGCTGCGGCGAAGTTCTACACGGTCTATTCGGGCGATGCCGCGAGGGACCATGATCTGCGCATCTCCCATGTCGCGATCGACCGCGATCACACGACGGCAGAGGACTTGGTCACCTATTTCCCGCTGGCCGGGTTGCGCCAAAGCGCCGCTTGCGGCCGCATAGGCTCCGTCGCGCCGCGCTTCCACGGGCTGCCGACCAACCGCAGCCATCGCGTGACGCTGGAGGTGGACTGTCCAGAGATCGTCGCGCGCTGCCAGGAGGATGGCGTCGATGCTGCGATCCTGGTTCCCAATTGCCCCGTCTGCCATCAGAGCGTCAGCTTGGCCGCGCGAGTGCTAGAGGGGAACGGCATTTCCACCGTGATCATGGGCTGCGCCAAGGATATCGTTGAGTATGTCGGCGTGCCGCGCTTGCTGTTCTCCGATTTCCCGCTCGGCAATGCGGCGGGGCGGCCTGGGGATCGCGCGTCGCAGGCCTTCACACTTGATCTCGCATTACGGCTGTTGGAATCCGCCCCTGCCGCGCGGACGACGGTTCAGTCGCCGCTGGCCTGGAGCAGCGCTTTGGCCTGGAAGCGCGACTACTGCAACATCGCACGCCTGTCGCCCGAAGAGATTGGTCGCCGCCGTGCGGAGTTCGACAAGCAAAAGGCCGTCGCCCGGGCATTGCGCGAGGAGGCCGCCGGCAGCTCCTCCGGAACGAACACTGGAGGAGGCGGGCGCGGCAACTAGCAAAACGGCGCACCACCCACGAGCGTCAGGCCTTCCTGCGCGCGGGACTCCGAACCACCGATGTCGTTTCACTGTTCACGGCAGCGGCGAATATATGAGATGTCTTCTTATCACCAGGAGGCAAATCCATGACCACTTCGTTTCATCTCCATCGACGGGCTTTTCTTGCTTCCCTTGCCGTGATTGCATCAAGCAGCGCGTTCGGCTCGCGGGTGTCCAGAGCGGCTTCGCCAGTGGTTTCGGATCTCCCCGCACGCGCAAACGTGCTCCTTCGCGGCGGCTACGTGATGACCATGGAGCCCGGCCAGGCCGATATTCCGGGCGGCGACGTGCATCTCGACAATGGCATGATTATCGACATCGGCACCGCCCTCGCCGCTCCTGGGGCGCAAGTGATCGACGCGCGCGGCTTTATCGTCATGCCCGGCTTGATCGACACCCATTGGCATATGTGGACGACGCTGCTGCGCAATATGTCCGGCGACCAACCGAAACACGGCTATTTCCCGATGACCACCGCGCTCGGCAAGGTCTTCACCCCGCGCGACATGTACCACGGCACGCTGCTGTCGGCGGCGGAGGCGCTGCATTCGGGCATCACGACGATGCATGACTGGTGCCACAACATCATAACCCACGAACACGCCGAGGAGGATCTGCGCGCCCTGCGGGAGGCCGGGGTGCGTGCGCGCTTCTCCTATGGCCCGGCCCGCGCAACGCCCCTCACCCAGCCGATCCAGCTTGCCGACCTGGAGCGCATGCATGGAAGCTGGCCTAGCCTATCCAACGACGGATTGCTCACGCTCGGTCTCGCCTGGCGCGGCGTCCAGGCGGTGCAGCGCAATGCCGAGGGCAAGCCGGAACTGCGCCCGCTCTCGCCAGACATGTACCGCGTCGAGTACGAGGCCGCTCGCAAAATGGGCCTGCCGATCTCGGTCCATCTTAACTCCACTCGCCTCGACCAGGGGCACGTCGCACAGATCCACAAATTGGGCCTGTCGCTGGAGAACATGCAGTTCATCCACGCCATCTACACTGCGCCTGGGGAGATGGACTTGATTGCGGCCTCGCCAAGCGCATCGGTCAGCATTTCGCCGGCCTCAGAGATGCGCATCGGCTACGGCCTGACGAAAGTGGCCGAATTTCTTGATCACAAGGTCAACCTTGCATTATCGGTCGATACGACCCCGCTCACCGGCAACGCCGACATGTTCGGCATCATGAAGCTGGTGCAAAACCTGGAAAACGGTCGCAGCGAGGATGAATTCAAGCTGCCGGCGCGGCGCGTGGTCGAACTCGCCACCATAGAAGGTGCCCGCA
>Ga0307513_10010490_pt1 | contig 11605 bp, 8 predicted proteins | sample 15_EM_MG_FD_202174 | JGI IMG/M metagenome (GOLD analysis project Ga0307513, IMG submission 202174) | Populus trichocarpa ectomycorrhiza microbial communities from riparian zone in the Pacific Northwest, United States - 15_EM | ecosystem: Host-associated > Plants > Roots > Unclassified | place... | reverse complement strand
TGTCTTTTTTCCCCCTGCTGTACTGTGTTTGGGGGCCATTTTTTATAGCCCCTGACCAGAAATTGCGTTTTGAAAGGTCTGTGTTCAATGTAGTCCACTTGGTATCCTTCTTGTGCAATTGCCCTTAAGCGGCAAGGGACGGTATCATGTATTTCGAGGGCTTTTCCAAGTTCTCGTGGCTCCAAAATTTCTGAGCTGCTCGGCTTGACATTCTCCCTTGAATCTAGGGCATTTGGATGTTCCTGGGTTTCCAGTCTTTCTGAGTTGCATGGCCTGTCATGCTCCTTTTGGCAGTGTGCGGTCTTCGTCGCTTTTTTGGCTAGGTATAATGGTTAAGGGAGCGTTGGTTAGGGCCAAAGGTGACGACGCTAAAGCACATTAGTGCTGTTGTTGGATGTTGGACCGTATTGATTTTCTTAAATGTTTGGTTTGGCCCGATGATGAAAATAAAATTTTCTTTTAGTTTTTTGGTCTATTCACGTATATGAATTGGATTAACGAAAAAATATTAATAATCCCCTCTTTATAGGGGTTGAGCAAAATAACCAAATAATCTAATTTATTGAAAAAACCAATTTAAATCTAACCGATTTGAGATATCAAATTAAAAAAAAAAACAATTCAAAAGTTTTTAAAATTTTTTGGTTTGATTTATGTTTTAGATATGAGAAACTGAAATATAAAAAATAATTAAAATTAAATCAAAATTTTTTAAATTAAAAAAAATGACAAAAACTCGTGAATTAATTTGGATTTTTAAATCAGAATATAATAATTCAGTTAGAATCATTTATTTGGTTCGATTTAATCGAACAAAACTAATTGATATTCACCCTACTCCTTTGATTATTCTTTTGGGGTAATTGTTTTGATTAATCTGTGTAAAAGAATTGGAATCAATATACATAGTGGAAGTTGTTGTTTGTTGATATTGTGAAAGAAATTACAAGAAATAAAGTACTACAACAAAGATTACCATGAGAAATATGGTTCATATTTTTTAAAAAATAACCTGATAATTCCCTTACAACTAAACTTAATATGATTAATTATTTCTCTAACTATCATCTAACCAAAGAAGATGCTTTGACCAAACCAGTCAACATTGACAAGAATGTATGATGCAGATCCTCTTATGGCCTAACAAAAATATAAGCAGCATGAAGATAACAAATATAGAAAGGATAAAAGAATAACAGATGATCAATAGTGAAGATTTGATTAAATCATCAAAGTTTTCAAGTAGGAGGATGTGAAGCTATCCGGGCACCAATTAATGGTGCCACAATCAACAATGTTGGGCACCAATTCGGTGCCACTTGCAGCACCAATTCAGTGCCACTTGTTTTTTGCATGGATGCTTGCTTATAAATAGACAATGCATCCAAGCCGTAATTGCACCACAAGAGAAAAGAAGAGGAGAGTAAGAAAGGAAAAGTAATCCCACAAAATTATAAGGTATTTGTGAGAGAGTAAGTGATGTGTTTTCTTCTAGTAATAAAAAGATTTCAATTGTTCTCCTATTAGTAGAGAGAGGATGTAATTCCCACATTATTTAGTAAAATCCTTCTATACTTGTCCGTGGACGTAGCTAATTGGATGAACCACGTAAATTCTTGTATATTTTATTTCTTATTTTATCATTTTTATTTTATTTTACATGCCATTATCCTAACATATTAATTATGCAAAACAAAAGGGTTACCGTTGTGACTTTAATTTAATCAACTCAAAACGCTGACGTTTAACACGACGCAGCTTAATCAAACCTGTCTTTCCAACGGTCATATTTTTCTTCGAAATTTAAGAACCCTCTCCCTATAAATACAACGGTCCTCTCTCTTTCTCTCAAAGAAAATTTCTCCGCGCCTCAAAAATTAAGAGAATCAATTGTCAAGCAGCCTATAATCGATCACTTCCACAAGGTAACTTTCTCAAATCCAACTTCAATTTATCATTAATTCTTGGGATTGCGTTTTAAATTCTTGAAATTGATTTCGTTTTCTTGTATTTCTGGTTAAATTTACTTTTGACAAACCCAAATCGATTTTGTTTTCTTAGAAGTTAATGTCATCTGTTTTTTCTCAGCAAACGAACAACTCAGTCCCTCTCCGTGCGCTTGTAATGTGTTTGTGATTGATCTTTACTTGAATCATAAATAAATGTGATTTTTTTTTAATTGATTTTGCTGTTGTTGTTTAAAACTCTAGTAGTTTGGTTTAGGGTTATTGTTTGTTGCACTTAATTTCAATTGAAAAATAATCTCTGTAGTTTAATTTAAACATGAGGCAACTGAAAGGCAATTAATGAATCTTTTAAGTTGATGGGTCTTGTATTCTATTGAGTATTCCACTATCATAGATATCTGTGATTAATTTGTTATCTCCCTTTCTTGAACGATTTGCTTCTTGTGTTTAGATTCTGGAAAATCTATCTTGTTTCTTGCTTTCACACTCAATTTTCAGTTTCGTTCGTGTTAATGCTCACTGTTGTTGCTAGATTTTTTATTATACAGTGTACTTCCAAATCTCAAGTACTTTGAATTTTTGAATGGTTCTAGTGTTAAGCAAGAGATTAATGTAAGAGGGGTGGTGGTCTCCAATTCCATGTTATTGTGTTCGATAGAAGATTAAAAAATAGTTTAATTTGTCATCACTGCCATTTTTACCTGATATTAAATTTGTTTCACGAATTCGTCCATTTTATTGACAAGTAGTGTATGGTAGAGCTATAGAGATCACAGAAAAAGTTATGTAACTGTCTTAGGGTTTATCTGATTTTTCATGACTTGCTTGGTGGAGGGGTTGTGCTTTTGGGAATAATTCCTTTTAGTTACATTTTGAAACTTAATTTATGGTATAAATCATTCATTTTCCTTATTTTGCATGGTTTATCTACGTTATTAATCAGTTCCAATGATTTTGCAGAATATTCCTTTGAACTCATTCACAGCACCAATGGCATCACTAGTGAGTAGACGGAAACCTCTTGGTGATTTGTCAAATTCAATGAAGACTGATGCCCCTCGAATTCCACGTGATGCAAGCAAGACGAAAAGTATCTCAAAAGCATCAGGGAAAGTGCAGACTGCTGGTAGAAAACCACTGTCAGACATTTCTAATTCGAGGAAGCCTGAGACTAAAAAGAAGAGTTTCAATGCAAAGCTAAGTGTTCTGACAGAAAAACCAGATCGAACCAGTGCAATTGCTGAGGAAAAGTTTCTGCACAATCATGAGGAGTGCATCAAAGCACAAACAAGAGCTATGGACATCGATGAGTTTCTGCAATCAATTGGACTAAACGATGGTAATGTAAACTTAATATTCTTCTGCTTATTATCACTAAACACTCTTTTCTTGTGAAATTCAATTCACATTTTATTCTTTTGCCTAGATTTCTCCAAGAAGTTGGGAATTTCATGTTCACCACCGCCAACAATTACAATGAAGGTCAGTTTGCTTATTTCCCCTCTTACACATTGTTTCATTTGGGTTCTTTCTTGTTTCAAAAACTAATCTCTTGTTTATATGGATTATCTAAATAAAATACCGGTTTCCATTTAATGCTCAGAGTCCCCCAAGGCCCTTGCAATTGGAAGCGATGACAGAGCAGCTCCATGAAGATAAGTCTTGGGAATACAAACTTGATACTTCATCTCCTTTCAGAACGCCAATATCACCAAAACAATATATGGACTGGTGGAAGGACCATGATGATGATAACTGCATCAACTTCAAGTTGATAGAAACCCCATAGTTGCCAAAGCATTGATTTCTCTCTTTTCAGTGCTCATTCCAATAGTATTTCTGCATCTATATTTGGTCAATTCCTTAGCCTTTTGAGTTGAATTGGAAAGGAAATTTCTCTCTGGTGATATGCTGTAGGCCATTGTCCGTTTTTTAGCATTTGTTTTGTGTTGCTGGTCTTATGATGATAGAGCAGTCACATGGTTGCATGTTTTTGTGACTCATGAAAGGTTTCCGGATCACTGATATTCTTGTATATGACAAACTTTCACCTGTGTTCATCTTCGTTACCTGCTAATTTGGATTGATGCTGCTTTTATCAATGTTTCTTCAATTCAGTTTCGTTTTTTGTGTTTGCATCCTCTCATGTTTCCAGGGTTTCAAATCTCACAATTAATTTAATTTTTAATGGTTTAGATCATGTAAGATAAAAAAAAAATATTGTTTCAAGTGGTTGACATGCATCAAAACGATGCCCATTCAATGCTTTTCTTTTAAATATTGTACTTTCGTTTACAGCCAGCAGAACAATGCTCCGATGGTGACATATTTAGTTATCTCTTCTTATTGGTGCATTGAGAGAAATGACTGTTATGCTATTGCACAACCAAAATAGTCCCGAACCCAAGAGTAGTGTGGTTCGAGATTTAGCCCCCGAGCCAACCTTTTCGGAGACACTTGGGGAACCCACCATCCTGAAGTGGTGGTTCAAGATTAGCCCCCGAGCCAATTTATTCATGGTGTGGGTTCGGGGGTTCGGGGGCACTTGGGAACCCACCATCCTGAAGATGGTCCGGAAAGGTGATGCTAGAATCCAAATCACTCTTTTGGAATGGGTCCTACCAACTAAACCCCATTGGTAGTTTGAGTTAAGCCTGCCCACCCTCCATGTTAGTGGTTTGGGCTTGACTCTGGAGTTAGGCCCTGAACATCCACCCACCATGCTAATGGTGTGGGTGAGCTTGACCCTTGAGTTAGGTCCCAGGGAACCCAATTTTCATTGTTTTTTGCCTGGTTGAATTCAAAGTCAAGCGATGTGCATTTAATGCTAATTGACCTCTTACCATCAAAGGGGTATACAAAACAGTTTTAAAACACGCTTATTCTAGGGCTTAACTTATTTGAACATCTTGTTTTACACGGTAACCGTGCAACCATCCATAATGGGGGCAATTACTTTGTATAAGTACTTTCAAAGTAGACTACATATTTTATCTGCATCCCCATACCTTTCACACACGTTGGCAGAGGAATTATGATTATAGTTCAAAATATTTTTTATTTAGAAATATATTAAAATAATTTTTTTTATTTTTAAAAATTATTTTTAAAATCAGCACATCAAAATAATCCGAAAACATAAAAAAATTAATTTTTAGCAAAAACAAGATTTTAAATTTTTTAAAAACACGAGTTGGACCGCGTTTCCAAACGGTCCCTGCATTAAATTGGTGGCCTCTTACTGCACTGCCCTCATCACTTTCAACTAAGGCATGCCTTGTGGTGAGTCGAGGTTTTTATTTTGCATACCCACTTTCATGGAATTCTAATATGAAGTTGTACGCACCTCTTTGCCCCACGCCTTTATGGGGTGCGAGGCAAACCTAGCAACGATGTTCGTGTTCCATTCGAGCGGACTTCCGCTGCACTGGCCCACATGCAATCGCTTGTGGTTTTTGATGTAATGCAATATCAGCTCGTGCTTGATAAGAACAACTTTGTGCCCGTCTCAACCTCTTATCTCATCAACATCAGGGATCGTGTGGGTAGTGGTGTCGCCAATAAAATCTACCTGGTTGATCTTGCCAGTTGTCTTAAAGATTTAAATCATGCATGTGTAAGTATGAACTAATTCAGATTGTGAAATTGTGAATGACTCATTAAATCCGTTAGTTTGTTTAATGGTATTTGCTATTCGGATAACTGTAGTAATTCTAGAGCTAATTCGGGCAACAAACCCTGGCTTTTGAAAGGGATGCATTTATTAGATAACTCCATGCTGGCTCTGCCCAATGCTCTGGTGATTTATGATAACTCGACGGATCGCACGACCATTATACCCAACGATGCATTCAAATTTCTGCCCTATCAACTTTTGATGGTAGGATAGAAGCCTACCATGGTGAAGATGGGTGACAAAGAATTAGGATTCAATTTTGAAAAGGGAGCTTGAGAAACAACTACTAGCACCCTCGTCGTAGGGATGCGACATCACGGTGACCCTTCCTGGGAGGGGTTTGGAATGTCTTTTTGGTTGGTTAGGGAGTTGTCACCTAGCATTATGACTACTAGGAATCCTAAATAGTTTCCCCCTAGAGATTCTAGACAAGAGACTGATTGTGTAAAAAAAAGGTATTAGCACCTCTAGTATGCTTTAACTAAGATAAATTATATTGTTTTTTTTATTGTTTGTTATGGTCTGATAATGTCTATTTCTACTGGCCTACTATAACAAGTTTGTTACGATGAATAAACTCTAGTTTTTTAGGTCAAGAACTCGGTCTAAGAAAGTAAAATATCCTTAATTATCGTTGAAACTTCTTTCAGGGTAAAACTGAAATTTTTGCTACCGCGTCATTCTAAATAATATTTCAGATGGAATTTCTTACAGATTTTATCCTTATATTAGAAGTGAATGAGTTGTATTATTCACAATAATATTTTGGATATTAACCTCTTTTAGTTTTTTTTATCCTTATATTAAAAGTGAATGATATTTATTATCTCTAATAATATTTTGGATATTAATTCCTTTTAGGTTTTCTATCCTTATATTAAAAACAAATAATATTTTCTTGTCAAAAATAATTTTTTTAATATTTTTTAAATATAGGCCAAAATTCTTTGGAATTTTACAAACTTGAAACTCTAGGATTAAAAACCATAAAAATATGTGTTATTGATGAAACTAATCCATAAATTATCTAATAATCATGCATAAAAAAGGGTTATGTGCAAATAAATGGATTGAAATTGATCTAAATCAAAGATTTAAGACAATATTCTTTCCAAAATCACAAAGAATATTGTTTAAAAACCCAGAAAAATATAGCTATAAGGCAACCACTGGTAAGCCCATAAATGGGCATTTTTTACCTATAAAACATGTTTTCTTTATCTCAACAAGTCACAATATCATATATAAACATATTTGAATCCAAAAACTAATAAAAAAAAAACATCAAAATCAAACATGAAATATCAAATTTAAAAAAATAACCTACATGGATTCAAAATTAGTTTTTTGAACCCATTTTGTTCATGAACAGGCTTAACAATCTATAGATAAAACAACTTAAACAACAACTCTAATATATCAAAAACATAAAAAAAAAACTTCAAAATAGCTTCATTAAATAAAAATCACAACAACAAAGAGGGGTATTTACAACATTATTTGTTAAGTATTCAAACCACTTTTTTATGCTTATAAACATAAATATAAAACAAAAAACAAAAAAGCAAGCCACTAAGACCTACTCTTGGATTAGAAAAGTATATCTAGAACAACTGCTTTTCTCTAAACTTGGAGGGGTATTTATAGCGTTTTGCTAGGGTTTTGAATCCATTTCTAACCTCTTGATCTTGAGGGAAGAATTGTAAACCTTTGATAAGAACTCATTGAGAAAGTTGTGTGTGAACACAAAAAAAATAGGTCGGTTTTTGAATGATCATTGCATTGTTTGGGCTAATTGAATTGTCCACTTTCAAGGCCTCGTCGCAACAATTCTGACGTCATTGTCGCTCGAGACCACCTAAAATTAGTAGAAGGGATGCACACCTTTCATTTGAATCCAACATTGGTCACTTTGAAGGTCGGTAGATCCACATTCATGCATTTAAAGTTGTCAACTCGATTAGCCAAAATTATCAAAGCTGACTGAGTTGTCAACTTTCAAGACCTCGTCAGAGCAATTCTAACATCATCATTGCCTGAGACTGCCAGAAGTTAGTAGAGAAGATGCACACCTTTCATTTAACTCCACTCTTACTTCATTTGAAGGTCAATAGCTTCACATTTATGTGTTTGAAGTTGCTAACTTCATATTCATGTGTTTGAAATTGCCAACACGACTAGCTAAAACTGTCAAAAACAGAGACCAATCGATCGAACGATGTGTCTCTCGACTCACCTTCTCTTTTTTAAGTCTAAACAACGCGTCAAGCATGTTTTTCAATATACCATGCATGATTATTTGTACGTGTTGTAATGTCGTCAATTCATATATGTTATAGGGTAGCCAAATCCTTGCAGCAATCATTCATCTTCATTCTTGTAGCCATCCAAGCAAATATAGCACATGGGACATATATATTTCATTTCTTCTACTCATTCTTTCCCTTTGTTTCCTGATATAATATATAGTCATCCATAAATGCTAAAGATTATCTTGCACTGAAACGTACATTGTATGTATTAGTGACAACAATATCAAAACCTAGCTAGCTCATGCTGACTTCAATCCCATGTACGTACATCATACAAGACCAATTATAGCTTAAAGGTTTGATTAAATATATGTTATTGACAAGGTTCAAAGTTCAAACCAACTGCTTCATGAAAACATTATCCGATATATAAAGTTGTTGCTAGAAATTTTTCACTTTCAAATGCTCATTTGGTTTTGGGTTCATCACCGGGAATCAGTTAGGCTCTCAAAGGACCCTTGACATCTTGTTGAAGCGTGTATTCTCGCTTCATCTCTTCCAAGACAGCATCATTTGTGCTGCAAAACAGATACACCAAAATTATGAGATACAACAAATTTTGAGTTCAATAGATGTCAGCTATATGTTTTGATATCTATACGACAAGATACATGAATAATTATAACATTTTCTTCTTAAAAAAGAAGAGAAAAAAAACCTGTTATATTTCCTTTCGATATCTTATTCCAAGGTAAAACATTTTTGGATTTTCCCTTTAGATAGTATTCTAGTGAAGAACCACCATTAAGTTTTGGAATTATGTTAAACAGCAAACCAGTGTCACTAAACCATTATTCAAAACGTAGGTAAAGGTTACTTTAGAAGGCACCTACAGCAACCGTGAGCCTTTTATCTGAATGCTTTCATCACGGTATATATTTGAATGCATATCATATCCAAATCATGTTAAGGCCACTTCTGGCAAACTCATTCTTTACGAGCACAAAGAAAGAAAAAAGATGCACTAGTGTTGAAGGAAGGTTGAAGAAACTGATGGTTTTTCATACTATTTGCATTTCTATTTCAGCTGTGATTTAGACTGTTAGCATACAATAACAAGAAGATAAAGGAATCATTCCTGTTAGCAAGTGATCTGGACAAAGAGCACAGAGGAAATTTAAAGGCTTGGGCAGAAGGACTTGTATGAAAATGACTAGTGGGTTGAGCAGTTAGAGCTCAATGATGAAAACTATTGCCATTGACCAAGAACAAGTTGCTCTTTCTAACACACTTCATTCTTAGATGTAACGAACATGCACTCATTATTCTGCAATTGCAAAATTAGCAACACCAATAAATTGGAAATCACAATCGGAAATTTAATGCAAAGTACCAGCATGCAATTTTTGCTGACTCGTCAAAAGTGCTATGTTATATCACCAAAACAGATTAACCTAGCAACTATCTCTACAAGGCATCCAAATCCCATCAGAAAAAATATTAATGTAGTGGTAGTAAGAAACACTTGAATGCTTCATAAAAGAAATTTAAATGCCAACGCAGAATAAAAGCATGGAGGAAACATGGTCATCTGCCACAAACCAACTTTTAGCAAACCACATATAGAACCATAGATATTTCAACTATGCCTTATTATTTTTTCAACTACAATAGAATCTATAATATGATCTGTCCTATCTGGATGCATCGGTCTCAACCTCAAACAGACCTCAAACAGTAATCCAACATTTGCTACATGGATAAAATGGACCAGAAGCTCAGAGCATATTCAGCACTTTACCAATTGAGCTTAGCTACTTCTGGCTTGCCAATGTCCCATTAGACCCCTATCATCCAGTATTCACTAAGCAAAGCATGTGCAGACTTAACCCGCAGAGGGGTCCCGAGTCGAGTCAAGTCAAGTCACACTATCAGGAAGCAAACCGTAAAAAGACTTTAGGGTACCCCTTTATGTAGTCCACTCATGCATACTCACTTTTCCAGTTGCACACAGTTTATGCCCTCATGACCTCATAGAAACTTTCTACATGAGTAACATGGCAATAAAAGCACATACAGCATACAGTACAGTTGCAGCAAGTGAGGACCACCGGTTGACTTGACTACAATAGAAACCTTGTCATGCACTGACATGAGCACAGCCTCAAAACATCTCTACTTACCCAACAAATAAATGATATTTCTAAGAAGTCCACAACACTAGAACCAAGTCCAACTAGATTTATGAAATTACCAGTAACAATTCAAATTTTGTTTCATCAGGCAAGTACCTTAGACCTTCCCAAAACCAAAAGGAAGACCTCAAAGACACTTGAACTTCATTCCTACTCGAAAACAGGGCATAAGGTCTTCAAACTCGATATCGCCTTCTCCATTCGGAAGATGGGAGTCTACTATCACTCGCTTAACACAGCTTATTCACACAACTACTCAACATCTGAGAACCTATCAGAAGGTGAATCAGTTATCCAACTCTCATGAAAACCAACTCAAGATCACTCATATCAAGCATTAATCAAAACCCCTTAAACCAAAATTTATACACTCAAAACACAAAATAAAAATCCAAGAAGAACCCATCAAGCCGCTCCAATTGAGAAAGACTACACAAACACATAATGAATCAATTTCCCATTAAATCATAACACGTAACCTATCATCATCATCAAACGCACAAACACGCACTCAGACATGCGCATGCATAATGTTATAGAAAAAATCTCAAAACAAGAAATCAAACAAACAGATACATCAATCAAACTTACAATTGATGAAGGCATTCATTTAATTCTTTAGCCTGTTTTCTACACTGCCACACAACAGACATTGTTCTTCCAGTTGCACATTGCGCATATTTGGATGCGAGTTCCTCACATTGTTTTAGTGCCTTCTGCTTCATTTTGCTTCTCAAAGCTACAAATTTTAATTCAATAAATAAATTAACTTTAAATTCAATTCCACTAAAAATCATCAATGCAATTAAAAACAAAACACAAAACTCAGAAACACATTTCATCAGCAAAGATTGTTTCTTTTAGCAAAAAAGAAAAAGAAAAAGAAAAAGAAAGGAGTTTTGTTAGGGTTTAAGAGATGGTTATAGGTCAAAGCAGTACCTTCTTCTACTTTCTTCTTCACATGATTCTCACGTGCTTCCTGTATGTATCCCATTTCGATAGCTCAAGCTACTCAACGACGTTGGATTGGGATTTTTTTAGAGTCTGTGGCTGTGCAAGAGATCGAACTCAGTGAGTCAGTTTTGTGCTCAAAATGGATGTGGTGGCGCTGCCTTGCTTCTGAGTTGGGTCACTTAACAAGTGAAAGTTGGGTCGGGCTTGGTGGCTGGGTCCCGGACCCAAGTCTATATTACCCATATGGGAAAAACTCAAGTCGGGTATGAATATGACGGTTCTTTTTATTAAGTATTTGTTTTTCTAAATAATTAAGCTAAAACATAATTTCCAAAGTTTGATTCCATGTTCATGATCCATTCCAATACTGAATTGTTAAAATTAGTCAGAAAATTATTTATTTTAACTGTTTAATTAAGTTTATTTTCTTCAATTTATAATTTAGTTCATCTAGATCTTAAGAAATTAAATTATAATTAAATTTAAGTAAATTTTTTATGTCTCAAATAAAAACACATTTAGGTCCACATATAATGTGAAAAAATAAAATAATATAAAAAA
>Ga0307513_10010488_pt1 | contig 11609 bp, 9 predicted proteins | sample 15_EM_MG_FD_202174 | JGI IMG/M metagenome (GOLD analysis project Ga0307513, IMG submission 202174) | Populus trichocarpa ectomycorrhiza microbial communities from riparian zone in the Pacific Northwest, United States - 15_EM | ecosystem: Host-associated > Plants > Roots > Unclassified | place... | reverse complement strand
CTGACAGAGCTCCTCTGTTCCCAGCTGCCGTTTCGAATGACATATCCACATCAGAGCAGTCGTCCCGAGTCTTGATTTATAACCACTCTGTGCCTTGATCCGATCTAAGGTTGCGCCGTAGGTATCTTCCAGGCCCGGTCCATCGGTAATTACTCGGAGCTTTTCTCGCCGCTTACGAATGGTGGTCTCTTGCATAATTGCGTCGAGGTTTAGAGAGACTAACTGGAATCTTGATATATATCTGTCAGCGGATAGCATGGGTAAGGTTCCATATTTCGCCAATTATACTCACATCTCCGAGGCAGTTTCCGGAATCTTCTCCACAATTTCTGCCTCTAATTTTACATCCATCTCACCCGAACTTGTGCCTTCGGCAAGTTTTGTTTGGATGTATCGAATAATGTCACCATTCGGGGGGCTTATCGATACAAGTGCTGTTCCTTCTGTGAAGTGCTTTCCCCCCACTTCATTGCCAATATATGGCCTCCCGGTTAGGAACACCCGAGTGGTGGGGGAAATTTTGATGATATCCCTGAGCGAAAGAAGTACCTTGACCCGGTCTGGCTCAGCGCACTCGTCCAGTGCATCAAGGCACAAAAACGTGGGTTGCGTAGATGAGAGGCTCCCCAACATCTTCACAATCTCAGAGAGCTGCAATTCCCGACCACCGATGAATTTTTTACGCCTTCGAAATGCATCCGTCACTTCTTTGGGAATTTGCTCAAGGCTACTAACGACCTGCTTCAGCAGAGCTCTCAACACATTCATCGCGGACTGTTCCTTTTGGGCAGCGGAGTCGAAATAGAAGCAGGCCACGACATTATCCTCTCCGGCCTCTTCCGGCTCGTCGCATAAGGTATCTATGACAAGTGAACTATGGTCGTAAATTATCAGAAAGAACATCCAGTTGTGCTTTCCCTCTTTGACACCGGGTGTCTTACCTGATGTAAGTCTTGCCGACCCCTAGGTTACCAGAGCAAAACATAGTTGTCTTTTGCGATTCACCCCGGCCATCGCTGTTCTTCCAGCTTCGAAATTCCTCTGTGCGCAGAAGCCAGTCGCCCACATCCTTAACCCGGGTTGTTCGAATATCGTTGTGCCGTAAGTGGGGCTCGAGAGGCGACAGCCAAGTCAGGATTTCGGACCGATTATCGGTGACCGCAGAGTCATGACTGTTATACATGTTGGAACTATTGGTGTTGTAGGCGAGAGGGATTGTATCACGATTCCGGAAGCCGGTGGCATTAAAAAGAAGATTGCTATTATTATTTTGCGAGTTGGTGGTGTTGATAGAAATATTATATCCTGGGGGATTGGGGTTATGGAGGGACTTGGTAACGAAGCTTGGATCTAGGAACCTCTTTCTGCCCCCTGCACTTAGGAATATTGTAGAGGACAGGCTGATGAGGTGCGGTGGTGTTGATCCGATTCCAGAGATTGAGAGGAGCGGGGTTTATCACTATTGCCCAGCCTGGTAGATGAAAGCTTGGGCCACACCTCCTGAGCTTTCACAAACTAATTCCACGCCTCTGGTCACCAGTACTCTACAAGTGCTAGGGAGGGTGATTTTGCCTGCTAATTTGGGTTAACCCGGGAAATAATCCCTGCCCCCTACGAAAACATCCCCCAGTGCCTTATAGAATTCCATACGGAGGCACAGCGTGTAAGTTTTGTAGGTTCCACAAACGAAGACTGCCACCCTCACGCCTGTGTAACCTACAAAACTTACACGCTGTACCTCCGTAAATATTACAGGAGGGGGGTAGCTAAAGTTTTGGGTTGCCGATTGGACCAACAGTCGTTGCCAGATTTCTAGGTTTATGGAATTCTGCGGTACAAGCACCAGGCGAGATGTTTTCGTCCAGGGTTAGAATGGTATGGACGTCTAAGATATTGAATTTACTGCGTAGGAAAACCTAGCAACATGCTACCAAACTGCTTTGCTGTTCGGCGATTTTGCTTCTCTTACCACCACTAAAGGCCCTACATACCGGTACTGTCGAGCTCGTTGGATGGCCTTTGTGAATTTAGCTTGCCTCTGTCGGGATTGCGTACCGTATGCTATTACACAGCGGAGAATATGGGCTGTTTGGACAGAGGCACTTCTAATATTTAAACACCATGGCAACTCCTGAGAGGAGCAAGAGGGATCGTGGGGGTTTTCGTCAGTTAATAGAGACCGCACTTCCAATCGTTATCGTTCATTGTTTTGTGATCAGGCCAAATTGATCTATCATAGACATCCGGCATTGGCCCATCTGCTTTGAAAATCAGTCTTTTCTTTCATCTGCTTTCTCTACTTGGTATCTAACGTACATCGATGTTTAGAGGAGATGAGAAGAGGAAAGAAATAATAAAACAAACAGAACGAAGATAAAACCGACGGAAAGCAAAATCTATAGTAAACTAGGAACCGGGAGAAGATTGGATATCGTAAAAAGGTGAGCCTAAACTTCGTGTAACGACCGCAACCCTAGAGTGCAATTCCTCACTGTGGCTTATATCACAGCGAACTCGAAAATAGAAAAAGGAAATCGTGGAGTAAGTGTTCTGGTACTAGCATAGAGAGTGAAGGGCCTTTGCGGAATAGGCATGGGAATAATTTTGCAAAGGACACTCCAAAAGGTGGTAGTTATATGGCTTCGGTATTAGGTGGTGGTGTGGGCAGGGCTTGGAAATCCGTTATCATCTTTATGATATTTTGATCGCTCCTCGTAGCACTGTGCGAGTGTGCTGTAGGCCTCACACGTCGGGCCAGTGAGGGCCGTCCTCCGGCCAATGAAATAGCAGCACTACTGCCTCATGTCCATTCTCGACAGCCCACCAGATTGGTGTTCGGCCCTTACTGTCTGGCCTGCTGGGGTTGACGCCTCTCCGTCCCAATAACAGCTTCACCACCCCCTTATGCCCATTCCCGGCAGCTAGCGAGATTGGTGTTCGCCCTCTCTTATCCGGTCTATCGGGGTTGACGTCTTCTAGTCTAAGTAGTAGCTTCACTACTGCCTCATGTCCATTCCTGGCGGCCGACAAGATAGGTGTAAGACCTCCGCAGAGTAGCCTATCGGGGTTGACGTCTTCCCTTCCCAGTAATAGCTTCACCACGGAATCATGTCCACTCTCGGCAGCTATCGAGATAGGTGTGTCGCCGCCATTGTCTGGCCTATCGGGGTTGACGTCTTCCCGCCCCAGTAACAGCTCCACCACTGCCTCATGTCCATTCTCGGCAGCTAGAAAGATTGGTGTTTGGTCCCAATTGTTTAGCATATCGGGGTTGATGCCTTCCCGTGCCAGTAGCAGTTTCACCACAGCCTCGTGTCCATTCTCGGCAGCCCGCGACACCGGTGCTCGGCCGTAAGAGTCTGGCTTATTGAGGTTAATGTCTTCCCGTCCAAGCAAAAGCTCTACCACTACCTCATGTCCGTTCACGGAAGCCCACGAGATTGGTGTTTGGTTACAAACGTCTACCCTATTAGGGTCGACGTCTTTCTGCTCAAGTAATAGCTTTACCACTGCTTCATGTCCATTCATAGCAGCCCATATCAGCGGCGTACCACTAGTTTCATCCACCCCGTTTATATCGACCCCGTCCATCATTGTCAAAGCCCTTGCAATCTCAACAAGCCCAAATATGGATGCAAAGTGTAGTCCTGTGAATTTGCGAAATTCGACAATAGTACTAACAAAATCTCGATCGAGCATGGATTCCAAGAGTGGCCTAATTGATACATGGCATTCGTAGTGGCTAAAGAGTTTTAGGGCAAGCTCTTTCCCAACATCCGTGAGCTGTTTTTTAATGTGGTCTCCCCAGTATAATGCGGAATATTCCAGGAAGGGTAAGTGTTGAGTACTCTGAACGCGAGGGTCCGAAAGAGCCATTACCTGGTGCGAATTCAGGTATGTCAAACAGGTCTCCGCAATTTTCGAGTGAGGACTCTGGAAAAGGCTACGATGATTGACCAAATACTCCCGGAGTGTGTGGTGGACGAGTCGAACAGTCGATCCCTCCTCATCCACCACAACAAATCCTTGACAGCAGCTCAACACTGTCTGTATTAAGGGAGCGTCATCAGCACTGCAATCCATCGATTCTATTTCCACCGCCAAGGCCTGACAGAGCTCCTCTGTTCCCAGCTGCCGTTTCGAATGACATATCCACATCAGAGCGGTCGCCCCGAGTCTTGATTTATAACCACCCTGTGCCTTGATCCGATCTAAGGTTGCGCCGTAGGTATCTCCCAGGTCCGGTCCATCGGTAATTACTCGGAGCTTTTCTCGCCGCTTACGAATGGTGGTCTCTTGCATGATTGCGTCGAGGTTTAGAGAGACTAACCGGAATCTTGATATATATCTGTCAGCGGATAGCTTGGGTAAGGTTCCATATTTCGCCAATTATACTTACATCTCCGAGGTAGTTTCTGAAATCTTCTCCACGATTTCTGCCTCTAATTTTACGTCCATCTCGCCCGAACCTGTGCCTTCGGCAAGTCTTGCTTGGATGTATCGAATAATGTCATCATTTGGGGGGCTTATCGATACAAGTGCTGTTCCCTCTATGAAGTGCTTTCCCACTTCATGGCCAATATATGGCCTCCCGGTTAGGAACACCCAAGCGGTGGGGGAAACCTTGATGATATCCCTGAGCGAAAGAAGTACCTTGGCCCGATCTGGTACAGCGCACTCGTCTAGTGCATCAAGGCACAAAAACGTGGGCTGCGTAGATGAGAGGTTCCCCAACATCTTCACAATCTCAGAGAGCTGTAATTCCCGACCACCGATGAATTTTTTACGCCTTCGAAATGCTTCCGTTATTTCTTGAGGAATTTGCTCAAGACTACTAACGACCTGCTTCAGCAGGGCTCTCAACACACTCATCGCGGACTGTTCTGTTTGAGCAGCGGAGTCGAAATAGAAGCAGGCCACGACATTATCCTCTCCGGACTCTCCTGGCTCGTCGCATAAGGTATCTATGACAAGTGAACTATAATCGTAAATCATCAGAAAGAACATCCAGCGTTGTGCTTTCCCTCTTTGACACCGGGTGTCTTACCTGATGTAAGTCTTGCCGACCCCTAGATTGCCGGGGCAAAACATAGTTGCCTTTTGTGATTCACCCCAACCATCGCCGTTCTTCCAGCTTCGAAATTCCTCTGTGCGCAGAAGCCAGTCGCCCACATCCTTAACCCGGGTTGTTCGAATGTCGTTGTGCCGTAAGTGGGGCTCGAGAGGCGACAGCCAAGTCAGGATTTCGGATCGATTATCGGTGACCGCAGAGTCATGACTTTTATACATGTTGAAACTATTGGTGGTGTGAGCAAGGGATTCCGGCAGCCGGTAGTATTAAAAAAATTGCTATTATTACTTTGCGAGTTGGTGGTGTTGATAGAAATATTATATCCTGGGGATTGGGTAATGGAGGGACTTGATAACGAAGCTTGGACCTGACCTTTTTCTGTCCCCCGCACTTAGGAATATTGTAGAGGACAGGTTGATTAGGTGCGGTGGCGTCGGACGACCCAATTCCAGAGAGTGAGAGGAGAGCGGGGTTTATCACTGCCACCCTCACCCCCTGTGTAACCTACAAAACTTACACGCGGTACCTCCGTAAATACCGTACTCAAGTGCGCGTCTTATTCAACATTTTTGTTATTACAGGAGGGGGGTAGCTAAAGTTTTAGGTTGCCGATTGGACCAACAGTCGTTACCAGATTTCTGAGTGCGCCAAACTTTGGAATGTGCCTTATATATGGAATTCTACGGTACAATCACCAGGAGAGATGTTTTCGTCCAAGGTTAGAATAGTATCGATATCTAAGATATCGAGTTCACTGCGTAGGAAAACCTAGCAACATGCTACCAGACTGCCTTGCTGTTCGGCGATTTTGCCCCCACATACCGGTACTGTCGAGCTCGTTGGATAGCCTTTGTGAATTTAGCTTGCCTCTGTCGGGATTGCGTACCGTATGCTATTACACGGCGGAGAATGTGGGCTGTTTGGACAGAGGCACTTCTAATATTTAAACACCATGGCAACTCCTGAGAGGAGCAAGAGGGATCGTGGGGGTTTTCGTCAGTTAATAGAGACCGCACTTCCAATCGTTATCGTTCATTGTTTTGTGATCAGGCCAAATTGATCTATCATAGACATCCAGCATTGGCCCATCTGCTTTGAAAATCAGTCTTTTCTTTCTTCTTTCTTCTCTACTTGGTATCTAACGTACATCAATGTTTAGAGGAGAGATGAGAAGGGGGAAGAAATATCAAACCAAAGAGAGGGAAGATAAAACTGACGGAAAGAAAAATCTATAATAAACTAGGCACCGGGAGAAGATTGGATATCAGAAAAAGGTGGGCCTGAGCTTCGTGCCGCGACCGCAACCCTAGAGTGCAATTCCCCACTGTGGCTTATATTACAGCGAATTCGAAAATAGAAAAAAGGAATCGTGGGGTAATTATTCTGATACTAGCATAGAAAGTGAAGGGCCTTTCCGGAATAGGCATGGGAACAATTTTTCAAAGGACCTAGTGTGCAGAGCCACTCTAAAAAGGTGGTTATATGGCTTCGGGATTGGGCGGTGTGGGTAGGGCTTGGAAATCCGTTATCAACTTTGTGATATCCTGATCGCTCCCCGTAGCACGGTGCGAGTGTGTGGTAGGCCTCACACGCCGGGCTCGTCAGGGTTGGCGTCCGGCCCATGAAATAGCTGCACTACTGCCTCATGTCCATTCTCGGCAGCCAGAAATATTGGTGTTTCGTACCAAACGTTCAGCCTATCGGGGTTGACGCCTTTACGCCCCAGTAGCAGTTTCACCACAGCCTCGTGTCCATTCTCGGCAGCCCGCGACATTGGTCCTCGGCCGCGGGAGTCTGGCCCATCGGGGTTAATATCTTCCCGTCCAAGCAACAGCTCTACCACTGCCTCATGTCCATTCTGGGAAGCCCACATGATTGGTGATTGGAGCCAGTCGTCTATCCTATTAGGGTCGACGTCTTCCCGCCCAAGTAACAGCTTTACCACTGCCCCATGTCCATTCCTGGCGGCCCACAAGATAGGCGTTCGGCAGTCATTGCCTGGCCTATCGGGGTTTATCTCCTTCCGTCCTAGTAACAGCTTCACCACTGCTTCATGTCCATTCATAGCAGCCCATATCAGAGGCGTGGCACTAGTTTCATCCACCCCGTTTATATCGACCCCGTCCATCATTGTCAAAACCCTCACAATCTCAACAAGCCCAAATATGGATGCAAAGTGTAGTCCTGTGAACTTGCGAAATCCGACAATATCACTAACAGAACCTCCACCGAGCACGGATTCCAAGAGTGGCCTAATTGATACATGGCATTCGTAGTGGCTAAAGAGTTTCAGGGCAAGCGCTCCCCCAACAGCTGTGAGCTGTTTTTTAATGTGGTCTCCCCAGTATAATGCGGAATATTCCAGGAAGGGTAAGTGTTGAGTACTCTGAACGCGAGGGTCCGAAAGAGCCATTACCTGCTGCGAATTCAGGTATGTCAAACAGGTCTCCGCAATTTTCGAGTGAGGATTCTGGAAAAGGCTACAATGATTGACCAAATACTCCCGGAGTGTGTGGTGGACGAGTCGAACAGTCGATCCCTCCTCATCCACCACAACAAATCCTTGACAGCAGCTCAATACTGTCTGTATTAAGGGAGCGTCATCAGCACTGCAATCCGTGGATTCTATTTCTACCGCCAAGGCCTGACAGAGCTCCTCTGTTCTCAGCTGCCGTTTCGAATGACATATCCACATCAGAGCGGTCGTCCCGAGTCTTGATTTATAACCACCCTGTGCCTTGATCCGATCTAAGGTTGCGCCGTAGGTATCTCCCAGGTCCGGTCCATCGGTAATTATCCGAAGCTTTTCTCGCCGCCCACGAATGGTAGTCTCCTGCATAATTGCGTTGAGGTTTAGAGCGACTAACCGGAACCTTGATATCTGTCAGCGGATAGCTTGGGTAAGGTTCCATATTTCGCCAATTATACTCACATCTCCGAGGATGTTTCCAGAATATTCTTTACAATTTCTGCCTCTAATTTTACATCCATCTACCCGAACTTGTGCCTTCGGCAAGGTTTGTTTGGATGTATCGAATAATGTCACCATTCGGGGGGCTTATCGATACAAGTGCTGTTCCTTCTATGAAGTGCTTTCCCCCCACTTCATCGCCAACATATGGTCTCCCGGTTAGGAACACCCGAATGGTGGGGGAAATTTTGATGATATCCTTGAGCGAAAGAAGTACCTTGGCCCGATCTCGCTCAGCGCACTCGTCCAGTGCATCAAGGCACAAAAACGTGGGTTGCGTAGATGAGAGGCTCCCCAGCATCTTCACAATCTCAGAGAGCTGCAATTCCCGACCACCGATGAATTTCTTATGCTTTCGAAATGCGTCCGTTACTTCTTTAGGAATTTTCTCAAGACTACTAGCGACCTGCTTCAACAAAGCCCCCAACACACTCATCGCGGACTGCTCCTTTTGGGCCGCGGAATCGAAATAGAAGCAGGCCACGGCATTATCCTCTCCGGCCGGCTCGTCGCATAAAGTATCTACGACAAGTGAACTATAGTCGTAAATTTTCAGAAAGAACATCCAGTGTTGTGCTTTCCCTCTTTGACATCGGATGTCTTACCTGATGTAAGTCTTGCCGACCCCTAGATTGCCGGAGCAAAACATAGTTGCCTTTTGCGATTCACCCTGGCCATCGCCGTTCTTCCAGCTTCGAAATTCCTCTGTGCGCAGAAGCCAGTCGCCCACATCCTTAACCCGGGTTGTTCGAATGTCGTTGTGCCGTAAGTGGGGTTCGAGAGGCGACAGCCAAGTCAGTACCTCTGATCGATTATCGGTGACCGCAGTCATGACTGTTATACATGTTGAAACTATTGGTGCTGTAGGGTAGTATCACGATTCCGGCGGTCGGTAGTATTTAAAATAAATAAAATTTGCTATTATTATTTTGCGAGTTGGTGGTGTTGATAGAAATATTATATCCTAGGGGATTGGGTTTATGGAGGGACTTGGTAACGAAGCTTGGATCTGGGGACCTTTTTCTGCCCCCTCACAGGAATATTGTAGAGGACAGGCTGATGAGGTGCGGTGGTGTTGGTCCGACTCCAGAGAGTGAGAGGAGAGCGGGGTTTATCACTATTGCCCAGCCTGGCAGATGAAAGCTTGGGCCACACCCCCTGAGCTTTCTCAAACTAATATCACACCTCTAGTTACCAATAAGTTACAAGTGCTGGGGAGGGTGATTTTGCCTGCTAATTTAGGTTAACCTGGGAAATAATCCCTGTCCTTTACGAAAACATCCCCCCGTGCGTTGTAGAATTCCATAAATACTCGAGTAAGCGCGCGTCTTATTCAACATTTTTGTTATTACAGGAGGGAGGGTACTGGTACCGGCAGCTAAGGTTTTGGGTTGCCGATTGGATCAACAGTCGTTACCAGATTTTTGGGCACGCCAAACTTTGGAATGTGCCTTATATCTGGAATTCTACGGTACAAGCACCGAGAGAGATGTTTTCGTCCAAGGTTAGAATAGTATGGATGTCTAAGATACCGGTATTGAGTTCACTGCGTGGGAAAACCTAGCAACATGCTACCAGACTGTCCCGCCGTTCGGCGATCTTGCTTCTCTTGCCACCACTAAAGGTCTTACATACCGGGACTGTCGAGCTCGTGGATAGCTTTGTGAATTTAGCTTGCCTCTGTCGGGATTGCGTACCGTATGCTATTACACGGCGGGGAATGTGGGCTGTTTTGACGGAGGCACTTCTAATATTTAAACACCATGGCAACAACCCCTGAGAGGAGCAAGAGGGATCGGGGGGGTTTTCGTCAGTTAATAGAGACCGTACTTCCAATCGCTATCGTTCATTGTTTTGTGATCAGACCAAATTGATCTATCATAGACATCCGGCATTGGCCCATCTGCTTTGAAAATCAGTCTTTTCTTTCTTCTGTTTTCTCTACTTGGTATCTAACCTGCATCGATGTTCAGAGGAGAGATGAGAAGGGGGAAGAAATAACAAAGCAAAGAGAGCGAAGACAACACAGACGGAAAGCAAAATCTATAGTAAACTAGGAGCTGGGAGAAGATTGGATATCGGAAAAAGGTGGGCCTGAGCTTCGTGCCGCGACCGCAACCCCAGAGTGCAATTCCTCACTGCGGCTTATACTGTAGAAAAGGGGAATCGTGGGGCAATTATTCTAGTACTAGCATAGAGAGTGAAGGGCCTTTCCGGAATAGGCACGGGAATATTTTTTCAAAGGACTTAGTGTGCAGAGTCACTCCAAAAGGTGGTAGTTATATGGCTTCGGGATTAGGCGGCGGTGTGGGTAGGGCTTCGAAATCCGTTATCAACTTTGTGATATCCTGATCGCTCCTCGTAGAATGATGCGAGTGTGCGGCAGGCCTCATACGTCGGGCTTGTCAGGGCCGGTGTCTTTCGGCCCATTCAATAGCCGTACTACTGCCTCATGTCCATTCTCGGCAGCCCACGAGACTGGTGTTCGGCCCTTACTGTCTTGCCTGTTGGGGTTGACGTCTTTCCGTCCCAGTAGCAGCTTCACCACCCCCTTATGCCCATTCCCGGCAGCTAGCGAGATTGGTGCTCGTCCTCCCTTATCCGGTCTATCGGGGTTGACGCCTTCTAGTCCAAGTAGTAGCTTCACTACTGCCTCATGTCCATTCCTGGCGGCCAACGAGAGGGGTGTAAGACCTCCGTAGCGTAGCCTATCGGCGTTGACGTCTTTCCTTCCCAGTAATAGCTTCACCACGGAATCATGTCCACTCTCGGCAGCTATCGAGATAGGTGTGTCGCCACCTTTGTCTGGCCTATCGGGGTTGACGTCTTCCCGCCCTAGTAACAGCTCCACCACTGCCTCATGTCCATTCTCGGCAGCCAGCCAGATTGGTGTTTGGTCCCAATCGTTTAGCCTATCGGGGTTGACGCCTTTACGCCCCAGTAGCAGTTTCACCACAGCCTCGTGTCCGTTCTCGGCAGCCCGCGATATTGGTGCTCGGCCGTAAGAGTTTGGCCCATCGGGTTTAATGTCTTCCCGTCCAAGCAACAGCTCTACCACTGCCGCGTGTCCGTTCCTGGAAGCCCACGAGATTGGTGTTTGGTCACAGACATCTACCCTATTAGGGTCGACGCCCTTCCGCCCAAGTAATAGCTTTACCACTGCCCCATGTCCATTCATAGCAGCCCATAGCAGCGGCGTAGCACCAATTTCATCCACTCCGTTTATATCGACCCCGATCATTGTCAAAACCCTCGCAATCTCAACAAGCCCAAATATGGATGCAAAGTGTAGTCCTGAGAACTTGCGAAATCCGACAATAGCACTAACAAAATCTCCATCGAGAATGGATTCCAAGAGTGGCCTAATTGATACATGGCATTCGTAGTGGCTGAAGAGTTTCAGGGCAAGCGCTTTCCCAACATCCGTGAGCTGTTTTTTAATGTGGTCTCCCCAGTATAATGCGGAATATTCCAGGAAGGGTAAGTGTTGAGTACTCTGAACGCGAGGGTCCGAAAGAGCCATTACCTGCTGCGAATTCAGGTATGTCAAGCAGGTCTCCGCAATTG
>Ga0307513_10010487_pt1 | contig 11609 bp, 12 predicted proteins | sample 15_EM_MG_FD_202174 | JGI IMG/M metagenome (GOLD analysis project Ga0307513, IMG submission 202174) | Populus trichocarpa ectomycorrhiza microbial communities from riparian zone in the Pacific Northwest, United States - 15_EM | ecosystem: Host-associated > Plants > Roots > Unclassified | place... | reverse complement strand
AGATCAGGTGTGCCTGGGGTGCCGGCAGGGCCAGGCAGTGCTCGAGTACTGCCTGCGCCGCGTCCCGCTCGCGCAGCAGCGCGACCCGCTTGCCCCAGGACGAGGTGAGCGGCTTGATGACCACCGGGTAGCCGACCTCCTCGATGTGCGCGAGGGCGGCGTCCGGGGTCAACGCGAGCGCCGTGCGCGGCATGGGCAGGCCGGCGCGGCGTAGCGCCAGGGTGCTCAGCCACTTGTCGCCGCACAGCTCGATCGCGGCGGCGGAGTTCACCACCGCCGCGCCGGCCGCCTCCAGGCTCCGGGCGGCGTAGCGGGAGCGGGTGGCGGAGATCTCCCGGCAGAGCACCACCGGCCAGGGGGCGGTGTCGTCGTCGGCGCGGTAGGGCAGGTTGCGTGGGTCGACGTGGGTCACGGGCACGCCACGCCGCTCGAACGTGGCGAGGATCTGCCGCTCCTCGCCACGCACGCGGGAGGCCAGTACCGCGACCGGGGTCGCAGCGGCGCCCATCACTCGCCCCAGTCCTCTTCCGGCTCGGGCGCCATCGCCAGCAGCAGCGGGCTGGCGGTGAGGACCTCCAGGTCGCTGCGGCACTCCGGGCACTCGACCAGCTCACTGATCCGGATCTGTTCGGGTACGGCGATCTGCGCCTCACACTCGGGGCAGGCGGTTGCGGTTGCCATCGAGAACACCTCTCTTCTCTCACTTGGCCCGGGGCACGGCATGTGCCCGGGACGGCGGCTCCAGGGCCCGCCGGATGAGGCTCGCCACGCCGTCGGCGTTGATGCCGAACTCGTCGAGCAGCTCGGCGTGGCCGCCCACCGTGGTCGAGAACGTGTCGGGTACGGCCAGCCGGGCGACCCGGGCGCCGGTCACACCGCTGAGCGCGTCGCTGACCGCGTCGCCCAGCCCGCCGCCGCGCCAGTGCTCCTCGACGGTCACCACCAGCGCCTTGCCGGCGGCGGCGGAGGTGAGCCCGGCGGTGTCGAGCGGCTTGAGGGTGTGCATGTTGAGCACCGCGCACCGCACGCCCTCGGCGTCCAGGAGGGTGGCGGCGCCGTGGGCGGCGAGCACCGGGTGCGGGCCGCAGGCGACGATGAGCACGTCGTGGCCGTCGCGTAGCAGCTGCGCCTCGCCGATGCGGGGAGCCGGTACGACCCCCGGCAGTGGCGGGGTGGCCTTGCGGCCCATGCGCACGTACAGCGGCCCGGGCAGGTCGATCGACTGACGCACCACCGACCTGGTCGCCGCGGGGTCGGCCGGCACGACCACGGTCATGTTGGGTAGGGCCCGCATCACCGCGAGGTCCTCGAGGGCCTGGTGGGTGGGGCCGAGGTGGCCGGCGGCGAGCCCGGCGTGGGTTGCCATGATCCGGACCGGCAGGTTGTTGTAGGCGATGTCGATCTTCACGGCCTCGAGCGCGCGGGTCGAGGCGAACGCGGCCATCGTGTTCGCGAACGGTATGAAGCCGCTCGCGGCCAGGCCGGCGGCCATCCCCATCAGGTTCTGCTCGGCGATGCCGACGTCCACGTAGCGTTCGGCGGCGGAGCCGAAGTCGGCGCCGGCGAACAGGCCGGTGTCGGTGTCCAGGCAGACCAGGCGCGGGTCGTCCGGCAGCATGGCGAGCAGTTCGTCCCGGTAGGCCTCGCGGGCGGCCGGGATCTTGACCGTCGACTCAGCCACGGCCGTCTCCCAGGGCTCCGCCGGCCGTGCTCGATTCGCTTGCTTCGCTCGCTGAGGGCCCCGGGCTGCCGGCGCCGTCCGTCCTCGTCGCTTCGCTCCTCGGACCGGACGTTGCCGGCCCCGGCGCCGCGCGCCGCAGGGCGGAGCTCGCGCGGGCGTGTTGCTTCTCGGAGAGCTTCACGTAGTGGCTGCGCACCTGGCCGGCCACGAAGGGCACGCCCTCGCCCTTGGTCGTGCGGGCGATCAGCACGCTTGGCCGGCCCGGTGTCCAGGGAGCGTCGGTGAGCGCCTTGGCGACCTCGGCGACGTCGTGCCCGGCCACGTCGCGCACCGCCCAGCCGAAGGTGCACCACCGCTCGTTGAGCGGCTCCAACGGCGAGATCTCCTCGGTCAGCCCGCCCAGCTGCAGCCCGTTGCGGTCGACGATGGCGACCAGGTTGTCCAGTCCGAGCGAGCCGGCCCGCATCGCCGCCTCCCAGACCGAGCCCTCCTGCAGCTCCCCGTCGCCGAGCACCACGAAGGTGCGGCGCGGGCTGCGGCGCAGCCGGCTGGCCAGGGCGAAACCGGTGGCCAATGGCAGCCCGTGCCCCAACGACCCGGTGGGTAGCTCGACGCCGGGTACGGCGCGCACCGGGTGGGCCATGAGCCGGCTGCCGGTCTGGCCGAAGCCGTCCAGCTCCGCGGTCGGGAAGTAGCCGCGCTCGGCGAGCGTGGCGTACAGGCCGATCGCGCCGTGGCCCTTGCTGAGCAGGAACACGTCCCGGTCCGGGTGGTCGGGGCGGTCCGGGTGGGCGCGCATCACCGAGAAGTAGAGGGCGGTGAGCACCTCCACCAGCGACAGCGATCCGCCCAGGTGGCCGCCTTCGGCGCCGGCGCAGACGTCGACGATCCGCTGCCGGATCCGGTGCGCGTGCGCGGCCAGGACGGTGGGGTCGACGATCTCGTTCACGCCGCCGCCCTCCGCTCGGACGAGCCGGCCGGCGGTGCCTCGGCGCCGCCCGCCATCCGCGCGAGAACGTCGAGGTTCTCCCAGACCTTCTCGAACGCGTCCGCGTAGTGCTCCAGCAGCGGCCCGGCGTCCGGGTTGAGGTGCCGCTTCTGCAGGGCCAGCGAGTCGTCGATGACCGCGCGGGTCACCGGGTGGTCGTCCGGGCGCGGCTCGGCCGGCACGGCGGTCCACGGGTACCCTCGGCCGAACCCGGTCCGGTCGACGAACACCTTCTGCTCCGGCAGGCCCATCAGCTGGTACTGGGACAGCGGCACCCCTTCGGCGCGCAGCATCCGCCGCAGCGCCGAGCGCATGGCCGCCGCGCTCACCCCGGCGGGCAGGCCGGCCGCTGCCGGGTCGAAGCGGAAGCGCAGGATGTGCCAGGCGTGGCTGGCGTGCGGCAGGGCCGAGGGCACCTGGATGCCGGGCAGCCCGCGCAGCCGGTCCAGCAGCTTGGGCACGTTGGCCTGGCGGCGCGCCTCGTAGTGCGCGAACCGGTCCAGCTGGCTCAGCGCGAAGCCGGCCTGTACCGGGTTCAGCTTCGAGTTCCAGCCGAGGGAGTAGGAGATGTAGTCGCGTGGCTTGCCGGGCTCGATCACCTCGCCGAACTGGCGTGCCCGGCGTACCCGCTCGGCCACTTCCGGGTCGCCGGTGGTCACCAGGCCGCCTTCGCCGCAGGTCGGGAGGTTCTTGGTGACCTGGAGGCTGAAGGCCCCGACGTCGCCCAGCGAGCCGACCCGCCGGCCGCGGTAGGTGGCGCCGTGCGCCTGCGCGGCGTCCTCGATCACGGCGAGGCCGTGGCGGCGGGCGATGGCGTTGATCGCGTCCATCTCGGCCGGCAGGCCGTGCAGGTGTACCGGCATGATCGCCGCGGTGCGCGGGGTGATCCGCGCGGCCACCTCGGCGGGGTCGATGGTGAAGGTGACCGGGTCGATGTCGGCGAAGACCGGCACCGCCATCTGGTGCACCGGGGCCAGGCCGGAGGCGATGAAGCTGAGCGCGGGCACGATGACCTCGTCGCCCGGACCGATGCCGAGCGCGGCCAGCGCCAGCGACAGCGCGGTCGTGCCGTTCGAGACGCCGACGCAGTGGGCCACCCCCACCTCATCGGCCCAGCGCCGCTCCAGCACGCTGACCGCGGTCTCCCGGTCCGAGTTGGACACCAGCTGTCCGCTGTCCAGGACCTGGAGCACGGCCGCGCGGTCCTCGTCGGTGATCACCGGCCACTCGACCTTGCGTAGCTCCGGCGGCACCGTCGGAGCGCCGCCGAGCATTGCGAGCTTGCTCACCGGGGTACCTCCTTGAAGTCGTGGGGTCCGCCGAGCGCCGCGACCGCGGCGAGCGCTTCCTCGTACCGGCCGACCAGCCGGGTGCAGTGCTGGCTCAGGGCGGCTTCGGCGGCCGGTGGGTCGGGCCAGCCGTGGGCGGCGGTGACCCGCACCGGCGTCCACGCGGTCGCCACCGCCAGGACGTCGCGGGCGGCCTCGCGCAGGGCGGGGCGCTGCCACTGCACGCCACGCAGCCGCAACAGCTCGCTGTGCAGGTAGGCGGAGGCCTGCATGCTCCAGCCGAACGTGTAGGCCTGGCGCAGCGGCGCCTGCCGCCCCTCGGACGCGGCGGCGACCAGGGAGTCGACGTAGCGGCGCAGGCCGGCCATGCCGGTCCAGTTCTGCTCGTCGCCGGCGGCCAGGAACCCGGCCACGTTCGCCCGCAGGGCGGCGGCCAGGCCGTTCTCGTCGAGCTCGTGGAACGGCTCGGCGAGCTCGACGGCCAGGTACCGCCGGGCGATGGTCGAGTCACTGAAGAACGCGTCCTGCTCGTCGGCCGGGTTGGCCGAGGCGTGGGCGGCCAGGAAGTCCTCCACCCGCATCGCGCCGGAGAACCCCGGGGGCTGCGAGTCGGACACCCAGACAAGTCCCCGGGTACGGTCCACGCCGTACACGACCACGAGGTGCGCGGCGTGCACGTCGTGGTACGCCGGCCGGAACGGCAGGTGGTACTTGTCGACCGCGGCGATGACCAGACCGCCCGCGGCGATGGTGTCACTGAAGGTGCGCAGCGGGTCCTCGCCCTCGGGCGTGGCGGACCACACCGCGCGCAGCGGGTGGTGCGGCGCCAGCGCGGGCCCCAGGTCGTCGCCGGCGTGCGGGTAGTAGAACTCCTCGCCGCGTACGTGGCCGGGTAGGTGCTGGAAGCCCCAGCCGGCGCCGAGCGGGTCCAGTGGCTCCACGCCTCGCTCGGCGAGGACGGTGGCGATGGTCAGGTGCAGGCAGCCGAGCGGGTCGCGGTACCACCGCCGCGGCGGGCGGCGGGCCTGGACCGGATCGGTGCGGTGGTTTGGCGATTCGGTGGTCAGGGTGTCCATCAGCTGTTCTCCTCCGCGCCGACGCGGTCCGGCTCGCTCGAGAGCCCACCGACGAGAGTGGCCGCGAAGATGTGCGCCGCGGCGTTGGCCGGCAGCCGCAGCCCGGCCAGTCGCGCGCGGCGCACCACCGGGACGCGCTGGCACCACATCCGCGCCGGCACTCCAAATTGGACATGCTGCGGATAGTGCATGACGGTCTGGAAGGCCAGTGTCTCGCCGAACGCCGGCGGCGCCGCCCAGAAGTCGGTCAGCCGCAGCGGTTCGAAGTCCACGGTGCCGTCGGCGAAGTGCAGGGCCACCAGGTCCTCCACCCGCCGTTCACCGGCTCCCAGCACGTAGAGCCAGTCGAAGTGGCCGGCCGGCACCGGGATGTACTGCCGGTCGCAGCGCACGTTGTCCGGCTCCTCACTGCCCAGGTTGGACAGTTGGAAGGTGACCGCCTCGACGACGGTCCGCTCGCCCTGGTCGGGCAGGTCCTCGGCGGCGAACGAGTTGCGCCACACGTTGAACCGGCCCGAGCCGGTTTCCGCGATGGTCGTCACGCCGACGTTGTTCAGGTACGGGCGCAGGTCCACGGGGCGCTGGGTCAGGGCTACCGACCGATCTGGCATCTGCTGCACGGTGATCTCCTCCGGCCTGATCGCTGTGCTCGCAACAAACGTAGGCAACCGGGACGCCGGCTACATCAGCGTCGCGACCCAATCGGGACCAGCACCGTGCGGAGCCGCGCCGCCCGCGCTCAGCGTGATGTTGCATTCGTTCAACCAGGTGCTGCATTCCCCGCTCGACCCGTTATGCCGGCCGGTCCGGCGAACTAGTGTCGGCACGCGAAACGCCGCTGAACCGCCACGGATATGAGGAGGCACCATGCGGCAACAACCCGACGATCTGCTACTCGCGCTCTGGAGCGCGCCACGCTGCAGGTCCACCGCGTTCGAGCGGATGATGAAGGAACGCGGTGACTTCGAGGTCCTGCACGAGCCGTTCTCGCATGTGGCCGACTTCGGAGAGGCCGTGATCGACGGTCACACCGTGCGCGACGAGCCGAGCCTCGTGGGTGCGCTAACCGCGTTGCGGGGCCGGGTGTTCTTCAAGGACACGACCGACTTCCGGTACCCGCACGTGCTGACCGACACCGCCTTCCTGCGCGGGGCCGTACACACGTTCATCATCCGGGACCCGTTCGAGGTCATCGCGTCCCACGCGGAGCTGAACGCGCGGCCGACCCGGGACGAGATCGGGTTCGGCCGGCTCGCCGAGCTCTTCGACGCCGTGTACGCCGCGACCGGTCAGCCGCCGGTCGTCATCGACTCCGACGACCTGGTGGACCGTCCGGAGGCCACCGTGGCGGCGTACTGCGCGCGGGTCGGCATCGCCTTCGACCCGGCCGCTCTGACCTGGCCGGCGGCCGAGCAGCCGGAGTGGCAGCGCACCGGCCGTTGGCACCGCCAGGCCAGTGCCAGCACCGGATTCAGCCGGGCGTACGAGCGGGACCGCACCGGCGTGCGGCTCACCGGGCCGCTGAGCGACTACTACGCCCACCACCTGCCGTACTACGAACGGCTGCGGTCGCACGCCATGCCCGTAGCGCAAGCACCAGTCGACGACCAACCGGGAGGCAGTCGTGTCTGAGCATCGACTGATCGACTCGATCGCCGGGTCCATGGCGGACCTGACGGAGTTTCGCAAGCTGGGCCACGAGTCCATCGACCTCGTCGCGGACTACCTCAACGACATCCGCTCCACACCTGTCTTCCGCCCGATGACGCCGGCCGAACGCGATCGGCTGCGCGAGCAGCGCCTGCCGGCCGACGGGACGCCGGCGGACACCATCATCGACGACTTCGCGCAGGACGTCCTGCCGTTCGCGATGGGCAACGGCCATCCGCGCTTCTTCGGCTGGGTCAACTCGCCGCCCGCGCCCATCGGCATCCTCGCCGAGATGCTGGCCGCCGCCCAGGATCCCAGCTGCGACGTCGGCGACATCGCCTCGCTCTATCTGGAGCAGGCGGTGGTGGGTTGGCTCGCGGACATCGTCGGGTACGACCCGGAAACCACGATGGGGCTACTGGTCAGTGGCGGCTCGGTGGCGATCCTGACCGGCCTGGCCGTCGCCCGGCAGCACTGCGCCGAGACCGACGGCTGGGACGTCCGGACCGACGGTGTGGCCGGCGCCGGCGGAAAGCGGCTGCTGACCTACGTCACCGACCAGACGCACAGCTCGGTACGCAAGGGGATCGAGCTGCTCGGGCTGGGCAGCTCCTCGGTCCGGGTGGTGCCGACCGACGAGATGTTCCGGATGGACCCGGACGCGTTGGCCCGCATGGTCGCGCGGGACCGGGCCGACGGGCACCGGCCGTTCTGCGTGGTGGCCTCGGCCGGCACCACGAACACCGGCGCCGTCGACCCGTTCGACCGGATCGCCGATGTCGCCGCCGAGCACGGGCTGTGGCTCCACGTCGACGGCGCGTACGGCGCGGTCGGCGCGCTGCACCCGCAGCTCGCCGGCGACTACGCGGGCCTGCGCCGGGCCGACTCGATCGCGCTCGACCCGCACAAGTGGCTGTCCGTACCGGTCGAGTGCGGTTGCGTCGTCGTGCGCGACCGGGAGCTGATGCGGCGTACCTTCAGCCTCGTCCCGCCGTACCTGCGCACCGAGGAGGGCAAGGGCGTGGGCGGGCCGCCGTCGTACGCCGAGTACGGCATCCAGCAGACCCGGGGGTTCCGCGCGCTGAAGGTGTGGATGACGCTGCGGCACGCCGGCCGGCGTGGCCTGACCGACCAGGTCGTACGGCACGTCGCGCAGGCCCGGCACCTCGCCGCGATGGTGGCACGGAACCCGGCGCTGGAGCTCGTCGTACCGCCGCAGCTGTCGGTCGTCTGTTTCCGGTACCTGCCCGGCGACGGTGACCGCGACCCGGCCCGGGTGGACGCGATCAACGAGTGGGTGGAGCGGCAGGTGCAGACGGAGGGTCGCGCGTTCCTGACCAGCACCGTGCTGCGTGACCGGTTCGTGCTGCGGGCTTCGGTGCTGCACTACGCGACGACCGAGGACGACCTGCGCGCGCTGCTGGACATCGTGTGCGCCGCCGGGGCCAGCGCCGAACGAGCGCTGCCCCGGGAGGGCTGACCGTGCCGACAGGCCCGGTGACCAGGTCTCAGCCAGGGCCCGGCACCGGGTCCTGGCGGCCGGCGAGCAGCCCCGCCTGGTACGCCAGGGAGACCAGCTGGGCGCGGTCCCGGGCCCGCAGCTTGACCTGCAGCCGGTAGAGGTGTGACCGCACGGTGGCCAGGCTGATGAACAGCCGCTGCGCGATGTCCTCGGTGGACAGTCCGCGTGCGTTCAGCACGAGCACCTCCCGCTCGCGCGGGGTGACCCCGATCAGGTCGACCGGCTGCTCCGGAGCGGCCTGGCCGTGGTTGCGGAACCACGCCACCAGCCACCGGGCGACCCGCGGCCCGAGCATCGCGTGTCCACCGGCCGCCGCGCGTACCGCCAGCACGAGCTCCTCCCGACCGGCGTCCTCGGTAAGGAGCGCGCAGGCGCCGGCGTGCAGGATCTCGGCGAGCGTCTCGGCCTCCTCGTTGACCCCGGCCACGACCACCGTCGCCGGTGGCGGGTCGAGGCCGGCCTGGGACAGCTCCCAGACGAGCTTGTCCACCGGCATGTGCCGGATGGTGGTGCTGGCCAGGACCACGTCGGGATGGTGCCGTTGGGCCAGGGCCAGGGCGTCGGCGCCGCTGTCGGTGACAGAGACGACGTCGACGCAGGTGTCCGCGGACAGTTGATTGACCATTCCGTCGCGCACGAGCACCCGCTCGTCGCAGATGAGTACCTTCGTCGCCATAGCCCCTACCTCTGTCCGAAGAGCGCGAGGACCCGCGCGTGCGCCTCGGGGGAAAGCTGCTCCGCGCTGGTGCACTGGAGCAGCCGTACGGTGGTCCGCATCTGGTCGAGATAGTCCTCGCATCGCTCGCAGATGGTCAGGTGCGCACGGAAATCGACGGCTGCTTGTCCGGATACCGTGCCCTCGAGATAGTCGGTGACTTGCTCGACCAGCTCGGCACAGGTCAGCTCGCGCATTCCCTCTCCTCACGATGCCTCGTCCGAGGGACTCCGACCGAAACACAGACGCCGGATCCGCCTCGATGCTCACGCGAGGGGCGTGACCACGGCGTCGCAGCAGCGGCGCCACCCGCCACCCGCCTGCCCGGTCACGCTCGGTCGACGGTCGCGCCACGCGGCGGCGCATACCTTACGGGTCGAACGTTTCCGCACGGGCATGGAGGAGTGACGGCCGATGACCATCGCACAGGAGAGGCCGGTCGCGCCGGTCGTGGGTGATCTGACCCCCGAGCTTCGGCACGCGGACTGGTGGAGCGACGCCATGGTGGCGGCCGCCGGGATACCCGTCGTCGACGTGCCTATCGTCAGCGTCGGCGGCGGCATCGGCTCGTTCGTGACGGTGGACTACCTGCGCATCGCCGGTGTGCCCACCTCCGAGATAGCCGTACTGTCCAACTTGGACTATCCGTGGCAGACGTACGAGTACCTCTGCCGGGTCTCCCAGATCCCGCGCACCCAGCGCATCCGCTCCGACGCCGCGTCCCGCCCCGACTGCATCTGGGGTTTCCCGTCGTTCGCCTTGCACGAGGCGATCAAACGGCGGAGCGCCAAACCGCTGTGGCAGGTGTTGATCGAGCCGACCTTCGCCGACTTCTACACCCCACCGCTCAACATGGTGCTGGAGGGGATCGAGCGCGAGGCCCGCCGCATCCGGTACTGGGAGATGCTGTCCAAGGGGCAGGTCAGGATGGTCCGCCGGCGTACCGGTGGCGGCTACTTCACCATCCTCACCCCGCCGCCGGGCAGCACCGCCACCAAGCGGATCGCCTTCCGCTCCCGCTTCGTCCATCTGGCACTCGGGTACGCCGGCCTGAAGTACCTGGGCCAGCTACAGGAGTTCCGCGCCTCGCACCGCGAGTCGTACCGGGTCGTCAACGCCTACGAGGACCACGAGCACGTGTACGCGAGCCTGGCCCAGCGGCCCGGCCGGGTGCTGGTCCGCGGCGGCGGGATCGTCGCCTCCAGGGTGCTGGAGCGGCTCATCGACGACCGCGAGCGGCTGGGGCTGTCCACCGAGATCGTGCACCTGTTCCGCACCTTCGTCGACCGTCCCAAGGGCCGGCCGTGGTCGCGCCGGCGGGGCGGGGACGGCTGGGCGTACCAGGGCTTCAACTACCCGAAGTCCGTCTGGGGTGGGCAGGCCAAGGCACGTGCCCGGCGCCTGGAGGGGGCGGACCGCGCCCAGTTCTACTCCGAGATCGGCGGGACGACCACCGCCTACCGGCGGGTCTGGCAGCGACAGCTCGCGGCCGGGCGCAGCGGCGGGTGGTACCGCAACCTGTCCGGCACGATCGAGTCGGTGGACGTCGACGCCGACAGCCGCCTGGTGGCCGGTGTCCAGACCAGCTCCGGCCGGGTCAACGTCGGGGCGGACTACATCATCGACTGCACCGGGCTGGAGACCGACCCGCGGACCCACCGGGTGTACGACGACATGTTCCAGCACAGCAACGCCGGGCGAAACCCGGTCGGCGGGCTCGACGTGAGCCGCTCGTTCGAGGTACGCGGCACGCGCAGCGGCGTCGGCCGGCTCTACGCCTCCGGACAGGCGACACTGGGCGGCTACTTCCCCGGCGTGGACACGTTCCTCGGGCTGCAGATCGCCGCGCAGGACATCGTCTACGACCTGGCCGACCAGGGCTACTGCCCGCGCCTCGGGCCGTTCCGCTCGCTTCGTCAATGGTGGAAGTGGGCCCGCAACCGCGAAGTTTGATGGTTCCCCGTTCGTAGCGACCGACTCTGCCGGAGGGACGCATGTCCAACCAACACCCGCCCCCGCCTGGCGCGGGCCCTCACCAACCGCCATACCCGCCGTATCCGCCGACCCCGCCATCCGGTGACGGCATGGCGCACGGACCCCTGGCCGTGCCGCCCGGCCTGCCCCGAAACGACAACATGTACACCGACGGCATGCCGCCGCCACCGCCCGGCGCCTCACGAACGGCGACCTCGCGATCCGGCCGCGGCCCGGTCCCGGCACTGCTGGCCCTCATCAGCGCCCTGCTGCTGGTGCTCGTCATCATCGGGGGAATCCTGGTCCTGCGCGGCAGCTCCCCCAGCCTCGCCGGCGACGGCAACGGCTCGGGCGGCGGCGAGATCACCAACGCCACGGTCGGCGAGTGCCTGGCCGGCGAGTCGGCCGAGCAGGATCCCGAGCAGATCCAGGACGCCGACCTCCGGGTCGTCGACTGCACCGACACGGCGGCCAGCTTCACGGTGGTCGGGCGGATCGAGGGCCGCAGCCAGGAGCAGGCCGACGACGAGGTGTGCCAGCCGTACGACCAGGCCGAGCTGACCTACTGGAACGGCCGCTCCGGCGAGTCGGGCACGGTCTTCTGCCTGGAAACCAACTAGGGCGTGTCTGATGGATCTTGTGGGTGCGAGGCGAGGTCCAGGCGGCGTCCGGGCGTGCCGGGCGGAAGGTCGCATACCGGTGTTGTATGTGGCC
>Ga0307513_10010486_pt1 | contig 11611 bp, 6 predicted proteins | sample 15_EM_MG_FD_202174 | JGI IMG/M metagenome (GOLD analysis project Ga0307513, IMG submission 202174) | Populus trichocarpa ectomycorrhiza microbial communities from riparian zone in the Pacific Northwest, United States - 15_EM | ecosystem: Host-associated > Plants > Roots > Unclassified | place... | reverse complement strand
CGCCAACCGCCGGATCCGGATCCTGGGCGCGACCGCGCACCCGACCGCCTCCTGGGTGGCACAGGCCGCGAAGAACCTCGTCATGGACCTCGAAGACGCGGGCTGCCGGGCAGAGTTCCTGATCCGGGACAGGGACGGTAAGTTCCCCGCCCTGTTCGATGCCGTCCTTAAGGATGCGGGGATCGAGGTCGTGCTCAGCGGCATCCGGATGCCCCGCATCAACGCGTTCATGGAACGCTGGATACAGACCTGCCGACGCGAGCTCCTGGACCGCACGCTGATCTGGAACCAACGCCACCTGCTGAACGCTCTGCGCGAGTTCGAAGACTTCTACAACGCACACAGACCCCATCAGGGCATCGCCAACGCCCGCCCGCTGCACGCCCTCCCCGCACCCATCACCGCCCCGGACAGGCCGGCCCGTCTTGACGTACGCCGACGCGACCGCCTCGGCGGCATCCTCCACGAGTACCAACATGCCGCATGACCTGCACGGACGAGATTTCCGGCAAGGGCAGGGCGGACGAGGCCAAGTTGGGCTACCTCGACTTCCTCGACCTCGTTCTGTCCGAGGAACTCGCCGTGAAGGACGACCGCCGCTTCCGCCAGGGCCTGCGGCTTTCGCGGCTGCCGCACCACAAGACCCTCGACGACTACGACTTCTCCTTCCAGCCCGACCTCGACCCGCGCAAGGTCAAAGACCTCGCCACCCTCTCCTTCGTCGATGCCAAGGCGAACGCCGCCCTGCTCGGGCCGCCCGGGGTCGGCAAGACCCACATCGCCGTCGCCCTCGCGGTTGCGGCCTGCCGGGCCGGCTACTCGATCTACTTCACCAGCCTCGACGACATGGTCCGCAACCTCAAGGCCGCCGAAACCGCAGGCCGGTTGACCAACAAGCTCGGCTCCTACCTGCGGCCGAGCGTCCTGGTGGTCGACGAGGTGGGCTACCAGCCCCTGGAACGAGGCCAACCTGGTCTTCCAGGTGATCTCGAAGCGATACGAGAAGGGCTCGATCATCCTCACCTCGAACAAGGCCTTCAGCCCCAGATGAGTGGGGCCAGGTCTTCGGCGACGAGGTCCTCGCCACCGCCATCCTCGACCGTCTCCTGCACCACTGCGAGGTCGTCTCGATCAATGGCAACAGCTACCGCCTCAAGAACCGCCTCCAAGCCATCGAACGGGACACCGACGTGGCCTGAGTGGTGCACATAACTCCGTACTGGGTGGAGCACTCAGATCAGTACGGGGACAACGTGCAGACCTACGTGGCCGAACAACTCGGCAGGCAGGCGGCGTGTTGGTCCTCGACGAAACCAGCTTCGTGGGCACGACCCATGGGTGCGGCGTAGCTGGTCTTGTTCTCCGCGCAGATCACCCGCGCCTTCCATTCGTTCCGATTCTTCGTGTGCAGGTGCGGTCGCGAGAATTCCGTGATCCCCTGGACTTAACTACCTGTAGGTAACCGGAACGCCCGAGGGAGCCGGTGAAATGACGTCGGAAACAGAAGGCGAGTGGTCCCCACTGCAGAAGACTCCCGGCGACTCGAAGGTTGCGGGAGACGGTCGAGGAATTTTTCCTATCCACGCGGTGCTGCTGCACACGGGCGAGGTGTTGTGGTTCTCCGGTCACGCTGAAAATGTGCACTACCTGCCCGAGTCTTATGTCTGGGATCCGACTCAACTGGTGGATACCGCTACGAAGCAACCGTTCCCCCCTGGCGTCGACGTGTTCTGCTGCCACCATGCCACTCTTGAGGACGGGCGAGTTATCACAGTAGGTGGGTCAGCTCCCCATCCCGATCACGGGCGCGGGGTCAGGTTCATCTGTATTTTCGATCCGGTCGGCAAGACGTGGACCAGGATCGGCGATATGTCCGAGGCGCGCTGGTACCCGACGCTAGTCACAATGTCGGACGGCAGTTTGACCGTGTTCTCGGGGCATACTGAACCTGGCACGACACCACTTATCGCTCCGACAGTGGAGTGGCTGAGGCCGCCGTTCGAGGGCCAACTGCTTGAACCCGGGGCATACGTGACACCCCTTTTTCAGCAGCAGCCTGCTGTCTGGACCGCACTCAGCGTGTCACGGAATGGCGTGATGAATGCGATTCGCCTCGATGCCGTTAGAGATCCCTATCGATGGATGGGGCCTGTGGCATTCGGCGGTTCGCACTTGCTTCCGGGTGGGCACGTGACGCCGCTGTTTCAACAGCAGCCGGCGGTGTGGGCCGCCCTGACCGTGGACGCCTCGGGCATCATGAACGCGGTGTCGCTTGATGCGAATCAGAACCCTCCCGTGTGGCGAGGGCCTGTGGCATTCGGCTCGAACAACCTGGTTCCTGGCGGGCATGTCACGCCGCTCTTCCAACAGCAGCCCGGTGTGTGGGCGGCACTGACCGTGGACAAGTACGGCGTCATGAACAGGGTCTGGCTCGATGCCAACGCTCCCTCACCGACCTGGGCCGGACCTGTGGCGTTCGGCTCGGGCAACCTTGTTCCGGGTGCCCCGGTGACGCCGCTGTTCCAAGAGCGGCCGGGGATCTGGTCCGCGCTCACCGTAAACACCCGCATGAATGTCGTCAGCGTCGACGCGAACGCGACGCCTCCTGCCTGGACGGGGCCTGTGGCGTTCGGTTCAGATCACCTTGCTCCGGGTGCGCTGGTGACGCCACTGTTCCAAGAACGGCCGGGGGTCTGGTCCGCGCTCACTGTAGACAAGGGCGGCCGCGCGAATAGGGTCTGGCTCGATGCCAACGCTCCTTCCCCAAGTTGGGAGGGACCTGAGCCGTTCAGCTCAGGGACCCTTGTTCCAGGTGCGCCCGTATCAGACTTCTTCCAGCAGCAACCGGGAGTCTGGGCCGCGCTGACCGTTGACGAAGCTGGCCGCATGAACGTGGTCAGTGTTGACGCGAACGTGTTTCCGCCCGCCTGGTCCGCGCCGGCGCCGTTCGGAGAACCAGACCTTGTCCCCGGGGCGAAGGTGACACCTCTGTTTCAGCAACAGCCAGCGGTGTGGGCTGCGCTGACCGTGGACCAGGAAAATTCCATGAACGTAGTCCGGGTTGATGCCAACCAAAGCCCGCCGCCTTGGGAGGGGCCGCTGCTGGCAGGGTCCTACCAGCCGATAACGCTCGCTGGTGCCGACAAAACTCTTCCCATCTACCCAGGCCTTCATCTCGTTCCTGGTGGTTCCCTGTTTTACACCGGGACGACATGGCGCTATGAAGACGTGGCCTCGGACCCCATCGGAACGTTCTCGTTCCGGATTACTGGCCCTGAATCCGGATCGTGGCTAGACCACCAAATTTCCCCTGCGGTGGACTTTCGTGAAGAAGGCACTTCCGTTTTGCTTCCCCCGTCCAGTGAAGGGCGAATTCTGCTACTGGGCGGTGCCAGGGCGGATTTCGCAGCCAACGGCGACTTTGCTGGTCTAGAATCAGGCTCGCTTCCCCGTTCTGCTGAGATTCTAGACACGACGACGATCCCACCCAAGTGGACTGCGGTTCCAAGCATGAACGATCCGCGCATCAATGCCAATGCGGTCCTCCTTCCGGACGGTAAGGTGTTTGTACACGGCGGACATGGCGGGTATAAGTGGGATTCTGGAACTCAACGGTCTAACCGTGTCGAGATCTACGATCCAGTAGCGAATACATGGTCTCTGGGAGCGACGAGTAATCAGCCCCGCACCTACCACTCCACAGCCTTACTGCTTCCCGATGGCCGAGTTCTGTGTGCTGGAGGTGTGGACCCGACGCTTCCCGAACCCACAACGGGAGGGGCGCTGAATCAGAAATCATTCGAGTTCTACAGTCCGCCCTACTTCTTCAACGGCCCCAGACCCTCCATCGCGTCCGTCACAAATTCGGCAGGTGCAGCCAATTCGGTCCACTTCGGCGGAGTGTTCTCGGTCATGACTCCCCAGGCAGGCCAGATTGGACGGGTCGCCCTCATGCGCCTGGGAGCGATCACCCACCACACGGACTCCGAACAACGCTATGTCGCCTTGCCCTTTGAGCAGCAAGCTTCTGAACTCCGCGTCTCGGCACCGACGGACACCACCGAGGCCCCGCCGGGCTGGTACATGCTGTGGATCGTGACCCACGCAGGTCTGCCCTGCCAGCATGCGCAGATTGTGAGACTGTCCGCTGCGTGATCCGGGGCGACCTGCCGAGGAGCCACGAGAAGGCGTGCGCCAGCTCAATCCGGGTTTCAGATCCTGTGACACCAAACTGCACCGACGTCCCCCGCCAGCCCGGAGTGCCGTTCTGGTCAGTCGTCGAGCGGAGCGCCGTCGCTGGGTCCGGCGAACACCAGCTGAGTCAGTACGGTGCTGCTCAGGGACGCTTCCACGGTGATCCGATACAGACCTGTCTCGGGTACTTGCAGGGTGACGTCCAGGGCGTCGTCCTTGCTTGCAGAGGGGCGGCCGGTCTTGGTCCAGTTGCCTTCCACTGCCGTGATGGTGCAGTCGATTCCGGCTGGGGCATCTGTTCCCGTGATGCGCAGACGCCAGTCGGTTCCGGGCACCACGTAGTCGGGCACCTCAAGGCCCAGGGCGCCGGCGGCCTGATCAGGTCCGAGGTGGTCGTCTTCGAGGAGGAAGTCGATGATGGTCCGCCGTGCGAATTTGCTGCTTGCCAGCGTGCCGTGCTGGAGGGCGAGGGGGATGGCGCGGCGTGTCACGGAGGCGGACTCGCGGTGCACGGTTCCGTCGCCCCAGACCTGGAATCGGCGTGGTCGTCCGTGGTCGTCTCGCATCAGCTCGCCGTCCGAGTGGCTGCGGAAGCAGTATTCGGCGGGAAGGACGACACCGTTGCTGAGTTGCATGGACTGGGTGGTGTCCTGGCTGATGCCGACCACGGGCCGATGGGTCGGCAGAGGTTGGCTGTAGAGCCGTTCGAAGTAGGTGTCCGATTGGCGGGCGAGGTCCTTGTCCCCTCCCAGGGCGGCTACGTCCGTGGGCATCAAACGGCGTACCTCAGGGCCATCCTCCAGGCACAGGAAGCGAGGAAGGAGGTCGTGCACTCCTGGCATCGTGGCCGCCAGTGCCGACAGCCGGGTATGGGGAAGGGGGAGTGGCGCTCCCTGGATGGCGTTGAGGATGCTGGCTGCCACCACCGATCCGCGGTACGGCGTGCCGAGTGTCATGACCCCCCGCGTATCGGCTGAAAGGTCGTTGTCTCCTGCGAGGGCGAGTGCTCCATGGGTGACCAGTCCTCCCATGGAGTGTGCGATGAACACCAGTTGCCCTTCACGCTGGTCGACTGCCTGCCGGCGAGCGGCGGCGTGAGCGGGGTGGTTGCGCCACTTCTCCAGGTGGTTGCGGGCAGCCTCGGCCAGCAGACGTGCGTTGAACTCCACCGGCAAGCGCCAGTCGTAAGGGAAGGACAGCACCGCGTCCGGATGGGCAGCAGTGCTCTCCACGTCCCTGACCAGCTTGGTGTAGGGCTCGATGCCACGCAGGAACGGAGTCCACGCAGGGGTGCGCAGGAGACGGCTCGGCTGAATCCGGCCCACCTCGCCCGCCTGTTCCTCCTGGGTCAGGTGCAGTGCGGTGAGTCCGGTCTTCGTCAGCCAGGCTCTGGCCAGCCATCCGGGGTTGGCTAAGCCCCACAACACCTTGCCCGTCGTGGTGTCGACGAGTTCACTGCCCATGATGCCCGGCACGATCACGATCGCGTCGTGCGTGATACTCGCGGCCACCTCAGGTACTACGTTCGTCTGTCGTTGCAGGTTCATGGCTGCGACAATAAAGGGATGCGTGGTGCGGGGGGCGAAGTCGAGCAAAGCAATGCATTCGGGGCGCCGGGTTGCTTAGAAGAGGGCGTGCAGCGTGCGCTGTTCACCGTCGCGGTCCTCGACTACGGAGACGGCGACGACGAGTTCACCGAGGGCATCCAGGAGCAACTGGACGTGGTGAGCACGTGGTGGTCAACCGTTGGCCCGCTGCCCGCCTTCCGGCAGTACCTCCCTGATGAGCCGTTGCAGACGCGCAATGACGTGGAGGACTACCTCCGCAAGCACAACGTTCGCGAGATGAGCGGTCACGCCCTCGTCGTCTTCGTCACCGGGCACGGCGTGGCCGGCGGCTCACGAAGTCACTACTTACAGCTGCCCGGCTCGGCCAAGAACCGCAATCTCGCCACATCCGTCCGCACGACGGAGATCGTCGCAGCGGCCCTGGACTCCCACGTCGACAACGTCCTCGTCATCGTCAACACCTGCTACGCCGGACAGATCCAAGCGGAACTGGCAGCCCTGTGGGCCGACGTCAGTGCCCAGCGACGTGAGACGTGCCAACTGGATGTCCTCGTGACGTGCGGGCACGACCAGCCCGTACAGGTGCGACGGTTCCCCAGCCTGTTGCGCAGCGCCTTCGAACGATTACGGACCAACGCCGGCATCACCACGCCTCACCTCAGCGTCGTCGAATTCATGGCGGAATTCGAACGAGGTCTGAAAACGCAGCAGACCCGCAAGCTGCACCGGCTGCACCGGCTCATCGACGGCAGCGGCACCCTCGCTCCCACGCCCTGCATCCCCAATCCGGGCTACCGCCACGTCAGGGAATCCATCGTCGGCACCGACGGGCAGGCCACGGGCACCAGCGACAGCTACTGGTTCGACCGGGCGACTGGCCGTACCCAAGACGACGACGTCGGCTGGTACTTTCGGGGACGTGATCGGTTGAACCGGAAAGTCACCTCCTTCCTGGACGGATCACGCTCGCGCGGTGTGCTGATGGTGACGGGCGTCGCCGGCAGCGGAAAGTCCGCGGTCCTCGCACGAGCCGTAGTGCTCAGTGATCCCAGCTTTCGCCAGCAGCCGATGTGTAAAACGGTCCTGGAGACTGCACTCCCTGAGACGGTCCCTCCGCCGTCATCGGTCACCGCCGCGGTGCTGGCGCGGCACAAGAGCGCGGCTGAAGTCGCCGAGGACATTCTCACAGCCCTGGGGGGTACGCCAGAGCTGCCCGGGTCGACGAGGGATGCCGTCATCGTCTGGACTCAGCAGATCGTGGACATCCTGCGCACCCGTACCGACCCGACGAGCATCGTCGTCGACGGCCTGGACGAAACAGACGAGCGCTACCGCATTGTCAACGACGTCCTTGCACCGCTCAGCGAGTTCTGTGCCCTGCCGTTCGTACCCAGCCAGCACTATGGGCGAACCACGGCCTCCGGCGGCGTGTGCCTGTTGATTGGTGTGCGCTCCAGCAGGCCGGTGGCGGAGGACGTCGCCGCTTCCTTCGCCATGGAGGAGCGGGGCCTCCTGGAGACGCTGCGCGAGTTATTTCCCACTGCGGAAGTCGAGCGGACCGATGACGAAAACAGCGCGGACGACATTGTGCGTTACCTCGCTGCGCTCATGGCCGACAGCAAGCACCCGGAGGCAGCGGAGAAGGCGGCGGCCCTGGTGGCCCTGCAAGTCTGGCCCTCGTTCATCGACGCACGCATCGCCGGCGAGCAGCTCAAGCATGACGATGACCCCGTGGCAACCGTGCAGCGCCCTGAATGGAAGGCAATGCTGCGCCTGGGAACCATCGGTCTCCTCCAGCGTGACCTCCAGCTTGTTGCTGACGATGGGCTGCCCCCGGACGTTGCTCACGCCCTCCTGCGGGCCGCGGCATTCGCAGGCGGGGCTGGCGTCCCCTGGGCGCTCATCTGGCCTCGTATGGCGGAAACTCTACTCGGCAGAAAGCTGGAGAACTGGGACGAAATGATTGTGAAGCTGCTCAACGGCAGGCTCAATGGATACCTCACACATGATCACCAGGACGATCGACGGGTCTACCGGCCGGCACACGAAGCGCTGAACGAGGCGCTGCTGGCGGGCACCTTGTGGAACTCCGGCGGTTCCGCATGAGCCATGTTTCGCCCGGCGACGGCCATGCGGAGATCCATCGCAAGTTGGCTGCTGCGCTGGCTGATCTCGTCCCGGACGATCCCAGCATCCCGCCCCACCCCTACCTGCGCCGCCACTTGGCCCAGCACGCAGCGCAGGGTCAGGTCCTGGACGACGAACATGTACCACCCACTCTGCTGCCCTGGGAGACCAGCGCGACGGTCCGCCGGCTGATGGCCGGAGGAAGGACGGAGCCAGGCAGGCAGCAGTGGCTGCAGGCGTGGGCCAAACTCGAACCCTTCACGCAACATCTCAGCCCGCTGTCCCGGTGGGCCAGCTTGCAACTGGCTCACCATGCGGCCACAGCGCGGCTTACGCCCAGCGACCAGGACATCGTCGGCGAAGAGCACTTCCCCGCATCTCCGGTGACTCCGTTGTGGAGTGACTGCGTCAGTGCCGACAGCGTGTGGACCGTCACCGAGGCAGCTGTTACCTCCATGGCGATCGTCGCCTCCGGGGAGAGGCGCCTTCCCCTCGTCGTCACCGGCGACGACTTCGGTACGGTGCGCATCCTGCGCCCGGACGCAACAGCCGCGGCCGCGCCGATGCCTCTTCACCAGGGCGCCGTCTCTCACCTGCTGCCTTTGCGCGAGGGGCTGGTGGTGAGCGGCAGCACCGACGGAACAGCAAAAGTGATCGATGCCCTGCGTGGACGATTCATCGCAGAGATCGACCGGCGCGAGGCCACCTGGATCAGCTCACTGACCCTGTACCAGCAGCACCCGCGGGGGCCGGTGATCCTCATCGGGTACAACAACGGTTCCGTAACCGCTCTGAACACGGCGAACTTCCAGCACGTCGACATCAGGCTTCCCAGGTTCGAACGCACCTCCGTCCTGATGCAAGGCATCACATCGAACGACGGGAGCCCGGTGCTCCTGTATGCCCAGCGCGACACGGTGAGCTGTTTCGACGGCCGTACGGCGTTCATGCATTCGCGTCACCCGGCGCTTGTGAGGGCTCTGCTTGCCTTGCCGGAATACGGAGGGCTCTACGCCGTTGCCGACGAATCCGGCGGTCTGGCCATCCTGGACTCCCGCAGCAACCACAGTCCGGAAGTGGCCAGAGCGACTACCACCAGCCACGCCACTGCTCTCGCTGTCGCCACAGTCGGCTCTCGGCAGGTCCTCGCCTCGACCGGCAGCGACGGCACTGTCCGCCTCTGGGAAATTCCAACGCTGCGCCCGATCCACGAAACTGTCCCAGGTCATTCAGCGCCGGTCTGCGCAGTGACTTCTCTCAATCACGGGCCGCACAGCCGCCTCTTCACCGCCGGTTATGACTGCACGATCCGCAACTGGCATCTGGCCAGCGAGACTCTTCAGCAGCCTCCGCCTGCCTGGAACCCGGTCACGGCCAGCGCTGTGACGGCGACGCGCCCTCACCTCCTGGCAACAGCGGAGGGATTGCGCACCCTGATCTGGGACATTGAGACAGGCCGCAAGACACCAGTCCTGAAGGACGAACCGGTCACCTCCCTGGCCTGGGTACCGCTGCAAGATCAGATGCTTCTTGCCGCAGCACTCAGTGACAACTCCATCGCCTTGCTGGACTGCGTCGCCCAGTCGCCCGTACGGATGCTCCACAGACTGACAGGCCACCACTCGCCGCCCCTGTGCATGGTCCCGATGATCGACGACCACTCAGCCGTGCTGGCCAGCGGCAGCGCAGACGGCACGATACGTCTGTGGGATCTGCTGACAGGTCAGATGCTGAAAGCGTTCCCGCACCACAGCCTCAGCGTCCGCTGCCTGGCATCGGTACGCACCGGACACGGGTTCCTTCTCGCCTCGGGTGGCAGCGACGGCAAGCTACGGATGTGGGACGTACGCACCCAAGAGCAGTACGGTTCGACGATTCAGTGCGACCAACACACTGTGAACGATGTTGCTTTCGTCCAGGACGAGCACGGAAAGCTGAAACTGGCAACGGTCGGGCAGGACGGGTCGCTCAAGCTGTGGGACAGCGAGGCCCTCACCCAGCCGCTGCAGCAATTCAGCCCTGGCGACGGCGAACTCACCGCAGTGACACGCGTGCCGGTCGGCGGCCGGCGACGTACCGTCTTTGCCGTGGCCGGCAGGACAAGCATCCACCTGTGGGACGCCTCTGCAAACAGGTCACTGCTCCAGATCGTCACCGGCTATCCGATCAACACACTGAAGATGGCCTCTCCTCACGGCTCGGCGCACACTTCCCCTGTCCTGCTCGCGACAGGAGAAGCCGGGACGATGATCCTGCGCCTGGACGAGGCCCGACTGTGAAGCGGGTTGTACGCCGCTTCAACGCCCCCGTGCAACGGCAATGCGCCCCCTTGGCCCCAGCACGAGCCCTCTACACCTTCGCCGTCTGCGCGACAATGATCAGCCCTGTCGACGACTCCAGCCACTTGAGGAGCCATGATCACAGTCTTACCCGGCTCGGACACCACCGCCCCAGGCACAGCACCGGCACCAGGTGGCCGTGCACAGCAGGCCAAAACGATCCCGGGACGGTCAGGAGGTTGCACCGATGTCTAGCCCGGTTCCTCCCGTAGCGCTGGTGCCGGCACCGGAACGCGGAGTGTGGCGGCTGGGCAAAGGCAGCGCTCCTCTGCGGTACAACCAGATCGAGCCGGAAACGATCAATGGGTCCGCTGCTGGGCGATTCAGCCTCTTCACCTACGGCACGCTCTACTGCGCGAGCGATCTGGCAGGCTGCTTCGCCGAAGCCCTGGCCGGCTTCCGCGTCGACCCACAGATGCGCAGCCTCATGTCCGGGGATGAAGAGGTACCTGGCCCTCAACCGATGAGGCTGGGACACCTGGCATCCAGTTGGCGCCAGGAGCGCATCCTCGTCAGACTCATGCCGGCGGCTGAAGCCCGCTTCCTCGACGTGGATGCCGAGGAGACCCGCGAGGTGCTCGCCGACGAACTCAAAGGCGACCTCAGCGAATGGGATGTCCAGCCTCCTTTGGAAGACCACCACATTCACGGACCCGACCGCAGGATCGCGCGCCAGATCGCTGCCTGGAGCGTTGCGCAACGCAACAGCGCCGGACACCAGCTCATCCAGGGCATCGCCTACCGCTCCGGCTACGGCGGCCGCCGCTGCTGGGCCATCCTCAGCACGACGGAGCTGACCGAGGCCGAGCGCAGACCCGTTCTGGCCGAATCGGTGGAACTGCAGGAGGTGGCCCGCGAGTACGGGTTGACAGTCTGGTGAACACGTTGGACCGATTGGCCGTACGAAGCATCGTCCGAACTGATGGCATCTGGCAGCCGCAGTCACGATCCTGTCACCGCGCCCCTGGGGCCGCACGGATAACTTCCCTGGTCAGCTCCCTGGAGTGACGACTTCGGAGGGGATTTAAGTGGTTTTTAAGGTGGGAAAAATCTGGAGTGCAAGGCCGCTCAACGGGTAGTCTTTACCCCAACAGGACTTGGGAGACGGCATGTTAGGTAGTTACGGGATTCTCTTACCGGCACCACCAGGCGCTTTCTGGGCGCACCAGCACAACGACCACCTCCTCAAGGCTCGCCGTACGTGCCCCAGCGGTGGCACGTCCTGTACGAGGACGCGCAGTGTCAGCGCTCGCGGCTAACGCGACAGCACGACCGCGTACTTCCCCACGCAGCCTTCCGCGTCATTGGCGCACATATCCCTGTCCGGGCGGCTCCGCGCCAACAGGGAAGAATTGAGGAGATCATGCAGATCCAGCGAGAGAC
>Ga0307513_10010485_pt1 | contig 11611 bp, 13 predicted proteins | sample 15_EM_MG_FD_202174 | JGI IMG/M metagenome (GOLD analysis project Ga0307513, IMG submission 202174) | Populus trichocarpa ectomycorrhiza microbial communities from riparian zone in the Pacific Northwest, United States - 15_EM | ecosystem: Host-associated > Plants > Roots > Unclassified | place... | reverse complement strand
CTTTGAGGTCACTTTAGGATGCTCTAGGAGTTCTTTAGGCATAACTAGGTGTCTTTGGGAGTGCTTTGGGCATACCTAGGTGTCTTTGGGAGTGCTTTGGGCTGCTTTGAAGTTGCTCTGAGAGTCTCTAAAAATTGAGTTCCAGGTTGACTTTGACTTGCAACTACCTGGGTGTCTTTGGGTCTTTGATGTCTTTACTGTCTCTAAAGACGCCCAGGCTGCTTTGGGTAGCTCTGAAGCCAACCCCCCTTTTCCTGATGTACACCTTAAGTACTCTATAAAATGGGGTAAGGACACTTATGGCCACCTGAAGGTTTGCTTAGTTCCCTCTAGATATGCTTAGTGTGCTTTGGCTTTCAGTAAGGAAAGGATTTTATTGTATATTTATTATATTTACATTAATAATAAAATCAAATGAAAGAAGAAAAGAAAGTTGAACAGGGCAAACGAGCTGAAAGGAGGCAGCATGTGGGTTTCATGCTGCCTCACTGGGCTCTGGCTCATTTCTGGCCCCTTCCACTTTGGTCGTCCCCCCTTGTCTCCTCAACTCTCCTTCGTAGTGCCCACATCCCTCAATGAGGGGAGGGGCAGCCATTGGTTAGGCAGCAGTTGATGGGGCAGGGATGTTGGTGGTGATGATGTCAATGTGTGGGTGGCATTCAACATCAGTAATGCAGTGGTTGTGGTGGTTTGAATGGGTGTTGTCGCATTGTGACATGGCATTGTGGGGGGTTGACATGGGGGGTGGTAGCGGTCATGGCGTGGTGGTGGTTGTGGGTCATGACGTGGTCATGGTGGGTCAATGAGCTGCCCTGGTTTGGCCCAAATGTGGGCGATCCCCAGGTTGCTCAACAGCAGCAGTGGTGGCCATGCGCTGGTGGTGGTGGTAGTACTTGAAAGAAAATACAAAGGCATTTTGAACAAACAAAATTGTTTGGTCACATGATCCATGTGATGGCATGTGATGGGATAGGTTAGGACATGTTTTTCAAGTTATACAGTCAATTCTTAATGGATTTTTATCAAAAAAAACTGTAAAATTTGCAGAGAATGTAGTATATAATTATTGTATAAAGATTATATTTTACACCAACCCAGAATAAGTGGAAAGTGAAGTTATGAGTTCTGCCTGCTCCTGTGCATCATCAATCAAAAACTCGAAATTGAATTGCAAGATGAATACTGGACACAAAAACAAGGTGAAACATTGTCCTTAAAGGTATAATTTATAGCTTTCAGACGCACCCAAGAACGCTAAGAATGAACCAGAAATGGTAAATACACAAAGTGATTAGTTCCACCTCTCCTCCTGCATCAATGATTAAAAACCCGAAATTGAATTGCAAGATAAATACTGGACACAAAAACAAGGTGAAACATCGTCCTTGAAGGTATAATTTATAGCTTTTATATGCACCCAAGAATGCTAAGAATGAGCCAGAAATGGTAAATACATGCAGTGATTAGTTCCACCTCCCCTCCTGCATCATTGATCAAAAGCCCAGAATTAAATTGCAAGACAAGTACTGGACACATTAACACAGTTAAAAATTGTCCTTAAATGTATAAATACCACCTTCCTAACGCACTCAAGATCACAAAAAACAAGTGAGAATAAGTAAATAAACAAAGTCATTAGATTTTCCTCTCTTTCTGCATCATTGATTAAAAACCTGAAATTGAATTTCAAGACAAGTACTGGACACATTAACACAATTAAAAAATGTCCTTAAGGGTATAAATACCACCTTCCTAACGCACTAAAGATCATATAAAATGAGTGAGAATAAGTAAATAAACAAAGTCATTAGATTTTCTGCATCATTGATCAAAAACCTGAAGTTGAATTTCAAGACAAGTACTGGACACATTAACATGGTTAAAATATGTCCTGAAAGGTATAATTACCAGCTTCAAAGTGCATTTATTATTATGAAGAACAAGTCAGAATAAGTAAAAAAAATGAAGTCATTAGATCTTCCTCACTGGATTTGAGCATGGGAATGCTGTACTGGGAAATACAGAATTCCTATGATTAAAGATGATCTCAGAGACTTATAAGGGAACTTGGTACAATTTAACTGTGATGAAATATTGCCTAAGTTAGAGTCTAAATTATCCTTGAGAAAAATAGGTTGAATTAGGTGTTATCTAGATAGCACTTTGGAAATTTAATTAAAGAAGGTCACTCCAAGGTCACTCAGGTGTTAACTTTTGGAACTCAATTAAAGCAAGGTCATCTAGATACCATCCAGGGTGAGCAAGGTCAACTTGGGTCATGTTGGGTGGTACCTGGAGAACCCAAAGTACAACCTGAGGTGATTTAGATGAGTGAAGTCAATATCAAGTCCACTTCTGGAAAAAGAGTTTTTCCTGATGAAGTTTATTTAGTGTTTAAAGGTCCGGTCCAGTCCAGTCTTTTGCCCCCAAGGGGCTTGGACTGAGACTGAGACTGGTCCTCGTAAATCTCAAAACTGGACCGAACCACCAAAGACCAGTCTATGGTGGTCAGTCTTGGTCTTTTTGTGGTTACAAGACTGGTCTCGACCGGTTATGGTCTTAACCAGTTAGTAACCAGTCTTGACTGGTCTTATGGGTATAGATGTGCTAGGATTAATATATAATAATATGTATGAATACTCATATACTTGTACACCTTGAATTCCTCATATGAACACCTAGTGTCAGTTCTACAAACACCCATTCATATTAGTAAAAGTTGGGAAAGGAGGGAAGCACAAATGTACTGACCATCTACCCGTGTCCTGTCTACAAACGAGACCCAAAGTCTGACTATTGCAGCTGCTGTTGGCAATGCGTGGTGAGCCTACGTAGCGAGATGGATGAGTGCAGAGGAAAGAAGGGCAAGGAATTGTGAAACGAGTCACAGGCTGCAGCCTGTTTCACATCGTACCTCCCAGGTCTTCCTCTACATGAGGCCTCCTCTTTTCCTTCCTCTCTCTAAATCCTCTCTGCCCTCTACAACCTTCTAAGATTGGCCCACATCCTTAGATTAGGGGAGGGGCACATGGGCAGTTTCGATGACAGTGGTGTGCTTGGCTGACATGTGTGTCTACGTGGCATTTGTAGGCGGCGACAGCATCAATGTTGGTGGGTGTCAACTGGGCATTTGTAGGCTGCAACAAAGTTGACGTTGGTGGGTGTCAACTGGGTATTTTGTAGGCAGCAATGACGTCGGCATTGGTGGGCATCAACTGGGCAGTTGTAGGCAGTGACGGCATCGATGTTGCTGGACGTCAACTGGGCTGGAACCAAGGTGGGCGGGCATTGATGTGGCAGCATTTAGCAATGAGCAAGTTGGATCCACCCACATCTCTAGATGAGAAGGGGCATGTGATGACGTGGCAGGGCTCATTAGACCTAATAACATAGAAATACTGTTAGTTTATAAGGACAAAATGAATTACTGACCTAGAACTTGATTTCCAACGGGTTTGAGGTTGGGAGAGGCGAGGGAGGGATGAAAGATCATGGTGAAGACAAAGGTTGAGTTGTTGGTTGTTGTCGATCACACCATGTGTCACACCATATTTCGAAAATCAACCGAAAATTAATGCATGCAAATAATATTATGGACTTTGAAATAGAAACATTCTGGCCTAAGACCTACCAGATTTTAATGCTGAAAAACTGGTTGAGACCGCTAAGACTGGTCTTTGACCAGTCTTTAGTTTTCGAGAATGGCGATAGACCGAAGACCGGACCGCGTTCACGGTCTTGATCGGTCTTGATCGGTCTTGATAATTTCCAGTCTTGATCAGTCTTGGTCTGGTCCGGTCTTGGTCTTTTTCCAGTCTTGAGACTAGACCTTCAAACACTAAGTTTATTGCACTTTCAAGCAAAGGGACGTGGTCGAGTTTAATTGTAGACATGACATATGAAGACGAAGTGAGACGAAGATGAGTAATGAGTATGATGATGTGAGTACAAGCACAATGATGTGACAATGAGTGGCACAAAAGTCAAGATGAGAATGACCAAGAAACAAGGAATGGAGTGCGAGATGATGAGCAGGGCACAAGTGGAAGACAATGATGTCTGAGGCATGAACAATGGTAATGGTTGGCTTCTAGAAGCTGGGGCCCATACCCTCATCAGGAAAAGGCCACCTAGCTCTGGCTGTCTTTAGATGCTTTAGCTGTCCTGGGGCATCCTGAGACATCCCAAGACATCCCAGTATGTCCTGGGATGTCCTAGAGCAGCTAAAGCATCTAAAGACAGCCAGAGCTAGGTGGCCTTTTCCTGATGCTGTTCAGATCCTAGATGAGATATGGATGAGTCTCAGCATGAGAGTTCTTTACAGTCCTCCACATATGCCTGCTGGAATCCGCTGGAATCCGGGCAATTCTGGGAATTCCGTGGAATCGAATTTTAGCAGTAGTGCCTACTAAAATTGTTATTTCTGTTCCGGTGGATTCTGGAATGGCCACGGAATCATCAGAACGGAATCGACCGGAACGGAATCGATGGAATTGTTTTTAATAGTAATAGTAATTATTTAATAGTAATTACCGTTAATTACTAATAGCCGCCCGTGTGTTGCCAAATCGAGCAACCGTGGTTGAAAGGTCACAAACGTCACACATTGTGACGTCCCCCATTTCTTCCCACTACCACCACCACCACTATTACGCGCGGCCGCCACCGCCGCCGTCGAGCCCCCTGGTGATTGCCCACTTTTGGGCCAATCCGGGGCGAGCTCGTCGATTCCACCGCCACCCAACAACGCCACCAATGATGCCACGTCATCGCCCCCAAACGCTGCCAACGACGCCCTCCCCGCTGCCACGTCACCAGTTCCCGACGCCAGCAACAAAGCCGCGAACCGCGCAACCTCCCCCTCCCCTCGACGCCTCCTTGACACCCCCCGCAACGCCACGTCACCGGTTCCCAACAACCCCGACAACGCCACGTCATGGTTCCCAACAACCCCAACGACATGTAGGATTGTAGGATGGTAGGGATAAGGGCACCGGAGCGGCTGTGAGGAGGGGAGGCCGTGCAGGAGGGCAGGGAGGACATCCAGGGGGACGACAAGGCAGCACGCCGTCTCGTTTGGTTTGTTTCCTTCCCTCTCGAACGCTTATCCATGACAAGGCGGCGTGCATCCCACATGCCGCCTCATTTAGCTCACTTCCACTCCCCCAAAATGCTTATCCATGGCGAGGCAGTGTGCAAGATGCACACTGCCTCGTTGGTTCGCTTTTTTTTCCCCCAAAGCCTTATGTATGATGAGGCGGCGTGAATCCCACACACCGCCTCATTTCTGCTCATTTCCCCCCCTCGAAAGTGCGAGACGGTGTGCATCCCACGCGCCGTCTCGATTTGTTCTTTTATTTGATTTTTTTTTCCCTTGGAGGCTCTCCTCCCGCAGCGACGGCAGTGACGGTGACGACAAGGCGGCGTGTATTTTACACGCTGCCTCGTTTTGCATTCCCTTTTAATATCGAGGTGGCGTGAATCCCACATGCCGCCTCGTTTTGCTTCCTTCTTTCATCAACGAGGCAGTGTGCACTTTGCACACCGCCACATTTTATGTTTCCTTGTTATCTTTGTAGTTACAAATGTAATTTTTTTAAAACATGATTTTCTGAGACAGAGTCTAGACTCTGTCTTGGATTCTATTTTTAGTTGACAGATACCCTAAGCCCTACGTGCCACGTCAGCGTGTCTTGGCCCTTAACCACCACCATGTCTTCCTCCCCCCCCACTCCCCCACCTGTCCCCTTGTCCAAAACTGCCAGAGACCAGCATGCTCTCAACCGGAGTGCAGGAGTGGTGACTGCAGCCCCTAAATCTAGGTCTACCAGCCGCAAGAGGCTGCAGTCCAATCCTGATGAATCTGCCAACAAACGCAACAAGACTGAGACCACCGACCTTGACAACACCACCATGGATACTGCTATTGATGCAGAGGAGGAGAATAATGGGAAGAAGGGAGGGAAGAAGGGAAAGAAAGCAAAGAAAACTGGGGGAAAAGGCAAAAACTCATATTTATCTTTTTTATTATTATTATCTTCTATTTGATTATATCTACTGCTTCTAGTAGAAAGACGTGGGCTGAGCGCCAAGATGAGGATGAAGTCAAGAATGCCAAGGGAATTCCTGCTCATCTCAAGGGGTATATGTTTTTTATTTTGAAAAATATATATTTTGTAACTTATTACAATTATTATAGCATTGCAGGAAAGCTTGCTACTCAAGGTACCTCTGTGGCACCTCCTGAATGCTCTGCCCACTTGCAGAAGGCATCTGTTTTACCTCCCACACCCACTATTTCTAGCAGCCGTGCTCGTATTGATCGAGAGCCTGAGATTACTGCAAAGGCCGTTGCTTCTTATGAGGATGAGGATAGTGGTGACTCCAGTGAGAGCAGTGAAAGTGACTCTGCTAAACACAGTGATGGCAGTGGCAATAGCAATTCTCATTCAGGCCATGATTCTGACAGTAACCGTCATGCTGAAATTGATGCACCTCCTATTTGTATTGGACCTCCTAAGTCCAAGTCCAAACAGAAACCCACTGAGTCTATTGATGTTACTACCATTGTTCCCAATCAGGGTATTCGATCTATTTTATATTTAAGTTCATTTTGATTTTGACTTTTTAATTTAGATGTTCATACATCTAGAGCTTATGGTGGAATTATTCGCGGCAAAGCTTTAGGAAATGCCCCAAATATCGGGGACTTTGGTTCAATTGATCCTGCCCCTCAGTTTGTGGATGTTGATGCCACTATCAATATTTTTGCTTCCAATACCCGCCCAACCACCATTGATGTTGATGAAACAGCAGTTATAGCAGCCATAATTCCTTTTGAGGAAGATTTGGCTTTTCTGCTCAAATCTGTTGCAAAATACTACTCTTCGATGTCAGGTAAGCAGTTCAAACTAAGTTATAGAACCTAAATTTCACATTTTATTTCTAGACAACAATGATCGCATTTATATTTTAGATCCAAAGAAACACAAATAGATCGCCAAGGGAAGATATAGAGATGCACTTGAATTTCAAGATTCAATTCTTTAATTCTGGGATCATACCAATTCTGGTCCAACACTTACAATGTTTTTGGTAAATTGATTTATATTTCTTCCAAGTATTTTTTGTTTATGTCTAATAGGAAAATGATCCTGAGGTTGCTTCTGCCATTCCACCATCTTTTCTTTCTCGTTGCTCTAGTTCAAAGTCTCAGTCCAGCACCTCCCGTTCACCTTCCACATCCTCCAGAGTTGGTTCTACTGCCATGCGTCACCCCTCCATCACAGCTAGTGCTTCCAGTAACACAGAAGGCCCATCTGGTCTTTCTATAAAGCATAAAGAGGCACTTCTTACATTTTTACATATTCCCACAAAGTTGCCAAGTCAGGATCCAACATCAGTTCACGCAGCTTATGCAAAATTCAAAATCTTGGTCAGTTTATCCAAACAGATGTCGAACCTCTGGTCAAACCAAGAGTGGACCGACCATCTTGAAGAATTTGGTATTGAAAACTGGTTTCCAGTTTTTGCTGACTTGGCGAATATTTTTATCGCCAAAAGTCAATTTTATGCATCATGGAAGCCATCATTCAAGAAAGTGCAGAGTTATCCTAAAATGGTAGCTTGGCTTAATGATGAGGAGGACTGTGATTCAGACTCCGAGCTTTGGGGCGAGACTAAAGATGCAGATGATTATTCTCTTGGTGATTTGAAGGATTGGCTTGGCAAGAAAGATGTGGCGAAGGGAAAAAGGCCAGCTGCTAAAGGTTCGAGTGCAGGGAAAAAGGAGAAGAGAAAGAAGGACAAGAGAGTGACTTCTGAGGAGTCATCATCTGAGTCATCTGAAGAGAAGAATGTAAAGGCAAAGGTCAAGAGTAAGAAGGGTAAGAAAAAAGCATCTGAGTGAGTTTCTGTTGTTTGTTAAATTTCTCAATGTCGATACAAATTGTACTTGTACCTATAGCTTGTTTTGGTCTTGGATCATGGCTTTTAGTTTTGTTTTAGGTCAATTTCTTTGGTCTTGGATTGCAGCTGTTGCCTTTGTTTTAAATCAATCTTCAATTGTCATTTGGCTTTCAATTGGGTTTTATACCTTGCCTTTTGTGTCTGCAGCCAAAGCAGAACATCCCTTTCCAGATATTCCATTTAGTGCTTTCAGTCAAATAATTGAATCAAATTTCAGTTCTCAAATTTCTCTGACAGCTGTCTTGACAATTTTATTCACATTGACTGAAAATGTGGACTTGTTAAATCTTCACTTTCGACAACAACATCCAAAATATAAAGGTGAAAACAAGATTCAGGCAACTGCATGGATGACTGCTTTGGCTAGAGCATTGAAAGACCAATTGGGACATGAAAAAAGTTCCTTATATCAAAATGGGGAAGAGGGAAATTTATCCTCAACTGAAAGATCAAAGCTTGTTGCAGGAAAGCTAAATGATCTAGCTGTTGATTTAAATTTGACACCATATGATGATGAAGATAATTATACAGGGAAGCTACTTCCTATATCTCATAAAGCTATTCAGCCAGTTCATGTCATATGTCCCTCTTCAATGGTATGTGGAACTGCAACATGTAAAGCCAGATCACTGGTGCAAAATACACGAGAACGTGATATACCATTAGTGACATTAATCAAAGGTCACAAGATTTGTAAAAATAGTCCAGTCTTAACAGAAAAATGTCCAGGCTGCAATACATTGTATTCTGCAGATCATGAACATTTTTTGCACAAATTTGGGGATTCAGAGCAACCAAAACGAGTATATCTTAACTCAGCTAAGTACTTGAAACTTGGTACTGATTTATGGGTGGATCGGCTCTTTGCAAACTCTGTGATCAATGCTATGTATAGCTTTCATGCATCTGCATCTGCATATGCACAATATTGGAATATTACATTTGGAACCAAGTCCACAGTTTTAACTCGTGCTCATATGTGACAAGCCTTTGTACAGGATTCTTTGCGCACAATTGCAGAAGAATGTTGGGAGAAAAAGGAATCATCCGAGCATCAGATCAACATGCATGCAGTGAATGTAGCCAGCCATATAAAAAGACAAGTGATGCGGTTTCAAATGACCCTACAGCTGTAATTGGAGTTGATGAAATTCAGAATGTACCACAATTGGCAGTAGCTGCTGAAGTTCGACCTCAACCCCAACCAGGTTCTGATAATGCTATGAATATTGATAATAAAAATGTTACAATGGTTGTACTTGATGGAATTGTTATGGGACCAACAGTAATTTTTTTTAATACAATTATATATATTATAAACACTAACTTGGTATTTTTAGCACTGTGCTATTGATGACTGTGTCAATGATCTTTCAAATTCACGAGGTGGATCATTATGTGATGTGCATCATATACAATATGCAAATCAGTGTCTTGTGCATGACTGTACAAATAACAGAGTTGAAAATACCTCTGCATGTCAAACACACCAGCCAGAATGGAACAAATACATAAAATACCGCACTTGTAATGTTCAATCAGGGATTCATAGAATGTTGCAAAGGCCTGGAGAATCTCAAGCTTGGAATCCACAAAGAAGAGGACCAAATCGACGGTGCCATGATAATAATGATGATGATGAGGAACCTCCTCCATTTCCCAACTTTTTTGGTCCAGCCAGATATTACTGTGTAGAGACCATCTGTGCACCATGTGGTGTTGTGATAGCATGGACAAAATTTGCAAGATCAGAGTCCCCAACAAATATTTTGAAGTTTTTGGAGGATGTTTATCAAACTGAAGCATCTCGCCCTGATTATATATGCATTGACAAAGGATGTAAAGTGTTGCGAACTGCTGTCTGTAATGGAAGTTGGGATAGAATATGGAAACATACAACAAGAATTATTGTTGACACTTATCACTATATCAATCATAAGGTCACAGATTACCTTTGCCGAACATATTGCAATCCCTCTCCAGGTAATGGCTTAGCTCCAAATCTTGTTATCATTGAATATGATAACAATGGATGTCCACATGCCAAAAGAGCATTTAATACCCAAGTATGCAAGCAATTAAATGCATGGCTTGGTGGGTTCGAATCAATTCTTAAACGCATGAAACCAGGCAATTTCAACTGGTTTTTACACACAATGCTCTTTTATCACACAAAACATGTTATCACCCAACAGAAACAAAAAGAAAAGGCAAAGACAAAGGCAGAACATCAAAACAGAGATAATGAAGATGAAGACTTAGGCTTGGATCAAGAATACAATTTTTCTGATCAAGAAAACAGTCTGTCAGATTTGGATTAACTAGTAAATAAAATGATAAACCATGTACCTCTTACTTACTACCAGTATACTATCCAAATATATCCACAATATAACAATACTCACTTTAAACCTAAGGATTCCTGTTGATTCCTGTTAATTCCTGTTGATTCCGATGGATTCCGGTGGATTCCGGCGAAATATGTGGAGGACTGAAAAGTATTGCAGCATGAGAAGAGAATGGCTGATATATTAATATACCTAGACAAGATATGGATGAGTCTAGGAACGAAATAATAAGTACAGGATCTATAAGAAATGAAAATGAACTGTACCTCAGTGTGAAAAGAGAACAGCTGAGGTACAAAACGAAGAGGTGAAGCTATATAAGTGAAAGAGAATAGGGGCTTCACCCTGAGATGTCCATTCATATATCAAAGAAGCAAAGAAGAATGTCATAAAGATACGCTGCAAGAGAAGCAAAAAAGAGCATCATAAAGATACACTGCAAGAGAAGCAAAGAAGGGTGTCATAAAGATATGCTGCAAGAGAAGCAAAGAAGAGCGTCCACAAGGGCACTTGATGAAGTCACATGACGAGTCCCAACATACTTTTACTTTTGTTATTTGTAGAATTTACTGACCATTCAACACATGTCTAGGATCCACTCAATGCAACACTGCCAGAACTCCATGTATTACAACTCAATCATCCAGACAACTTTCAATCTCAATTGATTTGGTAGCAGCACATTTTAGTATGGTAATTATTTCAAAGGCCTGATGGAGGTTAGCCTTGAGACTATCACATTCATTCAATCTGCAGTGTGTGATTTGAAGAGATGTTTTGTATCCATCTGATTTTGCTCAGACTTGTACTACTTAGGTCCTCTGTGCAATCGACTAGTGGAAATCAGGCCGCCATGAAACAGTTCTTTTTCAACACAAGACATACATCATTCATTACCAGCACCATCTAAAAACCTTACAGCAGTGGAAGGAATTCACAGCTAAAGAAGAACATGATCTCGCTACTGAAGTTCGAACTCCAACAATCCCTCCTCCATAATGCAAGGTAAGCAAGCTCTTCAGATTTTATGGCCCATTGGGACTCACTATCCAACTAAATTTTAATTAATTATATATATCCAATAATTAATAATGTTTTTCCATTTCTGGATTGAACTATTGGAACTTTTGTGGTGCTCCTGGGTCCTACAGACACTCTCGTCCTACAGAACATCACGAAAAGGGGGGTTGGCTTCAGAGACACCCAAGCTGCTCTGGGTGTCTCAGGAGACAGTAAAGATGTCAAAGACCCAAAGCGTCCCAGGTAAGTCACAGGCCAAGGTGGAGTTAGAACTC
>Ga0307513_10010484_pt1 | contig 11612 bp, 5 predicted proteins | sample 15_EM_MG_FD_202174 | JGI IMG/M metagenome (GOLD analysis project Ga0307513, IMG submission 202174) | Populus trichocarpa ectomycorrhiza microbial communities from riparian zone in the Pacific Northwest, United States - 15_EM | ecosystem: Host-associated > Plants > Roots > Unclassified | place... | reverse complement strand
GCAAAAGATCAGAACAATGAAGTGATACATTTAGAAATGGCACAACAAGAAGAAGCTTTTTCCCCTGGAGCGCTCGAACGTTGGATGGATAGCATCACTGATAAAGATATCGAGTCTATGTTGGGACGTAGTTCTCCTGAAGAGCTTCTGCATGATGCAGTGGAGACTGTACCGAGAACAGAAAAGGTGCAGCATCTGGAGAGAGGTAGCTCTCATGAGAGGACATCAATTAATCAAGCTGATGAGCCTCAAGGAGATTCATCCGAGCCAACAGATCTATTGTGTCTTGGCATTGGAAGATGTTATGATCAACTCTGTTCTCCACCAGTAAACAATGATGTCATGATGAATGAAGTGCAGAACATGGTTAAAGTGAGGACAGCACCAGTTTTACGAGTGTTGGAACAAAGCAATGCAGTACATCACTGTTTGGCAGGGGATGCTGGAAGGATACTAGTGGGAGTTCAGGGCATGGAACAAAGAGCGGGGGGAGACAGAATTTGTTCACATTTAGAAGCGGAAAATGGCATGGGAAACACTGGTGAAGGATCTGTTCAGCATGTTGACAGAAGTTTCTCTCTTGGGAGACACACAGTTGATGCACATGAGAAGAGAGGAGAAGCAACACAAAGAATAGATCTAGTGAATCAATCAGCTGGTTTTTCAATGGAGGAGGAGGAGGAGGATGTGGAGGACAATAGAGGAAGTTTAGTGCCGCCTCGCGCAGGAACCAGCTCTTCTAGAGGCCTTAAATACAACACAAGTGAGACTAGAGGAGATCCAATTCCTCCTAGCTCTACAAAGTTAGTGGGTCGAGCATTTGAAGAGAGTAAGAATGTGATGTGGTCTCTGCTAATGGATGATAAATTCTCAACCATTGCCATATATGGAATGGGGGGAGTTGGTAAAACGACAATGCTACAATATATCCATAATGAGCTTCTAGAAAGAGGAGACATTTCTCATCGTGTTTACTGGGTGACTGTGTCTCGAGATTTCAGCATTAAAAGATTGCAGAATCTTATTGCTCAACGTCTTTGTTTAGATCTTTCAAGCGAAGATGATGTTCTGCATAGAGCTGTCAAATTGTCAAAAGAACTAAGGAAGAAAAAAAAATGGATTCTCATCTTAGATGATTTGTGGAACTCTTTTGAGCTACACGTAGTGGGAATTCCTGTCAATTTGAAAGGGTGCAAGCTGATTATGACAACTCGATCAGAAAAGGTTTGTAAACGGATGGATAGCCAACACAAAATCAAATTGAAGCCACTTTGTGAGAGGGAAGCTTGGACTTTGTTCATGGAGAAACTTGGAGATGACGAAGCACTTTCTCCAGAGGTGGAGCAAATTGCAGTAGATGTTGCAAGGGAATGTGCTGGTTTGCCATTAGGAATTATTACAGTGGCAAGAAGTTTAAGGGGAGTGGATGACCTACATGAGTGGAGGAATACATTGAATAAATTGAGAGAATCAAAATTTAAGGACATGGAAGATGAGGTATTCCGGTTATTGAGGTTTAGTTATGATCAGTTAGATGATTTAGCACTACAACATTGTCTCTTATACTGTGCATTATTTCCTGAAGATCATAACATTGAAAGGGATGACCTCATAAATTATTTGATCGATGAGGGAATAATGAAAGGAATGGGGAGTGGGCAAGCAGCATTTGACGAGGGCCACACAATGCTTAATAAACTTGAAAATGTCTGCCTATTGGAAAGTGCTAAGAAAACGGATGATGGCGGTAGATGTGTCAAGATGCATGACTTGATTAGGGACATGGCCATCCAAATACAGCAAGAGAACTCTCAAGTCATGGTTAAAGCAGGTGTGCAATTAAAAGAATTGCCGGATGCAGAGGAGTGGACAGAGAATCTTGTGAGAGTTTCACTAATGTGTAACCAAATTGAAAAAATTCCCTCGAGGCATTCACCAAGGTGTCCCAAACTGTCAAGTCTTTTTCTATGTGATAATAGTTGGTTGCGATTTATTTCAGATTCATTTTTCATGCAACTACATGGGCTAAAGGTACTCAATCTGTCCAACACATTTATTGAAAAATTGCCTGATTCTATCTCTGATTTGGTGACTCTCACTGCATTATTGCTCAAGAATTGTCATAACTTAATGAGTGTCCCATCATTAAGAAAGCTCAGGGCACTAAAGAGGTTAGATTTCTTTAACACTAATCTTAGAAAGATGCCTCAAGGAATGGAATGTCTATCCAACCTCAGGTATCTTAGCCTCAGTTTAATTGGTGCAAATGATTTTTCCAGTGGGATATTACCTCAACTCTCTCACTTGCAAGTGTTTGTATCTGGTCCTTGGATAAAGGTTAAAGGAAAGGAACTAGGATGCTTAAGGAAATTGGAAACTTTGAAATGCCATTTCGAAGGTTACTCTGACTTTGTGGAGTTTCTCAGATCTCGGGATCAAACCAAATCACTAAGCAAATACAGAATTATTGTAGGGCTTTTGGATGGTCGCGATTATTATGACTTGTTTGGCGGAACTTCCAGCAGAAGGAAAACAATTGTTTTGAGTAACTTGAGTATCAACGGAGATGGAGATTTTCAGGTCATGTTCCAAAATGACATTCAAGTACTGGACATTATTAAGTGTAATGATGCAACAACTTTATGCGACATTTCACCGGTGATAATGTATGCAACTAAACTAGAGATCCTCAACATTCGGAAGTGCAGTAACATGGAGAGCTTGGTTTTATCTTCTTGGTTCTGCTCTGCTCCACTTCCATTTTCATCTTCTAACAGTATATTTTCTGGTCTTAAAGAGTTTTGTTGCCGTAATTGTAAGAGTATGAAGAAGCTGCTCCCTCTTGTCTTGCTGTCAAACCTCAAAAACTTGGAAAAGCTTGTAGTTGAAGAATGTGAGAAAATGGAGGAGATAATAGGAACAACAGATGAAGAAATCAGCAGCAGCAGCTCCAATCCGATCACAGAATTCATACTCCCAAAGTTAAGAGTTCTGAAATTGAGATCTTTACCAGAACTGAAAAGCATTTGTGGAGCAAAAGTGATTTGCGATTCTCTTGAAGAAATTGAAGTAGACAGATGTGAGAAGCTGAGGAGGATTCCAATTTGTCTTCCGCTGCTTGAAAATGGCCAGCCATCTCCTCCCCCTTCTCTTAGAAATATTGCAATATATCCAAGAGAATGGTGGGAGACAGCAGTGGAGTGGGAGCATCCTAACGCAAAGGATGTCCTTCGTCGCTTTATACAACGTAAGAGGTCTTACAGTTATCCCAGGCAGCTGCGGAGCAAGAAGAAAAAAAAGTTAGTGGGGCAAATTAAAAAAAATATTTTTAAAAAAGTAAAATTTTAATTATTTTATAAAGGAAGAGGCTGGGAAAAATGTCCTTGCAGGGGCCGGGCTCCTGCCAGCCTCCCCCTGGCTCCGCCACTATTTACAGGTAACAATCGTGTTTTAATTCCTCTCTCTCCCTCCCTCTCTTAATCTTAAAACTAGTTTTTCTCACTGATTCCTCTGTTTATTTATTATTTATTTAATGTGGAATTGGATGGCTCTTCATCTTTTCATGGCTTTTAACTATTTGGTGATCTTTTTTATAGGAAATCGGTGACGAAAAGAAGAAGGCAAGTTGCCTCATACGGATTCTTTTGAGATCAGGATTAATAGCCCTGTCAGGATTAAGCTATTATGATTATTTTTCTTTATGATAAAGATCTTGTAATCTTTGATTTTATCTATAAATAAAATTTGAGGGATGGCAGTAACCTCCAAGTTCTTGTTCTGCTCCTGGTTCGTTGTTCTTTGATTAAGCTAAGTTCTCTGAATACCCTTTGATCTTCGAAGGGTTGTGAGTGAAAGTGAGGTTTGAAAATGGAATCTTGAAATTGAGATTTTTGAATATTTCAAATGTTGTCAGAGTGGTTATGAATGCGGTGAGTGTGTGTTCAGAATTGATACCAGATAAGTGAAGTTATGATCGAACATTTCAGCCAATTTTGAAAAACATCTTGGTGCAGACCTGTGCAGATTGAGATTTATTCAAAATGTCTGTCTTCAATTATATGATATAGAGAAATATTAATCTGATAGGGAGATGATGATTCGCTACAAATACTTGCATTGAAGAAGAACAACCTGACACCAGACGTCAGAGAGAATTAATCTGCAGAGGCAAAGGAAAAAAGTGATCAGAACGCCATGTATTCGTTGAACAAATTCAGAAGATCAAAGGAATTAGAATAATAAAAAGATGGTCAAAGGAAAGCGGTTATAAGCAATAATTAAGTTCATGATACATGGAGATGAACGTAACAACATACTCAACCTAAGGCACCTCATAAACCTCAAATGGGAAATTAAAATTTTGATTAAAAGTTTCGAAATCTCTTTGTCATGTAAAGAAGCAGTAATTTGATAATATGCAAAACTCACTTAGTTTTTCTATTTCTCTCTTGTATTCGAGGTGTGTTGTCCTCCTAATTTCTCATCCATGCTGATTTCGTGTTTAGTAATGCGGTTAAACCTATTTTTAAAATTATTTTCAAACTCTTTTGTTTGAAAAAACATTATATTAATACATTTTAAGTTTTATTTTTTATGATTTTAATGTAATAATGTCAAAAATAAAAAAACAATATTCGGTTGCCTTATTCGGTTGCCTTATAACAACAAACATAATTTGTTTTTATATGTTTGGTCTTCTTTTAGTAATTAATGAGTCCATATTAGTCAATTTATTTGGTTGATGTATTAAGCCTAAATTGTTTGTTAATACTTATAATAGGCTTTAGGCTAGTTTATTAAGTCCAAATCTTAGTTCTAATAGTCCAACCCGTGGATATTTGTAATAACCCTGAAAAACTTAGTCCAACCTGCTATCAAACATATTCATGTCTAAAAAAATTTGAATGGGTCAAATCTATAATTTGTAAACTATCAAAAGTTGAGTTGAATATAATTATTGATCCAAACCCGACCCAATTATATTTATGAACACCTCTAGAAAATCCTTTCATAGACGCTAGCTTATTATTATAATAAATTTTCTTTAAAATATCAAAAGTTGGTCTTTTCAACTTTTTTAAAATATTGTAATTACTTGATACTCTTAAAAATAAAATCAACATAACTCTCTAACGAGGGCTTTTTCTTTTTAATCATTTCACATTGGTTTTATTGTAAATTTAAAGGTTACTTAGGGAAATTATTGTATTTGACATAAATTAAATATTATTAAAAAAATCTGCTTATGCGCCGGCATGTGGATGACCCTCGTGTCGTAAGGGCGGTGCATGAAAGGTTGTTCGATTACCGAACATTGCCTTTCAGGAAGGTATTTAGAAGGTCTCGACACCCTTACATGATGTGGTGGCATGTTGACCAGACATGTAACACACCATAATTTAAAGCATTCATAAAAGAACTTTGAGTCTTAACTTAAAGAAAATGAGTATTTTTTTTTCTTCCATCGAACTTATCTAAGACTTGCCGAAATTCTCGCCAAAATTTCGACAGAGTTTTCCTTATACTTGGAGGTCCCAAGATATCAACAATCATCCTGTACAATTATACTCATTTCTCAATCATATCATAATCATGTGTAGACCTCAACAACACATCATTCATTGTGCATGCATAAAATTTCACATGTTCATTTCTTTCCCATTAACACACATAATTCATAATAATTGGAAGTAAACAAACATTAAGATTCCAAATACAAAATAGTATATTTTTATGTCCCGACACTTAATGTAAAAGGAATACCATGACATATTACACATCTTCTACTTAATTTTTATAACATAAAGGTTTTCAAAGAAAATAAAAACATAAATATTACATTCCAAAATGATAATTCATAAACAGAAAAATCCTACATCTAACGATCTACATCACCTCGCGGTGTACCTATTTTAACAATAATCATATTAATCAATTTACTCAATATTTTAGATAAATATTAATTATTTTACTCTTAACCTTTGAAATTTAATACTTCTAACTCCAATCAATCAATTTATATAATCTTTTCAAAACTTAAATATCTAGTTAACTCATTTTGATTACCAAATAATTCTAACACTTTCATATTATTACTCATAAATTTGGTTTTCCTTCCTCGGTTATCAATAAATCCGGTAATTCCATCTGAATTACCCATCATCCGACTACCCTTTTTTTTGTTAGCCAATCAATCCAGTAATTTCATACGAATTACCCCATATCCGATTAACCTCTTTGTTAACCAATAAACCCGGTAATTCTCTTAATTATCCAAGAAATCCGGCTAACCCATTTTGGTTGCCAAAATCAATCCGATAATTCCATACGTATTACCCCATATCCGGTTAACCTCTTTGTTAACCAATAAATCCGGTAATTCTCTTAATTACCCAAGAAATCCAACTAACTCATTTTGGTTGCCAAAATCAATTCGGTAATTCAATATGAATTACCCAGCATCCAGCTAACCTCTTTTGTTAGCCAATCGATCCAGTAATTCCATATGAATTATCCCATATCCGGTTAACTTTTTTGTTAACCAATAAACCCGGTAATTCTCTTAATTACCCAAGAAATCTAGCTAACCCATTTTGGTTGCCAAAAATCAATCCGGTAATTCCATATGAATTACCCAGCATCTGGCTAACCTTTTTTGTTAGCCAAATAATAATCCCGGTAATTTCACATAAATTACCAATAATTCTCATTTGTAATAATCACTCAATTTATTCATTTGCTTCATTCTTTTAACATCAATTAAATAAACAACATAGTTATTTAGGGAAAACTAATAATTATAAATTAAGATGATAAATCACCTACCATGGTTAATGAACTTTTATTCTCACGTCCTAAGCGGCACGATATTTGCCTCCATCCTTCACAAGGATTAGTTCTTCATCAATTGTTTTCCTTTTATTTATTCCTTCAATAATCCATAACATAAACACAATTTACCATTTTTGTTTAACAATAAAGTATCATCCAACATTCCATTTATAATCTGACAAGTCAGTCACCCCGACAATATTAACACCACACAAGTAAGTTTAACTCAAGTTGCATATTCTGGTCATTAGAAAAACAACTGATGCCACTAGCCCATTACCGGGTAACTAGTTCCTCCGCCCATCTTATTCCATAATTTTTAATCAATATCCGCATCTTCAAGGCCGAATGAATAATCCTATCAAGATGTTAATCCTCATTTTATTAACACTTTTAATTATTCCCTATCAGAAATATCATTATAATACCTCTCCCCCAAAACTTGGAAGGGAATGCCGACTCTAATGAATTTTCATTAGTGTCATTAGTAGCCCATATCAGGATATTAGGACTGACTAATCAAGTTTATTGTAAATGCCAAAATCAATGCCACCGATTGATATTATTGACTATTTCTAACCTGAAATAGCCAATTAGATTTTTCTTTCCATAATACCTTGGAATATTTCTGGAAATGTTAATGTCAAGATTCTTGACATCAATAGCTTTCACTTCAGGAATAGCTAATCAAGTTTCGAGTGATTGGCGATATCGACAGCACCAACCGATATCATTAATTATTCTCACCCGAATAGTTAATCAAGTTCAATATCCCTCATTTTCAGGAATGATTATGCCAATGTTAGTAAACCTTACTAACATCATTAGCCTCCGCATTCGGCACCGGCTAATCAAGTTTGAGGAATGATCATCAACGATGTAATTCATATTCTTAACCCAATCAAGTACTCAAATCCATTTTAATTTCTTGTTTATTTCACTTTATACTTTCTCTTTGTAGTTTCACCTATAGATACAAAAACCAAGAATTTAATAAGTTAGTAAATTAACGCTATGTAAAAACTATAGGTACAGAACACCTACCAGCTGCAGAAGCTCAACTCACGCTCCCTTGTTGTTGTTGTGCCCCTCCTACAGTCCCTCCTTAAGCTTCTACTATACGAGTTCCTGAGAAGTTAAGTGAATGTTTCTCCTACATTTCAATATAACATCCTAAATCAATATTTGAATCTTCCCAATTTATTCATAATATTCATAAATTCTCAAAATCAAATACCTTAGTAAACAATTTTCATAGATGTATCTTATTTTCTTACTTGTCATTTAAATTCATTTACATTAGAATTTATTTACACTAACATTAAACGTCCAATTAATTCAATTCTTCATCAATGATTTTCAATGTCCAAAGGACATGACTTTTCGTTACTGATATTTTTCTAATGTCCCAAGACATTTAACCTATCACCAAACAATGTAATTTAACTTAAATTCCAGCAATGACTACACATGCCATTTTGTTTTTTTCTCCAAAGCATACTCAAAATGATTCCTTATATCATAATTCAATTTACAACATCCCTTACCATGATTTCCCATTCATTTCTTCATCAAGACACGTAATTTACCAAACATTATAGCGCTTATTTAACCAACATGGCCAGCCATAATAGAGGTTAATTTTCCAAAGTTAGTTTCAATTCATCCTAACCTACTTTCCCATATCATGTTTCCCATTCCAACACAACCAAAGTATTAATCCACCACTATTTTTTTTATATATAATTTAACTATATCATCACTTATCAACACATCAAACATGATTCAAACACAACACAAACAATTCTCAAACACTTCCATCATCATTAAACCCATTACAATTATCCTTAGTACCAAAACATGCTTTTTATATTAAACATCATATTCTCATTCAATATTTCTCAAGCCAAATTTAAAACATAATTATGTAAATTTAGAATTCAATAAATCCAAACGGTGAAATTATACATCATCATCATTAGAATAACATACCCAAAATTAACATACATCGAACTGTTAAATCTCCCTATATCAGAACAATATCGAATTGACCTGAAATTGAAGACCTACTGTTCGGGAAGTATAATTTCTGGTAGGAGTGTTTGTTTCCGATCTTAACCTTCATAATTTATACAACATCTGGACGAACAACATATCCAAAAGCCAGACCAATCCAACAGCGAAAAGATGATATAATGTCCGACGAATGAGGCTGTCTTGAAGGGTGATTTTCCAGAAATGTTCCTCCTGCAACAGCCCTCACGTGAAGTCTGCTATTAACAATCCCTCCGGTTAGAATGTAGGTGACATTGAGAATAATAACATATCCAAAACGCAACCTAATTCAAAGGTGGAAAGCCACGATATGGCTGCCGAAGTTCCTACCCTGTTCCATCCCAAAACCCATGGTTTCAAATCAACTTATTCTTTCTATTTTTTTTTCAAATCAAACCATTATCTTGCAAATAAATCTTGAAATTCACAAGAACAATTATTCCCCCAAAATATTTACATGAACCCTAGAATTTTAAACTTTGAGGTTTTCTTCTCCTCATGCAAGAACAAGAGAGAAAAACAAAATTACTAAAGGGTATGTTGCTTACCTTTGCTACCTTAACTTATTTCAATGAATTCTTGCAAAAATCTACAAAACTCATGTCCTCCTCTTTCAAGTTCCAACTTCTACTCTTTGTTTTTCCCAAGCTTTATAACTCTCTAAGTATAGCTACTTCATTTGTTTTCTTGGATATAATCCTTCCAAGAACACTCATATTTTATTTAACTTGAAGAAATGGAGAGGAGATGAAGAAAATGGGAGAACAATGGTCTCCCTCCTGTTTTCTCCTTTTGCAGAGGACGTGGGTTGTGTTTAAAGGAGGAGGGGGGAATATTGTTTAATATAAATCTACCAAAATGCCCTTATTAATGCCCCTTGTGTCATCTTCTTCAATTTACTCGATTTTGAGTAATCTCGTAAAGCCTTTCCAAACTTTGATTGACATGAAATTTTAACCTAAGATAAACCAATAAGCCTGGAGATTTTTTATAAAATTTCAGCCCGATCTAACAGTTGAATTGAGATATATTATTGATACCGTAAAACTAGACAATCAATGTCTTTTACGCTAAAATTTGAATTTCATGCATTACTTTACTTACTTAGATTCTCATGACATTTCCTCTTAATTTATGATCAATAAATCCAATATTACCACATTTATCACTAATTTGTCGGAATAAGTTTATTTTTCACTTGCAGTTTATTAATTTAGGCATCGAAAGACCCCTTAGGGAAACTTATTTTGCAGGAGTTTATGAGTCATGAGCCCATCTCTAAAAAAGCATTTCTTCAAAGCTTAGTATACCAATATTAGCGCCACAACTTTGAAGTTTTTTCTTGACTTTATAAATGGCACAGTCCATGGAAACCTCAGCAAAAGATAGCTGATTCTTATCTCATCCCAAAAGTTATTTCCATGACTGATGACTTAGAAATAGAACATTGAAAATTATATAAGTTGACTCGTAAAATCATATAATTTTACCAGTCAACTCGCGATTTTAACAAGAATCATCCCAACCAAGCCCAATAAAGGAAAAAAAAAAATATTATCACAATCTATTCTCGCACCACCCTAACCACTTAACATGACTGATGACTTAGAAATACTAGGGCATTGGAAATTAATTGAACTATCGACAATAACTACATCAACTACTTTACATCTACAACAAATCCCATCAAATAAAAGTGCTCACCAAAGTTGTTGTAGTTATGCCATAACGAGATTTCAACACTGGGGTGTTACATGCCAAACTTTTTTCTTCAATTCTTTGTTTATTCCTTGATTTTATAAAAACTTTTCAAATTAGTTTTAGATTTCAATAACCACTAAGAGAAAAAGGGAAGGGAAAATAAAGATAAAAAAATGGCCCAACAGAACCCAACAAGGGAGAGAAAAAACATGGTCACATCTTATGCTCACACCGTCTTAAGCACTTACCATTTTACACAACACCCACCAGTGTCTCAATTTTACACTTTGTTCGTATGGACTTATAATTATCAGTGTTGGTGCCTGTCTTCCTCACCAATAGCTAGTACATCTCCTATATTCTCGCATAACATGTCTGAGATCATGTGACCTGAGTTGTATGAATACATTTCACCCAGGTAACAACACATGAGTCATGATATAATATTACATACAATAATCATAACACACTTTGTTCTCTTTGTTATACATTATTTTCCACTCATAGTCTACTAACTTAAACATGATTCCCTATTCTAGTAGGGACTTGTTTTGCAGAAGAAAGCAAAAAAAAAAAAAAAAAACTCAAAAGCTTAGTACTAGCCATGAAAAGTCCCTCGCTTAACCCGAAGTTTTTTCGGGACTTCATCAATAGCCATTAAAAAATGATCCGCGAATCTCTTTAGTTCCACTTGCATTATTAAACTTCCATTCTTATTTTTAAGTAGTTTTTTTCAAAGTTTGGACATTGGCGTGAGTCCACACGTTAACTCACTAAACAATTAGCTTACGATTCTTTTGTTGAAGTTCTTAATTACATGCAACTTGCTATATCTTATAATAAAATGTTTGGTAGGGAAAGCTGTGTCTTCCTTCCTGGCAACTTCCTTCTTATCAAACAAACAAACAATAATTAAATATTCCTGTAAGATTTCTTAATCTTTTCTGATGATCTGTGCTTCCATTTCTGATTGAATCGAATCATCTGGAGTTCAACATCTTCCACTTCTCATCTCATTATACCAT
>Ga0307513_10010481_pt1 | contig 11614 bp, 12 predicted proteins | sample 15_EM_MG_FD_202174 | JGI IMG/M metagenome (GOLD analysis project Ga0307513, IMG submission 202174) | Populus trichocarpa ectomycorrhiza microbial communities from riparian zone in the Pacific Northwest, United States - 15_EM | ecosystem: Host-associated > Plants > Roots > Unclassified | place... | reverse complement strand
TGGAGCATAACGCCACGGCAGCACCCCCCTTCTGCGCCCGCGGCTACGTGCTGGCCGAGGCCCGCGACCGGTTCACCGGTACGGGGGCGGAGCTGCTCTCCAGTCCCGAAGTGGGCGAACTTTATCTGGGCACCAAATCGAGGCTGGCGTCATGATGCAAATACTGGTCGACGGCATCGTAGCCGCCTCGTTCATAACGCTCGGGGTCATCGGCCTGAGCATGGTTTTCAACATCCTCAACTTCCCCTCCTTCGCCCAGGGAGACCAGATCACCACCGGCGCCTACATGGCGCTGGCGATCGCAACGCTGTTCGGCTCGGCAGGATCTGCCGGCGGGCTGAGCGTCGGCTGGTGTGTCATCATCGCGCTGCCGTGCGCGGTCGCGCTGAACTCGCTGCTGGCGCTCGTCATCGACCGCGCCATCTATCGGCAGCTGCGCCTTCGCGGCGCCTCGCGCATCAGCATGATCATGGCCTCGTTCGGCGTATCGCTCATGCTGCGCAACGTCATCGTGATGTTTGCGGGCCAGGACCCCCATTTTTTCACCTTCGACATTCAGCCGGCGCTGCGGATCTGGGGCATCCGGATCGCCGTCAATGAACTGATCGTCATCGGCGTCACGATCGTCCTTGTTCTTTGCCTGCATCTGTTCCTGTCTCGGACAACCCTCGGCAAATCCATGCGGGCGGTGGCCGAGAACCCGTCGCTGGCGCGTGTGAACGGCATCGACGTCGACCGTGTCATCCGCTGGACGTGGATCATCGGAACCGGACTGGCGACCGTCGCCGGCGTCCTGCTCGGCTTCACCGTTCAATTGCACCCCTTCATGGGCTTCGAACTGCTCTTGCCCATGTTCGCGGCGCTGATCGTCGGCGGGATGACGAATATCTACGGGGTCCTGCTCGGGGCGCTGCTGATCGGCCTCGTCGAAGGGCTGACAGTCGAATATCTCGCCCCTGAATACCGTCAGGCGGCACCCTTCGCCGCCATCATCCTGGTGCTCTTGTTCAAGCCGCACGGCATATTTGGGGAGAAAGCGTAATGGATATCGCCTCTTATCTCGTCTTCTTCTCGGTGGTGGCAGGCATCTACGCCATCACCACTCTCGGCCTGAACCTCCAGTGGGGGTTCACCGGCATGTTGAACGTCGGCGTCGTCGGCTTCTTCGGCGTCGGCGCCTATGCGGCCGGACTGCTGACCGGCCCGGACTATCCGGATTCGCTGGGCGGCCTCGGCCTGCCGCCCGTCATAGGCTATCTCGGCGCCATGCTGGCGTCCGGTATCGTCGCGTTCGTCGTCGGCCTCCTGACTATACGACTGCGGCATGACTTCCTCGCCGTTGCAACCTTCGGCATCGCTGTCTGCATCCAGATGCTGGCGATGAACCTGAAGCCACTCACGCGCGGCTTCGACGGCATGCATAGCCTGCCTCGCCCGTTCGCATCGATGGCCGCGACGCCATTCCTGTCCAACCTCTACTTCCTGATCATGGTGCTGGTCATCGCCGGCGCATTGCTGTGGGCGCTGGAACGGTTGGTGCGCTCACCATGGGGGCGCGTGCTGCGCGCCATTCGCGAGGACGAGGAAGCCAGCGCAGCACTTGGCAAATATGCCATATCCTACCGGCTCCAGACCTTCGTGCTCGGCTCGATGCTGATGGGTCTTTCAGGTGCGCTCTACGCCAGTTTCATGGGCTTCATCAGCCCGCAGGACCTGCTGCCGATCTTCACCTTCCAGATCTTCGTGATGCTGATCGTCGGCGGCAGCGGCAACAATTTCGGCGCGGTCATCGGCGCGGTGGTGATCTGGGCTCTGTGGACGCTTTCCGAAACGGTGCTGGGCGCCTTCCTGCCGCCCGAACTCGAGCGTCAGGCCTCGGCCATTCGTGTCGTGTTCGTCGGGCTGATCCTGGTGCTCATGCTGCTCTACCGCCCGCAGGGCCTGCTGGCCGAGCGGCGCAACATTTCCGTTTCCTCTGCTTCGGCATCGGAGAAGACATGATCATCCACGACATCTCGCCGGTCTTCCACGCCGACATGCCGTGCTGGCCGGGCGACATGCCCTTCGCGGCCAAACGCGTGGCACGCATCGAGGACGGCTCCACCGTCAATGTCTCCAGCATTGTCATGTCGAGCCATGTCGGCTCGCACGCCGATGCACCTCTTCACTACCGTGCCGACGGCGCTTCGATCGCCGAGGTGGCGCTGGAGCCCTTCATCGGCCGCTGCCATCTCGTCGATGCGCGCGGGAGCGTTGGTGCAACGATCGGGCTCGAGGTTCTCCCGCAGCTGCCCGAGCAGGTCGAGCGCGTATTGATCCGGCAATATGACCGCCAGCCGAACCGTTGGGATCCGCACCTGAAGGGTATCGATCCTGCGCTGGTCTTCGAACTCGCGCGACGTGGTGCAAGGCTGATCGGAATGGATGCGGCCTCGGTCGACCCCGCCGATTCGAAGACGCTGCCGGCGCATCACGCCCTCGATGCCCACGACATTCGCATAATCGAAGGCCTGCTGCTCGACGACGTGGCGGCGGGCGAATATGAGTTGGTGGCACTGCCGCTCAAGCTTGCCGGCTGCGACGGCGCGCCCATTCGTGCAATTCTGCGCTTACCATCCGTGGCGGGCCGCGGCTCCGAGCGGGCTTGATCCGATTTCCACATGCGGATGAGCGGAGTCTGACAGAGCCTTCCATCACCGCGTGCCGGTCGGCCGTCCGGACGATCTCGGAACGCCGGTCTCCGCGAACGATAGGTCTAAGCATCGTCCAGACCTCGTGAGGCAGACATTCCGACTCGATCATCGCCGATGCCGTGGCAGGTTTCGTTCTAAGGTTACTCGGGCGCTTCCGCTATGAGGCGCTCGAGGCGGCCTATGATCAGATCCAGAGTTTCAACGAACTGCTCCAGCTTTGCCGGACTCATCCCGGCGAACAAGGCCTTCGCAAACTCCTTCGTTTCTCGTTTGAGCCGGTCCGTGATCTCCGTTCCAGAGGAGGTCAGATCCAGCAGTATTGCGCGGCGGTCGTTGGGATGGTCGCGTCGCTTCACGAAGCCGGTTTTCTCCAGGCCGTCGATGAGCGTGGTGACATTGCGAGGAGTGACCTTCAGCGCGTCCGCAAGTTCGCGTTGGGTGATGGTATCCCGGTGAGAGATTTCCCACAGCGCAGACGCCCGTGCTCGCGTAAGGCCGCGGTTTTCGAGGCCGCGTTTCATGTCGTCCGACAGAATCACGGTCACCAGGAACAGCCGCGACAGGGCGGTCTCGCCCAGTGGAAATAATGTACTATTGTCATTGTGTATGTTATTCACTATATCACCACACGCAGTGTTTCGTTCCAATCCGCCCTGATGGCAGCCATGCCGACATCCAAGCTAGCACATAGGTCTGAGCCTCCCAATCGCCTTGTGGCCGCTAGGCACGAGGGGACGGCGTATCATTTGCTGGTCCGGTGCGAAGGCGCTGCACAACATCACCGACAACGCCAACAGAGAGACGCGTGGCCACGGCCAGTGCGTCAGGAGTCCACCAATGACGATACCGCTTTCAATTCTTCAATCCAACATCGAGCTCATGCGCACGGCCTTCGCAGCCCTGGAGCGAAAGGATGCAGACGCGGTCGTGAGGTTGATGCCGGCGGATTTCATCATAAACATAGCCGGCGTGCCCTATCAAAAGCGAGGAACCGCCACATGGCGAAAGCACGCTGAAATCCTCTTCTCGGCATTTCCAGATCTTCAAGTGAAGATCGAGGACATTTTCGCTGGGGACGACAAGGTCGCTGTTCGATTGCGCATTTCAGGCACACATCGCGGTGAATTTCTCGGAGTGCAACCCACCGGCAAGCGAGTGGAGTACGAGAGCGCCGAGGTCTACCGTATTGCCGATGGGAAAATCGCCGAAGAATGGATTTGCTCCGACACGCTGACCTTGATGGCCCAGATAGGCGGCCAGGGCTTTTCGATGGGCAAGCTCGCATCCATGTGGCTTGCCGGTTACCGGGTGTGGTTCGCCCTTGGTCTGGGCATCACGCTTGGCGCGTCGGCCACGGCGCTGTTGCGCCTCGTCGTCTCCTGAGCCGCAGTGACCGATCGACAGGATGCCGACCTGGGCCTTCGCGAAAGCATGCCGCCGTTCCCGCTGCTTGAGGCGGTCGGCGGTGTGCATGATGCCGGCATTGCGAAGCTTGTCATTAAAGCGGTACGGCGGCGGACGAGGTCGAAGCATGGCTCGCGCGGCGGCGGCAGGTCTGCTTGGAGGGGCGCCAAGATTGCGGCTGGGCAGATGTTTATCAACGAAAAACGCATCCCGTAAAGACTGCGGCTGGCTGACTGCGGCCTCCCCTTGCATGCGGCCAATCCGTAGGCTATATACTGAACTACATGGTTCAGTATTCTAGACCCCATCTCGACGCCTCGTTCGCCGCGCTCTCGGACGCCACCCGACGCGGCGTTCTGGAGCAGCTCGGACGTTCAGACGCCTCGATCACCGAGCTTGCCGAAAAATTCCACATGACCCTTACGGGCATGAAGAAGCACGTCGGTGTCCTGGAGCAGGCGGGCCTCGTCACGACGGAGAAAGTCGGGCGCGTGCGGACTTGCAGGCTCGGCCTGCGCCGACTGGAGGAAGAGGCGGCATGGATCGAGGGCTATCGCCAGCTCTGGGCTGCACGCTTCGACGAGTTGGACAACATTGTCGAGGAATTGAAACGGAAGGAGAAAATCAATGGACCAAGGACGAGATAGTGAATCCAATCCCATGGGTAACCGCACGACGGTCGAACGGAAGTCCGACCGTGAGCTGGTCGTTACGCGGACCTTCAGCGGCCCGGTGCACATCGTGTTCGAGGCTTGGACCAAGCCCGAGCTGTTCATGCGGTGGTGGGCACCGAAGTCGATGGGCGTGCCCATGCTGTCCTGCGAGATGGATGTTCGTACCGGAGGCGGGTACCGTGTTGAGTTTGGCCACGATTCCTCAGAGGCTTGGGCATTCTTCGGCAAGTATATCGAAGTGATACCGAACGCGCGCCTCGTCTGGACGAATGAGGAAAGTGCGGACGCCGCCGTGACCACGGTGACCTTCGAGGAAAAAGGCGACAAGACGCTGCTGGTCCTGCACGAGCTCTATCCCTCGAAGGAAGCTCTCGACGCAGCCATCGAAGGGATGGAGGGTGGGATGCCCGAGCAGTTCGAGCAGCTGGACGAGCTTCTCGTCCTGGGCGCAAGCATGGGAGATCGGACCTGACGATCGGAAATGAAGAGCGCTAGAAATCGGGAGGCGGACGGGACGACGTTCGAACGGCGGCGAAAATTGCCGCCGAAACTACGCAATTGCCGCCGTTTGCCCGCTCACTCCCACTCGATCGTGCCCGGCGGCTTCGACGTGACGTCATAAACCACGCGGTTGATGCCGCGCACCTCGTTGATGATGCGGGTTGCGGCGCGGCCGAGGAATTCCATGTCGTAATGGTAGAAATCCGCCGTCATGCCGTCGACGGAGGTGACGGCGCGCAGTGCGCAGACGAATTCGTAGGTGCGCCCGTCGCCCATGACGCCGACGGTCTGGACCGGCAGCAGCACGGCGAAGGCCTGCCAGATGGCGTCGTAGAGGCCGGCCTTGCGGATTTCGTCGAGATAGATCGCATCGGCCTCGCGCAGGATCTCGAGCTTTTCGCGGGTGATGCCGCCGGGGCAGCGGATCGCCAGTCCCGGGCCAGGGAAGGGATGGCGGCCGATGAAGCTGTCGGGCAGGCCGAGTTCGCGGCCGAGCGCGCGCACCTCGTCCTTGAAGAGTTCGCGCAGCGGCTCGACGAGCTGCATCTTCATGCGCTCCGGCAGGCCGCCGACATTATGGTGCGACTTGATGGTGACGGAAGGGCCGCCGGTGAAGGAGACGCTCTCGATCACGTCGGGGTAGAGCGTGCCCTGGCCGAGGAAATCGGCGCCGCCGAGCTTCCTTGCCTCTTCCTCGAAGGTTTCGATGAACAGCCTGCCGATGATCTTGCGCTTGGTTTCCGGGTCGCTGACGCCTTCGAGCTCGCCGATGAAGCGATCGGAGGCATCGACATGCAGCAGATGCAGATTGTAGTGCTCGCGGAACATGGCGACGACGCCGGCAGCCTCGTCCTTGCGCATCAGCCCGTGGTCGACGAGGATGCACGTCAGCTGGTCGCCGACGGCCTCGTGGATCAGCAGCGCTGCGACTGAACTGTCGACGCCGCCCGAAAGCGCGCAGATGACGCGCTTGTCGCCCACCTGTTCGCGGATCTGCTCGACCGCCTTCTGGTGATAGGCCGACATCGACCAGTCGCCCTTGATGCCGGCGATATTGTGGATGAAGTTGCCGATCAGCTTGGCGCCGTCAGGCGTATGCACGACCTCGGGATGGAACTGCACCCCGTAATATTTGCGCTTCTCGTCGGCGATGAAGGCGAAGGGCGCGTTGGAGGAGGTGGCGATTACCTCGAAACCATCCGGCAGCGCGGTGACGCGGTCGCCATGGCTCATCCAGACCTGATGGCGCGAGCCGGAGGACCAGAGGCCCTCGAACAGCTGGCAGTCCCTATCAACCTCCAGGAAGGCACGGCCGAATTCGCGGTGATGGCCGCTTTCGACCTTGCCGCCGAGCTGCACGCACATGGTCTGCTGGCCGTAGCAGATACCGAAAACAGGCAGGCCGCTGTCGAAGATGATGTCAGGCGCCCGCGGCGAACCTTCATCCACCGTGGAAGCCGGGCTGCCGGAAAGGATCACGGCCCTCGGCTGCAGGCGCTTGAAGCCCTCTTCAGCGGATTGGAAGGGAACGATCTCGCAATAGACGCCGGCCTCGCGCACGCGTCGTGCGATGAGCTGGGTCACCTGGCTGCCGAAATCGACGATGAGAACGGAGTCGGGATGTGCTGTCTGGGTCATGGCGAGGCTTTAATGAAAAGCGCTTCGCCTTGCAATCCGGGAAATCGGCGGCATCGGGTTTTTATTGTTCCGATTGTCCCCACGCGTCTGAAAAGACGCGGGGCGCTCTTGAGGGCTCAAAACCAGAAAACCCCATCCTCCAGCGCCGTGAACAGGCTGTCGACGCCATAGGAGAGCTTGCGGTCGACGATGTGCAGATATTCGGTCCAGCCCGAAATGTGCTGCAGTTCGACGACGCCATCGGAAATGCCGCGAAGCCCGATCAGCGGCAGCTTGTAGCCCTGGCAGGCGCGCAGCACCGCATAGGTTTCCATGTCGACCATGTCGGCGTCGATAGTGGTATAGGCGGCGCCTGAGATGACGTTGCCGCCTGTGGAAAGGCTCGCTTCGGGAATGCCGGGAATGCGCAGCGGCAGGTCGAGTGCGACGGGCAGGTCGAGGAAGGGCGTCTTGCCCTTTTCGAATCCGAGCGGCGAGGCGTCCATGTCGCGGTAGGAAACGGAGGTCACCTGATAGACTTCGGTCTGCTCCAGCTTCGCGGAGCCGGCCGAGCCGAGGGAAACGACAAGATCCGGCAGGTCGTCGGCAGCATCCAGCCGCGCCAAGGCCTTGGTCAGCACTATTGCCGCCTCCACTGGGCCGACGCCGGTCATTAGAGGTTCGATACGGGAGCGCAGAAAGGGGCCGTATTCGGCCTCCGCCGCCATGACGAAAAGGATGGATTTCCCCGCGACCGATTTCAGTTCGAACTTCATCCCGTAATTCCCTCTCTACCGCGGATGACCATCATCGTTCCCGTCATGGAGGCGATAAGCTTCGCCGGCCCGTCGCTGATCGCGTAGCCTCGCCCGTCGGCGACGATGATGGTGGAGCCGGGTTTGGTGATTTCCCCGCGAAACAGGAAACGCTCGCCACGCCCCGGCGACATGAGATTGACCTTGAACTCGATCGTCAGGATCGAGGCTTCAGGATCAATGACACTGTAGGCTGCAAAACCGCAGGCCGAATCGAGTGCCGCGGAAATGATGCCCGCATGCAGGATGCCGTGCTGCTGTGTCAGTTTGACGTCGAAGGGAAGCTCGATCTCGACGACCCCATGCTCGACACGCGTCAACTCCGCGCCGATCGTCTGCATCGCCGCCTGGCGCGCAAAGTTGCGGCGGATTCGCGCGCGGAAATCGCCCCTGTCAGTCTCAGTCATGCGCTGCCCCTCTTGCAGCGGCGAAAGTGGCATGGCGCGCCGGATTCGACAAGCTGGACATCGCCGAAATCGGATCCGACGGTGATGGAAACATCGGCCCGTGTCGCCGGGGCAACCTTTCGCCTATTTACTAGAGAATACCCCCGGCCGGCCGGATTGTCGCGCCCGTGCGAAGATGATTGCAGGTTCGCGCTTTGCGCGTATTCTCCCCGTCGGGTCTCGACAGTATGGAATACCAGCGGCATGACGACGATATCGCAATCGGTCCTGGAATATGAGAACTGGCTGGCAGGCGAGCTCGGGGACGATCTCGTCAAGGATGACCTCCGCGAGAAGCACGAGAAGATGCGAAGCGACGACTTCGTCTTCCTGCGCGCCACCTATTGGCGCTGGTCCGAGATTATCCTCGATATCTGCCCGGACCTCGGCCGTGCGCCCGAGGTGATGGCGATCGGCGATACGCATCTGGAGAATTTCGGCACCTGGCGCGATGTCGAAGGCCGGCTGGTCTGGGGTGCCAACGATTTCGACGATGCGGCGGTGATGCCCTACGCGCTCGATCTCGTTCGTCTTGCGGCAAGTGCCATCCTGGCCCGCGACGACGATGGTCCCTCGCTGCGCATGATAAGCGAGACGATCCTCAGCGGCTATCACAGGGGCCTCGAAAATCCGCTCCCCGTCATCCTCGAGCGCGATCACAAATGGCTGCGCAAGGCGCTATTGCTGCCGAATTCCGAGCGCCGGGAATTCTGGGAGAAATTCCGGATGCTGCCGGAGGACGGGAAGTCTGCATCCTCTCCCTATGCCCAGGCGCTCGCAGGCGCACTGCCGCCCGGGTCAGGACCCTTCGTGCCGAAACCGCGTACCGCCGGCACCGGCAGCCTCGGCCGTCCGCGCTTCGTCGCCTATGCCGAATGGCAGGGCGGGCCGGTGCTGCGCGAGGCAAAGGCCCTGGTGCCCTCCGCCTGGCCGCTTTACCACAGGCCGCAGGACCTGGCGATCCATGCGGGCGAGATCGCCGGCGGACGGTTGCGCGCAGCCGATCCCCACTACCGGGTCTCCGGCCGTATCCTCGTGCGCCGGCTTTCGCCGAACAGCCGCAAGATCGAGATCGACCATGATCCTGAGGTCCTGCTGTCGCCGACGATGCTCGAGCTGATGGGCTTCGAGATCGCCAATTGTCATTCCAACAATGCGACGGCGGTTGCGGCGATCCGCCTGGATCTCAAGGCGCGAGGCAACGAATGGCTGCATGAGGCGGCAAGGGCCGCGGCAATGAACGTCAGCGCCGAGCAGAAGGCCTATTCGCGCGCGACTTAGAGCAGTTCTGCTTTTCACGGAAACGCAGAACTGCTCTAACCTTTTGTTTTGACGCACTTCCGGACGGAAAACCGCTTCGCACTTTTCCTGGAATTGCTCTAAGACATCCGCACGATGTGCTGATCCCAGGCGACGTCGCTGCGGATCGAGAGGAAATCGCCGTCATAGGAGGAGACGGCAAAGCCGTCTCTCGCCGGCGCGATGCCCGCCGCCTCAGGAACGGTGGTCTCGGCCAGCACCTTGCCCGTCCTTGCGTTAATCGTCACCGATGTGCCGCCCTTCGGCGAGGTGACGCCGACGAGGCCTTCGCTGCGATTGATGGCAATCGCCCCGACATAATTGGCAAGCCTGCGCGTCGTCTCCTCCGGCAGCTCGATGAAGGAGAGATCCTCGCCCTTGGCGAAATGACCGACGAGCGGCGGCAGATCCTTCCTATGGCCTTCATACTGGCAGGCGAACCAGATGCGGCCCTCGCCGTCGAGATCGACATGGCGGGTGGAGAGTTCGGCCCATTCCGCCGGCAGCACATGTTTTTCGACCAGCGCACCGGTTGCCGCATCGATCAGCGCCAGCGACGGCTGCATCGCTCCGAGATTGAGCTTGGTCCGGCCGAAATCCGGATGCGTCTCGATGCCGCCATTGGCAACGATGAGCAGGCGTCCGTCATCGGAAACCGTCATGTCGTGCGGGCCGATGCCGTATGTCTCGAATTCGCCGATGCGGGTGAAACGGTCGGTGGCGTCATAGAGGCCGATCATGCCGCGATTGCCGTCGAAGTCGTTCTCGCTGGCATAGAGCATGCGACCATCAGGCGAGAAGGCGCCGTGACCGTAGAAATGCCGGTCTTCCCTGGAACTGATGATGATCGGCTCGCCTTTATTCCTGGGATCGAAGATCATCGCATAGGTGCCGGGCCGGCGCGCGAAGGCGACGGTCTTGCCGGTGGCGGCGCTGAAGGCCATGCCGTGGGCGCGAGCGGGAAGCGCCAACTGATCGACGATCTCGCCGCGCTCGGTCACGGTCGCGACGGCAAAGGAGCCGTCCGCCGCACGAATGCCGGAGGCATAGACCGCATCGGCTCGCTCCAGCGCCATCAGCGCCTTTGGCTGTAGCGTCGCAAGGAAGCTGAGCCCAGCGGCCTTGACGAAGCCGCGCCGGTCGATCGCTGCGCTTTGCCACATAAGCTCAATCCCCGTCCGAGAAGGAAAAACCGGCCGAAAGGCCAATGGCAGCGCCATATTCGTCGCTGATCTTGGTGATGAGGTCGCGGCTCTCGGCAAGCAGCGCATCGAGCTTGGCCTTCTCCGCATCGCTGGTGGCGACGTCGATGTCGGGGTTGAGCTTCGGCACGCTGTCGAGCAGCGATTTGAATTCCTCGTCGATCGAAGCGGCGATTGGCTGCTTGTCCGGCGGCAGAAGCTCGGCCATGCCGGCCTTCTGCCAGAGTGTGCGCAGGCCGTCCAGATTGGCGGCCATCGATTTCCAGGTATTTTTGGAACGCCAGTAGATCGCCATGCGTGGGCGCGGGGTGGTATCCTTGCCCTTGTAGAACTGCTCCAGCCTCTGGTCGCGAACATTTTCCGCACCGTGGACGAGAATGCCGAGCAGCGCGGTGACGGCTTCCTTGTTGTCCATGAAATCGTTGCTCTGGGGGCCTGGATGTTTCCAGCTCACCTGCACGCCGTCGGGCTTTTCCCAGGCGGCGACGACTTCGCCGGCCTCACGCTGGATATTGCCGGCAACCGCCTGGCCGTAAAGGCAGCGGAAGCCGCCCTTCTGCTTGACGAGATCGTCGGAGCCGTTGCCGTACAACACGTATTCCAGTGCCGTCAGGCCCTGCAGCGCGACGCTTTTGCCGGCGATCGCATCCACCGTCGCATCCTGCGGATCGGCCTTGGCGATCAGCGCCTGCACCTGCTTGAGGCCGACGCCCTTGCGGTCGGGGTAGAACAGGATGTGCTCGAACAGATTGTCCTGGATGACTGGCCCCGTCTGCACGATCTCGATGATCGACCAGTAGCGGATCGTATCATCGAAGGCGGATTTCGCCTTGTCGAGCGTCTGCTGCGTGCCGCCGTCGCAAAGGTCCTTCATCGCCGTCGTCAACCGGGCGGCCGATTGCTGCATGTTGCGATAACCAGGGCGGATCACCTCGTCGACGGCGCGCTGCATGACAGAGGGAA
>Ga0307513_10010480_pt1 | contig 11614 bp, 18 predicted proteins | sample 15_EM_MG_FD_202174 | JGI IMG/M metagenome (GOLD analysis project Ga0307513, IMG submission 202174) | Populus trichocarpa ectomycorrhiza microbial communities from riparian zone in the Pacific Northwest, United States - 15_EM | ecosystem: Host-associated > Plants > Roots > Unclassified | place... | reverse complement strand
TTTTCTGCGGTTTCAAGACCGGTCTGAACCAGTTGTGGTTCAGACCAGTTCCTAACCGGTCCCAGACCGGTCTTCAGGGTAGTGAGGGGGGGTTGTGGTATGAAAAAATTATATATTTAAGTTTCTACGTGTATATGCGCCCTCCATTCATCCAACACCTTTCGTACGTACATTCGTACCCCCTTCGTGTGACCACAAGCATGCTGTGCTGTTGAATCCTACTTGGCTGCGAGTGCCCTCGCTAGTTGAATGGAGGGGTGGGATGGCCGGGTGGGATATGTTCTGGCCGAGGGGCAGGAAAAGGTTGACGTGGGTAGTTGTTGGTCAAGTGCACGACAGAGTGTCGTGGCACTCGGGGGTGTTGACGTTGGGCGGTGGTCGTGGTCGTGCTGCTCGACGCGGTGGAGGTAGCGAAGGCGATGACATGGTGGCAGGTTTGGGTGGTGGTTCATGGGCGTCGTTGGCGGTAGCAAAGGCGGTGACGTGGCGACAGGTTTGGGTGGTGGTTCATGGGCATCGTTGTCCGGGGTGTCGTTAGCCGGGGTAGTTGGGTGACGTGGCAGGTTCTGTAAGTAAGAAATGTGTTATTAGTTTGTCGTCGTCGTTGATAGGCAGTGGCGAAAGGAGATTTGACCACGATTGGGATCGTCGTCGCATCTCCTCATGTACCTCATGGATCTCCCACAACATGGGTCTCCCGTCGCATTTCCATAACCCTCTGCACCTGCCTATAATCCTTCAACGACGTTAAATGGCGGCCTACATCCTTCATTGGAGGGGAGAGGCTGTGTTGCTGGCACTGAAGGCGAGTGCAGGGAGACCTAAATAGTGAAAGTAACGTTAGAAAACATAAATTAGATACAAATTACAAACCTTTCATTTGCATTTTGTCGTTGTCTGCCAAAACGAGAGGGAGGTCGCAAGACGAAAGGAGAATCAAAGGCAAGATCAATGTTTGGCATCGTTGATCTCAATTCGAACTCCGCTCTCGATGATAATTTTGCAATCATTGGTTTAAATAAATTAATCTAAGGTGGAAATGTTACAAAAATATTTGAATATGTACAGTACATACCCAGCTTGCTTTCAGGCCAGAAAGACTGGTTGAGACCAGTTAGACCGGTCTTTTGTCGGTCTTGAAATTTCAAAAATCGTGAGAGACCGAAGACCGGACCGCGGTTGCAGTCTTTGACGGTCCTGGGAATTTCCAGTCTTGGGCGGTCTGGGTCCGGTTCGGTCTCGGTTTTTTTGCAGTCTTGAGACTGGACTTCCAAGCACTACCGCCAACCGAAAACACACCGGAATCCCCTTCCACAGCTTCTGACATGTCTTCGAACGGTCTCGTTCTCACTACTGGCTCAACACTAGTGCAAACCCACCAGGATCACAAATATCCCCCTGTACTCATCGACAGCCCCATGAAACTGGCGGACCTACACATATGGGAACAAGCAGCGAACCGGTACTTTACCAAGATGAAGGTCACAGACGTGGACAAGGTCCCAGCGGTCTCCACATCGTTTCATAACCTCAGCATAACAAATTGGATTGAAGGCTCCAGAGATGCGATGAACGAGGAAGGATACGGATTTGCGAACTTCATGAAGGACCTTCGGGAGAACTTCCTAGAGAGTGGATGGGCTCGCAAAATTTACCGCGCACAAATCAAACAGCCAATGGCAACCAATGAACGTTTTATCGAATACGCGAACCAGATCGTCTACTACAACATTATCCTAAAAGCCACGGACCACCATTCCGACGATGCAAAGCTCCGTGAAACTTTAACACATCAAATGTTGGAGGGCCTTACCAACAAAATCGAGACGTTACCAGCTGACGAATGTAACCGCATTTGCGAAATCGAAAACATCAATATCTGGATGTGAGAGGTCAAAACCATTGACCGTACGTGGAAGGCCGAAGTCAAGACAACCACCGAAATGATGACGGAGTTACTCAACAAACGAAACCGTGAAGAAAACTGCAGCAATACCCGTAACGTCGAATATCAGCGCATGACCAACGAATACCAGCGTCCCAAAGCTGAACATTACTCGCGCGAGGACAACCGCGACGAGAATCGGTACCACCCGTATCAGGCTAAAAACAACGACCGAGCTGATCGCGATCATGATTGACACAGGTCCCGCAACCATGACAATGATCGAGCATACAACAGGCCACACGACAACAGATACAACAGACCATGGGAAAATGACTCATGCAACTTTGGAGGACGCATGAACGAGAACTACAACAACCAGCATGATAGTTACAACGGCCGAATGAAGAAATGCCCACCACTCACCCAAGGCAAGTGCGAACTTCTGAATAATCACTGCGGCTGCACCAAATGCAGGAAATTCTACATCGAGCACCGTAGTTATGAATGCGATGACTGGCCTGACCCCCAATCATACAGGACGCTAACACTGCAGGATGCCCTGAATGCGAAGCCACGTCAAAGCAGATGAACGAACGGGGGAAATGGCAATGCAAACGTTGTTGCTGCCACAATGCTGTGCGACACCGAGTTTGATGACGTTTACAATGCAGGAATGACGGTGATGCGGGGAAACAACAAAGCCGAGCGATCAATGTCGGCACCACCAGCATCGCACATACAAGAAATCAACGCCGTATTGCCATCCTCGTCAATCCCCTTCGTACTGGGAAACGGGTCGGACTCTTCAGAAGAGAACAATTTCCACCGAGTGAGTAGTGCGCCCATTGCTGTCAAAATTGCACCTGTTACCGTTGAACACCTTAAATGGGATGCCAATGTCTTTGGCGGTAACGAATTCCCAATGCGCATGAACTGTTTACTTGATAACGGGGCTCATCTTGTACTTATCAGACCTGAAACCGTTGCAGACCTAGCATTACCGATCCGAAAACTCAATGAGCCTATTTGCGTCACCCTCGCCCTCCAAGGCAAAAAGACCATCACTGAACTATTCGATTATGTGCACCTCCAACTTTCTTCCGTGAACAACGAGTGGTCCTCCAAAACTGTCTGTGCCCTCATCGCCCCCAGACTTTGTAGCAACATACTTCTAGGCTTACCGTTCCTTGCGCACAATAACATTGTAATTGACCATACTGCACGCACTGCAATCGATAAAGAGTTGGGATTTGATTTAATGAATGACAATGATAGAATGCCACGAAAGAGTACAAAGAAAATGGTACCACCGAAAATCAGAGTGAAACAGATACTAGAGAACCATAAAGCGATGATCAATGAACTAAAAACCGAGATTACCAAGAGGCGTCAACGACTCGACAAGGATAATGCGTGCAACGCCAAACCTGTAAATGCAATCACAATAATAAAGAACACGATAGAGTGTTTGGCATCGAAAGATAAGTTCAACAAATTGGAGGAAACTTTGAAGAATGAATACAAAGAAATTTTTAACCCGATACCTCACATCTCAATGTTACCAACACACGATATGGCAAAGATCCGTGTGAAGGAGGCCTACAAAAAGATATCAAACAGAAGCTACACATGCCCGAGACAATACCAAGACACGTTCAAAATATTAATTGACCAAAGACTAGAATCGGGATTCATACGACCATCATCATCACCCTATGCGTCGCCATCATTTATTGTACCTAAGGCAGACAGAACAGTGCTACCTCGCTGGGTATGCGATTTTCGGGAACTGAATGCGAACACAATTCCAGATAATTGGACTATGCCTCGTGTCAACGAAATCCTGACAGACTGCGCCAGAGGAAAAATTTGGGCGACTATTGACATGACGGATTCCTTCTTTCAAACGCATGTACATCCTGACGACATCCACAAAACGGCTGTGTCCACACCATTTGGAACATACGAGTGGTGCGTGATGCCAATGGGCTTAAGAAACTCACCAGCAATCCACCAATGATGTGTAACAAGTGTACTGAGACCATTTATCGGAAAAATATGCCACATATACCTGGACGACATTGTCATATGGTCGGACACTGTAGAAGAACACATTGCAAATGTAAAAACAATCATGAATGCCCTGCGTGAGGCCGGATTACATGTCAACCATAAAAAAAACAAAGCTTTTCTGTGATGAGATTGATTTCCTTGGACACCATATCTCGCAACATAGAATAGAGGCAGACAGAGGAAAGGTAGCCAAAATACTCGACTGGCCTGCACCAAAATCAGCAAAGGAAGTGCGACAATTTTTGGGGCTCGTGCAATATCTCAATGCCTTCCTGCCCAGACTCGCAATGCAAAGTGATATATTAAACAGATTGACATGGAAGGACTGTAATGAGAAATTCCCAGAGTGGACACAAAAATACCAGGACGTGTTCGACACCATCAAGAGTATTGTAGTGTCCCGAGAATGCCTGACAGTGATTGACCATATGCAGACACCAGAAATGAAGATCTTCGTGACGACAGATGTGAGCGAGAAAGCAACGGGGGTAGTACTATCCTTCGGGAAAACCTGGGAAACAGCACGGCCGGTGGCTTTTGAATCCATGATGCTGAAAGGGGCAGAATTGAATTACCCGGTCCACGAAAAGGAACTCCTGGCAATATTGCGGGCACTACGGAAATGGAAAGTGGACTTACTTGGCTCAGAATTTCTGGTTTACACCGATCACAAGACACTGCTCAATTTCAACACACAAAAAGAGTTATCACACCGACAGGCTCACTGGATGGAGGAACTGGCCATCTATGATTGTAAATTTGTGTATGTAAAAGGCGAGGATAACACCATGGCGGATTCTCTATCCCGATACCCCTTCCCGGTAGTAATGGACGCAAGCAAAGCTGAGGCAATGGGTCACCACCCCGGGCAAATCGGGACAGGCTGCATCACTCATGTCGCAGTGCTGGGACGAGACAGGACAACGGATTCAACCCCACTTTGTGCAGTGATGGCGCTTGCTAGTGTGACACAGGTGCAGGAGTCAAAACAGGTTGTTGTGGATGAAACACTTGTGAATGAAATTCAGGAGGCCTACGGAAAAGATCCATGGTGCAAACAGCTCTTGTCAGCAACACACGGAATGCCTGAGCTGCACATCAAGGATGGGCTATGGTTCATAGGGGAGCGCCTCATCATCCTGGCAGGGTGTGAAGCCAGAGAACGAATCTTTCAACTTGTGCACGACACACTTGGACACTTTGGTTTCTTCAAAATGTATGAGTCCTTACGGAATTCCTATTTTTGGCCCAACATGAGAAAGGACTTAGAAGGCGGGTACATCTCTTCATGTATAGACTGCCAACAAAACAAAAATTCTACCACAAAGCCGACCGGTCCACTACATCCACTGCCTGTTCCAGACAGAAGGGGGGACTCAGTAGCATAGCAATGGACTTTATTGGACCACTACCGGAAGAGAATGGAATGGATTGTATTCTCACCATGACAGACCGCTTGAACTCCGACATCCAACTGGTCCCATGTTCCACGAAAACGAATGCTGAGCAACTTGCGGTGTTATTTTTTGACAAGTGGTACTGCGAAAATGGACTACCTTTAGAAATTATATCGGACAGAGACAAATTATTTATGTTGCGTTTCTGGAAGCGTCTTATGGTACTCACTGGCGTCAAGCACAGAGCTTCCTCAGCGTACCACCCCCAAACGGATGGGCGAGCGAACGCAGCAACAAGACTGTAAACCAGCTGATTAGATTCCATGTTGAACGCAATCAAACAGGATGGCTCAGGGCGCTACTGTGGGTGCGATTTGCAATAATGAACACAGTGAACAAGTCAACAGGTTATTCACCCTTCCAACTCAAACTCAGAAGATCGCCGAGAATTCTGCCTCCGCTGATCGAGGAGCTGCCAAAACCATCACGGGAGCACATTAGCGCCCGCGAAGTAATGACAAGAGTATTGCAGGACGTTGCTGATGCAAAAGATAACTTGATGGTGGCAAAGATATCTCAAGCACACCATGCGAATGAGCACAGATGCGACGACCCTGAATACAAAGTGGGCGATTTAATAATGTTAAGCACATTGAACAGGAGACGTGAGCACAAGCAAAAAGGAAAAAAAATGGGTAGCTAAATTCATGCAACGATTCGACAGACCCTATGAGGTAACGGACGTCCATAAAGAGACCTCTAACGTGATGATAGATGTCCCCACACAACCCAACGCATTCCCAATGTACCATACTTCACACATAAAACCGTACATGGCTAACGACAACGAAAAATACCCCTCACGCACACTAGCCAAACCAGGACCGATCATGGTCGATGGAGTGGAAGAATACACAGTGGAAAGGATCATAACTCACTGGAAGATTGGTCGTGGTTTCCAATACCACGTGAAATTTATGGGTTGGGGAACTGAACAGGAACGATGGATCGCAGGCAAAGAACTGGAGGACAACGAAGCGCTCGACCTTTATTGGGAGAACAACGTTTAGTAAACTTCCTTCGAAATTGCCTGTGGTAGCTTTCCCCACTGGGGTTTTGATGCACCCATGTACAGATTCCAACATGGTCTCTTAAAACTTTAAGTAAATTTTTTTTCCTTTTTCACTCCCCTGCATACACCTTATTGCCTTGTATCCATATGCTTCATTTTCCTGGGTGGGGGAGGGTGTAAGGCTGCTTACATCTCGTGTTTGTTACTATTTACCCGATCTCCCCTTATAAGGGAGATCTCCAGAGCCGTAGACACATCTTTCTCTCTTTCTGTTCCCGTTTTCACATTCATTTCTGTTCTCATTTCCATACATCCAAATACACGCGTCGATTCTGTTCATCTGGCTCGAACGTGAGTTCTCTTCTCCTTGCCCAGTGTTTCCCGCCTCTGCGGGTTTCCACCTGTCTATAAAATTGGGTAGCAAGGTTTTCTGTTATATGGACAGCATCAAACCAATGAGTATGCCCCAGTCGCATCAGGGGGGCCACTTCGCTCATCCTCTGTGCAGACCTGGCATTCTACTCTCCATTGACTCTCTGCTCCCAACATTCTTTGTGTCTTGGGGTATTTTTTAATTACTCCCACCGCTCAGCACAGGCTCGGTGATGGTGATCTGTGGGGCATCCAGACCATTGGATTCAAGTTGCTTTGGGAGGAGGAAGCGGCGAGCAATGAAGTTAGTCTTTCTGAGTTGCTACCGTAATAACAAGATGGCTACAGGCTACAGCCTCATTTATAACGGTTCAATTTTCGAGAGCCTCATCCTCCATAATGTGGACAACAGCCGGAAGGCACTCAATGCGAATTATGTAGGGATACTGGTACATTGTCTGGACATGACATCCTGTCCGCCAGGCTGTTCATAGGTTACTTTTCCTGCAAACTATTCAAAGTGCCTCTTGTTCTGTTAGTGAGCACTTGCCTTTTATGATATCTACTTGATACAAGTCAGTTGTAAATTCATGATTATCAAACTCCTCGATCTTTACTCGCAAACGATCCCAAACCAACATACCTCAAAGCCTTTCAATTCAAGGAATTTCAAGGTTCAAAGCAAGATATTATGATCATAGACACCAGAAATCCAACCAATGCAAGTCGACGGAGGAGGAAATGAACTATCAAACACCATCGTGTAGCAGGTTAATTTTGTGTCCATATGCGCCCACACGCCACACAACCATTGGACTATCTGTCCCAATATCCTCAGATCGTTACTTAAGCTAACACCCGGGACTCTGGCACTCCGAAACCAGGTCGGCCACGTTACCTTCTAGTTCCATAGCCTAATTGCTGCACATGGTCGCAGCTCACGACGACTTGAAGGCACACAGGCCAAGATGTTGGAGCTCAAAAATGAGATCGCAAATCATATATTTTTATAAAACAGATTTTCCTCAAAGCCCATATACATTATCTATCCAGATTCGCAGTTCAAAGAGGATTGGATAAATTCTGGGCATAGGATACTTATCTTATTCAAAAATGGATATTTTCACTGTATCATTAGGCAGTGTGCTGTAAGCCCAAAACATGACAGGCATTCAGCCCCAGTGAAAAATATGCAATTGGCCAGCTAAGGGTAGCAAGGAAAATCGAAGAAATCAATTAATATTAACAGAATCTGACCAGCCTTGCCCTGGTTTCAGTTTTTGAACCAGATTTGTTGGAATTCAAGCAAATTCCAGGCAATCCAAGGTATCACTTTCTCTTTCTCAATGTCTAGCTCAGCCTGATTCGGGGATGTGATTGCAGTAAATAATATGGTTCTACTATACAAAAGGCTGATGATTGTATCGGTTCTTTGTTATCTAATTTATCTAATTATCATGTGGGGGCTCCAGTCACATGGACGTTCAACTGAGGCTCTCCACCTCTAAAGCTAGCGGGAATCGTGATCGAACATTAGAATTGCCTCAAGCCGTTGATAAAACCAATAAGAATGCTCTACCCTCACCAGCCCATTACGTCGAATCCTCTCCACTTGGTATCATCGTCTTTCCCAGCAGCGAGGTTCTCGATATATTCCAAGGCTACTTCTGCAAGCGTGGTTGATCCAGCAGCATCATAGCTCTCAACATAACGCGTCGAGCCAATGCTCAACCCTGTGTAGATGAGCACCGGAGAAATGAAGAACCGTCCACGCAAATATCGAAGGAAACACTCTCCAGCCGTTGGATTTAAGTAGGTGCCGGCACCTGGAGTCGTTTCTAAGCGGACGTTGTCGGATATAAAGCGTAAGCGGGAGGGATGGTCATTATTTCGTAGGAAAGCTGTACGATTGGCCACGGTTGAATATTTCAATGGAAAAAAGAAGGAGGAGATAGACTCGCATAAATTCGCATCTACCCAGGCCTTTGCCATGGCTGTCGACGTCATCTCAATGACATAGATACCCGTCTCGCGCGCTTGTGCAACTTCGTAGGCGTTGTTCTCAGGTCTGTCATCAATCCAGACGAGCAGTGGCGTCCTCAGTTCATGGCCAGGAACTACCTGTATCAAAGACGTGTCCACTGCTGATGGTTTCTCCCCTGTTTGTTCCCCACATGAGCAACTCAAATAAGGGGATTTGTAGAAAATGCACCGCACCTCTAGAGTAACTTCCTACAAACTCCTGCAGGGACATGTTTCCCAAAACTCGCGTAAGATTATGCGGCGTGACGCCGCCAGAGTTATATTCATCAAGGCGCATCAGAATCCGATCAGCGGTGCCTTGAGGTATAGCAGTGTTCCACGACATCAAACGTGAACAGAATACATCGTTGCTAATAAATTCGACCTTGCAGCAATTTTTAGGAGTTTCACACCAATAAATAATTTGTTGCATGACCCACCTTCGCCCCAATATAATCCATCCAAAACTCTCGGGCGCCAACATCATCAAGTTGTTCCAGCGGCCCAAACTGATCCTGATCCATGCTATAAGGCGGGGGCTGCTCCTCCAACGACGATCTATCCGCAATGGCATTCGTTGGATGATCACGGAAATACCCCACCACCGCTATAGACGTGAGTAAAATAATAAGCTGACGATTCAACTGGATCTCATCATCCCGCAATTGCGCCAGAAGCGCAGTAGGGTTCAAGAAAGCCACAAGTTTCTGCGGGCGCTTGGACCTCCACACTACTAAATGCTCCTTGGTGCGTTGAAGGACATCCCCAATGCTCCGAATCGAGTCGGAGAGCTGTGCTTCGCCTTTGCCTTTGAACTCTGTCGAGGAAAACGGCTGCAAGATATTGTGGATCTGCAGCACGGAAGAGGCGATTTGGGAAAGGAGAGCTTCCTTTTGAGCTTGTTCGTCGATCCAGAGATGAATGCCTTTGCAGAGTGCGCATACTGTTGTTGCTATTGCGAGGACTTCCATAGAATGAGGGTCAGTGTGATGAGAGCGGACAGAAGTGCATCAATGTCATCGACAACCTGATGCCTAGAGACCGAGCACGCCAGACCTAATCGAGCGGTGAGCGGTTGGCGGTGGGAGGGTTACTTGCTTACATAAAGGAGATGGGTCAAAAAAAGGTCATGATTTCCAATGTCCATACACAGATAAATGAACGACAGGTAGTAATTTTTGCACTCAAGACACGCAGTAGACTCCAGAACCATGCGAGAGCAGATGCTATCGCCCCTCTTCAAAACCCCACATAAAACCCAGAGCCTTACAGTCCGCCAGAGAACAAAGCAAGAACGGCAATCCACAAAGCCACGCCGAGACAGAAGCCACCCGGCCGCCTCTCAGCCAAGCCTAGGGCACCAGATTTCTTCAATTCCAGATCGGGCTCATCGTTCGGAGAGTTGGCACTAGGAGCAACTTCTATGATAGAAGACGAAGGTGCAGCGCCCACAGGGAAAGCTTTTTGTTCCTCGATGTGACCCGAGCCAATCATCACGTGAACGCCGATGGAAGGGACACCTTTCACTACGACGAAAAGGAGAGCAGGACCAGGAGCGAAGATGGCTGGGTTGGGCGGCATTTGGTTGACGTGCAGAGTTGCGGTGTTATTGGTGTAGCCAGTGTAGGAAGACTGGAGGACGAGCATGCGTTGGCCCATGCTCTACGAATAAAGTAGATTCAAAGTCAGCCCGAGATAAATTGAAAGTAACGTGAGGCGTCGTACCATGGCGTGGGTGGAAAATCCTGGTCTCAAAACGACGACCGTCGCGTCCTCGACGTTCTTGAAATCACCAAAGAGATCATCCGAGCCCAGAGTAACATCGAAAATAGGACCACCGTAAGAAAGCTGGGAAAGAAGTCCTTTGGGTTGGGGTCGCCTCTGATTGTAATACGAGGGGAAGAACCTCTCAGTACGATATTCAGTAGGATACTTAACTTCAGGTCCAGCGTAATCTTTGTTGGGATTGGAGCCAGAGACGAATATGGAACCTGCGAAATAGTATGTTAATGAGGCCAAATATGAAGAAAAGAAAGATCGGCAAACCATCAGCAAGGAGAAGAGCCGATGAATGGTACATTCGTGGAACCGTACTCGCAGAAAACCCATCACTGGACCAGCGTTGTCCCGCTGGTGCCGCCGGATCGTAAAGTACGGGTGTCAGCACGGGATCGTCTGCGTAGGATTGTCCAAGCGCCCAGGCTCTTTTCCCATAACCACCCGTGCCTAAATAAGGCAGTGAGATATGAAATAATAGAATAACCGGATACGTACCCATTCGAGCGCCATTGAGGCAGAGAACTTTCCCATCTGGGAGGAGCACGCAACTCGCCATGCTACGCCTGTCCGGCAGAGGGTCATCCTCGACATAGGACTTGGATAGATCCGGGGTTATCTTAACACAAGAAGTCGACGCCGGTCGAGTAATGGCCACAAAGTTCGGAGATGTCCATCTGAGGAATGATAGTTAGCCATCTTCAAATAACGGAATATGTTATCGTACTCTTCATTAGCGATGTTTGATCCTCCGCAAAACATAATGGTTGCCGTCCAGTTGTTCGCTGGGGTTAGAGGCATCATAAAAGTCCCCGCACTCGCAGGATATACGCGGACAGCGTGCGGCATGTCGTCAAGGGGCGTTTCAACATTATTTTTGTGGTCAAGGAGAATAGTCGAGAAGGCAGCTTGAACCAAGAGTTTACCGGAAGGGAGAAGCCACGTCAGAGGGTAAAGGTTGACAGGCAAGGTGTTTTCGAGAAACGGCGATGTGATAGGAGGCCCTGCTGGAGG
>Ga0307513_10010479_pt1 | contig 11615 bp, 10 predicted proteins | sample 15_EM_MG_FD_202174 | JGI IMG/M metagenome (GOLD analysis project Ga0307513, IMG submission 202174) | Populus trichocarpa ectomycorrhiza microbial communities from riparian zone in the Pacific Northwest, United States - 15_EM | ecosystem: Host-associated > Plants > Roots > Unclassified | place... | reverse complement strand
TGGAACTCTCGCATCTCGCTTCGTGGGGCTATCGTCCCGCTGACTCCGCTGCATTCGTGCACCTCGCTCGTCCCGACCTCGCGCCGGCGCGGGTCATCACTGATCTCGGCGCGCGGCTCGAGGTCGTCGACGCCTCGGGCGCAGTCCGGCTTGCCCACCTGAGCGGCCGGCTGCGCCACGGCGAGCGACCGACCGTCGGCGACTGGGTCGCGGTCGCGTCCGACGGCGGCCTCGACGATGCCGTCATCGTGAACCTGCTGCCACGTCGCACCCGGCTGGTCCGCCGCGTCGCAGGCCGGCGCGCCGACGAGCAGATCGTGGCGGCCAACGTCGACACGTTCTTCGTCGTGACCTCGGCCAACCGCGACGCCAACGTGCGCCGCCTCGAGCGCTACCTCACCGCGGTGTGGGACGGCGGCGCGGCACCGGTGCTCGTCGTCAACAAGGCGGAGCTGTGCACGTCCGACGAGCTCGCCGCCACGCTCGACGAGCTCGCCGCCACGGCGCCCGGCGTGGCGATCGTCGCGGTCAGCGCCCACACCGGCGCCGGCTTCGACGCGCTCGACGCGTACCTCCGGCCCGGCGACACGGTCGCGCTGATCGGCTCGTCGGGGGTCGGCAAGTCGTCGCTGATCAACCGGCTGCTCGGGCACGCGCAGCAGGACGTCCGCGCGATCGACGACAACGATCGCGGCCGGCACGCGACGACGCGGCGCCAGCTGTTCGCCCTGCCGTCGGGCGGCCTGGTGATCGACACGCCGGGCATGCGCGAGCTCGGCCTGGTCGACGGCGGCACCGGCCTCGACGAGACGTTCGCCGAAGTCACGGAGCTGGCCGCCGACTGCCGGTTTCGTGACTGCCAGCACCGCGGCGAGCCGGGCTGCGCGGTCGACGCGGCGATCGCCCGCGGCACGCTCGATCCGGCGCGGCGCGACGGGCTCCACAAGCTCGCCCGCGAGGTCGCGGCGATCGAGCGGCTCCGCGACCCGGCGCTCGCGCGCGAGCATCGCGGGCGGTGGAAGGCGATCCACAAGTCGATGCGCGCCCGCGCGAAGATCGATCCGAAGCTCAGGCGCTGACCCGTCGGGTCACGCGTACGCCGCGAGCGCGCGCGCGACCTGAGCGCCATACCCGCCGCCGAACAGCACGGCGTGGGCGGCGAGCGGATAGAGCTGGTGCAGTCGCAGCCGGTCGCGCCAGCCGTCGGCGAGCGGCCAGATCTCCTGGTACGCGTCGACGAGCGCGCCAGGCAGCTCGCCGAACAGCGCGAGCATCGCGAGATCGATCTCGCGATGGCCACCGTACACCGCCGGATCGATCAGGACGGGCTCGTCATCGACCGCCGCGACGTTGCCCCACCACAGGTCGCCGTGCAGGCGCGCCGGTGGCTCGGCAGGCCCGAAGCGATCGGGCCGCGCCGCGAGCGCATCGAGCGACCGCCGCAGATCTGGCATGCGACCGCGCGCGACGCCGCGCTCGACCAGCGGCCGCAGCCGGCGCTCGACGTAGAACGTCGGCCAGTCCGCGGCGGGCGCGTTGGCCTGCGGCAGGGTCGCGAGGAAGTTGTCGGTGGTGAAGCCGAAGCTCGGCGCGCCCACGCGATGCAGGGCGGCCAACCCGCGCCCGAGCGCGACCTGACAGGCGGGCGAACGCGGCGGCGTCAGCACGAGCCACTCGAGGGCGAGCCACGACGCACCGACCGCCAGCACGCGCGGCAGCCGCAGCGGCCCGGCGCGCAGCCACGCGAGCCCCGCGGCCTCGGCGGCGAACATGCCCTGCGGCGGAGCGTCCGCATGCGCCTTCACGAACACCACCCGACCGTCGGCGAGCGCGACCCGGAATGCCTCGTTGATGTCACCGCCCGCCACCGGCTCGACCGCGGTCACGCGGGCGCCGAGGGAGGCCTCGAGTCCGGCTTGCCAGTGCACGTCATCATCGTACGCCACGAACGCGGGGCTCAAAACTGCTGGCTCAGCCGGACATACGCCATGCGCCCGACGAAGTCGTAGGTCGCCGCGTCCGAGTTGGCGGCGATGGCGTTGTAGACCACCGGCGGCGTCGCATCGAGCACGTTGTTGACGCCGAGCTGCAGCGTGGTCTTGCCGGCGCGCGAGCGGACATCGTAGCCGCCGAACAGGTCGAGCTTGAAGTAGCGATCGACCTCGCGCGATGCGTTCGCGAGGTTGCTGGCGTTGTTGCAGTTGTTGTTCGCGCACTCGCGGTACGCGCCGACGAAGCGCAGCGTGAAGCCGCCCGACGCGCCGCCCGGGTGCGCGCAGCTGCTCGACAGGTTGGCCTTGTAGCGCGGGTAGGCTCCGAGGTCATAGAACCCGGCACCGTGGATGCGCTGCAGCGCCGTGTCGTGATCAGGTTGACCACGCCGCCGACGGCGTCGGCGCCGTAGATCGCCGAGGCGCCGTCCTTCAAGATCTCGACGCGCTCGATGATCGGGACCGGGATCGCGTCGATGTCGACGCTGGTATCGACGCCCGCGCCGCCGTTGACGATCCGGCGGCCGTTGAGCAGGACCAGCGTCCGGGACGCGCCCAACCCACGCAGGTTGACGCGCGACGTTCCGTCGCCGCCGAGGTTCGTTTGCGCGTTGCCGGCGTTGGACTGCGCGGGCAGGGCTTGCAGGATGTCGCCGAGCGACGAGCGCCCCGACGCCGCGAGATCGGCGCGCGTCACGACCGTGACCGGGGCCCGGCCAGTGAACAGCTCGTGCTCGATCGTCGACTCGGTCACCGAGATGACCTCGATCTTGCCATCGTCCCCGGTGGGCGGGGCGACCGCGTCCGGGTCCGAGGCTGCCGGCGGCGCGGCGGGCGCGGCGTCGGCGACCTGGACGACGCGCGGCGCGCGCATCCGCAACGAGCTCGGCAGGTGCTCCTCGGCCACGGCGGGCACGACGGACGCCACGACGCAAAGGAGCGCAGCGAGCTTGATCATGGCGTCCGATCATCTTCGGTGGCCGCGCCGTCGACGTGCGCCCGCGCGACCTGGCAAAAGCCGGCGCGCGCGCCAACGTCTGAGCGCAGCGCCCCGCCGAGGCGAGATCGCGCGACCGCGCGTGCGACACCCCGGGCGGCGGCCGTCAGCCGCGCGGCGCGCCACGGACGACGAGCTTGACCGCCGTGCGCATCCTCGCGTGGTACGCCGCGAGCGTCGTGACGGCGTGCTTGACTCCGTACGAGGCCGCGCGCAGGTGGTCGGCGAGATCCTTCGCCGTGAGCCCGACGGACTTCCACGCGGCCGCGACGCCGGCGCGGGCGAGCTCGTCGGCGACGAGGGCCGCGAAGCTGCGCTCCGACTCCTCGAACCGCGCACCGATCAGCGCGGTCGCGGTCCCGAACAGCTCGTCGATGTGATCGCTGCTCGCCGCGAACACGTGGCCGTGGTTGGCCTCGTAGGCGGCGACCAGCCGATCCTCGAGGCTCCCGGCGCCGGCGAGCGCGGCGCGGGTCGCGGCCTCGAGCTGCACCAGGAGGTGCTCCAGCGCCGCCTTGAACAATGCCTCCTTGGTCTTGAAGTGGAGGTAGAGGCCCTGGCGCGACAGGCCCGCCGCGCGCGCCAGATCGTCCATCGACGTCTTCTTGAAGCCGTAGCGCAGGAACACGCCCTGCGCGGCCTCGAGGAGCGTGTTGCGACGCGCGGCGCCGGGCTCCTCGGCGCGCTCGGCCGCCCGGCGCGGCGCGCGGGCGCGGCCGGTCGGCTCGGTGGTCTTGCGGCGGGTCATGACGGCTCGCGAGGATCTTCGCCCGCGCAGTGACCTGCGTCAAATAGACAAAATAGGTCTATGTTGTAAAGTGAGGACACTCGTGATAGCGATCGGTCATGCAACACGCTGTGGTCTGTACGGCCCTCGCGCTCGGCGCCCTGGTGGCGCGCCCGGCGCACGCCGACGACGGTCCCGGGTTCGCGATCGGCTCGCAGCCGGCCTGGCTGCTGCTCGCCGGCGTCACGACCGGCGGCACCGTGGCGCTCGGCGATCGCGGCGCGCTGGTCGGCGGCGAGGTCTCGCTGGCCCGGCTGCGCGACGGCAACTTCATCGGCGCGTACGCCGACGCGTACTACGACTGGGGCGCGGGCGGCACCTACGCCACCGGCGGCGTGGAGCTCGGGCGCAAGCTGATCGGGCTCGACGGCGGCGTCGCGCTGCGGCTGCGCGATGGCGATAGCGAGCTCGGCGCGACCGGGCGGGTGACCGTCGGGCTCGGCATGGTCGGCGTCTACGCGCGCTACGCGCACTTCTGGGACGTGATGACCGATGACGACGTGATCCAGATCGGGCTCGTCGTGAAGCTCCCACTCTGGACAGGAGGTCTGCGATGAAGCTCGTGGTCAATGGCAAGCCGATCGAGGTGGCGGTCCCGGCCGATACGCCGCTGCTGTGGGCGCTGCGCGAGGAGCTCGGGCTGACCGGCACCAAGTTCGGGTGCGGCGCGGCGCTGTGCGGCGCGTGCACGGTGCACGTCGACGGCAAGCCGAAGCGATCGTGCGTGACCGCGTGCGGCGATCTCGGCGATCGGCCGATCACGACGATCGAGGGGCTCGCGACCGGCGGGACGCTCCATCCCGTGCAGCAGGCGTGGGTCGAGATGAACGTCCCGCAGTGCGGGTACTGCCAGGCCGGCCAGATCATGACGACGGTGGCGCTGCTCGCGGCCAAGCCGCAGCCGACCGACGACGACATCGACGCCGCGCTGAGCGCGAACCTGTGCCGGTGCGGGACCTATCCGCGGATCCGCAAGGCGGTGCACCGCGCCGCAGAGCTCCTGGCCGGGAGGTCGGCGCCATGACGGCGTGGTCGAGGCGCGGGTTCCTGCACGGCATGCTGATCGGCGGCGCCGGGCTCACGCTCGCCGCGTGCGGCGGCGGCGGTCAGGCGCTGCGGATCGCGCGCGCGGATCAGACCGGCGAGCTGGCCGCCAGCCTGTACGTCACGGTGCACGCGACCGGGCGAGTCTCGTTGATCGTGAACAAGGCCGAGATCGGGCAGGGGGTCTCGACCGGCTACGCGACGCTGGTCGCCGAGGAGCTGTGCGTGCCGATCGACCACGTCGACGTCCACTACGCCGGGTCGAACAAGGCGATGCGGACGAGCGCGAACATGCAGCTCACCGGCGGCTCGACGAGCATGTTCGAGGCCTACACGCCGCTGCGCCAGGCGGCGGCCGCCGCGCGCGAGATGCTGATCGCCGCGGCCGCGCAGACCTGGCGGGTCGCGCCCGCGGCCTGCCGCGCGGTCGACGGCCACGTGGTGCGCGGCGACACGCGGCTGCCGTACGGCGAGCTCACCCGGCGCGCGGCGCGGCTCGAGGTGCCGGCGCACCCGACGCTGAAGCCGGCGTCCGAGCACACGCTGATCGGCAAGGTCGATCGCCGCGTCGATCTGCGCGGCAAGATCGACGGCACCGCGATCTACGGCATCGACGTCACGCTGCCGGGGATGTGCAACGCGTACCCGATCTTCGCGCCGGTGTTCGGCGCCCGGCCGACCCACGTCGCCGCCGATCGCGCGCGCCAGCGCCCCGGTGTGATCGACGTGGTCACGTTCGACTGGGGCGTCGCGGTGGTCGCCGAGAAGCTGTGGCAGGCGCGCGCCGCGGCGCGCGACGTCGAGGTGACGTGGAGCGCCGGCTCGCTCGGCGGGCTCGATACAGATCAGCTCACCGCCGCGCTGCGCGCGCACGACGCGCCGGGCCTGACCGTCGAGGATCGTGGCGACGTCGACGCCGCGCTCGCCCGCGCCGAGCACCGGATCGGCGGGACCTTCGAGGCGCCGTACCTGGCGCACGCGCCGCTCGAGCCCAACAACGCGACCGCGCGGGTCACCGGCGATCGCGCCGAGGTCTGGGCGCCGTCGCAGAGCCCGACGGTCGCGCAGGCGTTCGTCGCCGACGCGCTCGGCATCGCGATGGACGACGTCGACGTCCACGTCACGCTGTGCGGCGGCGGGTTCGGCCGTCGCGCGCTCGGCGACGCGTGCGCGCAGGCCGCCCAGATCGCGCGTCACGTCAAGCGGCCGGTCAAGCTGACCTGGAGCCGCGAGGACGACATGCGGCTCGGCTGGTACCGGCCGATCTACAGCGCCAAGGTCGACGCGGGCGTCGCGGGCGGCAAGATCACCGGCGCCCGGGTCCGCGTGCGATCGCAGTCGATCCTCCTGTCGGGCGAGACGCTGGTTGGCGCCGCGCTGTCGCAGATGCCGGAGGCGCTGGGCCGCATGGTCACGCGGGCCGGGCTCGCGCTGTTCTCGACCAACTCGGTCGGCGACATCCTCGCGACCGAGGGCCTCACCAACACGCCGTACCGGTTCGGCGGCGGCTTCCAGGTCGCGTCCGAGCCGGTCCACACCAAGCTGCCGGTGCTGTTCTGGCGCTCGGTCGGCAACTCGGTGACGGGCTTCATCATGGAGAGCCTGATCGACGAGCTCGCCGCGGCGACGCGTCAGGATCCGTTCGCGCTGCGCCGCACGCTGCTGCCGCCGGGCACGCGCCAGACCCGGGTGCTCGAGCGGCTCGAGCAGCTGTCCGGCTGGGCGACGCCGCCGGCGCCGGGCGTCGGCCGCGGGCTGGCTCGCCACTTCGCGTTCGAGACCGAGGTCGCGCAGGTCGCCGAGGTCGCGTTCGAGGGCGACCGCATCCGGGTCCGCAAGGTGTACTGCGTGGTGGACTGCGGCATGGCGATCAACCCCGACATCGTGCGCGCCCAGATGGAGGGCGGGATCATCTTCGGGCTATCCGCCGCGCTCGATCAGCAGATCACGCTGGTCAAGGGCGTGGTGCAACAACGCAACTTCGACACCTTTCCTTTGCTCCGTATGCATGAATGTCCCGAGATCGTGGTCGAGATCCTCGCGAGCGACGAGCGCCCGACCGGCGTCGGTGAGCCCGGGTTGCCGCCGATCGCGCCGGCGGTCGCCAACGCGATCTTCCAGCTGACCGGGGTGCGGCTGCGCCGCATGCCGCTCCAGCGCGCGTGGAACGAGCGAGGTGCGGCGTGAGGGCCGCGCTCGTGGTCATCGCGCTCGCCGCCATGGCGGTCCTCGTCGTGGCGCAACCGCAGGACAAGGTCGCCGCCGGCAAGGCCGGCTTCGTCGAGGTCGCGCGCGTGCTGCAGTCGCCGCGCTGCGTGAACTGTCACCCCGCGGGTGATCGCCCGCTCCAGGGCGACGATGGCCGCGTCCACGCGCAGAACATCTCGCGGCGGTCGATCGCCGCCGGCGTCCCGTGCGCGACGTGCCACCAGGCGCGCAACGCCGACGCGCTCGGGGTCGAGCACGGTCCGCCGGGCGCGCCGGGCTGGAACCTGCCGCCGGCCGAGCACCCGATGGTGTTCCAGGGCAGGACGGTCACGCGGCTGTGCGAGCAGCTGAAGGATCCGGCGCAGAACGGCGGCCGGAGCCTGGCCCAGCTGCTCGAGCACGTGACGAGCGACGAGCTGGTGCGCTGGGGCTGGGCTCCCGGCAAGGGCCGCACCCTGCCGCCGCTGCCGCACGACCGGTTCGTCGCGGCGTTCCAGGCGTGGGTCGACAGCGGCGCGGCCTGCCCTTGATCCCGCGATTCAGTTCAGCTCGGACATCCGCTTCTGCATCTGCGCCTTGCGCCGCTTGGACGGCTCGCGCGGCTCGAGCGCCTGCAGGGTCTTGAGCTCGGCGACCTCGAGCGCCTTGGTCGGCGCGGCCGGGACGTCGGGGATCACGCCGCCGCCTTCCCAGTCGCCGTGGGTGATCGGATCGATCGGCCGGCCGATCGGGATGAACGCCATGAAGTGCTCGGTCAGGCGGCGCGGATCGCCGAAGTAGGCCGCGCCCGCGCTGTGACTGCCGATCACGATCGCGCGCTTCTGCGCCTGCATCGCGTACGCGAACGCCTCGCAGCCCGACACCGTGGCTTCGCCGATCAGGACGAACACCGGCTTGTCGGCGGCGTAGCGCGGCGCGCCCAGCGCGGCCTTGGCGTAGACGTGCTCGGTGACGTTGGTGGCCCGTGTGTACATGTCGAGCAGGTGCGTCTTGGCGGGCACCAGGTAGCTCTCGGCCAGGGTCACGGTCTCCGGATCGCCGCCCCGGCACTCGCGCAGATCGATGATGAGGCCCTGCGTGTCGTTCACCAGCCGCATCGCCGCGGCCAGCTTGTCGGCGGCCGCCTTGGGCCGGCCGAACGCGTTGAAGTTGAGATATCCAATGTTGAAGCGCATGCGCCGGACCTCGAAGATCCCCTGGTTGAGGTAGCGGTGCTCGGCCGCCTCCTCGGCCTCCAGCTCGGGTGGCTTCTTGTCGGTGAACGGCGGGATGGGCGACTCCTCGTAGCCGACCACGAGGTGCTTGTCGTGGACGATCGCCGTCATGTCCTCGACGAGGGTGTGAACCAGCGCCTGGGCGGTCGCGACGCTGTCGTACTCGCCGCGCTCGAGCCGACCGCGCAGCGCCTTGGTGAGCGCCTTCGCCTTGTCGGCGAACACATAGTGTTGATCGAGCGCGGTCGTCAGCGCCTTGATCACGGCGGCGCGCTCCTCGGCGGCGATCGGACGATCCGGCTCGCCGTGGTTGTCGGGCGGCTTCGGCGGTTCGGGCGGCTTGCCGGCGTCGGCGGGCCTGGGCGCCTCCGGCGGCCTGGCGTCGGCGGGCTTGGGCGCCTCGGCGACCCGGGGTGCGCCGGTGGGCCCGGCAGCCTCGGGCGACCTGGGCGCGTCGGGCTTGGGAGGCTCGAGCTGTCTGGTGCAGCCGGCGCCTGTCAACGGCGCCAGCGCCAGCAGGCTATACGTGACGAGGCGAGAGAACCGGGGCGCGAAGATCGAACGACTCATGGGTGATTCCTGCGTACGAGAGGGGTTGATGGGACTACTAATCGGTTAGTAGTCGAGCGCAAAGAAAGGGGCGGGCATCGGCCCGCGTGGGAACCCGGAGGCATGTCGTACTGTCTTAGTACTAATCGATTAGTACTTTGTCAAGCCCGAGCGATGCCACGCCCGAAACCCGCCCGCGATCACGATGACCGCGACGGTCGCGGCGTACGCGACCAGCTTGGCGCCCGAGACCCAGCCCTCGGCGGCGGCCAGGCCCAGCGGCACGTCGGGATAGCCATGGACGAGCACCGCGATGATCGCGTTCTCGACGAAGTCGAGCACCATCGCGGCGACCGGCAGGAGCACGAGCCAGCGCCGCCGCGCGAGATAGCTCAGCGCGGCGACGCCGAACGCGCACGACATCACCGGGATCGCGATGTCGATCGAAGACAGCAGGCGGAGCTGCGCGTCGCGGCCGGCCTCGCCGAACGTGGTGAGCGCGCGCTGGACGTCGCTCGCCGAGCAGAACGCACACATGTCGAGGTAGGTCGTGCCGGTCAGCGCCTTCATCGCCGGGACGCTGAGCGGGAACGTCAGCAGGTTCACGCTCGCGGTGGCGAGCCGCGCGAGCCTCACGTGGTCACCGTCGCGACGTGCACGAGCTTGCCCTCGATGCCGCCGCGCGCGCGTAGCGCCGGGCCACCCGGGGTCGTCCACATCCCGGCTCGGTACGTCGTCATGATCGACAGTCTGAGATCGCGGCGGGCGCCCCGGAAGCTGCAAATGTGCAACAGGCCAGTGCAATGATGCCGCATGAACTGGGACGACGTCCGGGTGTTCCTCGCGATCGCGCAGGCCACGAGCCTGGCTGCTGGCGCGCGCGCCGCGGGCCTCGATCGCTCGACCGCGAGCCGGCGGATCGCCGCGCTCGAGCGCGCGCTCGAGGCCCGGCTGTTCCTGCGCACGCGCGACGGCCTGCGGCTCGCCCCGGCGGGTCAGCGGCTGATCGCGCACGCCGAGCTGATGTCGAGCGGCGCGCGCGGCCTCGAGTCGACCGCGCTCGAGGACGGCGGCGAGCTCCGCGGCCACGTCCGGCTGGCGACGACCGACTCGCTCGCCGCGATGCTGGTGCGCGGCGGGCTGATCGAGCTCGCGACCCGCCACCCGCGGCTCGAGCTCGAGCTGCTCGGCGACAACCGGGTCGTCGATCTCGCCCGCGGCGAGGCCGACCTCGCGCTCCGGATCGCGAAGGTCCACGAGCCGAGCCTGCGGGTCCAGCGGGTCGCGCGGCTGCCGTTCGGCGTGTTCGCGTCGGAGCGCTACCTCGCGCGCGCCGGCCGGCCCAAGACCGAGCTCGAGCTCGCGGGCCACGACGTCGTCACCTATGCGAACGAGCTCGCCGCGCTACCGGAGGCGAAGTGGCTGCGCGACCGCGCCGGGGTGCGCGTCGTCCTCCGCACCACCAGCGTGACTGCCTTGCTCTCGGCGGTGCTCGATGGCGCGGGGCTGGCGGTCATCGCCGGCGGCTGGGCGGCGATCCAGCTCGGGCTGACCTGCGTGTTCGAGATCCCCGCGCTGGCCCCGCGCGCGCTGTGGCTCGCGATGCACCCCGACGCGGCCGGCCGCGCCGCGGTGCGCGCGGTCGCCGATCACGTGCGCGCGATCGTGAAGCGCGGCGAGCGCACCGGCGCGACCGCGGCCCGGGCCTGACGCGCCCTGCGATCGTCAGGTCTGCAGCTTGCGCCGGACGATCGTCAGCTCGACCGGTGGATCGCGCAGCAGGGCGACGCGCACGGTCGTGCCCTCCACCCCGCGGATCCGGGCGATCGCGCCTTCGAGGCCGAGCTCGATGACCGGGGCGCCGTCGATCGCGCTGACCCGATCGCCGGGCACGACGCCCGCCTGCTCCGCGCTGCCGCCCGGGATCACCCTGCCGACGCGCAGCAGGTCTCCGTCTGGGACGAGCGCCAGCCCGATCCCGACCAGCTCGAGCTTCGGACCTTCACCGTCGAGCGGCGTCAGCACGATCGCGATCGGTCCGAGCGTCTGGCCGTCGACGGCGATCAGGCCGGATTCGATCTTCGGGTTGAACTCGCCGGCGCCGACGTTCAGCGACACGCGTCCGGCGGGGACGCCGGTGAGCTCGAAGCTGCCGTCGGCGCGGGTCACGGTCCCGGCGTTCGATGGCTGCACGCTCGCGCCCCCGCCGCGCGACTCGCGCGTCACGCGGGCGAGCGCGATCGGCTTGGCGTCGCGCGCCGAGCGGACCGTGCCCCGGATCGTCGCGCCCTCGCTGACCACCAGCTCGACGTTCGTCGTCCCCGCGGCGGCCTGGGTCGGCGGGCTCGGCGCCCAGCCGGGCGGCGCGGCGACGAGCTCGTAGAGGCCGTCGCGGACGCGCACCGCGAACCGGCCGCCCGCGTCCGCGATCGATCGCGTGATCACGACCTCTCGCCCGGTGCCCTGCCGCTCCATGACCAGCAGCGTGAACGCGGGGATGACGTCGCCGCCGGTCGTGCGCACGGTCCCGGCGAGCGGCTTGCCCGCGTCGACGTGGATCGTCAGATCGCGGGTCCCGCCGCGGACGTCGTCGGCGCGGGCCGGGGCCATCCCCTCGATCTCCGCCGCGACGCTGTAGAGCTCGCCGTCGAGCCCGCGCAGCACGAACGCGCCGTCGGCCGCGGAGACCGCCACGGCGCCGACGCGCAGCGCGGCCGCGCTCGAATCGCCCATCGGCTCCGCGGAGACCTGGACCTCGGCGACCGGCGCGCCGTCCTGATCGACGACCCGGCCCGCGATCACCTGATCCGAGGATGGTGCGGTGC
>Ga0307513_10010478_pt1 | contig 11616 bp, 8 predicted proteins | sample 15_EM_MG_FD_202174 | JGI IMG/M metagenome (GOLD analysis project Ga0307513, IMG submission 202174) | Populus trichocarpa ectomycorrhiza microbial communities from riparian zone in the Pacific Northwest, United States - 15_EM | ecosystem: Host-associated > Plants > Roots > Unclassified | place... | reverse complement strand
CACCAACCGCACAGCTTCCCGCTTGAACTCCAGCGTGTAGCGCGCCCGCACTGTCTTCGTCATTTCCGTTCTCCTTGCCTGCATTGAAACACTCAGCAAGGGGTACGTTTTTCGGGGGCAAGGTCAGACTTCCTTGCGCCGAAGCTCTCGAAAAATTCCATGTAACGCCTTGGCGCGACTCCAACGAACGCACGGAAGTTTGCCCTGCTCGGGGAAGGCTCGGACGGCTCGACGCTGATAGAGTCGCTGTAAAGCTCTGCGGTTCGACTCTTCTCGTAGGGCTCGATGAAGACGACCTCCCTTATTCCTGCCGCAACTATGTGCCGGGCACATAGGTGGCATGGGAACGTTGTGCAGAACAGACGAGCGTCTTGAAGCCGCACACCCGATCTCGCCGCGTGGGTGATCGCTGCCATCTCTGCATGAACTGCGCGTCCGAACTCAATCACATCGAAGAGCTGGGCATCTCGCAGGTACGCTCCTTCTGCGAACAACGCGTCGGCGGCAAGGTTCGAACTGGACTTTCGCCGCGCTGACGCACCAAGCAGGCCTGCCTGTCGCTGCATGCGATCGAAAGCGTCCTCCACGATCTCACGCTTGATGTCGACATTTGAGTCACTTCCACGCTCGAAGTCTCGCATCCGACCATCGTCTTCTGCCCAGTACAGGCCACCGCCGAACCGCGGCACTTCGTTGCACCCGGTGGCGAGGATTTCCCCATCCTCGGAGACGACCGCAGCCCCGACCTGCCTGGACAGATCGAGCGAGCGCAGGGCGGCGGCCTTAGCGAAGAACATGGCTTGCTCATCACGCGTTGGCGAGACGTATGGATTGCCGAAGGTGAGCTGGACCAGCCGCTTCAACTGCTTTTCCAGATCGGGCCGCGACTCACTGGTCACGAAGTAGTCGGCCAAGGGGAAGGTCTTGCCCACCCGCTGCCCCAGCTTCCGCCCTTCTTCTTCGTAGTCGCGGGCAATCAGCTCTGTCGCGTGCTCCTCGGCTTTGGACCGATCGGCCCCGAGTGACGGGGCGAGGAGCTTCTTCAGGAACTGGAGGCGCCAGGATCTGGACGCATACACCGAGACCAATGTGAACGACTTGCCGTAGACCTGCCGAAAGAGGTCGACTTCCTCTTGACGCTTGAACGAACGGACGAAGTAGGCAACTCGCTTGGCGGGCTTGCGAACATCGCGGGTCTTGGCTTCCCGCGCGACCCGTATCGCTGCGATACCCAGACGAGCCACGATGTCAGGCTGATTCGACTCTTCACGCAGGCCGGTGCCGCGATCCATGAGCGTCTTGATCCGGACGTACTCGTTCGCGAAGTCATGCGACTTGCTCAGGTACGTGGTGATCAACTCACTCAGACGCACCTCGACCACGTCGTACTGCACGACACGGAGTTGCGCACGAAGCGCCTCGCAGACCTTGTTGAGGTCAATGCCGGTGGGCCCGACAAACCCAAACACCAATTCGATGTTGGCTGGGTCTGAAGCGTCGAGCCCATCAGTCGCGCGTACCGCAGTCGCACGGCCGGGGGCGCGCCTGCTCGACGAAGCAGCGCTGGCGGCCTTGTCCTGACCCTTTGCGCCTGGTCGTCGTGTCGCCATCTACTCGCCTTCCCTCCCATTTTCGCGCCGGTAGTCCATCCACCGCGCGCGCATCAACCTCGCATGGGAGCTTCGCAAACGGGCACACTGGCCGCAATCCCGAGATACGCTTACCCAGCACAGGGCGGCCATGAGGCTACACCGATGGTTAACCTACCGCACGATGACCCGACCGAACGGCAGGTCGTAGTCATAACCCGAGATCCCGCTCTGAAGGGACTCGAGCCGGGCCTTCGTTGGGTCGGTAAGCCTAGCCAGGTGCCCGGCAAGCCGCAACCACTCCAGGCTCTGCTCGGGCAGCGTCTCGCCGGCACTGATCTGGCTCTGCAGATGCTCTACGTAAGCTTTGACTTCGCAGTAGCGGTGCCAAGCGGCGGCCTCCTTCTGAAGCTGATCTGAGAAGTTGCGCCGGCGCCGCTGCCGCTCTCGGGCAATCTCTGCTTCGCGCGCCGCTTCCGCCCAGCGCCGACGCTGCTCCTCCCGCTCGGCGCGCAACTGGGCAATGGCCTGAGCGCCGCCGGCAAGGCCGCCAACGATGCTTTCGATCTTCTCTTCCAGGCGCGCGCGCTTTCCGTCTGCCCAGGCCTTCCTCCCGGCGAAGTCGCCTGAGATCGCCAGGCGTAGCTCACCGGTGAAGTGGTACGTGAATGTGCGCGTCTTCATCCACGAGTACTTCGGGTCGACCTCGACCGTCTCGGTTCGCGTGTAGTTCTCGGCGATGCTGATGCCCAGGCGCTCGCCGCCGACCTCGACCTCGACGCGTTTCGCTTCCTGGTTGTGGGCGAAGCGCGCGCCCGCCGCAGGCATGCCCCGTTCGACAGCGTCCAGAACACGACAGGCTCGCCCAACGGTCGCTGGGCTGAGCGAACAGGCAATCACGCGGGATGAGCCGCAGGTGACGAAGTCATCCGCCGAGGGCTTTGCGTTGGTCAGGCGCTCGAAGGTGGCGGCGGTCACGCCACCAAGGGCCCCCCCTTGCGCCGCCTGCGCGGCCTTGATGCTGGCTCGGTCGATCTCGACTCTCGGCGTCTCCGCGATGCGATGGCGTGCCGCGTCCAGCTCCACCGTGTCGATCTTGGCCGGCGGCAGGGCTGGCTTGGACGGCGCCGTCCCGGCCGAAAGCTTGGCCCAGTAGCCTCGCGCCGGTCGAGGGATGTTGTGCCGGCGGCAGGCCTTGGCCAGGCCCACATCCGAGATGTCGAGCTCGCGAGCCAGCTTGCTCATCGGCGTGGACCAGACTCGGTTGTAGAGGTCGCGGCGGGAGATTTGCATGCGATTTTGATACCCGCATCGATACCCGCTTTTTTTGCCGGGCTGCAGCGGAACTCCGCGGGACGTCGAGAGTCCGAATCTCCAGCACTGGCGCGGGTTTCCGGGCCGTCGTGGCATCTGGTGAGATCGACCTAAAGCTGCTCGATCATCAGCAGCATGTGCGCTCTATCCTGTTGATTCATGGGATGCCCCTGTCGGACATCCCCGTTTGGCACCCGCCTTCATACCGCTTTTCGCGTCGCTGGCGAGGCCTGGCGACGTGCGGGGTGGGGACTTCAGGCGCCGCTGAAGGCGCGTAGGAGCAGGTCAGGCTGATGGCTTGCGCCAACGCCAACCGGAGCGCACGGCGGTGATCGGACGGATCGCGAACATGGTGTGCATTATGGCTGGGCGTCCTCCATCGCCAACCGACCTTGCGGATCGACGGGCGGCCAGCGGACCTCTCGCACGCGCTGCTCGAACCAGCGGTGCATGGCCGCATCGTCCACGGCGTACTCGCCCCGCGCCGACTTCCACACCAGCGCCGGATTGCGCTCGCGCAGCGATTCCAGCGCGCGTTGCGCCATCTGTGGCGTCACGCGTCCCGTCACCTGTTCGCGGTAGAAGCGCAGCGCATCGCCGTCGTAGGGCCGAAAGCGCGGCCCCTGCTCCAGCAGGCGCCACAGCACCGCCTGTTCGAGCGGACGCAGCGCGAGGTACTCGGACTCCATCTGTGCCTCGTCGTCCTGCTGGCGGCGGCGCGCGGCTTCCAACACCGCAGGCTCGAAGGGCATGCCTTGCAGACCCGACAGCGGGCTCAAAGCCTGCCCCAGCGCTTCCATGAAGAACTGCGGCCGCTGGCCAAAGCTCTCGAAGGCCTGCAGCAGCGTGGCCGTGTCCACCGGCGCCAGCTCGGGGCGCTGCGCCGTGATCAAGCGCGAGACGTGATCGATGAAATCGTGACCCAGCGGCGGCATGCGCGAGATCTGCGAACCGTAGAACGGCGCGCCGTTGGTGTTGACCAGGCGCAGCAGCTTGTCGCGGTCGGAGCCGGACATCACCAGCATCAGATTCACCTCGCCCGGCCGGTTGAGCTGGTCGCGGGCGGACTTCAGCGCCGACATCGTGGCCTCGCCGGCCTCGCTGGTGAGCGCATGCTGCGCCTCGTCGACGATCAGCGCTACCGGCGCCTTGCCGACCTCATGGAGGGCACGCAGCGCATCGGGCATGGTCACACCGTCGATCCTGCCGATCTTGCTGACGTCGATCTTCAGCGCGCCGGCAATCGTCACACTCTCCAGGCCGGCGGCCTTGGCGGCACGGCTCACCACACCCAGCCGCGGCGCCAGCGCGCCGGCGATGGCGTCAGCAATCAACGAGCCTGGATCGCGCCGCGGGTCAAATTTAGATAAATCGACAAGAGCGGCGTCTCCGGGTTCGCGCAGGCCATCGTCAGCGCGCCAGCAACTCCACATAGGCGCGGTAGCTGAAGCTGCGATTCTTCTTCTGTCCGGTCAACTCGGCCACCAGCCCCAGATCCTCCAGCAGCTTCACCGCCGCGGTGGCGGTGGGAAAGGTCGTTTCCAGCTTCTGGCGCACCTGCTCGATCGTGAAACGCGGCATCACCGGCAGCAGTTCGAACAGCCGCAGGCTCACGGCGCCTGCGCGTGGTGCGCCGAGCAGGCGGCGACGATCGGCGGCCACCAGCGTCGCGATGGCCACGATGCCACGCTCGGCCTCGGTGGCGGCGGCTTCCACGCCTTCCAGGAAGAAGCCCGTCCAGGCCTCCCAATCACCATCGGTGCGCACGGCCGACAGGCGCCGGTAGTACTCGCGCTGGTGCTGCTTGAGATAGCCGCTGAGGTACATCAGAGGCTCGGGCAGCAGGCCCCACTGCTCCATCAGCGCGGCAATCAGCAGGCGGCCGATGCGGCCGTTGCCGTCGAGGAAGGGATGGATGGTCTCGAACTGGGCATGGGCCAGTGCCACCCGCACCAGCGGCGGAAGAGCTTGCCCGGCGGGCTCGGCCGCGTGGATGAAGTGCTCCAGGTCGCCCAGCAGTTGAGGCACGCGCTCGGGCGGCGGTGGCACGAACACCGCGTTGCCCGGCCGCGTGCCACCGATCCAGTTCTGCGAGCGGCGCAGTTCGCCCGGCTGCTTGCCCGCGCCGCGCACGCCGGCCCGCAGCAGGCGGTGGGCGTCGCACAGCAGGCGCACGCTCAGCGGCAGGCCGCGCGCCTGGCGCAGGTTCTCGCGCACCAGGCGGAAGGCGCGCAGGTAGTTGGTCACCTCCTCCACGTCGTCGGTGTTGACGACCGCCAAGCCCGCCTCGTCGTCGAACAGATCCGTCAGCGTGGCCTGGGTGCCTTCGATCTGCGAGGTGAGCAGCGCCTCCTTGCGGATGGCGCTGTACAACAGCCATTCCACCGAAGGAACCAGGCCCGACACGCCCGACAGCCGGGCCAGCGCCAACTCGGCAGCGCGCGCGGCTGCCGCAAAGGACTCGGGCGCCAGCGGCGGGCGGGCCGGCGGCAGCGGGTGCGGCACGAAGGCCCGGACCGGTTCACCCAGCGTGGTGGTGGTGACGTAAGTCCCCGTGCTTCGCATCGTATGAAGGCGGCCTTGAATGGTCGGTCGACATATTAAAGCATCCTTTAATTTGCTGCGATGCTTTGAAAGGATCCGATTGCTGCAGACCTCTCTTGGGCAAACCGCCGCAACGAGCCAATCGCTGGCCGCCAGACGTCGCGGCCCTGCGAAAATCCTTGCGCCCACCACCCTCCGGCCAGGCCGCCCCACCCCATGCCGACTCGCAGCAAACCGCACAACGCTTCGAAGGCCAAGGCCGGCCGGCCCGCCAAACCAGCCGAGCCGCGCCTGTCGCGCACGCGCCGCCCGCCCGAACTCGGCGTCGCCGACTGGCAGACAGCCCTGCGCCGCCAGTTCGGCCGCGAGCAGGCCTTCGGCCTCGAAAACCTGGGAGTCGAGCCCGTGTTCTCGGACTTCCGCATAGACAACCCCGCCAGCCGCACCGGCTATCGGGTGGCGATCCGCGGCCGTTCGCTGGGGCAGAACCGCTGCACCTGCCCCGACTTCGCGACCAACGATCTAGGCACCTGCAAGCACATCGAGTTCACGCTCGCGCGGCTGGAGGCCCGGCGCGGCGGCAAGGCCGCGCTGGCACGCGGCTTCGAGCCCGCCTACAGCGAGATCTGGCTCGACTACGCCGGCGCGCGCCATGTCCGCTTTCGGGCCGGCACCGCCTGCCCGCCCGCGCTGCTGGCGCAGGCCCGCCAGCTCTTCGATGCGACGGCCGGCTGGGCGCTGCCCTGGCACCGGATCGACGAGCTCGACGCCTTGGCAAAGGCTGCCAACGCCAGCGAACACGAGCTGCGTTGCGACGACGATGTCTGGCAGTTCATCGCCCAGATCCGCGATGGCGAACGCCGGCAGCAGGCGCTCGCCAAGGCCTATCCGGCGAATGCAAAGGACAAGGCGCTGGCCAGTCTGCTGAAGGTCAAGCTCTACCCGTACCAGGCCGAAGGCGCGCTGTTCGCTGCGCGCGCCGGCCGGTCTTTGATTGGCGACGAGATGGGCCTCGGCAAGACGATCCAGGCGATCGCCGCCGCCGAGCTGTTCGCCCGCCACTTCGGCGTGCGGCGCGTGCTGGTGGTCTGCCCGACTTCGCTGAAGCACCAGTGGAAGAACGAGTTCGCGCGCTTCAGCGAACGCGACGCGCAAGTCATCCACGGCCTGCGCGCACCGCGCGAGCTGCAATACACCGAAGAGGCCTTCTGCAAGATCACCCACTACGAAACGCTGGCCCGAGACGCCGACCTCATCGATGCCTGGGCACCCGAACTCGTGATCGCCGACGAAGCCCAGCGCATCAAGAACTGGAACACGATCGCCGCCCGCGCGCTGAAGCGCATCGCCAGCCCCTATGCGGTGGTGCTGACCGGCACGCCGCTGGAGAACCGGCTCGAAGAGCTGATCTCGATCGTCCAGTTCGTCGACCAGCACCGGCTGGGGCCCACCTGGCGGCTGCTCGACGAACACCAGCGGCGCGACGACGCCGGCCGCGTGATCGGCTACCGCGCGCTCGACCGCATCGGCCAGACGCTGGCGCCGTTGATGCTGCGCCGGCGCAAGGCCGAGGTGCTGACGCAACTGCCCGAGCGCGTGGACAACCGCATCTTCGTTCCGCTGACGCCCGAGCAGCGTGTGCACCACGACGACAACAACGACATCGTGAAGCGCATCGTTTCGCGCTGGCGCAAGACCGGCTACCTGTCCGACGGCGACCAGCGCCGCCTGCAATGCGCGTTGCAGAACATGCGCATGGCCTGCAACAGCACCTTCCTGCTCGACCACCAGAGCGACCATGGCAACAAGGTCGACGAGCTGATGACGGTGCTCGACGAACTGCTCGAAGACCCGGCTGCGAAAGCGGTCGTCTTCAGCCAGTGGCTGGGCACGCACGAGCTGATCGTTCGCCGGCTCGCCAAGCGGCGCGAATGGGGCCATGTGCTGTTCAACGGCCAGGTGCCCGGCGACCAGCGCGGCGCGCTGGTCGAGCGCTTCAACACCGATCCCGCCTGCCGCCTGTTCCTGGCCACCGACGCCGGCGGCGTCGGCCTGAACCTGCAGCATGCCGCGGCCGTGGTCGTCAACATGGACCTGCCGTGGAACCCGGCGGTGCTCGAACAGCGCATCGGCCGCGTCCACCGCATGGGCCAGTCGCGCAGCGTGCAGGTGATCAACTTCGTCGGCCAGGGCAGCATCGAAGAAGGCATGCTGTCGGTGCTGGCGTTCAAGAAGTCGCTCTTCGCCGGCGTGCTGGACGGCGGCCAGAGCGAGGTCTTCATGCAAGGCACGCGCTTGTCGACCTTCATGAAGAGCGTCGAGCAGGTGGCCGGCGCGATGGGGCAGGCCGATGCCGATATCGAGATGGCGCCACCGGTGGCCCCGCCCGTGCCCGTGCCGGCCGAGGCGCCCGAACCGGCGCCCGCCGCGTCTGCCGCGCCGGTCTCGCCGCCAGCCGTGACGGCCGATCCGATGGCCGCGCTGTTCGAGGCCGGCGCCGCGCTGCTGCAAGGCCTGGCGCGTTCGCGCGAAGCCGGTGCGGCGCCGATCTCGATCGAGCGCGACCCCGTTACCGGCCAGGCCAGCGTGCGCCTGCCGCTGCCCGACGCGGCCGTGCTGCGGCAGCTCGCCAAAGCCTTCGAGCCCTGGCTGCGCGGGACTAGCGCCCCATGAAAAAGTCCCACATCACGTCATTCGCCGAGATCGCCGTCGACGCCGCTTCACCCCGCGTCTTGCGGGCCCCCGGCCACGAATGCGCGCCGGTCTCGGTGACGCACAGTTCGACCTCGGCGTTGCCCTGGCAGCCCGCGTACTTGTCGCAGTAGGCGCCGGGCTTGTCGAGCACCCGCTTCGGCGCGGCGCTGCAGCCGTCGCGCCTGACCCAGCGCGAGATCGTTTCCGGCACCGACGTGAAGCTGTTGACCTGCGAGCCCCGGGCAGCCTCGCCGGCACCGCCTTCGAAGAGCACGTGGTTGTCGTTCTTCGCGTGGATCAGCAGCACCGAGACGGGATTCTTCGGGCTGCAGACCCTCGTGTTGTCGGTGCCGGCGACTGCGGCGATGGCCTTGAAGGTGTCGGCCATTTCGCAGGCCAGCCGGTGCGCCATCAGGCCGCCGTTGGACATGCCGGTCGCGAAGATCCGCTGGCGGTCGATGTTCAGCTGCTGGGTGACGTTGCCGACGACCTGCCGGATGAAGCCGACGTCGTCGATGTTGCGGTTGCGCGCCGGCCCGCAGCAGTCGCCGGCGTTCCAGGTCGCGAGCTTGCCCGACGGCATCCGGCTGTAGCCGTTCGGGAAGACGACGATGAAGTTCTCGCGCTCCGACTTCGAGATCTGGCCGTAGTTCTCGTCCGACGCCTGGTACTGCATGTGGGCGCCGCCACCGTGCAAGGAGATCAACAGCGGGGTCGGGTTCGCTGCGTTGTACCTGGCCGGCACGTGGACGATGTACTCGCGCCTCAGGCTGTCGTGTTCGATCGTGTACGTGTAGTCGCCCGGCTTCGTGATCCTGGCCTTGGCGTCGGCATCGCCTTGGGCGGCGCTTTGCCCGCCGAGGAAGGCGGCGCCGACAACCAGCAGCAGCGCGGCCGCCACGACGCTCGCCTTCATCTTGCCTCTCATTTCAAAACCCTTCCTCGACCAGTTCGGCCGCGCGGATCAGCGCCCGCGCCTTGGCCTCGGTTTCCTTCCACTCCAGCTCGGCCACCGAGTCGGCGACGATGCCGGCCGCGGCCTGCACGTACAGCGTGTTGTTCTTGACGATGCCGGTGCGGATGGCGATTGCCACGTCCATGTCGCCGGCGAAGCTGAGGTAGCCGCAGGCGCCGCCGTAGATGCCGCGCTTGACGGGCTCGAGCTCGTCGATGATCTCCATCGCGCGGACTTTCGGCGCGCCGGTCAAGGTGCCGGCGGGGAAGGTCGCGCGCAGCACGTCGAGGTTGCTCATGCCGTCCAACAGCCGCCCTTCGACGTTGCTCACCAGGTGCATCACGTGCGAGTAACGCTCGACGACGAAGGGCTCGGTGACCTTCACGCTGCCGGTCCTGGCGATGCGGCCGATGTCGTTGCGCGCCAGGTCGATCAGCATCAGGTGTTCGGCGCGCTCTTTCGGGTCGGACGAGAGTTCGGCTTCGAGCGCCCGGTCGAGCTCGGGCGTCGCCCCGCGCGGGCGGGTGCCGGCTAGCGGCCGGATCGTCACCGTGTCGCCGTCGGGCGTGTGCTCGCGGCGGACCAGGATTTCGGGCGAAGCGCCGACGATCTGGAAGTCGCCCAGATCGTAGAAGTACATGTATGGGCTCGGGTTCAGCGAGCGCAGCGCGCGGTACAGCGACAGCGGGCTTTCGGTGTAGCGTTTTTTCAGCCGCTGGCCGATCTGCACCTGCATCATGTCGCCGGCGGCAATGTATTCCTTCGCCGTCGCCACTGCCGCCAGGTAGTCGGCTTTCTCGAACTCGCGCTCGACCGCATAGCTGGGGCCGCGCCTGACCGGCGGCGCGGTAACGCTGTAGCGCAGCTTGTCGGCCAGCTCCGAGAGCCGCTTCTTGCCGTTGAACCAGGCCTCGGGCCGGCTCGGGTCGGCATAGACGATCAGGTACAGCCGGCCGGACAGGTTGTCGATGACGGCCAGCTCTTCGGTCTGCAGCAGCAGGATGTCGGGCACGTCGATGCCGCCGTCCTTCCAGGTCTTGGCCAGCTTGGGCTCGATGTAGCGCACCGCGTCGTAGCCGAAGTAACCGGCCAACCCGCCGCAAAAGCGTGGCAGCCCGGGCCGCAGCGCGACCTTGAAGCGGGCCTGGTAGTCGGCGATGAAGTCGAGCGGGTTGCCGTCGTGCATTTCCACCACCGCGCCGTCGGTGACGACCTCGGTGCGGAAACCGCTGGCGCGCAGCAGCGTCTTCGCCGGCAGCCCGATGAACGAGTAGCGGCCGAAGCGTTCGCCGCCGACCACCGATTCGAGCAGGAAGCTGTGCTTGTTGCCGCCGGCCAGCTTCAGGTACAGCGAGAGCGGCGTTTCGAGGTCGGCAAAGGCCTCGGCTATCAGCGGGATGCGGTTGTAGCCCTGGGCGGCAAGGCTCTTGAATTCGAGTTCGGTGATCACGTCGGGGACCTTTCGCAGCCGCGGGGGTGTCGGCTGCAAATCGGTGAGGTGGTCAGGCGGCGATCGCGAAAACGACGGCGCCCGGCGGCAAAGGCCGACCGCGAACGGTCAGGCCAGACGGGTCGATCGACGCCAGGGCCAGGCTCCCCGGTCGCGAGAACCTGCTGTCTGTTTGCGGGCCGTGAACATGCGTGGCAGTTTAGCAGCAGGCCTCGGCGCAACGAGCGGTGCGCATGGCAGACTGCGCGATCGAACCTACTGCGCGGATCAGCGCGGATGGAGGATTCATGCAACGTCGCCTCTTGCTGGCCGCCGCCGCGGCCGTAGCGCTGTCCGGCTGGCCGCTCGCGATGGCCCAGCCGGTCGACGTGGCCGGCGTCAAATTCCCGCCGACCTTGCAGCTCGCCGGCAGCACCTTGCAGCTCAACGGCGCCGGCATCCGCTACAAGTTCGTCGTCAAGGTCTACACCGCCGGGCTGTACCTTACGGCCAAGGCCGCCACGCTTGACGCGGTGATGGCCGCGCCGGGCCCGAAGCGAATGCACGTGGTGATGCTGCGCGAGATCGACGCCACCGAACTCGGCCGGCTCTTCACCCGCGGCATGCAGGACAACGCGCCGCGCGAGGAGTTCAGCAAGTCGATCCCGGGCACGCTCCGCATGGCCGACATCTTCTCGTCGAAGAAGAAGCTGCTCGCCGGCGAGACCTTCGGGGTCGACTGGACTCCGGGCCTGGGCACCAGCGTGCTGGTCAACGGCAAGCCGCAGGGCGAGCCGATCAAGGAGCCCGAGTTCTTCAACGCGCTGATCCGCATCTGGCTCGGCGCCAGCCCGGCCGATGCGCAGTTGAAGGACGCGCTGCTCGGCAAGGAGACCCGCCACACCACGTCACCCGGGCAGCAGTAGCGTGGGCAATAGCGAGGGCAATAGCGCCGGCAGCTCATCCAGGCGGTCGATCAGCGCGTCGGCGCCGGCCGCTGCTATCGGCTCGCCGTGGTTGTAGCCGTAGCGGACCAGCACCACCGGGCAGCCGGCGGCGCGCGCGGCGAGCGCGTCGTTGCTCGAATCGCC
>Ga0307513_10010477_pt1 | contig 11616 bp, 13 predicted proteins | sample 15_EM_MG_FD_202174 | JGI IMG/M metagenome (GOLD analysis project Ga0307513, IMG submission 202174) | Populus trichocarpa ectomycorrhiza microbial communities from riparian zone in the Pacific Northwest, United States - 15_EM | ecosystem: Host-associated > Plants > Roots > Unclassified | place... | reverse complement strand
CGGGCTGGCGCTGACGCCGCGCGGGTGGGCGGCACGTTCCGCCTCCCCGAGTTCGCCACGCCGCCCACCGACGCCACCGAGGTCCGCCGGGTACGGCCACAGCGCGAGATGAACGCGGTCGACTTTGAGCGCGCCGAAAAGGCCCGCGAGTCGGGCGACATGGCCACGTACGGGCGGATGCGGCGCGGCGCGGTGGTCCAGGAGGTCACCGTGCCGGCCTGGCGCGTCTGCTCAGCGTGTGAGGCCCTGGGCAACGAGCCCGATGCCGGCAAGCTCACGCTGACGGCGCTCACGGCCGACCGCCAGGCCCCGCTCTCCCGCACCCCCACGACGCTGTACGTCATCAAGCGGCATGGCGTCACGCCGTACCACTTCGCGGGCCAGCCCACCGACCGGGGAAGCCGCACCCCGTGGGCGCACGACACCGAGGCGCTGACGGCCGCCGCCGCGCTGCTGGCCGAGCTAGAGCAGGCCGGAGGCGTGCCCGCCCCGTTCGGCCCGGGGTGCGGACTCTGCGGGCGGACGCACTCCCCGTACGGGTGGCGGGAGGCCAAGTGGACACCTCCGGGCGACCGTGGCCCGCTGCACGGGCTCCCGCTGTGCGACGGCTTCCGGTGGCAGCGCGGGGAGCGCACGGCGCACACTCCGCGTCCGGCGGCCTGGCAGGCCCGGGTGGGCTGCGGCGTGATCGTGGACGCGCCGCACGAGGCCGGCCCGTTCATCCAGCGCGTCTACGAGGCGGCACGCCGGGACGGGGCGACCCCTCCGCACCCGAGCAGCGTGCACTTCATCGACAAGGACCGGTTCATGGCGTGGGCACACCCGGACTTCAACTACCCGGACGGCCCTCGCCCGCCGTGGTGGCACGTGGCGGATATCCCGCTCCCGCCGCCGGACCCGGCCACGGTGCTGGCCGATCGGGTGGGCGAGCTGGAGGCTGCGTTGGAGCGCCGGCTGGGAGTGGCGGCGTGAGCAACCGCCGCAGGCTCCGCGAGGTGCCGCCCGATGCGGCCACCCGCCAGCGCGTCAAGAACGACCTGCGCTGTTGGTCGTGTGCGGCTGAGCCGCGCCTGACCTTCACGACCAAACGGGGTCTGGCCGCCTCCATTGAGCACTTGCCGGACTGCTCGGCCGTGCCCGACGAGCACCGAGCCACCGGCCGCTTCGTCCACACGGTTGAGCCGGTGGTCTACCGGGTCAGCTCTGACTCCTAAGAGTCAACGGGGCAGGACGTACGTTCCTCGGCCTTTGACCACCTGTACCCAGCCCTCTTCCACGAGCACCGCCACCGCGTGGAGCACGGTCCCTCGTGCCAGGCCGTACTCCTGCTGGAGGCGGCTCACGCTCGGGATCGGCCGGCCCGGCTGTAGCTCTCCAGCTTCGATCCGCGCCACGATCAGGTCCGCTAGCTGGCGATACAGCGGCACCGGGCCGTCCGGATCGATCATGAGCAGACCATATGTGTCGACGGATGACCACGATCAGTTATGGCAGACCATGGACCACCATGGACCACCGCCTGTAAAGTGCGGGCCGAGCCTCCCGGGGCGGTGCGCTGACGGCCATCATGCGCCCGGCCCGCCTCGGGGGCGCCTAAGAACACGGCCCCGAGCGGCGCGGACACGCCAACCCGGGGCCTTGATCGCCTGCAAGGAGGCGACCCGTGGACATCCTGCCCGACACCCCACCCCCTGGCGTACTGCTCCTGCTCTATCCCCGGGGCGAGTCCCCGATCATCGACCGCGCCGAGGAGACGCTACTGGCGTTCGGTACCCGAACCCGGGACACCGCCGCGCGCCTGCTCGACTCCTGGCGCCACCGCGTCGAGCTGACCGACCGGGAGCGCGCCGCGACGCTGGCCCGCTTTCCCCGCCCCCGCCACGTAACCCGGTGGACTCTGACCCGGGGTGGCGTGATGGACGCGCGGTGCTCGTGCCAGCCGTGGGCCGGCGCGTGATGACGGCCCCAGAGAGCGCGCACCTGGTGACGGTGCGGGAGCTGCTGGAGACCGGCCCCCCGTTCTGCGCCATGCCCGGACCGGCGTACTCGCGGTGCACGCGCGAGCCACGCCACGAGCCACCGTGCGCCGCGCTGGGCACGGACACCCTCGGCGTGCCGGTCGTTCACACGTGGTACCGGCCGCCCATGGACGCCTGGCCGCTCGATGTCGGCATGCCGGCCCACGATCCAGGCGCCTGACCCCCCGCCTGACAAGCGGAGCCCTCCAGTCGTGGCGCTGGGGGCTCCGTCGGTCTGCGCCACGGCGTGGCTCCCCAGCTTGGGGAACGTGTGTTCGACAATTGGGAGCCGTGGACCTGAAACGCTGCAAGCGTCTTCTCTGCGCCATGATCCTCGTGGTGCACCCCCTCCATTTCTCCACTTACCAAGGTGTGCCGGAAGCCGACAAGCCCGCTCCGGCCTTCGCGTGCCCCGACGATGTGGGCGCCGCGCGAGCCCCGGAGCTGCCACCTCGGTTCGACAGCGAAGGCCCAGGGATGCTGGTGCCGGTGCGGCTGCCCACCGGCTCTATCGCCGCTACAGGCACCGTGCACGAGATCAAGCCGGACTCGGCTTTTCACGGCCATACCGCTGAGTCCCCCACCGTCACGTCGTCAGAAGCGCCCAGGCGGTTCGACAGCGAGGCGCCGCCCGCCGTCGCCGAGGGCGGCCTACCGGCCGCCTCTACCGCCCTCGTACGCCAAGACGCAACGGCCTACCCAGCGACGGTCCAGCTCACCGCCTCGATTCCGACGCCCAGGGTCACCACAGTGGAGGCGACCCGTCGTTTCGATAGCGAGGGTCCACAGCGCGACGGCGAGCACCGGGACGGCAACGGTGGCTCCTCTGGCGGCGGTGGTAGGACCGTCTCTGGGAGCGCGAACTTTGGAATCGAGTTCGTGGTGGACGCGCGCGGCTCCTCGTCGCCAGCGAAGGGCCGCTTCGACAGCGAGACACCGCAGTCAACCGGTGAGCGGACTGAGCGCGCCACGCAGACCATCGGCGGGCAGGACATCCGGCAGGTCAGCGGCGCGGCGTACGTAGGTTCCGCTGGCCACGGGCGCCCGGAGCGAGCCCGCTTCGACAGCGAGAGTCCGCAGCGCGACGGGGAGCACCGCGAGGGCGCAGCCTCCTCAGCGGCTGGCGGTGGCGGCGGTGGCGGTGGCGGTCAGACCGTGGAGATCGGCCAAGCCGTCGAGTTCGACACCGCCATGCCGGTCACCGTTCGCAAGGCCGCGCAGGTCGGCGAGGTCGTGGAGAAGGACACCGCCATGCCGATCACGGTCCACGGCGGCGAGCAGCCGAAGCCCGACGAGAGCTGAGGCCCCAACCACGAACGACGCCCCCGCCCGGGGTTAAGGGCGGGGGCGTCGTCTCTGCGGACCAACTGAGCAGCGGTCAGCCGCTGGCCGTCACCTCAGCGGTACTCACCACCCAGCGGACGAGATCCGCCATCGCGTAGAGGTCCGCGTTGCCGCTCTTGCCCCGGGGCGTCGGCACCGCGCCCACCTTCCGCTGGAGGCGCTTCTTGGCCGCCTCGTACCGCCACGGGATCACCCGGGCGTCCACCGCGTCCCGCAGCGTGAGCAAGTCCCCGGCAGGGCTTGATAGGCCGCTGACCTGGCATGTCCCCGGGGACCGGGGACATGCGAAAGCCCGAGCCTCCGCCGCGCTCAGGTATGCCACCTGGGTCTCGGTCGCCTGGCCGCCCACCACGATCTGCCAGCGGCCCAACGTCCGGGACGCCCGGGGCATCGCGGCCTCGGGGACGAGCATCTTCCAGGCGTTCGCTGTGTACCGGGCCAGGCACCGCACCCCGAAGTTCTCCCGGGCCTCGGGGCCGCCGATCGCCCGCGCGGTGAGCATCTGCGCGATCGCCAGCACGTTGACCTTGGCAGAGCGGCCCATGAACAGCAGGTCCGCCAGCGCGGACACGGCCGGGGAGCGCTTGGGCTCGTCCTTGGCCCGCACCTCGGCCCAGAAGTTCACGAGCTGCCCGATCGTGGCGTTGAGCTCCTCACAGATCACCAGCGTGCGGGGTCCACAGTCCCAGTCCTCCGGCTCGTGCAGGGCCAGGGTGTTCCGCTCGTCCGCCAAGGCGGCCAGCCTGACCAGGGCGTCATGCATCTGCGCCGGCTTGGCGCAGTAGTCGACCCCGGCCAGGTTGAGCGCCCAGCGGTGCGAGCCCTTCCGGTCCAGGATCACCACCTGGCCGCCCCGGGCGAGCACCTGGACAGCCATGAGCTGGGCCAGCACCGACTTGCCGGCGCCGGAGCCGGCTGACACGGCGACGTGTGGGGAGTCGTCCCGCAGGGAGAGCGTGACCGGCTGGTCCCCGGCGCCCTGCCCGAGGTAGAACTCCCACTCCTCCAGCCGGCTGAAGTGCTCGGCCACCTGGTCCAGGCCGACGCGGGCCGGGGGGCGCTTGCGCACCGTCCACATGGCGCGCACCCTCGGCCCCACCTGGTGCCAGCTCTCCACCAGGTCACCCACGGGGATCTTGCTGGTGACGATGGACGAGACGAGCGCGCGCTGCTCCTTCGTGATGTACGGCGCGTCGATGGCCAGCTCGATGCGCGGACCCGCGTCAGGTGCCACCGGCCGCCGGAACAGCGCCGCGTGCCGTGTCACCGGCTGGAGCAGGCGCTGGAGCGCCCACGCCGCCCGCTGAGCGCGATCCGGGAGCCAGCGCAGGACCGGCTCGACGTGAGCGCCGTACCGCGCACGCACCCACTCCTCGGCGGGGCTGAGCGGCTTGGCGAGCCGGGGCGTGAGCGAGCCCAACGACGGGTCCACGTGCAGCCGCACGCCGCCGGGCAGGCCCAGCGCCGGAGCGAGCGCGGCCAGCACCGGCACCACGTACTCGCGATCGAAGCGGCGCCGGACCAGCCGGCGCCGCGCCCGGTACGCGAGCGCCCCCGTGAGCGCCGCGATCGCCACACCGGTCTCCTGGAGGTGGGTGGCCACGACCACCGCGCCGGCCGGCACGCCGAGCCGGAGCACCTGACGCTGCCACCCCGCCAGGCGACCGGCTCCGCGCTTCAGGTACGGGTATCCGGCCTTGCCGGTGAGCGGCCGTCCCGAGACATATCGCCAGGTCAACCGCCACCCCGTGCGGCGGGGGCGCTGGAGCGCGCGGATCACGCGCTCCAGCTCGGCGGCGTCAGCTCGCCTGCTCACGTCTTGCTCCCGGCGAGCACGTCCACGCCGTTGACACGCTCAGAATCGCGCGGCCGATGACGCCGCACGGTGGCCTCGGAGAGCTTCAACCGGGCAGCCAGCTCGCTCGTGCTCGCTGACGGCATCTTGGCGCTCAGCTCCACCACGCGCGCCGCACTCGACTTGCGCGGCGCCGCAGGCTTGCGAGGCGTCTCGGGAGTTGACTCGGCCTGGCTCTTAACCGTCACGGCCGGCGCGCTCGTGTCCGTCGTCTGCTCGATCACTGCAACCGGCTCGGGCGTCACGCCCGTGGTCACCTCGGCGCCCCGCCGCTTGCCGCTGCGGGTGAGCACTTCCACGGAGAGCAGGAACGCCACTGGGGCGGCCACGGCCACCAGGCGGCCGGTCCAGGTGGGTTGAGCGCTGGCGAGGTTGGCGGCCAGGGTGGCGACCACCCCGACGAGCACGGCCACCCTGGCCACCGCCCGAGGGCGGAGGCCGGCGTGCTTGTCCTCCAGGAGCGCGCTGACGCCCACCACGATCAGGCCGTCGATGGCCACGGGGAGGCTGTACGCCACGGCCGGGTGCTCCCCGGCCGCCAGCGCCACAGACGCGATGTGCTGATAGCTGGCCGCGCCGGCCACCAGGGCGACCAAGGCCGCCGCCGCGCGGGCCGCGATCCGGTGGCCGTTCATCGGGTCACCGCCCGGCGCGGTGCCACACGGTCCAGCACCTCGGCCCGCTGGGCCGGCGTGAGCCGGTCAGCGTGCTTCCACAGGCCGAGCAGTACGGCGGCCTGGAGGCGGTCCGTCCTGAAAGCCGACAGCGCGCTCACGGCGCGGTCCGTCCACTCGGGACTCTCGGTGGGCAGGTCGGGATCGGTCATCGGGTTGTGCGTAGGGTCGTTCACAGGTCCAGTCCTTCCATCGATGATCTTGACGGGTTGCGGGAAGGGCTGGACCGTTGGCGGTGCACGGGAACGAGGGGGTACCCCGGGAGCCCGGGGAGCCCCGGGGGAGCCCGGTAGTCCTAGATCAGTTCGGCGATGGCCGGTAAATGCGACACGTTCCGGCACGCGACCATAGGCCGTGACCAGCCGAAACGGATTGAATCGACATCGCGCGATCTCGCGCGACACGCAAGGGAACCAACTTGAAAACCGCTATGGGTGGTGACACTCATCGTGGGTTCGAATCCCACACCCTCCGCTTTGAGCTTGTGGCCCGCGTGCGGCGCGGCGCGGTGACAGATGCGTACGTGCGTGCGAACTTGGGTCCATGGCTTCGTACGGGCGGGCCCTCAGCGCTCTCCACCCCACCTTCGCCACGGTCTTCCGGAGCCTGGAGGAAGGGCTGGAGGAGGCCCAGCGCTACCACACCGAGATGCACTACAGGCGCACCGACGACCCCCACCTCTTCCTCCACCTGGCCCGCCGCAGGGCGTGCTCCGTCCTGGAGGAGGCGGGCCTCGCCGCGCGCCTGGTCGACGATGGCGCGGCGCTCAGCATGTCCGGCATCCTCATCCACCATCAGGGCTTCGTGGTCCGCGTGCTGCACGCCCAGCGGGACAACACCGGCCACGCGGAAGAGCCGGTGCCGGGCAGTTCGAAGCCGAGGCAGGACTTCTGGCGCCAGGCTTCCGCGATTCCCGGGCTCGAGACCGACAACCTGCTGCTCCAGTGGCTCGACCGGGAAGGTGTGCTGGAGGATTCGATGATCCTGAGCCGTCCGCTCGCCGGGGACAATTTGCGGGTCAATCTGGCGATGGAGTGGCGCGGGAAGATCCATCGAGACATGGCTACGCTGCGAGCTGAGGACCTGCTTGACCTTGAGCCTGACTGGCGGGCGGAGCGATTGGTGGCCTAAGGGGTGAGATGACTTACGGCGAGCGCATCAGGCAGGTGCGGGAGATGCACCGGATGACGCAAGCCGACCTCGTCCAGGAGGTTCCGTCTCTCACTCTGTCGCGGCTGGCCCGGATCGAGAAGGACCTGGCGCCGATCGACGATGAGTCGCTGGCGCTCGTGGCCGCGGTCACCGGGGTTTCGGTGCCCTTCTTCGCGCGGCCGCCCACCCTCGGCTTCTCCGTCCGCTGGACCGACGCGGAGGCGCGGGTGCTCTCGCCGCGAATGCGTTCGCGAAGCCGCCTCACCCCGGGTGAGAAGGCGGCGGCTCTGCAGTGGGCGCGGCTCATCGACGAGGAGTACCAGAATCTCCGGGCCGGCACCCGCTCCCTGCCCGTCCGCCTGCGACCAACGCCGGGCGCCACGCCCGAGGAGGCGGCGGCCGAGGCGCGGCAGGTGCTGGGCTTCTCGGCGGATCAGCCGCTGCCCTACCTGATCCTGGCGGTCGAGCGGGTGGGCGTCGCGGTGCTCGGCCTGCCGTACTCGATCGAGACGCTTGACGCCTTCTGCGCCTGGCGGCGGGGCGAGCCGGTGATCGCGCTGCTGGGTGGCGTGCCGGCGGATCGGGTCAGGTTCAGCGTCGCGCACGAGATCGGCCATCTCATGCTGCACCAGGCGGGTCAGTCCGGGCCGGAGGTGGAGGCGGAGGCGGACAGGTTCGCGGCGGAGCTGCTGACGCCCCTCGCGGCGTTGCGGGACGTGATGCCGGCCAACCCGACGTTGAGCGCGCTCGTGATGCTCAAGACGGTCTGGGGCGTGTCCGTCAAGAGCCTCGTGCGCCGGGCGAAGGAGCTGGGGGCGGTCGACGGCGACCGGGCGCTGAGCCTGTACAAGCAGATGTCCACCCGCGGGTGGAATAAGCGGGAGCCCGGCTACGTCGCGCCCGAGAAGCCGCGCGCCTTCCGCAAGATGGCCGAGATCGTGTACGGCCCGGCGGTGCGGACGGAACGGTTCGCGAGGATGGCGGCCTGGTCCGAAGGCCTCGTCCTCGACGTTCTGGCCCAACACTCCACTATGGACGAGCTGCCCCACGAGCCCGCCCCGACAAAGCCGACAAAGCCGATAGAGCCGACAAGGGCGCTGCCGTCCAACGTCATCCCGCTGCGGGTGGGGTAGGCGAGCAAATGCGCGTACTCGTCACCGGTGGCCAGGGATACCTCGGTCACGCCCTCTGCGACAGCCTGCGTGCCGCCGGCCACACCGTCACGCTCCTCGACCGCCGCACCGGGGTCGACATCCGCGATCGGGCCGGCGTCGCCGAGGCGGTCAGGGTGGCCCGGCCCGACGCTGTCTGCCATCTCGCCGCCCTGACCAGGGCTCGTGACTCGCTCGCCGACCCGCTGACCTACTTCGACGTGAACGCCGGCGGCACCCTCAACCTCCTCCTCGCCCTCGACCGTCCAGTCCCGTTCGTGCTCGCGTCCAGCAGCATCGTCTACGGGGGCCAGCACACCGGGGCGTTGCACGAGGAGCTGCGGCCGCACCCGGAGAGCCCGTACGCCGCGTCCAAGCTGGCGGCCGAGCAGATGGTCACCGCCCACGCGGCGAATGGGGCGATCGGCGGGATCGTGTTGCGCCTCTTCAACGTGTCGGGTGCGTCGGGCGGGATCGGCGACACGGATACCACGCGGATCATCCCCAACGTCTTCCGCGCGATCACCGGCGAGTTGCCCCACGTCACCCTCAATGGTGACGGCTCGGCGACCAGAGACTTCGTGCACGTGGTGGATGTGGTGGAGGCGATCCGCAGCGCCATCGAGAAGGCGCGGCCGGGCAGTGGCGCGATCTACAACATCGGCGGCGGTACCGGCATCAGCATGGCCGGGATCATCAAGGCCGCCGAGGGTGTCACCGGTGAGCGGGTACCCGTGAAACACAACCCGCCCAAGCCCGAGCCACCGCATCTCATCGCCGACATCGCGCGGGCCAGGGCCGAGCTGGGCTGGGAGCCGTGGCGCTCGACGGCGGAGCGCATCCTCACCGACGCTTGGGCGGCCTGGCGAGTGGAAAGATGACGGTATGAGTCTTGACCGTCCTACCGCACCGGACCCGTACGAGTTGCTCCCAGCCGTACCCTCGTTCACCCTGACCAGCAGTGACCTCGACGAAGGCCAGCCGTTCGACGCGGCCTTCGCCCACGACAGCGTCGGTGGTCAGAATCTCTCTCCCCACCTGGCCTGGTCCGGCTTCCCGAGCGAGACCCGCAGCTTCGTGGTGAACTGCTACGACCCTGACGCGCCGGTCGTCAGCGGCTTCTGGCATTGGAATCTGGTCAATCTGCCCGTCTCCGTCACCGAGCTGGCCCGCGGCGAAGGCGCGGCCGACGTGCACGGTGGTTTCCATGTGCGCAACGACTACGGCTCGCGCGACTACGGAGGCGCTGCCCCACCCGGTGGCGACCGCCCGCACCGCTACTACTTCGCGGTCCACGCGGTCGACGTCGAGGCGCTCGACGTCAACCCGGACGTCTCGAATGCGGTGGTCGGCTTCAACCTGGTCTTCCACACGCTGGCCCGTGCGCTCCTCGTCGCCACGTACCAGGTCAAGGCTTGATGCAGCACCCCGTGCAGATCTTGGGCTGAGGGAGCGTGAAGGCGAGGCAGCAGGTCTTGCGCTGCACCGCCAAATCGCCATTCGGCCCCGGCACCAGCTCGATCAGGTCCTCCACGCCCAGGGTCGTGAGCAGCGTGCCGATGTGCTCCACGGTCGACCCGGGGAGTACATCGGCCGCGCGCAGGATGCCGTGCGCGATGCCGGAGCTGACCGAGCCGAGGAGAGTACGCGCGCCGACCCGCACCTCCTGGTGGATCGCGTCGAGCAGCGGGTTGAGGTGGGCGTCGAGCAGCGATGCGCGGAGCGCGCCGAGCAGGGCCGCCTCGTCCTGCATCACCCGCACCTGGGGTAGGCCGGAGAGCGCCAGCGGGTCCGAGGGGAGCACGGCCACGGCCACCGAGCGCCGGAACCCGAGCGTGAGCAGCGGGCGCCGGTCCTCGAAGTGCATCATCACGTCGTTGGGGTAGAGCAGCGGCACTCGCCGCGCCGAGGCCCAGCCGAGGACGACGGGCAGCGAGAGCCAGTAGGTGTACGCCTTCCAGGCGAGCGCGGCCGCCGCGTGCGGTGACGCCTGCCACCGGAGCTTGGCGGAGTCGAGCAGGGCCGGTAGGCGGCTGCCGTCGATGAGATCATTCGCCGTGCTCCAGCGGGCGGTGGAGAGCTCGGGGACGACAAGGCCGGGCGTGAGCCCCGGCAGGTCGTCCGTGCCGAACATGGCGCGGAGCGTGGATGTGATCGGCGCGAGGAGATCGGCGCCGGCGATGCGGTGTGGCGGGACGACTGTGGTCACTGTGCGTCGCCTCCCTCACGGAGCGCGACGAGCGCGGTCAGGCTGGGGAAGTGCCCCCTGCGGTACCGCGCAAACCTGGTCACGACGCCTTTTCCTTTGATCTCAAGCCGACGGATCACACTAGCTTACTAAGGCTAGGCTAACCAGAGGATCGGGGTTGTGTCTCTCTTTGGCTCACAACATGTCACCAGTCACACTCCGTATCAGACTACGCAACGTAGTTGTCCTGTGCGCCTGAGTAGCTGAAGTGACCGTTTGTCAAGGCTTTTGTCGGTAACGCGCCAGTTCATGTTGGGCCAAGCGGCTAGGAAAGCAGACTGATAGTCCCGGCCCGAGGTGCCCAAGAGATGACGACATCGCCCATCGAGCGGGCTGCTGACACGTTCGCGGCTGAGCTGGCCCGATGGCGGGTTGAGCGCAGCATGAGCAAGAAGCAGCTGGCAGCCCGTATGGGATTCGACCCGTCCTATGTCAGCCATGTCGAGGGGCGGCGCCACCGCCCTACCGAGGACTTCGCTCGCCGGGCCGAGGCTGTGCTCGGCGCGGGCGGGGCGATCTGGCAGCGCTACCAGGAGTACGACGAGCTGCGTCACGCCCGCTCCTCGGCGAGCCACCGCGACCCACCGGTGCCCGAGCAGTGGCTGCCACCCGGCACCGGCCTGATCGTGGAGCAAGAGGTGGCCACCCTCTCCTACCGCGAGGGCTCCTACCGGTGCGTCATCCGCCGGGCGCTCTACAACGCCGGCACCGAGCCGGTCACCCGCTACCTGATCCGGGTCGCCGTCGACCGGTACCCACATGATCCGGAGAAGTCCAACCGCCACCACCGCGAGCACCCGCTCAGCTTCGCCGAGCTCGACCTGCAGGCGTGGTGCGGCGAGGAGCCAGCTCGAGAGGCGATGGAGTACCGGAAGAAGCACGATCGCGACGCGTTCAAGGAGGTCTGGCTCCTCTTCGAAAACTCCGAGGGTCGCTTCCCGCTCTATCCCGGCCAGCGCACGGTCATCGAGTACGCCTACACGGTCAGTCACGACAAGTGGGGCCAGTGGTTCCAGCGCGCGGTGCGGCTGCCCACGCGGCGACTCACGGTGCGCCTCGACTTCCCCAACTGGCTCGACGCGCAGGTGTGGGGTGTGGAGACGTCACTGTCGGCCGAGGAGGCCCCGCTGCGCACGCCGGTGATCCGGCGCGCCGAGGGCGAGCGGATGATCTT
>Ga0307513_10010476_pt1 | contig 11617 bp, 11 predicted proteins | sample 15_EM_MG_FD_202174 | JGI IMG/M metagenome (GOLD analysis project Ga0307513, IMG submission 202174) | Populus trichocarpa ectomycorrhiza microbial communities from riparian zone in the Pacific Northwest, United States - 15_EM | ecosystem: Host-associated > Plants > Roots > Unclassified | place... | reverse complement strand
CAACGTGGCCAGGACAGCGACCAGGACGCGGCGGCGGGGTGCACCGACCCGGGCCTTGATGTTGGTGCGGTCCTGGCGGGCCTGGTCGAACACGGTGGTCCAGGTCAGGGCTGCGGCGGCGTAGAGGGCGGCCCCGGCGATCCCGCCGATGATCGGTGCGCCCAGGGTCAGGCCCGTCACCGCGAACAGCGTGACGGCCAGGACCGCTGCGGCGGCGCTGGCGAGCAGCAGCCGGACCCGCACGGGGTGGGGGCGGGCGAGTAGCCGCTCGGTGATGCCGTTCATGCTGGCGAGTCCCTCTCCATCGGTGCCGGGCGGTGGACGCACAGCGCGGATACCGTGGGTTATCGGCACTGCGAGCCGGGCCCAGAAGGGTCGGTAAGCCTGCGATGTGCTCCAGCCGATATCTGGTAGAGCAGTGCCAGGCTTCGCGCTTCGTGGAGGATCGATGGAGCAGTCTCGTGAGAAGGTGGATTCGGTCGTCAGCGAGGACGACGGCATCATCTATGGGGACTTCGTGATCCCTGACGGGAGCGGGACCTGGTCTGCGCCGCAACATCGCTTCGGGGACATCCCGTCCCGGGGACGCGCGACGGCATCTACCACGACCTGTCGGTGCGGTGGTTCACACTGATTGGCGGAGACCCGCACCCCGCGGGAGCAGGAGGAATGACGTGAGTGCAGTAATTGTTCGTGCCGCCCGCGGCGGTGACGGTGAGGTCGCTCCGCCGACCCACGACGACGACACCCGCTACCCGTACGCCATGTACTACAGCGGCGAGAAGTTCCTGGCCTACGCCGACACTCCTGGCGACCTGCTCGGAGTGCTCATCGAGGGCTACGCCGAGATGGACGACACCGAGCAGTTGAGCGCCCGTATCAGGCTCGCCATCGATGCGCAGGTAGCCACGCAGGCGCAGATCGTCACCTCGGAGGAGTTCGAGGCGGCGTTCCGGGCGCTCGGCACCGCCGAGCAGGACCTGGTGCTCGCGCCGCGTCACAAGCAGCCGGTGGTCGCTTTCTGGGACTCGCTGGTTCCGCTGGTGCTGGTCGAGACCGGCTACGCGCCGTACACCGACCTCGACAAGCCGATCTCCGGCATCTCCGACGTCGCCGACCCGCCGAACCTCTACTTCTTGCGTCCCCAGGAGGAGTGGGAGTTCCTGGTGTCGCTGGACAGAGCCGGGTTCGTTCGAGTCTTGGAGACTGCGGACCTGTAAGTCATCGCCTGCTCCCAGGTCACCGCCGAGCGCGGTCCACCCTTTGCGGTGGGTCGCGCTCGGTGCGTTTGAGGGCCGGCAGAAAAGACGACAGTGAACCGTCCAACAGCCGGTTCAGGCTCTCCCTTCGATGGTCGATGCGTAAGTGACGGGCGAAATCACCCCGTCCACTCACCACGGGGAGCCTTCGCGATGTCGTGTCGCACCACTGCCGCAGGGTCGGCGCTGACTACCTTCGCCCGCCTGCATTCGGGTCTGACCGACGTTCAGACCCTGTCGGCCTACCACGCGTTGCGCAACGAGGGCCGCGGTCAGCAGGCCCCCACCGAACAGCAGTGGCAGGAGTTCGTCACTGGGGCCCAGGAGCAGGTTCGTGCCGACGGTTCGCTGACCGATGCCCGCCGCCGGTCGCTGCTGGGCCGGCTCGACCGTGCCGCGCAGGAGCGGGTGGACGGCGCGACGTACTTCGCGCTGCGCAACATCAGTGGCCGGGCCACCCGGCAGACCGAGACCATCGACGGGCACCTGCACCGGGCAGCCGAGAGCCTGGGCGTCGACTACGACACCGCCCGCGGCCGGTACCTTGCCTACCAGAACGAGATCGACCGGTCCCGGACCGCTGCCACCCCGGCGGGTTACAGCGACGGTGCCGTTGAGGCCGCCCGGGCGATGGGCCTGCCGGAGGACCGCGGATCGATCGTGGCGATGCAGCGGCTGCTCGCCGAGGCTGACGACGCGCGAGCCCAGCAGGCCCTGACGCTGCCGCAACGCATCGAGCGGCAGCCGATGAACTCCGGCACGATCGCTGAGGCCGGCTACGACCCGGACGGTGGCCGCCTGGAGGTCGTGTTCCACCGCAACGGCGGGCAGAGCCGCGTGTACGCCTACCGGGGTGTTCCGGCGCACGTGTGGCAGGAGATGCAGTCCGGGTCGGCCGGGCAGGCGTACAACCGTCACGTCCGCAACCACGCCGAGTACCGGTACGCCACCCAGGCCGACGCCGACCGTGACGGTGCCGCCCGCCAGTGCGGCGACTGCGGCCAGTTCGCGGCGTCGGCGCACGCATGCCCGGTCCGCATCGAGCGGGAGGAAGCCTACCGGCGTGCCCGGGTCGCTGCGGAGCAAGCCGCAGTACGTGAGCGGCTCGCCCGCGAGGAAGCCCTGCGCGCGGAGGCCGAGCGCCGCGACATCGCCGAGCGGGAAGCGGCCGAGGCGGCGGCGGTGCTGGCCGCGGAGCAGGCGGCGGAGGCTGCCCGGGTCGCGGAAGCGGCTCAGGAGGCTGTCGTCTCCCGGCCCGAACCACGGCAGGTCTACTTCCGCAGCCGATGGCGGTACGCGGGCTCGGTGAGCGCGCTGGGCCACCTCACCCGGGAGAACGGCGTCTACGACAACATCGTCGCGCCACGGAACCTGGCGGAGATGCGCACCGAGGCCGGGACCGGACCGGTCGTATTCGGAGTCCAGTACCACTTCAACCACTACCGGCCCACGGGTGCATGGGAGGCCGAAGGGCTGCCGGAGAACACCGGGCGGCAGACGATCCAGGTCACCGCTGACGCCGTCTACGACCGGCCGGGTCGCGGTCAGCACGACGTGCAGTTCCGCAACATGCGCTGCTCCTGCTCGCAGTACCGGGACAACGGCGACTGCCCGCACGTCAACTACGCTGTCGGCCGGCTTCGCAACACGATGCTGCCGGCGAACCGGGCTGCGGCGACGCCGCGGACGGAGGAGGAGCGCCAGGAGCAGGTCCGGCAGGCTCAGGCCGTCGCTGAGCAGGCCATGGCCCGGGACTGGACGCGTAACGAGGAGCACGCTGCTGAGGCACGCCGGCGCTGGGCTGCTGCGCAGAACCCGCAGGACACCTACTCCACCAACTTCGCCGCTTTCCATGAGGACTACCAGGCCGCGCTGGACCGTAAGGCTGCCGGCGAGGAACCGATCCCGTACATGGCCGAGAACGCGCTCGGTGGGCTCGCCGACCCGGGTTCGGGCCGCGGGTTCGGTGTCGAGTTGGAGTTCGACTTCCCGTCGTCCGTCAACAAGAGCGAGGCTCTCCGCGCGATCGGCCGGGACCTGCACGCGGAGGGCCTGACGTCTTCCGCATATCAGCAGGGCTACCACGCCGGCCAGCGCGCCGGGTACACCGAGAACCACCAGGGCGGCTGGTCCTACGAGATGGACTGCACCGTCTCAGGTGAGATCGTCTCGCCGGTCATGTACGACACCCCGGAGACGTGGTCGAACATCGCGAAGGTGTGCGAGATCGTCAAACGGCACGGCGGTGTGGCCAACGCGAAGACGGGCAGCCACGTGCACGTGTCCTCGCCGAACACCACGGCCGGTACGGGCACCGAACTGGTGCGGATGATGAACCAGCACGAGGACGTCATGTACCGCGTGTCGTCGAACCCGGCGCGGGGCACGCATCGGCCGACGCGCTGGTGTGGGCCCAACCGGGACGTCCCGCCGGCCGGTTACAACAACATCGGTGAGGCCCAGCGGTACAACAACAGCCACAACTTCGCGGTGAACCTGCAGTCGGTGAGCGGGCGCGGCAGTGACCACGCCGAGATCCGACACTGGGACGGCAGCCTTTCCGCGCCAGCCATCCAGACGCAGATCAAGGTCAGTGTCGCTGCGATGGTCGCCGCTGAACGCAACGCGGCCAGTCACGGGACCGGCCCGATGGTGCGGGAGCCGTTGGGCGCACACGCGAGGCGGCTCGCCGCGGTAGTCGGGCGCAGCCGGCGGGCCCTGACCAGCGACGAGTTGCGTGACGACACGGCGACCGCTCGGTCGTTCGCGGACACGCTGTTCACCCGGCGTGAGGACAAGGCGCAGTTCACGGCGTTGTTCGCGGTGAACAAGTGGACGAAGCGGCGCGACTGAGCCGTTCTCGGGCGGCTCGGTGAAGGCGTCCACGGATGTAGACGGGTGAGGGGCTCCGACTATCTGGTCGGAGCCCCTCACCCGTGTTTGCGGGTGAGGAGTCAACTTTGACTCCGTAAACGCCGTCGGCCCGCACCCCAGGTCAGTGGGTTGCGGGCCGCGGAAAGGCTGGGGTGGGCTCAGAAGCCGTTGGACGCCTTCGCGTCGGTCGGCTTCTGGTTGATCCGGCCGGTCTCGTCGCGGACCTCGAACTTCGCCAAGTCGACGGCGTACCTGTTGGCGTGGTGGCCGCAGAAGACCAGATCGGTCTGGGGCGCGCCGGTGAACTCACCGGGGATGTCGATCACGACGCGCACGAAGCCCTGCGCGTTGCAGCGGTCACAGCGGTCGCTGAGCGTCAGCGAACCGAACAGCGGGGTGGCCGGGGCGGTGGGGGCTGCGAGCATCGTGGTCATATCCGGGTCCTCCGTGGCGGTGATCAGGCGGGACAGGCTGCGAGAAGACCTTCGCACGGTAGTCAGACACGACACCGTCCGTGATCGGCTGCTTGCTGGGGTTCTCATCGGCAGGCCCCGGCGGGATACGTAGATCCTGTAGGGGCCTGGTAGGGGCAGTTGGGGTGCGATCCCGTTCGCTGGCGCAACGCCCGACATGTCGGGGTCGGCGGGCACGATACGGGCATGCCCTACCAGCCTGCCGCCGGCATCACGCGTGCCATGCGCGGCGAGTGGGCACCCGCAGCGTACCGCCGCAGCGATATCAGCAGCCTTGCACGTCAGCGGTTCTGGCGGTCGTTGGGCATCAGTGCCGACATCGCCGGGAAGATGACCGCGTTGCAGGTTACCGACGACGATGCCCGGTGGGCCGCTCAGACACTGACGTTGTCGGCTCTGCGCACCCTGTTCTCCGCCGACCGGGTGACTCAGGCCCGTGACATCACCGCGTTGCGCGTCCTCACCGGGACCGAGCCGCGACCGGTGCGCTGGTGGGCCGGGCGGACCGGGTTCACCGTCGCTCAGATCATGCTGCTGCACCCGCTCGGCGTTGAACCGGTTCCGGCGTGGCAGTGGCAGCAGCGGCTCACGGTGTGGCACCGCCACACGGTGACACTGCCGACGGTGCTGCGTACTGCGTTGGTCGGCCACCATGTCGATGCGGACGATCTTGCGGGATGGGTGCGGTTCGCCGCCGACCAGCAGGTGGTCTACCGGCCCCATGATGACGGCTCGTGGGTGTTCCTCGGCGGGCAGACGGCGCTGTTCACCCGTGCTGGCGTTCGCCCGGACGAGGCCGGTCGGATGGTCGGTGAAGGCCGGGTGGACGAGGTGGCGTTGCGGGTGATGGCCGCACTCAACAACCGCTGATCCGCAGTGGTATTGGCGTGCCGGTGAGGTGGCCCGGCCGCCGATAACGGCCAGGTGCAGCAGACGACCCGCAAGCGACCGAACCTGATCGTGCGTCCCGCGCCGACCCCGGTCGCGTCCACCCGCGGATGGACCAGCGCCGACTACGAAGCCGCTGGCGTGACCGGCCGTGACGCGCAGCGCATGTGCCGGCGGGTGTGGCTGCCCCCGCAGGTTGCCTCGGTGCTGCTCGGGGATGCCGCGTTCACCGTCCAGAACACCGAGGCGCTGGCCCGGATGCTACCCATGAACCTGCTGCAGGACCTCGCGGTGACCGGGTGGGCGGGCAACCTCGACACCCTGGCGGTGCAACGGTTCCTGTCCGATCACGGTGTCGCCATCATGCATCAGTGGGTGCTCTACGGCGGTGGGACCGTCGGTGACGCGCTGCTGCTGGCCGACCGGGATGTCCAGGTCGGCTCTATGCAGTCCTGGGCGGCGACCCACCGCGTCGCCGACCCTGCCGCTGTCCTCGCCGGTGTCCTGCCGGGCCGGCTCAACGGATTCGGGGCGATCGGGCCGGCGAACACATGGCTCGACGTGGCGGTCCGGTCCTGCAACGTGCGCCAGTGGCGTAGCCGGGAACCGCTGGACATCGACAGCGACCTGCTCGTCGGGGGACGGTCGGGGTTGTACGCCGCTGCCGGGGTGGCCGCCGACGAGGCACTGTTCAACGAGACCGGTCAGAAGCCGACGTTGCACGACCTCAACGGTCTGGTCACCCTGGCAGCGCTGCGCGGGTTCGAGGTTCCCCCGGCGGCGTGGTGGGCGCTGCAATGACCCGGCAGCGAGTGAGGCGCGGAACCGGACCGGACCTCCCGGTCACGAAATCTCCGTACGCCGACGCCGACCTGGTAACGCTGCGCCGACGCGGCGTTCCCCTGCGGGCGGTCGAGGCCCTGGCCGGGGCCGGTGTTCCCGCGGAACTGCTGCACCGGCTGCTGCTGGGCCACGGCATCAGCCACCCGGATGATGTGGCCGCGCTGCGGCTGTTCCACCGCAACGGCAGCGACGACGCTGAGATCGAGCAGTGGGCTCGCATCGGTGCACTCGACGCCGCATGGCAGTTGGAATGCATCAATGTCAGCCCTCTGGTAGCCGGTGGTCCGCGCCGCTCGCAGGGTGGGGTTGCGGGACGAGGACCTGCTGCTCTGGCACACCGGTGGGGTCCTGTCGATGTTCGAGCCGTACCTCAACCAGCGGTTGTGGCCGACCTGGCGGACCGTCGCGGTGCATCAGATCGGGATGCGACGTGCCGCGCTGGCGTGTGCGGCCAAGGTCAGCCCGAAGGAGGCCGTCGACATGGTCGCGGCCGGCACGTTCAGCGCGGACGGGCTACGGATGCTGGCAGCCCTCAACGCCAACACGTTCTGACCACCGCAATCCGGCTGGTGTCACGCCGCGGTGCCGCGGCCGGCTGATCGTGCCGGGTCTCTGGCGAGCCACAACTCCTCGGCCGGGCCGCTGCTCTGCCACACCAGCGGCACCTGATGACCCTGCTGCGCGGACAGGAACCGGTCTGCCAGCGCAACCTCGTCCGGGACGACCGTCAGGAGCCGGAAGAACGCCTCGACGTTCTGGTCGTTCACGGCCAGCAGCGGCCACGCGCCGGCGGGCAACGCAACCGGCCGACCGGCGTCGGTCACCTCCAGGCATCCGTCACCGTCCGGGTCCTGCTGCAGCAACCGGTATTGGGTGACGCTACGGCCGGTGCCTTCCACCATGATCGCGAGCAGGTCCCCTGGTGACGCTGAGCCGGTCAGGACGAGCCGTTCCGGCGGCAGTGCCATGATTTCCGAGTGCAGTTCACGCTCGACCAGCAGGAACGGTCCAGCGGGCGGTGTCGGGGGCGTCATGCGGCCGAACCTACCGCGCCGCGCTTACCGGCGACAGAATCCGGTCGGCTGTAACCGATACGACCGGTATGAACATCGGTGACAGCGACCTGCCGGCGCATGCCCCGCACCGCCACCAGTACCACTGGATCAGCGGGCTCTGCGAGATCTGTGACCGGCCGCAGCCGGAGTGGCTCACCGCCGACGAGACAGCGACGACCGCTGACGGACCGTCCGGGTTCGCGGTGTGGCGGGCCTGGTGGGCGGGGCTCCCGTCGATGGTGCGCTGGTTCCTGGTCGGGGTGATCGCGTCGGTGGCGATCGGGATGCTGACCAAGCCGCTGGACGGGGTGATCCCGCCGACCGGTGACATGCAGTCAGTGATCGACGGGATCGACAACGCCGGCGGATGACCCGGCCGTTCGGGTCAGTCCTGCGCGGCGGCCGAGTGGTCGGCGTTGCAGGCGTCCAGGCGGCTCTTGAGTTCAGCGATCCGTTCGGCCGGGGTCTGACCGTCGCAGCGCTGCAACGTCATCGCGTACCGGCCGACGCCGGGGTGTTCCATCGTGAAGGAGATGAAGTTCGCGGCCCCTTCGGTCCGGTCGAGCATGTCGACGAGCCAGGCCGCCATCGCTTTGACGCCCTCCTGCTGGTCCTCGCTGGTCACCGACAGGGCGTAGGCCATCAGGTCGCCGGGCCCGTCGACACCGAGACCGATTTCGACCTGCGGGTCCGCCGGCTGGTCGTCGTCGGCGGTGACCGGTGCGGCGGCCGGGTCGTAGAGGACCACCAACGACCCGGTGTGCGGGTCGCTGGCCATCGACAGGGTGTGCCGGGGGTAGACGCCACCCAGACCGCTCATTGCGGCCAGGGCGGCGTCCATGGGTGCTCCGGCAGGCAGGATCGCCACGGTCTGCCGGTGGGTCATGCGGTCACCGGCTCGGTGGCACTCTCCACGGCAGTGCCGGCGTCGGCATCGTCGGCTGCCTCGGGGTTACGGGCGATCGAGAGGACCGCGTCGCCCTTGCCGAGGTTCATCAGCCGCACACCCATCGTGTTACGGCCGGTCGAGCGGACCTCGTTGATAGGGGTGCGGATGACGCCGCCGAGGGCGGTGATCGCGAACGCCTCGTCACCGTCGCGGACGATGATCGCGCCGATCAGTTCACCGCGGTCCTCGTCGGTCTTGGCGACCAGGACTCCGAGCCCGCCACGGCCCTTGATCGGGTAGTCGGCGACCGGGGTCCGCTTGGCGTAACCGCCGCCGGTGGCGACGAACACGTCGCCGGTCTCGTCGGCGGTGACAACCCGCATGGCGAGCAGGCTGTCACCGTCACGGAACCGCATACCGGTCACGCCGGAGGTGTTGCGGCCCATCGGGCGCAGCGTGTCGTCGGTGGCGGTGAACCGGACCGCCTGGCCGCCGCGGGAGACCAGCAGCAGGGTGTCGCTGGCTCCGGCGAGGCCAGCGGAGATCAGTTCGTCGCCGTCGCGCAGGTTGACGGCGATCAGGCCACCGGACATGCGGGTGTCGTACTCGGCCAGGGCGGTCTTCTTGACCAGGCCGTTCTTGGTCGCCAGGACCAGGTAGTCCGCGGCGGCGTAGTTGGCGATGTTGAGGACCTGGGCGATCTTCTCGTCGGGCTGGAACCCGAGCACGTTGGCGACGTGCTGGCCCTTGGCGTCGCGGCTGGCCTCCTGCAGTTCGTACGCCTTGGCCCGGTACACCCGGCCGGCGTTGGTGAAGAACAGGATCGTGTCGTGCGACGACGTGACGAAGAAGTGCTCGACCAGGTCCGCCTCGCGCAGTTTCGCGCCACGCACGCCCTTACCGCCGCGTGACTGCGAGCGGTACGCGTCGGTCTTGGTGCGCTTGGCGTACCCGGCGCGGGTGATGGTGACGACCACGTCCTCGTTCGGGATGAGGTCCTCGGCGTTGAGGTCACCCTCGAACGGGATGATGCGGGTGGCGCGCGGCAGGCCGTGCTTGGCGGTCATCTCGGCGAGTTCCTCACCGATGATGGTGCGCTGGAGTTCCGGGCTGTCCAGGATGGCGGTCAGGTCGGCGATCTGGGTGAGCAGCGCGTTGTGCTCGTCGAGGATGCTGGCGGATTCCAGGGCGGCGAGGCGGCGCAGCGGCATGTCGAGGATGGCCTTGACCTGGATGTCGTCCACACCGAGCAGGGTCATCAGCCCGGTGCGGGCGGCGTCGGCGGTCGCCGACGAGCGGATCAGGGCGATGACCTGGTCCAGGTGGTCGAGGGCGGCGAGCAGGCCGGTGAGGACGTGGTCGCGTTCCTGGGCCTTGCGCAGCCGGTACTGGGTGCGCCGGACGATGACCTCGATCTGGTGCTCGACCCAGTAATGGATCATCTGGGCGATGTTGAGGGTGCGCGGGATGCCGTCCACGAGGGCGACCATGTTCGCGGCGAAGTTGGACTGCAGGTCGGTGTGCTTGTACAGGTGGTTGAGCACGACCTTGGCGACGGCGTCACGCTTGAGGGTGACGACCAGTTTCATGCCGGTGCGGGTGGAGCCTTCGTCGTTGAGGTCGGCGATCCCGGCGATCTTGCCGTCTTCGACGAGTTCCTTGATCTTGCGCAGCAGGGCGTCCTTGTTGACCTGGTAGGGCAGTTCGGTGATTACCAGGCGGGTGCGGCCCTTGGTGTCCTCGTCGACGGTGACGACGGCGCGCATGCGGATGCTGCCGCGGCCGGTGCGGTAGGCGTCCTCGATGCCCTGCCGGCCGGCGATCAGTGCACCGGTCGGGAAGTCGGGGCCGGTGATGAACCCGAGGGCGGCGTCGAGCAGGTCTGCCTCGACGGCGGTGGGGTTGGCCAGGTACCACTGGATGGCCTGGTTGACCTCGCCGAGGTTGTTGGTGGGGATGTTGGTGGCCAGGCCGACGGCGATGCCGGAGGAGCCGTTGACGAGCAGGTTCGGGAACCGGGCCGGCATGACGACCGGCTCCTGGCTCTTGCCGTCGTAGTTGTCCTTGAACGCGACGGTGTCCTCGTCGAGGCCGCGCATCAGGTCCATGGCGAGCGGGGCGAGTTTCGCTTCGGTGTAGCGCATCGCGGCGGCCCGGTCGTCGCCCTGGGAACCGAAGTTGCCCTGCTTGTCCACCAGTGGCTGCCGCATGGCCCAGGGCAGGGCCATGCGCACGAGCGCGTCGTAGATGGCACTGTCGCCGTGCGGGTGCAGTTTGCCCATGACCTCCCCGACGATGCGGGCGCTCTTGAAGAAGCCGCGGTCGGGGCGGAACCCGCCGTCGTACATGCCGAACAGCACGTGGCGGTGCACGGGCTTGAGGCCGTCACGCACGTCGGGCAGGGCCCGCTGCTGGATGACGCTCAGGGCGTACGCGGCGAACGAGGTGCTCATCCGCTCGCGCAGGTCGATGTTCTGCACCCGGTCGGTGGTGGGGGCGGCCGGGTCCACGGAGAGGTCGGCGCTGGTGGGGTTCGTCATCGTTGGTCTCGTGTCTCTCGCGTGGCGGGTCAGATGTCGAGGAAGCGGGCGTCGATCTCGCCGGCGGCGCGGGTGATGAACTCCCTGCGCGGCGGCACGTCCTCGCCCATCAGGGTGGAGAACAGTTCGTCAGCGAGCAGCGCGTCGTCGAGCGTCACGCGCAGCAGGACCCGGTTGTCGGGGTTCATCGTGGTGTCCCACAGTTCGGCCTCTTCCATCTCGCCGAGGCCCTTGTAGCGCTGCACACCGTCGTGCCCGCGTGGGTCACGCTTGCCGCCGGCGACGCCCGTGGCGATGACCTGGTCGCGTTCGTCGTCGGAGAAGGCGTAGGCGACGTCGTCGCCCTTGCGGTCGAACTTGACCTTGTACAGCGGCGGCTGGGCCAGGTAGACGTAGCCGTTCTCGATCAGCGGGCGCATGTAGCGGAACAGCAGGGTCAGTAGCAGCGTGGTGATGTGCTGACCGTCCACGTCGGCGTCGGCCATCAGGACCAACTTGTGGTAGCGCAGTTTCGCCAGGTCGAACTCCTCACCGACGCCGCAGCCCATCGCGGTGATGATGGCTTCGACCTCGGTGTTCTTGAGGACCCTGTCGATCTGGGCGCGTTCGACGTTGAGGATCTTGCCGCGGATCGGCAGGATCGCCTGGATCTCCGGGTTCCGGCCGCCCTTGGCGGACCCGCCGGCGGAGTCACCTTCGACGATGTACAACTCGCAGCGCTCGGGGTCGCTGGCCGAGCAGTCCGACAGTTTGCCGGGCATCGACGCGGACCCGAGGACGGTCTTACGGCGGACCA
>Ga0307513_10010475_pt1 | contig 11617 bp, 7 predicted proteins | sample 15_EM_MG_FD_202174 | JGI IMG/M metagenome (GOLD analysis project Ga0307513, IMG submission 202174) | Populus trichocarpa ectomycorrhiza microbial communities from riparian zone in the Pacific Northwest, United States - 15_EM | ecosystem: Host-associated > Plants > Roots > Unclassified | place... | reverse complement strand
GAAGGTGATGCGGTACGCCTCGCCCCGGTCGCGCATCAGCCGGTGCAGACGGATCACCAGCTCCAGATCCTCGCCGACCGTTTGCGTGCTGTAGCCTCCGGCGTCGATCACGACCTGCCGTCGGAACAGCCCGAACGCGCCGGACACGATGGTGAGCGCGCCGATCTGGCTCCATGCCAGCCGCGCCATCAGGAAGGATCGCAAATATTCGATGGTCTGGAACAGCGGGAGCATCTTGCGCGGCAAGCGAACATCGATCACATGGCCATGCTGGACCGTGCAGCCATTGACGACGCGTATGGTGGCACCGACGGCTACGGTGCGCTCGGGGTCGTCGATGAACGGCTCCACCGCGCGCAAAAGCGCGTCCCGCTCCAGGATGGAGTCGGCGTCGATGACGCAGATGATGTCGGCGCGGGCGAAATTGATGGCGCAGTTCAAGGCGTCGGCTTTGCCGGCATTCGCCTTGTCGACCACCAGGAGCCTTGCGTCCTCGGGCGCGCTCAGGACGCGCAGGATCGGCTTATGCGGCAGGACCGGGGCAGCGGGGCGCGTGTCGGGCACCAGACCGAAACCGGCGGTCAGCGCCGCCATCGTGCCGTCCGTGGAGCCATCGTTCACCACGATGACCTCGACATTGGGGTAAAGCAGCGCCAGCAGCGAGCGGACGGTTTCCACGATGCTGCGCTCCTCGTTATACGCTGGCACGAGTAGGGAAATCGGTGGGGCAACGCCCGCATTGCGCTCCCATAGGGCGCCGGTGCGCTTGAGCGGAGGGTTGCCGGCAAGGCATAGCGCGGCAAGCACGAGCTGCGCCACGGAGATGGCGTTCTGCAACAGGCCGGTGGCGATGATGGCCGTCGTTACACCGACGGCGAATTGCTCAAACGTCAGCCCATAGATCATGGCGCCGGCCTTCTGGAAAGAACCGTGGTGGCGAGCGCCCTGGATCGTTCGTCCTGTGCGCCGGTGAGCTGCGTCAGGGCGTCGATGCCGGCACGGCCAAGCTTGCCCAGCGCCTCGGCGGCCTGCAACCGCACCGACCAGACCTTGTCATCGACGAGCGCGGAGACGCGCGGCACGAGATCCATGAGGTCGAGCCGCCGGGCCGCTTCGATGCCAGCCATGCGAACCTCCCAGTTTTCGTCGCTGAGCGCCGCCTCGACGGCCTCCGAGACCTTCGGCAGCGCCATGTTTCCCAGCGCCGCGATGACAGCCCGGCGCACCGAGGGCAGCGGATCGTGCGCCATCTCGACGAGCGAGGCGCCGATCTGCTCGCTGACGCTCGACCCCAGCGCCGCGATCGCCAGCGGGCGAAGCGCATCGTCGCCGAAATTGCCCATCGCCACGTCGAGCGCGGCCTCCTGGTCGGTCTCCGACAAACGCTCGAACACCCGGCGCAGGCGTAGCGAGCGGCTATGCATTCGCGCCTTGAAGCGCCCCAGGATCTGCAGCAGCGGCTGGCCCCCATGGATCGCGCTCAGCGACAAGGTGGCCGTCAGCCGCACATCCCCGTCCGGATCGTCCTGCGCGCGTTGGAGCGCGTCGATGGTCTCGGCGTCCTCGAAGAAACGCAGCATGTCTGCGGCCGCGCGCCGGTGGCTCTTGCGGCCCACCCGCAGCCGGCGATGCAGCCATTCGCGCATCCCGGCGTCCTCCGCGATCTGTAGCAGGCGACGCTGATTGTCGCCCCGGATCAGCTCCAGAAGCTCCTCCAGCACTTCGCTGGCGAGCTCGGGATGGGCGCCCATCCGCGCCGCGAGGGTGGAGGGTAGATCCGGCTCGTCGAGCGCTTCCAGCACCTCGCCGAGAAGTGCCTTGCGGCGGTCCGTGTAACGGGTATCGATGCCTGCGTAGACCGCGCGCCGGCCGACCAGCCCCAGGGCCGCCATCAGGGCGACGACGGCGAGGGATGTGGCCAGGATATAGATAATGAAAAGCCAATTCATGACATTAGAACCGATAAGTAACGCCAGTTGAAACGGAATTGAGATCGAAGCGCCCCTCGCGCTCTTCATGCGCGAAGCTCACTTTGAGATCGGTATGTTCCCTGAGGCCGCAGATCACGCCGCCGAACATGCTGCTTGTGTCCACCGTCAGCCCCTCGTCCGTTTCCGGGGCGTTCGCGTAGCCGGCAAAGACGCGCAGCCGGTCGTTGACGATGACGTCGGCGCGGGCGAGACCGCCATTGTGATGTCCGCCATCGGCGTCGACGAGATGAATCCAGCGCAGGGTCAGCCACAGGCGTCCGCCCATCAGATATTGCTCCAGGCCGGTCGAATAGGTCTGGGTGGCGCCGGTGGTATATTCGGCGGTGCGCGCATCGAGGGTCAGCATGGTTGCCGCGAATAATCCGGCCTGCTGATAGAGACGCACGGCACCGCCCGCGCCGAGCGACCATTTAGCCAGAAAATCCGCGTCCGGTGTGCCCCCGCCTTGCAGATAGAAGCTGGTGGACGGGCTCAGCTTGCGGTCGAGGCGGGCATCCAGGGAAGTGTCATCCTTGCCGTAGCGCTTGGCCTCCTGGATGCCACCGGAAAGGGTGGTGCCGGGCCGGATCTCATAGCCGAGGCGGCTGGTCGCTTCCAGCCATGTCGGGCGGTTGCCGCTGAGCGTGCTGCGCGAGCCGTCGAGGTCGATACGCCAGCGCGTCGCGGGCGTGGATGGCGGCGAGAGATCGAGCCCGCCGGAGAGGTCGATCCTTGCCACTGGCCGCATTGCCGGGCGCGGCGGCAGCGCCTGCGTGCCCTTGCGGGGCGCAGACGCCTTGCCGGCTTTGCGCAGCTCCTGCGCGCGGATTGCCGCGTTCTCCGCGTCGATGGCCTTATCGATCTGGGCGACCAGCGCGGCGGCCTCGCTTTCCGGCTCCCGTTCGGCAAGCTGGATAGCCATGGCCCGCGCCTGCGCGAAGTGGCCCTGGAAATATTCGAGCCTGGCAAGGCCAAGCTCGGCGTCCGTGTAGCCGGGCGCGCGTTCCAGTGCGCGCCTGAATGCGGCGGCGGCTTCGGCGTAGCGCTTGAGCCCCGCGAGGGTGAGCCCCAGCTCCACCTGGATATCGGCGTTATCGGGCTCCGATTGCGCCGCCTCCCCCAGCTTGAGCACGGCGTCGTCGAACTGTCCGGTGAGGCGCGCCGCACGCCCCTCCATGCGCAGGATTTCAGCGTTTTCCGCGCTCGTCGCAGACGCCGAAACAAGCAGCAGGAGGAGAGCGTGCGGGAGAAGCCTCATCATGCGTCGACTTTCTTCCGGGTGAGGAAGCGGCCGATGCGCGCGATGAGTTCTTCCGGGCTGAACGGCTTGAGCTGATAGTCCGCCGCGCCTCTTTCGATGGCGCCCACGATGTCGCTTTCCTCGCGGCGCGCCGTCAGCATGATGACCGGGATCGTTGACAGCGCGGCATCGGCCTGGATCGCCCGCAGAACCTGGCGGCCGTCCATGATCGGCATCATCATGTCGAGGACGATCAGGTCCGGCTTGTCGGCGCGGGCGCGCTCCAGGCCCTGGTTGCCGTCATTCGCGGTGATCACCGCATATCCGCGAGCCGACAGCTTGCGCTCCAGCAAGGCAAGCAGCAGCGTGTCGTCATCGATGAGCAGTATTTTTGCGTCTTGTGTCATGGCCAGGTTCCTCTTGCGTTTCGATATCGTGTGTTTTGCGCGGTTCGAATTCCGTGAGACCGTGAAATGCGATGCGCTGTGCCGCCGGATAGGCGGCGAGCGTGGTTGCCAGCGTCCCTGCGACCTCGAACAGTTGCGACGCCCGCCCAAAAAAGGTGACGCGCGCGGGGTCGGACGGCACGGAATGGCTTTTGCGGAAGGCGCGGGTGCCGCTCTCGGCTTGGGGGCCATCCAGCAGCAGCGCGGCCGTCACGCCGCCGAGCGTGGCAAGATGCAGCTCGCCCGCGGCCGAAGCCGCGCGCCGGAAGATGTTGCGACGCTCCTGAGCGATCGGTCCGGCTTCCAGCCCCACCGTCGCCGGCAATCCGGCGCCCTCGGCGAAGATGAGAACGGGCGCGGCCGCATCCATGATCGCATCCGGCGCGGTGCGGTAGGCCATGATGGTGATGCACCGCAGGGCTGGGCGCGCCGCGATCAGGGCCGCTTCCCCGCCAGGGCTGTCCTCGATCCAGTACGGGATCACCGCGTCGACCGGCTCGCCCAGCGCGTCCGACAAGGTATGGAGCGCGGTGTTCCAGCGCATCCACGCGGCCTCGGGAGCGGCGCTGAACGACGCCAGCAAATACGGCTCGATGTCGTATTGCACGCCGGCCAGGGGGGCGTGGGGATGTGTTGCCCGGTATGCCGCCAGCGCGCGTGCGCGCGACGCCGCCAGGACCAGCCCCTCATCCGTGACCATCCTAGGATCGCCCTCGACGGCGTAGACCTCGATGCCTGCTTCCCGGCATCGCAGGATGAATTCGGCCAGGGCATCGGCGTCGCTGACCTCACCGCGGCTGCTGGGCACGGAGATGTAGAGCGCGCCAGCCCCCAGGCGGGATGCGGCGGCGATCAGCGCGGCGGCATCGTCGCGCCAGCCTTGCGGATCCCATGCCCAGGCGGCGGGACGCTTGGGCAATGCCGCGCCCGCGCGGGGCTGCCGCGACGGCAAAGGGCGGGACGATCGCGGGGCGCTGGGCTTGTCCTCCTCGATGCCGACGATCTCGCCGCTCTGCTCGCGCGTGGTGATGGCGAGGCGGTCGCCCGTGGCGGCATTGCCCGGCAGCACGCCCAGCCAGCGTATCGCACCGGGCGGAAAGGGCAGCCGCACCCCTTGGCAATCGGGGGAAAGCGCCGCACCGGCCTCGGCGAGGATGAGGTCGCTGGGCGCGTTCCCGGTGGCATCCAGGGGCAGGCGCCGTGCCGCCGGGATCGCCTGTCCGGCGGGGCAGATCGCCAGCATGGCCTGCGCCGCCGCGCCATGGGAGCAGACAGCTCCCGCCATAAGCGCGGCTGCGGCCCCTCCCAACGTCATCGCCAGATATTGCCGCATTGAGGGCCCGTCTCCACCGCGAGGCCTTCCCTTGCTAGGCAAGGAGGGCAGCGGCCGGCGTATGAGAATTATTCAATCGGGTGTCAATCTAGGCCGGCAAGCTCAAGAAGCGGTGACCGATATCATTCAAATTGCTTGTAAATCGGTCATTTCGTCGCGCTAGAGCGGGATCACCTCCGGTGGAAGCACCACAGTTCCGTGGCCGCTCTCGCTTCCTTGCCGGTCGCGCGATTTTACAGGAAAACCGGAAGACCACTTTTCCTGATCGCGCTCCAGAGTGGGATCACCTCCGGTGCAAGCACCACAGTTCGGTGGCCGCTCTCGCTTCTTTGTTGGCCCGCGCGATTTTGCAGGAAAACCGGTACCCGCTTTTCCTCATCGCGCTCGGCTTCAAGCGGCGGCGCGCAGTTCGTCCATCTGGCGCTTTGCTGCTGCCCCCGCTTTCAGCATCTGGCGGAGCCGGCACGTTATGTCCGTCTCGCGGTGGCAGGCCTCCTCCAGCGCGATGGCGGCGTCTGAAAGCTGAAGAAAGCCCAGCATCCCGGCGGTGGAGACGATCTTGTGGGCGTTGCGGCGCAGGTCGTCCCTGTGTTCGTCCTGCTCCAGGCGATTGATCTCGACGCTTTCGATGAGATCGCGCAGCGTCTTGATGTAAAGCTCGGTCTTCTCGCCCCCAAGCGTTTCCATGACATCGTCGAAGATGTCGCGCTTGAATGCGCGGTCCGCCGCATCGCCATCGCCGGATGGGGGGCCTCCGGGGCGATCATCGACCGTGTCCGCTCCGGTCGCGGCGGCCGCGACTGCGCCCGACCGGGTCCAGCGCGCGATCTTGCGAAACAGGTCCGCCTTGTCGAACGGCTTGCCGATATGGTCGTTGGCGCCCGCCAGCTTGATCCGTTCGATCTGATGCGGCAGCACATTCGCCGTCATGGCGATGATCGGGACGAGGCTGGCCGGTTCAGGCAGCAATCGGATCTGCTCTGTCGCCTTGAGGCCATCCATCACCGGCATCTGCATGTCCATCAGCACCAGGTCGTATTGCGCGTTCATGAGCGCCTGGACCGCCTCGACGCCGTTGACCGCGACATCGACCATGTGCCCGTGCATCGCCAGGGTGGCGATCGCGATCTCCTGGTTGATCTCCAGATCCTCGGCGAGGAGGATGCGAAGACCTTTGGGAAAGGCCGGCTGCTCGGCATCGCCCGACACGTTCACCTCCGGCGCCGAACGGGGCAGAACCACCTCGAACTGGAACATGGAACCCTGCCCCTCGGTGCTGTATGCCGCGATGGTGCCGCCCATCAGCTCGACAAGCTGCTTGGAAATGGCAAGCCCCAGCCCGGAGCCGCCGAAGCGGCGATGGGTGCTGTCCGAAAGCTGGGAAAACCTTTTGAAGAGCAGCTCCATTTTTTCGGTCGGGATGCCGGGGCCGGTATCCGCAACACTGAACTGCAGGCGTTCGCCTCCGGATGGGTCCGGCGTACAGTCCACGACAAGGCGGACCGAGCCTCCGCTGGTGAATTTGCAGGCGTTGTTGAGCAGGTTCAGCAGAATTTGCAACAGCCGGTGGTCGTCGCCGTAATACCAGGCCAGCGCGTCCGTATTCCGCTCGACCACGAACTCCAGGTTTTTCTCGTCGATGAGCGGCCGGACGATGCCTGTCGATTTCGCGATCAGCTCATCCAGCGAAAACGGACGCGGATCGATCTTGATCTCGCCTGCCTCGATCCGTGAGAAATCAAGAATATCGTTGACGATGGACAGGAGCGTCGCACCGGCGCTCTGGATGAGGGTGAGCCGTCGGCGCGCCATGTCGCTCAAATCCGCGCGGGCGGACAGCAGAATATCGGTGAAGCCGATGATCGAGTTCAGCGGCGTCCTGATCTCATGGCTCATCGATGCCAGGAACGTCGTCTTGGCTTCGTTGGCCTGTTCGGCCTTGGCCTTGGCGTCGTCGGCCTCTTCCTTGGCCAACTCAAGCTCCTCCGACTTTTGTTCGCGCAGCGTGACGTCGCGGCTCGTCACCACGGTTTCGAGCGGCACATGGGTTTGCGCGTCGCGAACCAGCTTGATGGTCACCTCGGCCTTGATCCAGCTGCCGTCCTTCCTCCGCTTGCTCAGCACCCTGACGGCCTGGTCCAGTTCGCCCTTGGCGAATTGGCGGTAGAGGCCGATCAGTTCCAGGCGATGATCGCAATGGAAGTCGTCGAAGAAATGCTGTCCGGCAAGCTCTTCGGGCTCATAGCCGAGCAATGCCCGGCAGGCGGGCGAGACATAGCTGCGGGTTCCGTCGAAGGCGACGCGGCTGATGATGTCCGAGGTATTTTCAGCCAGCAGCCGATAGAGCGCCTCGCGTTCGGCCAGTTCCCTGGTTTTTTCCTTCACCAGCGCGGTAACGGTTTGCGAGCGCCGGCGGAAGAACAGGAGCTGGATGCCAAACAGGGTGGTGAAAAGCACGCCGCTGGCCAGGATCAGGGGCGATTGGACGCTATGGACGTTGTTCTCGAATGCCGGTGTGCTGCTCCATACCAGGGTCCATTGCCGCTGCATGATCCGGACGGGCCGGCGGATGCTGAGTGCAGGGGCTTGGTCGGCGCCATCGGCCGGCTCGCTGTCGTAAACGAGCTTGCCGGGGGCGGTATCCGCGCCGTCATACACCTGCAGGCGGTAGGTATGGTTGTCGCCCGAGGTAAGATCGCTGAGGAACGTGCGGGCGGCCAGGGGCCAGCAGATCCATCCCAGCAACGCGGCGCGGCGCTGCTTGACGGTGGCTGCCGGCATGCCCTGGCGGTAGAGCGGCATCAGCACCAGGAAGCCAGGGTTCCCGGTCTTATCCTGAAAGAGCGTTATGCGGTGCGTGATCGCCAGCTCCCCGGTGTCCCTGGACAGTTCGGCCGCTTGCAACCGCTCGTCGTCGGCGGCGATGTTCAGGCCCGCCGCCTGCGGGTTACCCCCTGGCGGGATGTATCTCACGATGAAATACGGCCGGTCGCTTGTCTTGGGATGCAGGTCAAAGTCCGGGCGCTCCCGCCTTGCCTCCTCCAGGAATGCATCCAGCTTGCTGGGATCGACCTGCTGGATGAAGCTGAAAAATTTCATCCAGGGCGAATGATCGCCCAGCCCTATCGTCTCGACATAGCGCTGCCATATCCGGCTTTTGATCTGCTCGCTCGACTGAATGTTGACCAGGCCGCCGCGCATTTCCCTGGTGTAGGCGCCAATCCGGTGAAGCAGGATCTTTTCGCTCTCATCCGCGAGAATCGAAAAAAGCGCCTGGTTTCTTTGCCTTGTGTAGTCGCGGCTGGTCTGCCAGGCGTAGATGGTCAGGCCGAGCGGTACGAGCAGGGCCAGCATCGCCGCGCCCGGGATCATTCGAGCCGCGGCGCCACGCCAGGAGAAGCGCGGAACCGCGCGCTCGCCGGGAGCAGGGGCGCTTGCATCGGGGCGAAGCGGAGCGGGGGCGGGGCTTGCAGTCAGTTGCATGTCATGAGCTTGTAATTGGTCGCTTCACTCGCGAACATTGCTCATATTTTTGTTTCTAAACCTTGGGGGACGCAGCCGAAATAGATGTGTTGGTCTTAAGGTCCGGGTAAGACGCCAAGTTCGGAATTGTTAACGCTCCGGCGAAACAAAAATGCCCGGTGAAGGCTATGCCGTCACGGGCAAGGAAATCATCCATGTGGAGATGTGGGCCGCGATACCCGGTGGCCGCGTGGCAAGGCCACCGGGAAGCTAGCCGCTTACTTCTGGGTAATATGAGCTACGCTGCCGGTACCGGTTTGAATGACTTGCGCCCAGCTGATGTTATTGTCGCCGCTCTGGTCGAGGATCGTTTCGTTGGTGCGGCCATCCTGGGTGACGACAGCGGAGTTTGCGGTCGATAGTCCGGTTTGCGTGAGCGTGACTTTGTTCTCGACGTCGCCCTTCTGGGTGATCTGGGAGTAGTTGACGTTGTACGAGCCTTGCTGCTTCAGCGTCACGATATTGGACGTCGACAGCTGGGAGATGGACGCGCCGTTGGTGTTATGGTCGCCGACCTGATCGACCGTGGCGAGATCGTAGTTGCCCTGTTTGAGGTCCAGCGAGTTTTTATTGCTGTCGGCGAGAGCCGGCGCCGCGATGGCGATGGTTGAAATCGCTGCCAGGAAATAGCGCTTCATTTCGAAGTTCTCCGGTTATTTGATCGGCCTCCAAAACTAATGCCGCATTTTGGCTAATGGACCGGAAACGCAACCGGTCAAAAACGCATCAAAATGCAGCGCTTGAGGTCGCTTTCCCGGTGCTTTGGCACGACCACGATCAGGTGCCGCTGCGCTGCTTGGGCCACGCTTCGAACGCGGGCGGGGCAGGGGGATCGGAAACTGGCGCCAGCATCGCGGCGATGTCGCGCAGCGGCCTTGGCGGGCTTATCAGGAAACCCTGGATCTGACTGATGCCCTCGCGGCGGATGAGAGCGAGCTGCTCCTGGGTTTCCACCCCTTCCGCGGTGGTCGTGATGTTGAGGCTGGCTCCAAGGCTGGCGACCGCGCGCAGGATGGCAAGCGAGGTTTTTCCCTCGCTCAGTCCGTTAATGAAGGAGCGGTCGAGCTTGATCTTGTCGAACGGGAAGCTCTGGAAGTAGCTCAGCGACGAATAGCCGATGCCGAAATCGTCCATCGCGATACGCACGCCGAGGGCGCGAAGCTTATGCAATGTTTCCAGCGTCGCCTCGGTGTTATGGAGCAGAACGGTCTCGGTGATCTCCAGCTCCAGACGCCCCGGTAGCAGGCCCGCATTCGTCAGCGCGCTGAACACCGTCTGCACGACATTCTGGTCCTTGAACTGCACGGCGGAGACATTCACCGATATGGTCGGGCCGCCCGGCCAGGCGGTGGCATCGGCGCAAGCCTGGCGCAGCACCCATTCGCCGATCGGCCCGATGAGGCCCGTCTCCTCCGCCACGGGAATGAAATCCCCCGGCGATATGCGGCCTTGCAGCGGATGGTTCCAGCGCACCAGCGCCTCGAAACCGACGATGCCGTCGGTCGCCAGATTGACGATGGGCTGATAGTGAAGCTCGAATTCCCCCTTGACGATGGCCTGCCGCAGGTCGAGTTCCAACTGCCGGCGTGTATGCATGCGCCGGTCCATCTCGACTTCGAAGAAACGATAGGAACCGCGCGCTTCGCTTTTTGCCAGATGCAGCGCCAGGTCGGCGTTCTTCAAAAGCTCATCGGGGTCCGAGCCGTCGACAGGGGCGAGAGCGACGCCGATGCTGGTTCCGGCCTGCACATAATGCCCATCGATGTTGTAGGGGGCCGAGAGCACCTCGATCACACGGGCGGCGAGGGCGGTGGCGGCTTTGGGCTCGCCGGAAATTTGCAGAATGGCGAATTCGTCGCCGCCCATCCGCGCAACCTGATCGTCGTCGCGAACGCAGCCGCGCAGCCTCTCGGCCACCTGGATCAGCAGGGCATCGCCGAACGGGTGGCCGAGCGTGTCGTTGATCTGCTTGAAGTGATCGAGGTCGAGGCACAGGATCGCGAGCTTGCCCGTGCGCGCGGTGTCCGAAAGCGCCTCGCTGAGCTGTTCGCGCATCCACAGGCGGTTTGCCAGCCCGGTCAGCCCGTCAAAATGCGCAAGCTGGTCGAGGCGCGTTTCAAGTTGCCTGCGTTCGGTGATGTCCTCATGGGTGAAGACCCAGCCCCCGTCATCGGTCCGCTCGCAATGGATGCAGATGGTTCGCCCGTCGGCGAACTCCCGCACCGTGGCGCGATGCTTGCCGGTCTCGATTGAGTTGACGACCTCGTCTTCGTAGTCCACGGCCGGCATGTTCCTGAGAACGCCTTTGAGGCGAAGATGCGTCAGAATCTCCCGGAGCGGGGTGCCGCGCTTGAGCAGTTCCGGAGGAAGGTTGTACAGCTCGGCATATCGGCGGTTGCAGATCAGCAGACCCAGCTTGGCGTCGTACATCGACAGCCCGTGATGCATGGAATGAAAGGCGCGCGATAGCGCCAGTTCGGCCTGCTTGCGCTTCAATGCCTGCGCGGCCAGATCGCTGATACGAACGATTTGAAAAGCCGCCAAGGTCAATCCGAGCACGATAAGGACCACGGCAATTTCATCGAGCTCCCAGCTCTCATAGGCCCGGCTAAATTGATAGAGGTGTTCGGACAGGTCGATCGAGATCGCCAGTGTCAGTGCAAGCCCAGAAAGCCCCGCGATCAGCAGATGCACCGGCCGCACATGCCGCGCAAACGCACGCAGCGCCAGCTTGATGCGCCCGACGAGCTCTGAACGTCCTGTGACCATGCGGTGCCCTAAGCAGGTTTGCGTTGGCAGGCCAACGAAGCCGGTTAATCCCTTGTTGTTGTATCGTTTTTATAAAATCGGCACGACCCTGGCCGTCTTCGCGCGGGCATTCTTCGCCCGTTATGCCTTGTCGAGGATCGCCCCCAATCGTTGCTTGCCGTCGATGCCCGCAATCGGCCCGCGCTTTCCCGGTCGCCACGGATCGCTGCCGGATTTGCCGCTGGTCCCATGGCTTAGTATTGCGGAAAACAGCTAAGCATTCGTGGATATGGGGGGCAGGCTTTGCAAATCCGCGGAAACGCCGTGCCGATGGCCGGTACAGCCTAAGCATCATTTC
>Ga0307513_10010474_pt1 | contig 11618 bp, 12 predicted proteins | sample 15_EM_MG_FD_202174 | JGI IMG/M metagenome (GOLD analysis project Ga0307513, IMG submission 202174) | Populus trichocarpa ectomycorrhiza microbial communities from riparian zone in the Pacific Northwest, United States - 15_EM | ecosystem: Host-associated > Plants > Roots > Unclassified | place... | reverse complement strand
CTCCCACGGCGGCGGCTCCGCCGATCAACACCCGGCGCCGTGTGAGCAACTGATCCTTCGTCATGACTCATCAGTCGCCCGGTCCGGTCCCGACGCCCCGCATCGACACCGGTGCGGCGGCAGGAATGCACCCGCCTGGACCAGTACGTGCCGATCAGACCCTCCCCCGCATCTCCTGCGGACCCCGGGCGCCCGATAGCCTCGCGGTGTGACGGAAGAGCAGCACTCACCCCGGTCCGGGCACCAGTTCGAGCGGGGCACGGACGGTCCGAAGGTCATCGTGGTCGGCGTCGACGGCTCCGACTCCTCGCTCCGTGCCGCCGCCTACGCCGCGGGACTGGCCCGGCGCCAGCACGCGCTGCTCGCCCTGGTGTACGTCCAGCCGGTGATGGCGGCGGGCACCGCGTTCGGGGCGCCGGTGGCGGAGACGACGGACCGGATCGCCGAGGACCTCATCGCACAGATCCGCGAGGGCACCGACCAGGTCAAGGGGATCTTCGACGTCCGCTGGGAGTTCCACACCTTCCGCGGGGACCCGTACGCCGGGATGGTGAAGGCCGCCGACGATCTCAAGGCGGACGCGGTGGTCGTCGGCGCGTCCGAACAGGCGGGCCACCGGATCATCGGCTCGGTCGCGATCCGGCTGGTGAAGGCGGGCCGCTGGCCGGTGACGGTCGTCCCGTAGCCGTAGTCCGGGGCGCTACTGACCCGCCGTCGGATCGGCCGGTGGCCGCCGGGATGAGGAATCCGCCGTTCAGACCGTTCGTCGCACCGTTCGTCGACGGGTCCGACCGTCCGCCGCACACTCCGGTCCGCGCTCTGTCCCGAATCGGGCCCTTGCGATGCCATACGGCCATGACGGCCGGAACCACCATCACCCACGGGACGACGACCGCCGAGCACGAGCTGGCCGCGCTGCAGCGCGAGCACGGCCGACCGCTCTTCGCCCTGCTGCTGCGCCTGTGCGACGGCGACCGGCAGCGCGCCGAGGACCTGGTGCAGGAGACCCTCGTACGCGCCTGGCAGCACCCCGAGGCGCTGCGCGCCGACGACTTCGAGTCCGTACGGCCCTGGCTGATGACCGTGGGGCGGCGGCTCGCCATCGACGCGCGGCGGGCCCGGCAGGCGCGGCCCGCCGAGGTCGGGGACGCGATCCTGGAGAACGCGCGGGTATGTGCGGATCACGCGGAACGGTCGGCGGCGACCCTCGATGTGCGGGAGGCTGTGAAGACACTCACTCCCGAGCATCGTGAAGTCCTGGTGCTCGTGTACTTCCAGGGGGCGAGTGTGGCGGAGGCCGCCACAGCCCTCGGGATTCCTCCCGGTACGGTGAAGTCTCGCGCGTACTACGCGCTGCGCGCCCTGCGCCGAGTCCTGCCGGGTTATGCGGCCGACCTGCGGTGAAACCAATGGTCGAGTCAAACCTCGGTAAAGCGCCTTGCTGAGGACCATGGTTGAGCCATCAGCTGTCTTCATCCGTGTTCCGGACTGGCACCAGTCCCGGATGCCCGGGGTCGGGCGACGCGCACGCACCGGAGGAAGGCAGGAAGGGATGCTGCACAGAGGTCAAGAGAGCACGGACGGCACCGGCGGGGGCGAACTCACCGTCCCCATGGCCTGGTTGTACGCCGAGTACATCGCCGACGAGCTGCTGCGGACGGGCGACCTGATGCCGCCCACGTCCTTCGAGTTCCGCGCGGGTCGGGACGCGCTGGCACTCACCATCTTCCTCTCCGACACCAGCGGGGAACTCTCGGGCATCCGGGTCATCACACAGCTGGAGAAGTGGCTTTCGCTCACGGCGTACGACCAGCCCTGGCAGGACTGGGTCCGCGAACGTATTTCCAGGTTGGCGGCCGACGCGCTCGAATCAGGAGCGCCGGCCCCGGACCTGGACCTCGCGGCTGCCGCCTGGCGCTGGCTGGAGGAGACCGAGCTGCTCGCCCCGGACCTGGACGCCGTACCGGGTGGCGGGCCCGTGCTCGGTGAGGACGACGGACCGAAGGTGTGGACCCCGGCCTGGCGGCTCGGACTGCCCCTCGGTCATCTGGCGATCCATCTTTTTTAGAATCCGACCAATCCGCGAGCCCCACCGCTCCGAACACCTAAGGTCTCGATTCGGTATGGGGCTTGAGTGATTCCGCGGTCCGGTGCGTACCGGTGGGAGCAACACCACCCCACCCGTACCATCGGCACGAGGATTCGGCATGAGGTCCCTGGAACGGCATCGCGACGTCGGCGCATACGCGCTCGGCGTGCTCGACGAGGCGGAGGCCTTCCGCTTCGAGGACCACCTCATGGAGTGCCCCCAGTGCGCGGTCCAAGTGACCGAATTCGGCTCCGCCACACGGCAGTTGCTGCTGTACAAGCGGGCCACGCCGCGCTCCGTGCACCCCATGGCCCAACCCGGTCCCAGGCTTCTGGACCGGCTGCTCGGCGAGGTCGCCAACCGGCAGCGGGCCGGCCGGCGTCGCCTGCTGTACGCGGTCGCCGCCGCGGTGGTCTTCGCCGTGGCCGGTCCCGGCATCGCGATCATGGCGGGCGGCGACGCGGATCCGACGCAGCGGGTCACGGCGACCGACGAGCGGTCGGGCGTCTGGGCTCAGGTCACCAGTGAGAACACGGTCTGGGGGAGCCAGATCGAACTGAAGGTGAAGGATGGGGCCGGGCCCCGCGCGTGCCATCTCGTCGCTATCGCGGACGATGGCACGGAAGAGACGCTGACGAACTGGAACGTGCCTGAGCATGATGCTCGCGCCAGCACGATGATGGGGGCGTCGACTTTTCATCCGGATCAGATCGATCGGTACGAGTTGCGTACGACCGCTGGGTTGCATCTGGTGACGCTTGACGCGCCGTGAGGTTGCTTTTTGGCTGCTGCGCCGTTGTGGCTGGTCGCGCAGTTCCCCGCGCCCCTTTCGGTGCGCCCCTTCGGGGCGCTACCTCAGGGCTCTACTTCAGTAGGCGGGACATCCGTCTGTCTGCCAGGGGTTTGCCTCCTGTTTGGCACGTCGGGCAGTACTGGAGTGATGAGTCGCTGAAGGAGACCTCTCGGACTGTGTCGCCGCAGATCGGGCAGGGTTGGCCGGTTCGGCCGTGGACTTTGAGGCCGCTTTTCTTTTTCGCCTTCAGGCGTCCGGCCGCGAGGCCGCGGGAACGTTCGATCGCCTCGGTGAGTGTTGTGCGCAGGGCCTCGTACAGGCGTCGGTTCTCCTCGGGTGTGAGTGAGGCGGCGAGTTTGAACGGGGACATCCGCGCGGCGTGCAGGATCTCGTCGCTGTAGGCGTTCCCCACCCCCGCGATCAGACTCTGGTCGCGCAGCGCGCCCTTCAGCTGTCGCCGCTCCCCCGCCAGCAGGCCGGTGAGCCGTTCCTCGTCGAAGTCGTCGGCGAGCGGGTCGGGGCCGAGGCGGGCCACACCGGGCACCTCCTGCGGATCGTGTACGACGTACACCGCGAGCCGTTTCTGGGTGCCGGCCTCGGTGAGGTCGAAGCCCTCCCCGGTCTCCAGGGCGACACGCAGCGCGAGCGGGCCCTTTCCGGGTTTCGGCGGGCCGTCCGGGAGGCGGTCGCGCCAGTGCAGCCAACCGGCGCGGGCCAGGTGGGTCACGAAGTGCGGGCCGCCGTCCGTGGCCAGGTCGAGGAACTTGCCGTGCCGGTGCACGGCGGTGACCTCGCGGCCCTCGAAGGCGGTGAGCGGTGGGTCGTACGTCTTCAGGACGCTGATCGCGACAGGCAGCACGCGGACCACCTCGTGGCCCACGAGCCGTTCGGTCAGGAAGTCCCTGAGCGCCTCGACCTCGGGAAGTTCCGGCATACGTCCAGGGTGCCACCGCCCGCCCGGGTGCTCAGCTTCTGGGCGGCACCGCGAACTCGCACCACACGACCTTGCCGCCGCCGCGCGCCTCCACGCCCCAGGTGTCGGAGAGGAGGTCGACCAGGAGCAGACCGCGCCCGGAGACCCCGGACTCGCCGGCCTCCCGGCGGCGCGGCAGGGCGCTGGAGGAGTCCTCGACCTCGACGCGCAGCCGTCGTTCGGGGGCGGTCAACACGCGCAGGGTGACGATCGCCGGGCCCTCGGTGTGCATCAGGGCGTTGGTGATCAGTTCGTCGGCTACCAGTTCGACCTCGTCGGCGCGTTCGCGGGCGCCCCAGGCCCGGACGGCGGCGCCGATCATGTGCCGGGCCTCGCTCAGCGCGTCGGGGTCACTGGGCGCGACGTGCTGCTGGAGCCGCCCGCCGGACTGTACGGCGGCCAGGCCCCGGCGACGCAGGAGCAGCAGGGCCACGTCGTCGTCCCCGCCCCGCTCGTCGGCCACCTCGATGAGGCGGTCGGCCAGTTCCCAGGCGCTCTCCGGACCGGCGGCGATGAGCGCCCTGAGGGTCCGCATCCCGTCGGCGAGGTCGGCGCCGGGCTCCTCGATGAGTCCGTCGGTGCACAGCACCAGGGTTTCACCGGGCTCCAGTTCGAGGATGGCCACCGGGTAGGTGAGACGCCCGAACTCGGCGGAGAGGCCGAGGGGCAGCCCGCCGTCGACCGGGACGCGCCGGCAGGTGCCGTCGGCGCTTCGCACCAGCGGGTCGAGATGGCCGGCCCGGACCACCTGGACCACTCCGGTGGCCATGTCGGCCTCCGCGTACAGGCAGGTCGCGAAGCGGTCGGTGTCGAGTTCGTCGAGGAAGACGGAGGCGCGGGCCATCACGGTGGCGGGCGGGTGCCCCTCGGCGGCGTAGGCCTTCAGGACGATCCGCAGCTGGCCCATGACGGCCGCGGCGTGTGTGTCGTGGCCCTGGACGTCCCCGATGACCGCGCCGACCCGGCCGCCGGGCAGCGGGATCACGTCGTACCAGTCGCCGCCGATGTCCCGGCCGAGCTGGCCGCCGGAGGAGGCGGCGCGGTAGCGGACGGCGATGTCGGCGCCGGGCACACTGGGGATGGTGCGCGGCAGCATGGCCTGCTGGAGGCCCTGGGCGAGGTCCTTCTCCTGCTCGTAGAGCATGGCCCGCTGGAGGCTCTGCGCGATGCTGGTGCCGAGCGCGACGAGGACGGCCCGGTCCTCCGCCGAGAAGCCGTACCGGTCGTTGTAGAGCAGGCCCATCGCGCCGATCGGCCGGGCCTGCGCGATGAGCGGCAGATAGGCGGCCGAGGTGATCTTCAGATCGACGAGATGCGGCCACAGGATCGGGTACCCGGCCGCGAACTCCTCCGGCGACTCGATGAACCGCGGGCTGAGGGTCCGTACGACGTCGCCCATCGGGTAGGGCTCCTCGATCCGGGTGATGCGGGTGCCTGGGACGGAGGCGCCCGCCGGGCCCTCGGCGACCAGGCGGATCCGGCCTGCCTCCACCAGGCCCATGACGAGGCTGGCCGCGCCGAGGTGGGGGACGCCGGGCGAGTTCGTGAGGACGTCGATGACGTCCTCCACGGTGCGGGCGTGTGCGAGGGCCGCGGTGATGACCTGCACGACGTTGGTCTGGCGGCGCCGGACCTCGTCCTTGGCGGCCTGTTCGGTACGAGTCCGGCTGTCCCGCAGCTCCTGCGTGGCGTCGCGGACGATACCGATGACCCGGCGCGGGCGGCCCGTCTCGTCACGGCGGATGTAGCCCTGGGTGTGGGTCCACTGGAGGGTGCCGTCGCGGCGGTGGAGGCGGAAGTAGACGCCGTAGTTCTCGCTGCCGTCCTTCATGGCCTCGGAGACCACGGAGTCGATCCGGAGGCCCTCCATCCGGGGCACTCGCACGGCCAGGCTCTCGGGGTGGCCGTCGTATTCGTCGGGGCGCAGGTCGAAGATCTCGTGCGCCAGCGCGTCCATGTGGAACAGACCGGCGTCCAGGTCCCAGTCGAACGTCCCCATACGGTTGAGCGCCAGAATCGGATCCGGGTGGGCGGGCCAGTCGTCCGGGAGTGACAGGGCGCTCGCTCCCCGATCAGCCATGGGGCCACCTTGCCAGTGTTTGGCTGATTCTTCGACTTGTCCGACAGCTTTCGTCGGGCATCCTTCACTCGCCGACGCCCTCACAGGGGTCGTCCAGGGCGTACACGCCGTATGCGGTGTTTGTCTCGTCGGGAATCAGGCCGCCGCCGTCGAGGAGGTCGGGGATCTCCGGGACGGTGTCGGGGCCGATCTCGTCGCAGGCGTCCTGGGCCGTGCCGAAGCCCAGGTCGTCCGGGGACACGACCTCCTCGCCGGGCGGGTCGCCGTCCCAGCCGCCGACGAGCAGGGCTGCCGAGAGTGCGCAGGCGGTGACAAGGGTTCGGTGCATTCCCCATTGTCTGCGTCACCCGCTCGGCGCACGCAAGCCGAGATGGTCACCCAGCGTCACAATGGAGAGGGCGGCGGGGAGAGAGGGGCGAACGGCGTGGAGTGGTTCACCGCACCCGAGTACTGGCTGAGCCGGCTGGTCTTCCAGCGCGGTCTGGCCTGCGTCTATCTCGTCGCGTTCCTGGGCGCGGCCCTCCAGTTCCGGGCGCTGATCGGCGAGCGGGGCATGCTGCCGGTCCCCCGCCTGGTCGCCCGGGTCGGCTTCCGGCAGGCACCGAGCGTGTTCCAACTCCACTACTCCGACCGCTTCTTCGCCGTCTGGGCCTGGACGGGGTGCGCGGTGTCGGTGGCGCTGCTCGCCGGGCTGGATTCGCAACTCCCGCTCTGGGCTGGCATGTTGCTGTGGCTGCTGCCGTGGGCGATGTATCTGTCGATCGTCAACGTCGGCCAGACCTGGTACGGCTTCGGCTGGGAGTCACTGCTCCTGGAGGTCGGCTTCCTCGCCGTGTTCCTGGGCAACGACGAGGTCGCGCCGCCGGTGGTGGTGCTGTTCCTGCTGCGCTGGGTTCTGTTCCGGGTCGAGTTCGGCGCCGGTCTGATCAAGATGCGCGGCGACGCGTGCTGGCGAAAACTCACCTGCCTCGACTACCACCACGAGACACAGCCGATGCCGGGCCCGCTGAGCTGGTTCTTCCACCACCTCCCGAGGCCGGTGCACCGGATCGAGACAGCGGCGAACCACGTCACCCAACTCGCCGTCCCCGTCCTCCTGTTCACCCCGCACCCGGTGGCGACGGCCGCCGCGTCCCTGATGGTCGTCACCCAGCTGTGGCTGGTTCTGTCGGGCAACTTCGCCTGGCTGAACTGGCTCACGATCGTGCTGGCCCTGTCGGCGGTACGCCTCCCGGCCACGGCACCGACGCCCCTCCCGGACACCCCGCTCTGGTACGAGATCGTGGTCCTGTCCGTCGCCACGGGACTGCTGAGCCTCAGTTACCGCCCGGTCCGCAACATGCTCTCGCGCCGCCAGGTCATGAACCGCTCCTTCGACCCGCTCCATCTGGTCAACACCTACGGCGCGTTCGGCAGTGTCAGCCGCATCCGGTACGAGGTGGTCGTCGAGGGCACGGCCGACGACGTACCGCGCGAGGAATCCGACTGGCGGGAGTACGAGTTCAAGGGCAAGCCGGGTCAACCAGGGCGCTGGCCATGCCAGTTCGCGCCCTACCATCTGCGGCTCGACTGGATGATGTGGTTCGCCGCGCTGTCGCCCGCGTACGCCGGGTCGTGGTTCGGGGCGATGGTCGAACGCCTCCTGGAGAACGACCGCGACACACTCCGGCTGCTGCGCCACTCCCCGTTCCCACCGGACGCACCCCCGCGTTACGTCCGCGCCCGCCTGTTCCGCTACCGGTACACGACCTGGCGGGAGCTGCGGGCGACGGGGGCGTGCTGGGAGCGGGTGTACGTACGGGAGTTCATGCCGCCGACCCGACTGGTCGCCGGGCCGGTTCAGAGGCCGTAGACGCGGGTCGCGGTGCCCGTGAAGACCTGCTCGCGTTCGCCCGGGTCGAGGGAGGCAGTCAACTCCTCGGCCAGGGACACGACTTGGCCGTACGACGCCGCGAGCACGCACACCGGCCAGTCCGAGCCGAACATCAGGCGGTCCGGCCCGAAGGCGTCCAGGGCCGTCTCGGCGTACGGGCGCAGGTCGTCCAGGGTCCAGGCTGTGGGGTCGGCCTCGGTGACCAGGCCGGAGAGCTTGCCGACCGTGTTGGGCAGGGCGGCCAGGGAGCGCAGGTCCGAGGCCCAGGGTTCCAGGGTGCCGACGGCGATCGGCGGTTTGCCCAAGTGGTCCAGGGCGAAGGTGAGTTGTGGCAGCGACTCGGCCGCCTTGACGCACGCGGGCAGCTGGTGCGGGAGGACGACCAGGTCGTACACCAGGCCCGCCTCGGCGACGGCGGCGAGGCCCCGGCGTACGTCCGGGCGCAGCAGCCACTCCGGGTCCGGCTCGCCCTGGACCTGGTGGCGGATGCCCTTCAGGTACGCGCCGCCGGGGAGTTCACGCAGTCTGGCCAGTTCGTCGGCGATGTCGGTGCGGGTCAGGTCCGTCCAGCCGACGACGCCCGCGATCAGCTCCTGCTCCGCCGCGAGTGCCAGGAACTCCGGGGTCTCCTCGGGCACAGTGATCGTCTGGACGAGGATCGTGCGGTCGACTCCGGCCGCGTGGGCCTCAGGTGCGAGGTCCGCCATGGTGAAGTCCCGCCGCAGTGGGCTGCCTTCGGCGATCCAGTCCTGGTCCCGGACCGACAGGTCCCACACGTGGTGGTGCGCGTCCACGATCGTCACGGCAGCTCCCATACGACCGGCAGGCCGGCGTCGGCGCCTTCGCCGGAGTAGTCGTGCACCACGTCGAGGAGTTCGGCCATCCGGGCCTGCCAGGCCACGTTGACGGGCAGTTTCTCCAGTTCGGCGAGGAGGCGGGCGTAGTCCTCGCACTCCAGGACGTGGAAGAGGTCGGTGCCGCTGCGCCAGATCGTCCAGGAGGTGGCGCCGGAGGCGCGGATCGCGTCGGTCAGTTCGACGGGGACCTCGCGGTGGGCGGCGTCGTACTCGGCGACTCGGTCGGCGCGGACCTTGGTGTGCAGGGCGACTCTCATGATGTCTCCCCCGACGGCTGCTCGGCGGACAGCAGGCCGGTGTCCGTCAGCTCCTCCCAGAAGGCCTCGGGTACGGGGTTGGCGAACTGCTCGGCGCAGTCCCGGACTTCGGCCGCCGAGCGGGTACCGACGAGGACGCTCGCGACGGCCGGGTGGGCCGCGCAGAAGGCGAGGGCGGCTGCCCGCAGGGTGATGCCGTGGCGGTCGGCGACGGACTTCATGCGCAGGGCGCGGTCGAGCAACTCGCCCGAGGCGGCAGCGTAGTTGTACGTAGCCCCAGGCTTCGGGTCCGCCAGCAGGCCGGAGTTGAAGGCGCCGCCGATCACGACCGACGTACCGCGTTCCACGGCGGCGGGCAGCAGCTCCGTGAGCGCGCTCTGGTCGAGGAGGGTGTAGCGGCCGGCGCACAGGACCACGTCGACGTCCGTGTCCTGGACGAAGCGGGTGAGCATCTCCGCCTGGTTCATGCCCGCGCCGATCGCGCGCACGACGCCTTCCGAGCGGAGCTTCTCCAGGGCCGGGTAGGCCTCGCGGAACGCCTCCTCGGCATGGTCGTCGGGGTCGTGGAGGTAGACGACGTCCACGTGGTCGAGGCCGAGCCGCTCCAGGCCGGCCTCCAGGGTGCGGCGTACGCCGTCGGCGCTGAAGTCCCAGACGCGGTGGTGGGTGTCGGGGACCGCGAAGCCGTTGGCGAGGTCGTCGCCGGCCGGGGCAGCGGTGGGTTCCAGGCGGCGGCCGACCTTCGTGGAGATGGTGTACGCCGAGCGCGGGTGCTCGCGCAGGGCCGCGCCGAGGCGGCGTTCGGACAGGCCGATGCCGTAGTGCGGGGCGGTGTCGAAGTAGCGGATGCCCGCGTCCCAGGCGGCGGACACGGCGTCGTGCGCCTGTTCGTCGGGGACCTCGGTGAAGAGGTTGCCGATGGCGGCGGCACCGAAGGCGAGGCCGGTGACCTCGACACCGCTGCGGCCGAGCGCGTGCACCGGCATGGGGACGGGTTCGGGCACGGGGGCGCTCCCCGCGGTGTTGTTCGGCGTGTTCACTGGCCCGCCGGACGCAGTCGCAGGCCCTGCATACCGCCGTCGACGGCGAGTGCCGTGCCGGTGGTGGCGCCGGACAGGGGGCTCGCCAAGTAGGCGATGGCGCCCGCGACTTCGGCGGCCGAGACCAGTCGGCCGGAGGGCTGGCGGGCCTCCAGGGCGGCGCGTTCGGCGGCGGGGTCGGGGGCCGCGTCGAGGAGGCGGCCGACCCACGGGGTGTCGGCCGTACCGGGGTTGACGCAGTTCACACGGACGCCCTCGCGGATGTGGTCGGCGGCCATGGCGAGGGTGAGCGAGTACACGGCGCCCTTGGTGGCGCTGTACAGGGCGCGTTGCGGCAGGCCGGCCGTGGCCGCGATCGAGCAGGTGTTCACGATGGCGGCGTGCGTCGAGTTCCGCAGGTGGGGCAGCGCGGCACGGGCGACGCGGACCATGCCGAGCACGTTGACATCGAACACGCGGTGCCACTGCTCGTCGTCGTTGTCCTCGACGGTGCCCTGAGCGCCGATCCCGGCGTTGTTGACCAGAACGTCCAGGCCGCCGAGGTCGGCGACGGCCGCGGCCACCGCCTCCCGTACGGACGTGTCGTCGGTGACGTCGGCCCGGTAGCCGAGCAGCGGTTTCTCGACCGACGACGGGTCCAGGTCGAGGACGGCGACCTGGGCGCCGCGCGCCGCCAGCAGTTCCGCGGTGGCCCGGCCGATGCCGGACGCGCCGCCCGTGACCAGCGCCTTGAGACCCTCGAAGTCGGTCATGCGGCCTGCCCCTTCTCCTTCTCCAGGTCGGCGGCCCAGAAGGTGCCGCCGGGGAACGTGAACTCCGCGATGGACTCCGGCCGCATGGTCGCGGAGAAGCCCGGCGCGGTCGGTGCGCGGTAATGACCTTGCCTGATCACCACGGGGTCGAGGAAGTGGCCGTGCAGATGATCGACGTACTCGATGACCCGGTTCTCGGTCGTACCGGCCAGGGCGACGTAGTCGAACATCGACAGGTGCTGGACGAGTTCGCACAGACCGACGCCGCCCGCGTGCGGGCAGACGGGGACGCCGAACTTGGCGGCGAGCAGCAGGATGGCGAGGTTCTCGTTGACGCCGCCGACACGGGCCGCGTCGATCTGGACGACGTCGATGGCGTCGGCCTGGAGGAGCTGCTTGAAGACGACCCGGTTCTGGACGTGTTCGCCGGTGGCGACCTTGACGGGGGCCACGGCCCGGCGGATCGCGGCGTGGCCGAGGATGTCGTCGGGGCTGGTGGGTTCCTCGATCCAGTAGGGGTCGAACTCGGCGAGCGCCTTGGTCCAGCGGATCGCCTCGTCGACGTCCCAGCGCTGGTTGGCGTCGATCGCCATGCGGATGTCCGGGCCGACGACGCGGCGGGCGACGCGGCAGCGGCGTACGTCGTCGTCGAGGTCCGCTCCGACCTTGAGCTTGATCTGGGTGAAGCCGTCGGCGACGGCCTCGGTGGCGAGCCGGGTGAGCTTCTCGTCGTCGTAGCCGAGCCAGCCGGCGGAGGTGGTGTAGGCGGGGAAGCCCTTCGCCAGCAGGTCGGCCGTGCGTTCGGCGGCGCCCTCCCGGCCCCGGCGGAGCAGGTCGAGGGCCTCCTCGGGGGTGAGCGCGTCGGTGAGGTAGCGGAAGTCGACCTGCCGGACGAGCCACTCGG
>Ga0307513_10010472_pt1 | contig 11619 bp, 8 predicted proteins | sample 15_EM_MG_FD_202174 | JGI IMG/M metagenome (GOLD analysis project Ga0307513, IMG submission 202174) | Populus trichocarpa ectomycorrhiza microbial communities from riparian zone in the Pacific Northwest, United States - 15_EM | ecosystem: Host-associated > Plants > Roots > Unclassified | place... | reverse complement strand
AACTCGGGCGGGCGGCGGTAGGCGCCGGCGGACAGCCGCGCGGTCAGCGACGCCGGGAGCTTGATCTGCAGCTCGCCGCGCGGCTCGAGGTTGGCCTCGTTGATGCGCGCGAACACGTCGGCGCGCACGCCGAGCGTGGCGCGGATCCGCGGATCGAGGTTGGCGGACAGCGCGGTCCAGCCCGCGAAGTCGGGGACCCAGAACGAGCCCTTGAACGAGTTGCTCGTGTCCTTGGGATCCATCGGGCCCATCGGATCGCCTTCGCGCTGCTCGCGCGGCAGGGCGAGATCGATCGTCGAGCGACCGACCGCAGCCTCGCCGCCGAACCGCCACTCGAGCTTGGACAGCCCGGCCCACGAATCGGCGGTCCGCGTGATCTCGACGCGCGGCGTGACGTTGGGCTGCTGCACGCGGATGCGCTGGTACAGGCCGAGCTCGAAGATGAACTCCTGCGCGATGCCGGACAGCGCGAGCTTCGCCGACCACGGCCCGTCGTGGTACTGCGCGCCGACCGTCAGCCGCAGGAACCGCGTGTTGTTGTAGAACCGCTTGGCCTTGGCTTCCTCGTCCTTGGTCGCGTAGAGCTCGAACACGTCGTTCGTGCCGATCGCCGACAGGTACAGGCGCCACTTGTCCGACAGCGTATGATCGATGCGGAGCTGACCGTCGTAGTAGCTCGGCACCGTGGTGAGCGAGAGATCGGCGTCGTCGGGGATCAGCGACGGCAGCACGAGATCGATCGTCGAGCGCCGGAACCCGATCATGTACTTGGTCCGGGCGCCCAGCGTGCCCTGCGCGAGCACGCCGCCGTCGATCAGCGAGACCTCGGCCTGCGTGGTGCGCTGGTCGCTGCCGGGCCGGGTCTGGAGCGAGACGATGCCCGACGACGCGCGGCCGAAGCGCACGTCGAAGCCGCCCGGGATGTAGTCGAGCGACTCGACGGCCTCGGCGGGGACGAGCGCGCGAAACCCGATGTTGTGAAACAGCACCGGGACCTCGAAGTCATCGATCAGGACCTTGGAGTCCTGCGGCGACGAGCCGCGGATCACGACGCCGGAGTAGCCCAGCGGCAGCTGCGAATTGACCACGCCCGGCATCGCGGTCAGCGCGCGCACGATGTCGTTGCCGGTGCCAGGCATGCGCTGGAGCTCCGTGCGATCGAGCGCGGCCGCGCCCGGCGCCGGCGCCGGCGCCTCGCCGCTGATCTCGATCGTCTCGTTGGTGCTGCCGGCCTTGAGCATCACGACGTCGTCGAGCTTGCTGCTCGAGACCCCGGCGAGCGTGGCGTCGAACCCGGCGTGCTCGACGACCAGGCTGGTGCCGATCGTCGCCGAGATCCGGAACGTGCCGTCGCGATCGGTCGTCGTGGTCTCGGCGCTGCCCTCGACGGTGACGGTCGCGCCGGCGATCGGCTTGCCGAACGCGTCGGTCACGCGGCCGGTGACCGTGGCAACGGGGAGCTGGTGAGAGAGGGGGGGCGCGGCCGGCGGCGGCTCGGGGACTGGCGCCTGAGCGGCGGCGATCCCGGATCCAGCCACGAGGACTGCGATGATGGTTGAGCAATGAGACAACATGGCTGTGTGCCCGCGCGCGCAGAGATCCTTCACGACACCTCGGGCTGCCGAGCCAAGCAACGTCCATGCCCCTGGCAGCGCCGCCCTGGCCGAGTAGTTAGGTAGCGCGCGCGCACGCATTGTCGACACTGTCGGCGGTCATGACAGGGAGACCCGCCACACGTGTCGCGCAGCGCACGTTTTGCCACGCTGAGACCGTCGGCGACACACGCATGTGTCGCACCGAAAACGACGACGGCGCCTGCAACCGTGCAGGCGCCGCCGATGGTCAGCTCGCGATCCCGCGATCGCGTGCGTGGTGAAGCCTAGTCCTCGAAGTCGTGGCCGTGGCCGGCGTGACCGCCGCCCGACTTGTCGTCCTTCTTGGGCTTCTCGGCGATCAGGGTCTCGGTGGTGAGCATCAGGCCCGACACCGACGCCGCGTTCTGGATCGCCGTGCGGACGACCTTGGCCGGGTCGATGACGCCGGCCTTGACGAGGTCGGTGTACTCGAGCTTGGCGGCGTCGAAGCCGAACGCGCCCGAGCCTTCCTTGACCTTGGCGACGACGATCGAGCCGTCGACGCCCGCGTTGCCGGCGATCTGACGCAGCGGCTCCTCGAGCGCGCGGCGCAGGATGTTGACGCCATAGCGGCGGTCGTCGTCGAACGTCAGCTTGTCGAGCGCCGCGATGCAGCGGATCAGCGCCACGCCGCCGCCGGGGACGATGCCCTCTTCGACGGCCGCGCGGGTCGCGTACATGGCGTCCTCGACGCGCGCCTTCTTCTCCTTCATCTCGACCTCGGTGGCCGCGCCGACGCGGATCACCGCGACGCCGCCGACCAGCTTGGCCAGGCGCTCCTGGAGCTTCTCGCGATCGTAGTCCGAGGTCGTGTCCTCGATCTCGCGGCGGATCGTCTTGACCCGCGCGTCGATCGCTTCCTTCTTGCCGCCGCCCTCGATGATCGTCGTGTTGTCCTTGTCGATCGAGATCCGCTTGGCGCGGCCGAGATCGTTCAGCGTCAGGTTGTCGAGCTTGAGCCCGAGATCCTCGGTCACCGCTTCGCCGCCGGTCAGCGCCGCGATGTCCTGCAGCATCGCCTTGCGGCGATCGCCGAAGCCCGGGGCCTTGACGGCCGCGACGTGCAGCGTGCCGCGCAGCTTGTTGACGACGAGCGTCGCGAGCGCCTCACCGTCGACGTCCTCGGCGACGATCAGCAGCGGCTTGCCCTGCTTGGCCACCTGCTCGAGCACCGGCAGGAGGTCCTTCATGTTCGAGATCTTCTTCTCGTGGATCAGGATGTAGGGGTCGTTGAGCACGACCTCCATCCGCTCCGAGTCGGTCACGAAGTACGCCGACAGGTAGCCGCGGTCGAACTGCATGCCCTCGACGACGTCGAGCTCGGAGGTCATCGTCTTGGCCTCCTCGACGGTGATCACGCCTTCCTTGCCGACCTTCTTCATCGCCTCGGCGATCATCTCGCCGATCTCGCTGTCGCCGTTGGCGCTGATCGTGCCGACCTGGGCGATGTCTTCCTTGCCCTTGGTCGGGGTCGCCATCGCCTTGATCTGCGCGACGACCGACTGCACGCCGGCCTCGATGCCGCGCTTGAGGTCCATCGGGTTCAGGCCGGCGGCGACGAGCTTGGCGCCCTCGTTGTAGATCGCCTGGGCCAGCACGGTCGCGGTGGTGGTGCCGTCGCCGGCCACGTCGGAGGTCTTCGACGCGACCTCCTTCACCATCTGCGCGCCCATGTTCTGGAACTTGTTCTCGAGCTCGATCTCCTTGGCGACGGTGACGCCGTCCTTGGTGACCGTGGGGGCGCCCCACGACTTCTCGATCACGACGTTACGGCCACGCGGGCCGAGGGTGACCTTGACCGCGTTGGCGAGGGTGTTGAGGCCCTTGGCGATCTCGTTGCGAGCGCTCGTGGAGAAAATCAGTTCTTTGGCAGCCATGTGAGTAAATCCTTCGAAGCAATGCGCCGGTCGCACGCCACGCGCTCGAGCCAAGGGGCTCGAGGCGACGGCCGTCCGGCGCGAAGAGTGGAGAGAGGGAGTGGAAGGCGCGCTGATCAGTCGAGGATGGCGAGGAGGTCTTCCTCGCGCATGATCAGGTGCTCTTCGCCGTCGATCTTGACCTCGGTGCCGCTGTACTTGCTGAACAGCACGCGGTCACCCGCCTTGACCTCGGGCGCGACGACCTTGCCATCCTTGTCGCGCTTGCCGGTGCCGACGGCGATCACCTTGGCCTGGATCGGCTTCTCCTTGGCGGAGTCCGGGATGAACAGGCCGCCGGACGTCTTGGTCTCTTCTTCGAGGCGCTTGACCAGAATTCGATCGTGGAGAGGACGGATCTTCATAGGTGGGGCTACCTATAGACACGGCCGGGCTGCTTGGCAACCCCTCGTGGCGAGTGCTAACAAGGTTCCTATAAGTAAAGTAATTTCGAACAGATAAGTTTTACATGTCCAGCTCGGTTTTTCACCCGGGTTGGCACAGGAGCGGGCCGAGTGCCAGGCCGCGGTGGGCGCGCGGGCGGCGCCCGGCCGTGACCCGGAACGCCCGTGGTAAGGAATTGCCGTGCCGCTCACCGACTACGAGAAGTACATCCGGACCGAAGAGCTCCTCGCGTTGCAGAAGGCACCCGAGACGCTGACCTGTCACGACGAGCTGCAGTTCCAGGTCGTGCACCAGGCCCACGAGCTCTACATGAAGCTGATCGAGCACGAGCTGCGCTTCGCGTGCACGCTGCTCGAGACGAGCGAGGTCGCGCGCGCGGTGACGGCGCTCGGGCGGGTCTCGAAGATCGAGCGCGTGCTGCTCCAGTCGATCGACCTGCTCGATACGATGGCGCCGACGGACTACATGACGATCCGCACCGGGCTCGGCCGCGGCTCGGGCCAGGAGTCGCCCGGGTTTCGCACGATGCTGCGGTTGCCCGGCGAGCTGGTGTGGCCGGCGGTCGCCGCGTTCCTCGACAAAGAGGGCGTCACGCTGCGCCAGATCTATGATCGCCCGCACGATCATCATCTGTTGTTCCAGCTGTGCGAGGGGCTGGTCGACTACGATCAGCTGCTGCAGACCTGGCGCTCGCGCCACCTGATGCTGGTCTATCGCATCATCGGGACCGGGACGCCGTCGCTCAAGGGCAAGCACAGCGACCTGCTGGCGCACGGCATGAAGCAGCGGTTCTTTCCGAAGCTGTGGGACGTGCGCGACGACGTGTTCCACGACTGGACCGCCGCGCAGGCCGCCAAGGGCCACGATCCCGGATATCACGGATGATCGGTCGAGCGGTCTGGCTCGCGGCGGCGCTCGCGGTGGCGGCTCCGTCGAGCGGCTGCGCGTTCGCGGTCGAGCACCCGACGATCACGGCGGGCGTCGTCGGCGGGGTGATCGGCCTGGGCACCTGCAAGCTCGCGAGCGACAACATCGGGTCCTGCCTCGCGGTCGGCGGCGGCGCCGGCGCGTTCCTCGGCCTGGTCGCGGCCGCGGCGATCTGGCTCGGTGGCGACGGCAACACGGCGCCGGTCGAGGAGCAGGCCCAGCCGCTGCCCGAGGATGGCCACCCGGCGCATCGCCGCCACCGCGCGCACGTGCCAGTCGAGGGCGATCCGGCGGCGCCGCCCGCGCCCGCGCCGCTAACTGCGCCCGTCGCGCCTGCGCCGCTGACTCCTGCGGCTGCGCTGCCAGCTCCTGCATCGCCTTCGGCTGCACCGCCCGCCGCGCCGCAGTGAGCGAAGCCCGCCTGCCGCGTCGGCTACGACGAGCGTCTGCTCGGCCTGCGGTCCGAGATCGTTGCCATCGTCGCGCAGATCAAGTGGTTCGCTCGGTGCGCACGCCGCACGGGGCGCGTGCCCTCGGCCAGTCAGGGCTGGTCATCGCCAAACAGGCCGGCCACCGGGAGCTCGCCGGCGATCAACTCATGGAACCGTCGTTCCTCGGGAATGGCGAGGAAGTCGGCCAAGATCGCGCGAGGCTGCACCTCGGGGTTGCTCACGCACGTAAGTCTACCCGAACGTCGTCAGCCTGGCGCACATCTCCGGAGGAGTCGTTCGAAGTCGTGTAGCAGCGCGCCGATGCCGAGCTCGCGATCCGGGCTCCACAGATCGAAGGCTGCGGCATCGCGGCGGCGCCGCCGGGACGGCCACGCGCGCGGGCGCACCCAAGCCGCGGCGCGCCCGTGGTAAGCCAGGCTCATGGCAGACCCCGTCGCCGACAGCTTGCTGGAGCATCGCAAGGCGTTCCCGGCCCTCGAGCACTGCGTGCACTTCATCTCGCACTCGCTCGGCTGCGTGCCGGCCCAGGCCAAGGCCGACCTCGCGGAGTTCTTCGAGCTGTGGCAGACCAAGTCGATCACGGCGTGGAACGACTGGCTGCCCGAGGTCAACCGCGCCGCCGAGCGCATCGAGAAGATCATCTCGGCGCCGCGCGGCACGACGATCATGAACCAGAACGTGTCGACCATCACGGCGGTCCTCGCGTCGTGCTTCGACTACACGCCCGCGCGCAACAAGATCGTCTACGAGGCGCTGCAGTTTCCGACCGTGTCCTACGTCTGGCAGGCCGAGCAGCGCCGCGGCGCCGAGTGCGTGCTGGTGCCGTCGCAGGACGGCACGACGATCGACACCGACGCGATGTGCGCGGCGATCGACGAGCACACGCTGCTCGTGCCGATCTCGCACGTGGTGTTCTCGTCGGCGTACATCCAGGACGCCAAGAAGATCATCGCGCGCGCGAACGAGGTCGGCGCGCACGTCATCCTCGACTGCTACCAGTCGATCGGCGCCGTGCCGATCGACGTCGTCGATCTCGGCGTGTCGTTCGCGTGCGGCGGCTCGGTCAAGTACCTGTGCGGCGGCCCGGGTGCGGCGTGGCTCTACGTCCGCAAGGATCTGATCGAGCAGTTCGCGCCGCGCGTGACCGGCTGGTTCGGCAACGAGTCGCCGTTCGCGTTCACGATGCCGGATCAGAGCTACGCCGAGGGCGTGTGGCGCTTCATGGGCGGCACGCCGGCGGTGGCGTCGCTCTACCAGGCGCGCGCGGGGCACACGCTGATCGGCGAGATCGGCGTGCGCAAGATCCGCGAGAAGAGCCTGGTCATGACGCAGAAGTGCATCGACTGGGTCGACGAGCTGGGCCTCAAGCTGAACAGCCCGCGCGCGCCGCAGGTCCGCGGCGGCTCGGTGGTGTTCGACTTCGCGAGCGCCGCCGACGTCTGTCGCGAGCTCAACCGCCGCAAGTTCTTCTGCGACCACCGGCCCGGCGCCGGGATCCGGATCGCGCCGCACTTCTATACGAAGTCCGAAGAGATCGACCTGTTGTTCGGCGAGCTCAAGAAGATCCGCGGCGGCACCGGCCAGTAGCGCCGTGCGCTCGGGTCACAGCGGGGCGCGGCGACCTTGCACGAAGTGCACGATGGCGACGACGAGCGCGACCACGATGAGGACGTGGATCGCGCCCGAGGCGACGTGGAACACGGTGAAGCCGAGGAGCCAGGCGATCGCGATGACGGCTGCGAGTGCGAGCAACATGGGATGTGCCTCCGCAGTCGAGTCGTGCATGGCGAGGGCCAGCGCTTGACGTCCCGCGTCGCGCCGGCGGCTACGACGCGGCCGGCGCAGCGATCAGGATCAGGGTCGGCGGCGGCTGGGACGGATCGTCGCCCCACGCGGTGAGCGCGGCGGCGAGCTCGGCGAGATCGAGGATCGACGAGCTGGCGAGGGCAAAGTGGCCGCACGCGCTGTCGACGAAGCCGCGCGCCGCGTCGAGCGCGCCGGCCTTGGCCTTCACCGCGGCGGCGGCGGCGTGGATCAGGCCCTGGAGCAGCTCGCGCTCGGGTCGATCGCGCGGCGCGGTGAACCACAGCGGCTCCCACGCCTCGTGCGCCTCCCACGGGAAGCCGTGGTTGAACAGGTCGACGCCGTGGCGGAAGTCCTCGTCGCCGGACAGCGCGTTGAAGTCGACCACGGCGGGGCGTGACAGCGGCTCGGTCGGCCGGTCGGCGCGCTGCGAGACGCCCGGCACGAAGGCGGTGCGCGGCAACGTTCGCGAGGAGTATCGAGGCACGGCGCGCGTCATGGCCAGACGATCGCACGTCCGCGCGCGCCGCGAGCGGCCTTCGCGCGGCATCCGCCGATGCGCGACGGCGCTCACCGCGTCGTGGGCGACGTGCGGCGACGGCGCGGCACGAGGAGGACGAGCGCGGCGAGGGTCAAGGCGAGGGCGCTCGAGGTGCCGCCGGTGGCGCAGCTGCCGCAGGCGTAGAAGCTCTTGCTGTCGACCCCCGTGGTCACGTTGCCGCTGCCACTGCCGCTGCCACTGCCGCTGCCATCGGCGGTGCCGTCGCCGATCAGCGTGACGACGAACGTCACGTCGCGCAGCTGCGGCGAGGTGATCACGAGCTCGCGCATGAAGTGCTCGACGCGCGTGGGGTGAAAGCCGACGCTGGCGGTCACGGTCTCGCCGGGCGCGAGCACGCTCGGGAAGCTCGGGCTGTCGATCGTGAACGGCGCCGGGATCTGCGGCGGGTCGAGCTCGAGCGGCGACACGCTGCAGTTACGCAGCGTGACCTGCTGGGCCGTGCCGCTGTCGAGGTGGATCGGCGTGGGCGGAAACGCGAGCAGGGTCGGCGACACCGCGGGGCCGGCGTCGACGAAGGTCGCGGTCAGCGTGGTCTGCGCGATGGCCTCGTCGGCGTCGGTGGTCCACACCAGGGTGTCCATCACGGTCTGCCCGATGGTCTGGCGCTTGGGCGTGATCGTGACGACCGCGCGCGCCGTCGGCACGAGCTCGGCGGGGAAGGCGAGCGGCGCGACCAGCGTGAGGTCGAACGGCGAGTCGGCGCGCTTCAGCGCGGGGGTCGAGATGCCGAGCGTCGCGCTGCCGGTCGAGCTCAGCGCGATGCTGCGCGCGGCGGTCGGCTGCTCGACGCAGAACGTGCCGAGCGAGATCGCCGACGGCACGGCGTACTTGGCGATCACCGCGGTGCCGCTGATCGGGATCGCGAGCGCCGGCCCGGTCGTCGGCGTCACCTCGAGCAGGTTGTCGAGCGGGCCCTCGAGCGTGGGCTTGGCCAGGAGATCGAGCGTGGCCGGCGTCATCGCCGGGAGCGGGCCGAGCGACAGCGCCGGATCGGGCGTCGTGAACCTCGCGCCGCCGAGATCGATCGGGCCGCCGACGCTGTCGAGCTCGAACGGCGCCATCGCCTGCGCGTCGACGCGGAGCTCGCCGAGCAGGAGCGCCGGCGGCGTGGCGAACAGGAGCTGCGCCGGATCGGCGGTGCAGGTCACGGCGAGGTCGATCGGCGGGCTCAGGACGTCGGCTGCCTCGATGCGCAGCGTGCTGGACGCGATGCCGGCCGCGGCGAGCTCGCAGCCCACCGTGATCGTCGTCGGCGCGGTCGGCGACACGGTGATCATCGACCCGGGCGTCACGGTCAGGCCGGCGACCGGCGGCATCAGCGTGGCGGTCGCGCCGGTCAGCGCGCGAGTGCCGCGGTTGACGACCTGGATCGCGAGCTCGCCCGGGGTATCGAGCGGCAGCGTGCCGAAGTTGAGCTTGGCCGCGCCGCCGAGCAGCTCGAGCGTCGGGCCATGGCCGGTGCCGCGCAGCGGGATCGCGGTCGAGCGATCCGCGGTGTCGTGGTAGTGGACGATCAGCGTCGCGTCGCGCACGCCGAGCGCGCTCGGATCGAAGCTGACCGCGAGATCGACGGCGCCGCCGGTGTCGAGCGTGCAGGCGCCGGGGATGGTCGGCGCGCACGGCAGCTGCGCCGCGTAGCTCCAGTCGGGCGCGGCGCCGCTGTCGCTGTCGACGATCTGCAGGTCGAGCAGGACCAGCGGGCCGGTGCCGGCGTTGCTGAGGTGCAGCGTCGTGGTGGCGGTGGCGTCGACCTGCTCGACCGCGCCGAGGTCGATCACCGTCGGCGACACCGAGAGCACGGGCGTCGTGGCGGCGACCCCGGTGCAGGCGAGCGCGATCGGCGCGGCGAGCCGCGTGCCGGCGCTGGTGGTGATGTAGAGGTCGGCGGTCTGCGGCCCGGCGCTGCGCGGCGTGCACGTGACGGCGATCTCGGTCGAGGCGCTGTTGGGGGCGGGGACCACGGCCGCGTCGCACGCACGCGCGTCGGGGTTGCACGGCCGCGCGATCGCGAAGTTGCCGGCGGGATCGGTGATCTCGAAGAACAGGCGGTCGAACGTCGCCGCGCCGAGGTTGACCAGCGGCACCGAGATCGACGCCGCGGCGCCGACGTTGACCGCGCCGAAGTCGAGCGGGGCGGGCGGGGCGGCGAGGCTGGGATCGTTGCCGTAGGCGCACACCGCCTCGAGCTCGAGCAGGACGGCGTCGCCCGCGGCGCGCACCTGGTACGTGCAGCGCTGCATGCTCGGCGGCGCCGGCGTGCAGCTGAGGTTGAGCGTGCGCATCGCCCCGGGCGCGAGCATGAAGCCGGCGAGCGGCGCGGCGTGCACCGCGCTGGCGTCGCAGCCCGGCGCGGCGACGATCGAGGTCGCGACCACGGGGGTCGCGCCGTCGTTCTTGAGCACGACGGCGCCCGAGCCCGAGCCGTTCGCGGCGACGGTGATGACGCGGACCGCGGGCTCGGCGTGAAACGGCGCGGCGATGGCGAGGCGCGCACCGGCGATCGCGGCGATCACGACCAGCACGCGCGCCCGCGTCATAACCGTCCGATCATCCCGAGCGTGGGGACGAACACGTCGGCCTCGAAGCGGTCGTCGACGAAGAAGAAGTGCTCGTAGCCGACGTCGCCCTGGACGCTGAGGTGGCCGTTGATCTTGAGCTCGATGCCGGCGGCGCCGCGCACGCCGACGGCGAGCCGCTTGGTCGTGGTCTCGGTGACGCCGTCGGCCTCGAGCTCGGCGTGATCGAACACGAAGCCGGGCGCGCCGAGCGCGACGTAGGGCCGGAAGAAGCTGGTGAGCAGGCGGTAGCGCACGCCGAGGTAGCCGCCGATCTCGTCGGACTTGAGCACCATGATCTCGGTCTCGAAGTGGCCGCGCGAGATCGCCAGGCCCAGGCCACCGGCGAAGCCGCGGCCCTTGCCGTCGATCCGCAGGACGCCGAGCACGCCGGAGTCGATCGTGTCGTCGGGATCGACGAGCTTGGGCTCGCCGCTGTCGTAGCGCGGGATGATCGCGGCGAGGTCGCGGCCGCTGCTGTGCACGGTGCGCTCGCGGCTGGTCGCGTCGGCGGCGCCGTACTGCGTGCCGACGAGCAGCCAGGCGTCGGTGCGCTCGGGCGGCGCGCTGCGGGTGCTGGGCGCGATCGCCGGCGGCGGGGTCGCGGCGACGGTCGGCGGCGGGGCGTCGCTGGCGGGGGCCTCGAGCACGGCGATCGACGCGACCTCCTTGTTCTCGCCCTCGAAGCCGTGGACGGTGAGCTCGCTGGCGGCGAGGTCTTTGCGGATCCGCACGAGGTGGAGGCCGGTGCGCACGCGGGTGACCAGCGAGCTACCGACCGGGATGAACGGCCCGCCGTCGATCGAGATCTCCGAGCCGCGCGGCGCCACGCGCACGGTGAGGATCGTGAGCTGCGCGTCGAGCTGGAGCAGGAGGTCCTTGACCTCGGCGACGCGCTCGGAGCCGGTCGCGGGGTCGGTGAGGTAGCGCTGGTAGGTGTTGGCGGCGTCGGCGAGCCGGCCCATGTCGCGCAGGGTCGAGGCGATGTTGAGCAGGATCTTGGGGCTCGGGAACTTGGCGTAGGCCTCGAGGAAGTTGGCGAGCGCCTGGTCGAACGCGCGGGCCTGGAGCTGCTTGACGCCCTCGGTCATCAGGGCCTGCGCGAGCGTCCGGGTCGCGGGGTCGTCGACCGCGATCGCGGGGTCTTGCGTGATGGTCTGCAGCGCCGCGGTGAGCTGCTTGTCGTCCTTGAGCTGCGCGAGCGGCGGCGCGGGCGCGGGCGCGGGGGCTTGCGCGGCAGCCGAGCGCGCCGCGAGGAGGAGCGCGGCGAAACAAGCGCGGGACAGGCGAGGCGACATCACGGGGGCGGGGGATCCTTGGGCGGAGCGGAGGGTGCGGGCTTGGGCCGGGTGCCGAGGTCGACGG
>Ga0307513_10010471_pt1 | contig 11620 bp, 9 predicted proteins | sample 15_EM_MG_FD_202174 | JGI IMG/M metagenome (GOLD analysis project Ga0307513, IMG submission 202174) | Populus trichocarpa ectomycorrhiza microbial communities from riparian zone in the Pacific Northwest, United States - 15_EM | ecosystem: Host-associated > Plants > Roots > Unclassified | place... | reverse complement strand
ACACTTCTAAACAGAAAATAAAATCCTGAAAACTTAAAAAGTTAACTTTTATTATTATTATTATTATTATTAGAATACTCGATGGATATTGCGCTACACAAAGGAGGTTGTCCTTCTCTATTATATAAATAACCAAATAAATTATATACATTAAAAAAAAAAACCTTGAGGGAAAGGTATAAACATGGAAGTTCTTTTTTATATTTTTTAAAGACAATAAAATAAATTAATTATTTTTCAAGTTAAATTTTTTAAAATTAACATATTAAAGTATTTATGTCATTTCACTGAAAAAGTTATTTATGTTACAAAGTTAATTAGTGCGATGAATTAGAATAAAATTTATCATATTTTAGTAATATCGAATGCAATTGACTAAAAAAAAATACATGATATAAATTGATTTTTCAACATAAATACAAAATCAAAGAGAAAATTATCTATTATAATTTATTTTAAGAAATTCTCATTTATGATTGGTTTCATTTGTGTGATAAAAGGAAACAATACCTGATATTAGTGCACATGAACAAGTTTAAGTGTTTTATATGGTAATTTAACTGGTTGGCCTTGATATATTTATAAGAAATTGATTATGATATCTAATAATGGTTAAATTATGTAACAATGACACAATTTTTAAATTTCAAAATTTTCATTTAATATACCATTACCTATTGGTTAACTATGTTTTCGAATCAAAATATTTTTTTAAGACTTTCAATGCGATTGAATAGAAAAAAGTTTGAAATTCAAGATTATTTAGTTCGTACTAGATTTGTAGTCGGTGCTTAGCTATGAGTCATTCAAAATTGTTTTTTCAACATAAAAAAATGCTAAGGAAAAAAACCCAAGACCTAAGTTAGTAATTCAATTGATAATTTAAATATTATGAATTAAAAAATGCAATAATAATCAATAAATTAACAAATAAATAACAATAAAAAGAAATAGAAAAAACCAACCTAAAGCCATATAGAATATCCAAAAACATAATATTAAAAGACAAAACTAAAAATATATTAAAAAAAGCAACAAAAAACCACAATTAAACTAGATTAACTCACAAACTCCGTGACCGTGAATATGAGATTGAGATAACCTCGTAGAAAAAAAAAACCACTTGAAAGGAAAGAAAGAAAAGCATGAAGACTAATTTCCAATACATCAAATGTTAATTGATGAAATTGAAATAAAACAATGTAAAAACAAGACCAAAAAAAATCAATCTGCGTTGACTATTGAAACCAGTGACATTAGTTATGAACCCAAGACTAAACCCATAGAAGAAAAACAATAAAAAAATTAATAAAGCAAAACTCTAAAAAAAAAGTGAAAAAAAAGCTTAAAAAAGGGGGGAAATCAAGTAAACCCGGACAAATCTTTTAAACCTGATCTAATCTCTAAAACCTATAATCCATGAAATCCCGGATCCGATTTGAATCAAGAAACTTAATTCCCAATCAATTTAATTTTGAATTAAGGATGAAATCGTGAAAAAATATTAATTTAAAAAACTTGCAAAAAAAAAGAAGCAATAAAAGGAATAATTATCAAATTTAAAAGAAAAAAACCTAATGTGCAAGTATCAATAGGGTATAGATATGAAAAAACCTAATGTACGAGTATCCATTGACATCTCTAATTAGCTTATTCGTATAAAGTTTCTCTTTTATGGAGGTTTAAATAACTTATCTATATCTAAATTATCATTTAAAAAAACTATATTTTTCTTTTCTTTAGATTCACGCTCTAAATAATAATATGATCAATACACTCATTTATTCATCAAGTTATAAATTAAACCTTAAACCTAGGCAAACTTTCTAAATTTGGTCTAAAATCTAAAACTTATAACATGTGAAAATCCTGGACTTGGGTTGAATTAAAAAGCTTAACTCGCGAAAAAAAAAAGATAGCAATAAAAAAAATGACAGATCAAATTTGATAAAAAAAAACCATGAAGGATGATTTTTTTTTAAAATAACAATATAAAAAATGACGCAAAACAAGATGAATAACAATAAAAAGAATAGAGACCAGATTTGAAAGATAAAAAATAAAAGGGAGATAAAATTAAAAACATTTATAATTTTATGAAGTAAGCATATCTTATTCTTTATTTATTTTTAAATATGTATCGGGACATAGATCTGATCAAGAAAAAAAGAGTGAAATATGGACTAACCTAAAAAAATATGGGAACCCATAAAAAAAAATGGTTAAAAAATCATATAGAAAGGAAAAAACATATATGACATAAATGCTAAGTGATAAAATTAAAAAAAAATCAGCTTAAAAAAAGAAGAAAAAAAACTAGAAAAACCTTCTAAATCTAGGCAAAGGTCTCAAACTCGCAACCCATTAAATTCTAGACCCGGAACAAATAAAAAAACTTAATTCTCAACCAATTTAATATTGATTGGCTAAAGTAAATCCAACAAAGAATAATAATTAAAAAGATCCGAGAAAATCCAAGTTATTTTCAAAATCAGTGAAAAATTCTAAAGAAAGCAAATAAATAAAAATAAATTCAAATTAAAATTTATCTCAAGTAAAAAAAATAGCAATAAAAAGATTGACAACTAATTTTGAAGATAAAAAAAATAAAGGGGGATGAAATAGAAAAAGAATTCTAATCTTATAAACTGTTAAAAAAATGATTTCAAATATTGAGGATGAAATTGAAAAAAAAAATTAATTTAAAGAATTAGCAAAAAAACCCAATAAAGAATGATAAATGAAAGTATCAATTTAAAAAACTTATCTAGACAAAAAAAAAAAAGCAATCAAAATAATGAAAACTAAATTTGAAAGAAGGCAAAAAATTGAAGGGGGATATAATTGATAAAACATATTGATTTTATAAATTATTCAAGATAAACAAATTATAAAAAAAATATAGGGACCAAATCTAAATAATTAACAAATTAAAGGTTTGTTCTAAAATTTTAAAGGGGTTGGTGTAGAAATTTAGATGGGGAGAGAAAACATGATATTACAAAAAAAAAGAAGAAAAACTATGATGAAAAGATGAAAAATCTCTTGTAAAAGAGTTATGTTGATTTTATCTCTAAAGGAATCAAAGTGATTTTATAATTTTGAAAAAAAAATAAAAAGATCATAATACCTCTTATTGAAAGGCAACATGTTTTTTTTTTTTTTTTTTTAGAGGTAAATAAATATTTTTTATATACAAAAAAAAAGACCCAACCTAATCCTATAAAAATTATTAAGATAATTATATCATTGTGAAAAAATAATCTTATCTTCAATACCTTTAAAAGGTTTTTTTGGCCGGGTAATTTCATCATTTTGCTATTCTAATGTACAGTGGCAACTTCTTCTTTTCCTTTATTTATTATTTATTTATTTAATTTAATTTTTAAAGACAATTGTGTCTTTAAATTAAAAAAAAGCTATACAAATATACGAACAACAAATGAATTATTAGTTCAATTCGAAAGGATCCTTGTTGATATAGTTTTTAAACCCGACTCGGTGATCGGCTTAGTCCAAGACCCGGGTTCCGGGCTTTAACCGGGTCACCAGGTCGGTCGGGTCAATCCCTATTTTAAAAAAAATTCAAAACTGCGTCGTTTTAGTAAAACAACAAAAGTCAATGAGTTGCAATCAGGTTTTGCCAGGTCAATCCGCTGGGTCGGCTGGATCACACCGGGTCATAACTTTTCCTATTTTTTCATCAACTCGGCCTGGTTCCAGTCCCGGGTCGACCCACCAGGCCGGGTTTCAAAACTATGCTTGTTGCTGAACTTATGGAAACTCAAACATTAAACCTCGAACTTAATAACTTCTTACAATCTAAACCAACTTCATAGTTGAATCAAGTTTAATGACAACAAATGCAATTTACCACACCAATCAATTTGATTGTCTTTCTAACGATATTTATTTGGTTTAAGAATATAACATGTTCCACCTCACTATCATTAAAAAGACAAAAGAAAAGAAAAAAGAAAAAAAAAGAGTTCTTAGGGCACATTTGACATTAGGAAGAAACTGAGGTCTGAGAATTTAGAATTCAAAAGATTCCTTGTCAGTAATGTCCTTATCACCGAAAACAAGATAATCAACTGTTGAGACGTGCCGTAATACATAACTTTCTTGAATGATTGTATAGTATAATATTTTTGTACTCTGCCATTTACTTAGATGAACAGCTCGACTGCGACCGTTTACGCCGTCGTTGGCGGTGGTTTCTACCTCATAAACCATAATATCATAGCTTGAACCTCACCCCACCAATCCAATTTGTCTTGTTAACAAAAATAAAGTAAAAGTCAAATAGTCTCTGCTTTTTATCGTGCGGTACTATTAAAAGAGATGCCTTTATTTGCTTTTTTTATTTGTGTTTCTTTTCTTTTTCGTTTTCACTTTGCAAAGCGTTGCAGCTATCCAGAATTGACCTTACAAAGAGAGAACAAAAAAGAGGGATGAGAGACATGTATGTGGTCCCACCTCCTCCTGATCCGATTGCCGGAGCTACGGTGGACGCTTCTGTTACTGGTGACGATGGGGAGGATCAGCTCAGGACTTACCAGGCATGGAAAGGCAGTAATGTAAGCTAATTTCTAGTTTTGGATTCTGGGTTTTTGTTGAGGAAAGTGTGAGATTTTGTGAGATTGAGGATAAAGATTGGATTTTGGGGTGTTTAAGAATGGAATAAAGGAGTTAAAAATGGATTTTTTTTTGGGGGGCTTACGTTAGCAGTCAATTTGAGTTATTTATGCTCGCAACTTCTGTTTATGGCTCACTTGAGTAAATTATTTTGCAAGTAGTTGGCTTATTGTGAAATGGGTAGGGGTTGGTTTGTTTAATGAGTAATTGAATTTAGATTTCTTGCAGCTGTTGTTACTGCCGTGAATCAATTTTTTGGTTTAGTGAGGTTAATGAAAAAATCACTTTCCAACATATCATGGCCTTTTCTGTTTCGTGATTCAAAGATGTGAAAAGCATAATGTAGATATTGCTACTATTTTTCAACATTTTTTTTTAAATATTATTATGCCATTGCGAGGGTTTTTTCTTTTATTCGTTCATGTTGACAATAGTTGATAATTGCATAATGCCACAGTTGGTTGTTTTGTATGCAGATTTTCTTGCTTCAGGGGAGGCTTATTTTTGGACCAGATGCGAGATCTCTTCTGTTAACCATATTTCTTATTGTGGTTCCTGCTGCTATTTTCTGTGTCTTTGTAGCAAGAAAGCTGAAAGATGATTTTTCTCATCACTTGGGAATATCAATATTAGTCGTTGCTATCGTTCTGACATTACTAGTGAGTAGTCTTCCTTTCTTAAGTTCTGTAATTTTCTTTTCTTCAATTTTTGTCCTTCTGCTTGCTGAAGCACCATATGCTTAACAATGAACTCAGTTAATTGTTATGTTGAGTTTTTACAAAGCTTAAATAGATAGCAGTTCCCATCTTCTGACAATCACAGAGCCTTCATTTTAGTAATTTCCTTTAAAAGCAGCTCAGTCGATTAACTATTCTGTTTTCGAGGTCCTAGTATACGGGCTATTCTGTAACAATCAAGTTTAGTGCATAAATAAAGGTTATAAGGTGGCACATGCATATATCAATGACAGCATATAACTATGGCTTTAGTTTGTTGCTTCTGTTACTGTAGCATATTTACTCATCTATTGGCTGATAAGAAATGAATTTTTGCGAGTTTGAAAATTTGTATGTGTTCAAGCATGCCCCAAATGGAAAACCTGAATTTCTGCTATATGGATGTGAATTATGTTGAGACCTTAGTTGATCATCCTAACATAACATGAGTGCTTTATCCAGGAAACAACCATTCTGCTCTTGTTGCAATAGACCTTTTGGCGCATGTTAAAAGTGTCAACAGTGTGTCCTCTTTGGGGTTTCCTTACTTTTGGTGGGAAGGGGTGTGGGATTTCCCTTTGTCATGTGTTCTTCTCTGGATTCTTAACAAGTTAGACTGATCTCTTAATTTCAAACCTGAAAAGAGTTCTAGGACTGAATAAGCAGTGTTTTCTGAAAATGTGCATATATGAGATTAAAATTTAGGATGCATACATGGAAATATAAAACGGGACTAAATGTGACACTGGTATATAATAGGAAAGTGGATGCAGTTTCATTGAGGATAAGTTTATGGAGGATCGTTTGTGATGATATGGTTACAGCAATGCTCTTTGGATGCACCAATGCAGAAGAGTGATTCAATTTAAGTAGCAGAATTAAAAGAGAAAAAGAGCTGGATCAGAATCATTTGGGTTTGAAGTGATAAAAAGGTCATTTATCTCACAACATATTACTGAAAATTTGACCCTAAGCAACAAATTGAGAAAAAAGTTCATACAGCCAACCCAAACTAGTTTGAGGTTGCCACCTTGTTTGCACAAATGCTTTTATTTGATCATTAAAGTGTAGCTGAAGGAGTTGCTTGAAATAATAATTATAGAGGTTAGGTTGGCAGAAAGTTCCAACATAGTTATGTGCTGTTAACTGATGAATGTATTTGTTCTTCCAGGATTTAACCCTTCTTCTACTAACGTCAGCAAGGGATCCTGGTATAATACCTCGTAATGCACATCCTCCAGAGCCAGAAGGTTATGACTGGCAAACTCCACTTACTCCTGGCCAAACCCCACCTTTTCGTTTGCCACGCACAAAGGATGTTATCATCAATGGGATGACTGTGAAGACCAAGTACTGTGATACCTGTATGCTTTATAGGCCGCCACGCTGCTCTCACTGTTCCATATGCAATAACTGCGTGGAAAGATTTGATCATCACTGCCCTTGGGTTGGTCAGTGCATTGGATTGGTAATGATCATTCTTCTTCGTGACATTTCTTTACTCGTTAAATCTTAACTAACTAGTGCCATCTCCAGAACTCTGTTTTAGGAAAACATGTTTTAGGAAAACATGAAATTTTCTGTCGTGCATTGAGCATGGTGTTTACTCGATTCCGATTGTTTGAATTGTCATTATCAACCATATTTGGATGTAGGCTCCCCATCAAAAGAAAGAGAAATATACAAACTAAGTTGTTAATGAAATGCATGTTCAACAAGGGAAAATATGTGACATCATTGTTGTATGGTGGAATGACACTAATTATTTGTGGGGTTAGCCGGTGTTTTGTTACAAAATATTTGAAGATAACCTTCCTGCTATGTAGCTTCAAACTTCAAAGTGATCAAAATCCGAGATCACAAGATACTGTGTTAATATTAGGAAAAATCCTTTGACATCCAAGGAGTGCATGCCATTTTTTTTTCTTATTTAAAGTATAACTGAACCAGTTGCAGAAGTAATGGTCCTTAAAATGCCAAAAATAGCAAGTGGATATTCTTTTCAGTTATATTGAATTTTAGGAAGTGTGCCAGAATTAGTAAAATTTGTGTGCATTCATTGATAATGTTCTTGAATATGTCAATATTTGCCTAGGCTGCCCAATATACTGTTGGAGGATCTTTTGTAGCTAAACTCATTATCTTTCAGTTTGCTATCTAGCTAGTACTTGCACTGGCAAAATATTGACCTTTGCCATCACTTAAATTTGTGTATGTGATGATGATCATTCTCTGAGCTGGGATTTGTCTTTCTGGTTTTGGATGCAGCGGAACTACCGGTTCTTCGTCATGTTTGTTTTCACCGAAACAATTCTTTGCATATATGTACATGCATTTTGCTGGGTCTACATTACAAGGATCATGAATAGTGAGGAGACATCAATTTGGAAAGCAATGTCCAAAGCTCCTGCTTCTATTGCACTAGTAGTTTACACCTTTATTTCAGTTTGGTTTGTTGGTGGTCTTACTGTGTTCCATTCATATCTCATCAGTAAAAACCAGGTAAGAAACTCTCCTTGTCAAGGTCCATTGAAATCAATAATGTGTCTCACTTTTAGTTTTATATCCTCATGTGTAAACTCTTATCACCTTCAGTTATTTCTTGTTGCATCCCTTCCATTGCCACTTGCTTTGCACTCTGCTTCTATAATAGATATATATTTGCCAAAAAAACTGTTTCATTCTTCATGTTTAATGTCATATTCTAGTTTACTCATATTTATTGCTTTTTTTTTGCTGGCAGTCTACTTATGAGAACTTTAGATACCGGTATGATGGGCTAGCCAACCCATTTGACAAAGGTTTGATTGAGAACTTCATGGAGATATTTTGCTCTAGCATTCATCCATCTAAGAACAATTTCAGGGCAAAAGTTCCAAAGGAAAACACCATTCCACCTAGAATGGTAGCTAGTAGTTTTGTCAGTTCAGGGGTGGGAAAATCTGCTGGTGATGTAGAGATGGGGAGGAAGCCAGTCTGGGATGAGGCTGCAGGAGATGCGGATGATTATGATGGAACAATAAGAAATGATGACAGTCTACATGAGGATCGTGGATTGACTGATGTCTCACCAGATTTAAGCAGGATCCTTCCCCCACAGGGTATGGAAGGGCGTAGCGTCATGCATTCCAGACGACCAAGTTTGGGGAGAAAAAGTGGCAGTTGGGATATATCACCTGATCTTGCTTCAGCAGCTGGAATGGGGGAATCAGAGCGGACGGCTTGTGGCACTGGTGACAACTTGACATCAGATGCTCAGCAGTCTAAGAGGCATACAAAGTTGTAAAATGAAAAGAAGATATGATTGTACAGAACAAGGAAGGAAAAAAAGAAAAAAGAATGATATGTTTCTATCGTATTGGTTGGCCGTTGATGCTCTTGGTCCCTCACGTTATCTACCTTTTCCCCCATGTATAATGATCTGTTTCAATGGGTTTACGGTTTTAGGCCGTTGTAATTTTTCCAAAACCAGTTGTGCCACCATAAATCTTTACTTTTTTGGTGAGTAGAAGTGATTGCTATATATTTTATGTTTTGCAATATCGACCAATCCCTGCACGGGTGTTGTAATGATCGTCTTTGTTTTGCTAAATTTTGGAAGGGAAAGATTGAGCATGAGCTCTTGTCGTCGGAGCCTTCTGTTTAGAACGTAGAAGAGGTGCCTGGCTAACTCAGCCACATCAAAGTGGTTGTTAAGCTTGCTAAGATTTGCCACCGTTGGTTCTTTAAACCATTTGAGATAAACAGCTGACCTCATGTTACAGACTGAACTTGCACAGTCGGGGCTGGCTTCACTTGTAAGAACATACTAAACAACTTTCGGAAGTTCGCAACAGTTTCGATTCTTGGCCGCATGAATTCTTATGGTACATGATTTACTACCTGTATTTGATGGAGCTATCATTGCTCACGAATTCAATGCAATTCACAAATCACAAGTCATAAATATTATGAAAGCACGCTGTTCTTATTTGATATGAGGAAGGGTACAACTAGTGTAATTAACCAATGACAGAAGCTAAAGCACAGCTGCATCTTGCAAATCAATACAGTAGGCCAATTCTCCATGAAGTTAGTTCATGGACTGGAAGCGCTTCATAATGATGAGACTCATATCCATATAACTTCGAGCACAGTTAGAGAGGCAAGATGATTCACTTGAGCTTAATTTGCTCCCAGGTGTACCCGTGATGCATTTGTCCCAGCATGCACTTGTAAGCTTTGCCACCATCTCATTAACCATAGCTCTTTCCTTCTCTTCCTGAAAAATAAAAAAAAATCATTCCAAAATGAGAATCACATGCATAATTGTAAAATATCGAAGTTCCAGCAGAAAATAACGACCACCCCCGATTCATTACTACCTTAAGATACTCAAATTACAAGGCAACACTCCCCTCAAATAGCCTTTCTTGCTCGTTAATTCTCCACTCTAAGCAAATATGCAATGATTACACATAAAATAGTATAATTACCTATTCAATTAAATCCATGATAGCCAAGTGATAGTTCTGAAGACTTTACAAAGCAAATCAAATCATTAAAACCACAACAGCACCTTCCCTAAAAAAGAAACAAGAACCAACAACTATACTAGGAAAGTCGATAAGAATATCATCCAAAATAATAAACCAGAAATTTACTTTCAAAAAAATAACTTTACTCATCGAATCAGCAAACAATCCTTAGCAGAAAATTTCCTACTAACCCCATCACCCAAATTATCAAACCATATCAAATATCCGATCAAGTTTGAGTCTTTCAGCAAAAGCAGCTAAATACACAACAAAGATTTAAGGTAAAATTATGATAACCAGACAACTAACCAATGAACTAATAATAATGACCAAAAAGATGAGACCTTCAATGATTAAAAAAACTAAACCATATTCTTACCAAGAAAATAGAAACACCAAGTGTAAATCTTTCAAAAAATAAAGCTCAAGAATGCAAAGTTAGGAAGTTGTGAAAATGGCAAGAGGGACTCTAAACTTACAGTGAGAAATCGTTCCAGTTCAGGTGAATTAAGTGCTGAAGGATCCATTTTTTAGTTGCTTCTTTGATTTTTCTTTCTAGGCCTAAAACCCTGCTTCTAATTTGACGACCGCTTCTTTCAAAAACCCTAAGCTAGGTTGCCCTTTGGTACAAAAAAAAAAAAAAAAGGATAGCAAGAATTTAAAAAATGTTTCTTGGGCTTGGGTCCAATGGACTTTTCTTGTAGCAAGTTTTTCGAAACTCAAGCTATTCATTTATAACCAAAAGATCTCAAACATTTTTTTTCCTTACTAATTTTTTTAAGTATACGTTTAATTATTATTTTAAAATAAAATATAAAAAATAATTAATTTTATAATAATTCTGGAGTAAATTTTTATTTATAGAAAAATATGTTTTAAATGTTTAAGATAATAACCTTCACTATCTTCATCTCTTTCATTTTGAGATAGCAAGTAAACAATATCTTAAATGTTTGTTGATGCTAAGTTCCATAAAATTTACAGGTTTTAATTAAAGTTTTATAAAATGTGAAAAATAATCCCAAGATATTAATTTCTAATTCGTAAAATTGAAAAGAATTAATAATAATTGTAATTTATATTGCAGGCTAGGTATCCCTATAATCAATTATTTTTGTCATAATAAATAAACCAAGGTTGTATGGGGAGACTTTTACATGATTAAGGCTACATTTTGACCATTACACTTGAGCAATAGGATTAAGCAAGTGTTTAACTTTTTTTTGGTTCAAAACATGGATCCAATTTTCTGATGAGTCAAAGCTTATATTTATGAAAAAAAGCAAGCAATAAATTAACCATTTGTATAGCAGAAGAAGCAACCAAGCTGAGAAAGTGGGCTGCACATTCATGGAACGGAAAGTGTGCTAGCTAGCTGCAGCAAGATCACACATAAACAAAATTTTCTTCTGCATTAAGCATTGCCTTTTTCGACGATCAAGCAATTACTAAATTGGCAATTGAATCTCGATAAAGGGAGGTTGCATGCATGATCGTCAACATACTGACCAAAAAATGGTAAAAGAAGCTATGCTCTTTCTGATCTCAGACATAGTTGTTCTATACATTAATGGGTTCATCTTTTCACCCAAAATCCTCTAATAATAATCCTGAAAGCAATTAAGATTCGAAATTAACTATATGATATTAGGGAAAGGGACAAATGTACCCACCAACTACTACACCATTATTGATTAAGTCCCCAACAAACCATTTTCCCAATCAAAGCCATCATCTAATTACACGTTA
>Ga0307513_10010470_pt1 | contig 11622 bp, 7 predicted proteins | sample 15_EM_MG_FD_202174 | JGI IMG/M metagenome (GOLD analysis project Ga0307513, IMG submission 202174) | Populus trichocarpa ectomycorrhiza microbial communities from riparian zone in the Pacific Northwest, United States - 15_EM | ecosystem: Host-associated > Plants > Roots > Unclassified | place... | reverse complement strand
AGAGAGAGAGAGAGAGAGAGTAAGGTACCTGAACAAAGGGACGGAATGAGAGAGAACTTGAGAAAAATCTATGAAGAAGAAGAAGAAGGTACTGAGCTTTTCGAACCACTATTTCTACTTCTGCTTCTACTGCTAACTAGTATGCTTTGAAGAAACCAAAAGGAGAGAGAAGGAAAAGCATTAAGCTTTTTAGCGCTCCATTTTTATGCAGAGAGGGAGTGATATACAGTACAGGTGATGATAGGGTGAAACATCAAAAAAATCCATTTTGTTGTTCTTTGCGTCATAGATTTAACAGAACAGAAGCAAATCAAATAATTGTAGAAGATAAACACATAATGCCCAGAAGCAAACCAATTAATAGTACAAAATAAACACAGATTCACAGAATACCCAAATAATTTTTTTGTCTTTAATCACCACCATTAGACAGAAAAAACAAAGCTTGGGATTGGGAATAAATTCTTACTTTCGTCTCGCCAAGAACGCTCCGGATCTGGGGAAAGTGATTTCTTAATCTGCTGGGGAAAGGGGAAAGGGGAAGGGAGTCAGGGAGACAGGGACGAAGTGTGGACTCTGTGGAGTCACTGGAGTTTGGAGTGGACTGTGGAGTGTCGGTCACGGCCTCACGGGTGGGGTAGGGACTGGGAAAAGAGAGTGTTGAGTCACAGGACTACAGTAGCATTTGTTTAAATTTAAAGTGAAATCGTGAAAACATTACGGTTTTAATGTTTTTTACGAGTTGACCCGTTTTTTAGCGAGTTTGACCGGGTTTGACCCGATTTTACTGGTTTTCGAGTTTTAACCCCGATTTTACACGTTTTATGTGTTTTAACTCGTAAAATCGGACGATTTTACGAGTTAAAACGCATTTTTAACAACCATGGTGGTTGCGGTTGTTTTTTAAAGTGTTTTTCATGTCAAAATACATAAAAATAATGTTTTTTTTATATAAAAAATTATTTTTAAGATCAACGCATCAAAACGATTTAAAACATATAAAAATAATAATTTTTAGCCAAAAAATAAAAAAAATTAAATTATTTTTAAACACGTGGTGCTACACATTTCCATATACACCCATGATATTTAACAAACACAAACAGGCAAAGCATGTTTTTATATTTTTGTTTGTTGGTTTCATGTAAAAAGTTATCGTAATTGCTCCATCAAACACATTTTCAAAAGCTTTTTAAAATAAAAGGGTGAGAAAAAAAATTTATTTTTTTTCCAAAGTGGTCAGCTGCCTTGACAGTGCAAATAATTTTACAATTAATGCATGAAGGATCTAAAACCTAATTTTAAAAGTAAATTTACGAAAAGCCACATTCTGTATTTGTTGCTCCATTATATGTACAAAGTGACATAATTTGTTGCTCCATTAAACATTCCCTTTTTTTCTCAAAATAAAAAGAAAGAAAATCCATGCTGGCTTAATGGACTGTCCTTGTTGGCGGCGGAGGCACCCAAACAAGCCCATGTCACCTTGGAGCGCTCACCTATCAAAATCCATTCAAAATTATTTTGCTAATGTTTTATAACATTGACTGAATGACGATCTAAATGTAATTTTAAAAAAAATGCAGATAATAATGAAAAGAAAAATGAGAAGTTTTTCATATGATTTATTTTGAAGAAAAAAATCGATAAAAAAATATTCATGATATATAAAAAATTATGAAAATATCTACATCTAAGATCTGTCTTTTCTCATAGTATCTATATCTTTCATTAAACTGGATAAAAAAACTAATAAAATATCATTAATTATTCCTTAAATACAATAAAATTACTTCTAAACAAATAGTAAATGTTTGGGTCATGGTTTAGTAAATACGTTGCAAATGGCTAAAGATGAAATTTGAGAAAACCTCAAAATGTACCTCTAAATTATTTTAGTAATTTAAATTTTGTATTAATTATTTTTTCCATTAATTTTATTCTTAAATTATTTTGAGTTTTTAATAAGAACTCATATTAGAATCACATAACAAGAATTTTTAAATTTATTATGTTAAGATTTCAAAAACAATTTGACATAATTTACTAATTGAGTATTTAAACAAATTTAAAGATAAAATTAATATAAAAAATTATCTAATAATAAAATTTTGAATACTTATATAATCAATGGGATTTTTGAGATTTGCATATAAAATTTTCAGAATCTAGCCCGGTATGAAATGGGCTAAAAATGAACTACTAAAAGTTTGAAGCCTATGGCCGGAAAAGCTTTCGCCCTGGCCTGCGTGAGCAAGTTGCCGCCTTGCCAGTTCAGATGCACCTGATTGGCCATTACAAAATAAACCTTTCTTCCTAAAGAACCGTTAACATTATTATTAATTAACATTAACAAAGCACCACTTCTTTCAATTTTATTCTTTAATATTTGAGAAGTTTGAAAATTAAGTTTAATGATTTGTTTCAATTTACTTTTTATAAGATTGTCTCATTTTTATTACTGAAGACATAGATTTGACGAGTTAACTTAGTTGACTAATGATTTTTTTTATTGAATTTTTTTTTCAATTTTATCATTCAATATTTTATTGATTAAAAATTAAGCTTCATGATTTGTTTTGGTTTGTTTTCTATGAGGTTATCTCAGTCTCATGACTCGAGTTACAGGTTTAACGAGTTAACCAAATTTGACTCGTGTTGTTTTTTATATTATTATTTTTTATATTAAATGAATATTTTCTCATATCCTTTAACATTGGATTGATCGAAAATTGCACATAATAATTTGTTTTGATTTGCTTTTTATGAGATTATCAAAATCCTCATGACTCGGGTCTTGAGTTTTGTAGATTAACCCAAGTTGACTCAAGTTGTTTTTTTGTTTGCTTTATATTAGGCTATCTTAGTTTTATGACCCGGGTTATAGTTCGACATGTTAACTCGGGTTGACTCGAATTATTTTTTGTGTTCTTTTTTAATTTGTTTTTTGAAATTTCATCATTTAATGTTAGGTTGATGAGAATTGAGTCATGAATTTGATAGGTTAACTGGGTTTAACTCTGTTTTTTTAAAAAAATTTAATTTCATCCTTCAACATTGAGTTAATTAAAAATTATGCTTCGTAATTTGTTTCAATTTACTTTTTATGGGGTTGTCATGATCTTATAACCATGGTTACAGACCTAGCAAGTAACCCGAGTTGACTTAGAGTGTATTTGGTATTGCGGTAGCTGTTGTGGTTGTGGTTTGAAAAAAGTTATTTTATAAAAAGTACTTTTAGTTGAGGTTGGTTTGAAAAAATAGGTGTTTGGTTAAAACTGTGATTGAAATTGAGGTTGAAGAAAAAATAGTTTAATGTGTTTGGTTAAGAATGCTTTTGAAATTGAGGCTATAAAATAATTTTAAAAAATATATATTAATATTGATAGTTTTTAATTTAAATATTGTAGATTTTACTTTTGTTATTACATCATGAAATAAATAATACTTTATATAAAATATTTTTTATTGTTCCATTAAAATATCTACAATTCCATCACGTATGAAATACATCCGACAAAGACTACAATTTTTTTGGTTGTTTAAGCGCGGAATAACATCAGGTAAAATATAATCAAAAACGAAATTAGGATTGCGATCAAATTCTGCAAATGCTACTTTATCAAGCGATTTCTGTCTAATTTATGTAGTGTCATTAAATAATTTTAAACACTAGTTTTTTGAATAAAAAACAATTAAAAAATTAAAAATAATTTTTATTTTACTGGGTTGAACCTGATTCAATGTATTTTAAGCTTTGAACCGGAACTGTATGCATGTTACACTGTTCATGCGAATTAATTAGCATGAACAGTGTAACATGCATACAGTGTACAGTGTATGCAAGTTACACTGTGCATGCTAATTAATTAGCATGCACAGTGCGTAAATATGTGTTGCCCATTGTTTACTGTTGAAACAAAAGCAGCCTCCTGCTGCTTCGCGATTACTGCGTTTGTAACGCAGTAAAAGGTGGGACCCATGAATAGCAAACAATGTTTTTTTCTGTAATCAAACATATATTTGCTGCATTTTATTTTAACCGCAGCCACAGCCGTGTAGACAAACAAATTCTTAGTTCAATCAAATATATTATCATCTCAATATTCTTTTTAAAAATATTATCCTAAACTTTTTTAGTCAAATTATTTTTTAACTAATTGTCCAAATTATCTTTATACTGCTAAATTGATCAGGTCATATCGATTTAATCTCTATACGTTTAATTTTTTCTATTAGAAAAGTCATTAGCAATGCTTGAATTTTTTTTTATATATATATAAAAAAAACTAACATAACTTGCAGTGTAGCATGAACCAATAATCTACTTAAGGACCTAATTGTTGTTGGAAATGGAAACCGGACATTGTTTTGTTGGCATTTGCATATTAAAGTAGCGTTTGACATTGTAGTAGGTTTTGTTTTTCAAAGTGCTTTTCACTTAAAAATACATCAAAATAATATATATTTTTTAAAAAAAATTATTTTTTGACATCAGCACTTCAAAATAATCCAAAAATACTAAAAAATAATAATTTGAAGAAAAACAAAATTCAAAAACTTTGAAAAGCGCAGCTGGATCGCACAAACAAACGATTCCTAATAGCATAACAACTTGTCAAAGGAATTCCAAAACTTTTTTTAAAGAATAAAATCATACAATGACTTTTGTTTCTGATTCAGTAAATAAAATTTCACATGAGTTAATCCTAGAAAAACCATTACAATTATTTAAACTAAGTTCATCGAGTCTTTAATACTTACTAGATTGGTGGCTTGCATTACGCAACAAGGCTAACTAAATTTTTCTTAACATAAAAAAGGATGCTCAAACAACTTTAGGGTTTTTAAAGAAATAAGAAAAATTTAAGACTTGAGTCATTAACTCTACTGAGTCCAATAAACTTAGTTAATTTAACAATATAATTTAAAAAACTAAACTAAAATAAATGACAATGATTAATTGTTAAACCCCTTATTTAACTAACTAGAATTCTAATAACTAGAAAATTCCTTTTCTATTTCATTCAAAAAAGAATGATTATTGTCGATTTCAAAAACTTAATTTTCAATATCTAAATATATGAAATACCGTCTTTTTTATTACCTCTATCTAAAACTAAAAAGGTGTCATACATGTTTAAATTATGAATATCTCTAACGCTAACTAAATGATCAACATTATTATTGTCACTATGACTGTAATTATAAGTATTTTTCTTTGCGTCATTTAGAATCGGGTCTTCACTCACACTGGTATTTTCAAGAAGATGATTATCCATTGATTTACTTATCCTACACTTATATTCTAACTCCACATTGAATAACATCGAATTGAACTTTCTTTCCGCTATTTACATTAAAATAAATAGATGTATAGTCATTTCCTCTCAATATATATATAAAATACAATCACTAGTATTATTAAGTAATACATAGAGGATATTGAAATTAAAAAATAAAATAAATATAAATAAAATAGGATTTTATCATATTGTGTGAAATTTGCATCAAGAAAAGAAATCTTTCTTTTCTCCAAGGAATATTAGGATGAATCTTTTTTTTTTTGTAAAATTTCATCTATTAATAACTTTATATTCCAACAAAGAATGAAAAGGAAAATATATAGGAAGCATAGAAGAAGTTGTGGTACTTTGCCCGACTCATGACCCAAAACTATGGGATATAAAAGAATACACATTCTTATGATAAATTAGGGATCTAAGACAAAACATAATAGAAAGGTTTGAACTCTTTAATCTCATATTTTGTATTTAATATTTTGTATATCTTGCTTAAATATGTATTTATAAAAAAATACATACAATAAGATATTTGTATTTGGCTCAATCTTCTTAGTTAAAGATTAAGCCGAGTTTAATTTAATTGCAATTCAATTACAAGAGTGGACATTAATTAATGAATTTCAATTTACTTAATATTAAAAAATTAAATAATAATTCATCTATTATTTAATTTTTTTTAAATATGCAATGCAATTCCCGAAACTATTTCATATTTTTTATGACAAGAGGTGTTAAAGAAAAAAAATATTTATAATAGAAAAGCATCCATTGTCTAATGGAGGACTTTTGGTATAGGTTCAAATCCTATCATACACAATATTTTTTCATATACATTGTTATTATTTCTTCTTCTTCTATTTCTTCGTATTATTATTATTATTATTATTATTATTATAAAGATTAAGAGAAGTTATAATAAATATTAAGAGTAATGAATTTCTTTATACATGTTCTTAAAATAGAAAATGTTTCATCTGTTCCTAAATGACTTCTTTCAAAATGTTTCCTGCTTAAAAATAAATGCTTGTTAATATTATGTAAAGATATCCCCTAATATTCTTAAAAGGTTTTAATGATCTTATTTGATAATAAAACAAAAACATTAATAAAAATAAAATAACCCTATAAAAAGAAAAATAAAAAAAATATTTGAACTTCAATTCTTAGCAAATCAAATATTGAAGGAAAATATAAAAAAAATAAAATAAATTTTTTTTCCAAAAAGTCCACTCGAGTTGGCTAACCAAATCCACGACCTAATTATGAAACTAGGATAATCTCATTAAAAAAAACTGAATAAAACTATAAAGCTCAATTATTAAATCAGCCAAATATTGAAGGACACAAATGAAAAAAATCAATTTTTGAAAAAAAATAAAGAAAAAAAACACTAGTCAACTCATGTTAATCCACTAAGTTCACAATCTGGGACATTAAATCAAGATAACTCCGTAAATAAAAAATTAAAAAAAAAAATTTAATCTCCAACCAATCTAATATTGAAATATAAATTTGAGAAAAAAAGGGATTAATTAAAAAAAAAAACCTAAAACAAATTGAAGTCAACTTAGACTAATTTTCCAAACTCGTAATCTAAATCATGAATAAAAAACAAATCCAAAATACTCATGAAGCCAAATTTTCAATCAATCAAATACTAAAGTATAAAAATTTTAAAAAAAAATTCAAAATAAAACAAATAAAAAAAATAAACACCAAACTTCACATGAAAATAAAAAATAATCATCCAAAGCATAAAGAACCCAACCACCATTATTAGCTTCAGATTGAGTCAATGTCTTGGCAAAAGAAACAGTATCTTTTTGCCCCAAATATCATTTCAAACCAAGATTCCATTGTCCCAATGCTTATTTCCCTTAAATCAGTCAGTCACTCCCTCGTCTGATTCTTCCAATTGATCAGTCTCTTTCTCCACTATAAAATTTATTGCTTCATCAAACATGGTCCCAATATTAGAATCCACTACATTTTCAAGATTGGATTACACTGCTGAGCCTCCTGAGGAGACCATTCTTGCCAAGGATGTGCACGGAGAGACTTGGAAATTTAGGCATATTTACAGAGGGGCGCCTCGTCGCCATTTGTTGACTACTGGATGGAGTAATTTTGTGAATAAAAAAAACTCGTGGCTGGGGACTCGATTGTGTTTTTCAGAGCAGAGAATTGGGACCTTTGTGCTGGAATTCGACGTGCTGAGAGAGGGATTAGTGGCATGGTCATGACTCATGAGACCTGACCCGGCTGGAAGGTTCACTCGGGTCTCTAGTTGGGTCTGAAAACAAAGAAAATCAGAGTTGTAATTGGCCCAATAAGACTTGAACAACTCACCAGATCCGTCTGGAACTCACATGACCCGCTGCATCCCAAGTAAATTCCTAACAGAGACTTGCTTTTATATATATATAAAACTAAAAACTCAATTTTCAAATACCTTTTTGTTAAGAGGTGGAATAAATTCTCTCGGATGATTGTTCTCGAAAACAAAGTAAATAATTTACAAATACCAATACTAACATATTTATCTATAGCAGGAACAATTTTTCATGGGTGGTGCTTACTGGAACAAACTCATTTTTTTGCCTAATAAACCAGAAACTTAATGTACAGAAGCCTCATATTTGTTTTTTGGTGGGTGCTCCCCAAAAATTAATGTACAAAAACCTTGATTTTTTTTTTAACGCCATTTAAAGTGTCATGAACATCGAAGTTCAAGACATTTTTTTTTTGTAATTTACAAAAAAATAAAGATAATGTAATTTGGAGTAAATCTGGGTAATTTTATAAAAATAAAATCAAACAAAATTAATAAAAAAAAAGGATTTTAAACCAAATAAACAATAATCAAAAGAATATTAACCGAATTTGATATAAAAAAAAATGTCAGGACATCTTTTAACTTTAATAAATCAATGCAAACTCCAGGGAAAGAAAAGAGAAAAGAGGGAAGAGAAGAAATAAAAGGTCTTTGTAGCCCCACTGTATCTTTATCGTGAACACACATCTCTCTATGGAAAGATCTCGCAGTGACTATTCTAACACAACCACAAACGACGGTTTGGAACCACCAGAAGAGGCCACACTCGTCACCATAGCGCGATGACCTCTTCCCATATGCTAGTGCATGTCTTACACTCCAAACAGAAAATGATTTTCTTATTTGCATTTTTTAGTCCCTGGATTTTTTTTTCAATTTTAATCCCTCGAGGCTTAATTATTTTAGATCAATAAATTGTATATTGTTTTTTGCAAAACCTAGCATCAAACAATGTTATAATTTTTTCTTGATATTGTGAGGTCTCCATATTTAAACAAACAAAAAAAAAAATACTATCAAGTCCAATCTAAAAAAAACTTAATGTAAAAGGATGGAGTTGAAAAAAAAATATCAAGGAATAGAAAAAGAAAAAAAGGTTGAATCTCTCCCCTTACCGTGCATTTCACTATTTGATGCTTGCAAGAAAAAAAAGGCTCAAAACTTGTCTAGTATTCAAATTCAGTCACATACCTTCAATTGTTTTAATTTAATTTATTTATTTTTAAATTAAGCATCGACCAAGAGTGATTTTTTTTCCCATGACCCCGAGTATCTAATATCAAGCCAAACAAAACAAATAATAAAATATAATTCTAAATCAATCTAATATAAAAAGGATAAAAACAAAAAAAAAAAGATGAAAGAAATGAAAAAAAAAAATTAATGACCGAAAAAAAAAGAGAAGCAATATTTGAATCATGTTTTCTCACAGGCTATGTGGAAAAAGCAATCCCTTTTAAGTTTTTGTTAATTTTTTATTGATGTTTGCTATTTGCTCACGAATTACATGACGTTTATATATAAAAAAGGACTACATATCCCTTGCTTTCATACAAAAAAAGAGACACATCTCTCAAGTCTATAGACTGTACACCTTCACATGATGGAGCAATAGTTATATTCCCGTGTATTCAATTCTTCTTCTCCTCTTTTCCACAAAAAAAAAAAATGTTGCTTTCAATTCTATTGCATGCATGCCCGTGCCATATTTTAGATACCCGTGAGGTCATGACTTGTAGATGGCATGGACCGTCCAATTTTTACTCCTCCATTACGTTATCCCATGCATATATTAAAAGAAATTAGTTAATGTAGTTATAGTTGAACCGTTCTTCTGACTTCCTCAAACAATTTGGTACAAAAACTTTAACAGACCACTTCTTGTGACCCCACAGACAAGTCGAAGTCCAATAGAATCCACCAGGATCGGATCGAGCCTAACATACCTGTAACAGGTCAAACACTTTGGATTAAAACATACCTCATGCACCAACTTGATCTAATTTTTTGTTTACTACCAATTCCACCATTGCATCCGTCACAAGATGGAGCGGTTTAACAAACACCTCTCACTTTCCCCACACACAGCTCAATAAGAACCCCCAAAAACTAACCTCCCTAGCTAGCTACTTCCACTTGCATGAAGTTTTTCTTCTCTACTTGAAATAATGGGAAACTACATCACATTCCCCAATTCATCAAACTCTGCTGCTGGGACTGGGAGAGTGATTCTATGGGATGGCAAGGTTTTTGAGTTTGACACGCCCCTAACAGCGGCTGAGCTAATGCTGGAGTATCCACAGCAAGTCGTGGTCGAGTTTCGCTCGGATTTTACTGAAAAAAGGCCAGCACCATTGCCTGCTGACAAGAGGCTAGACTTGAAGAAGGTGTACCTAATGCTGCCCATTAAGCGAGGGAAACCAGCATCATTGTCATCAGGGGAAGCGAGGCGTGTTCTTTTGAGTGCAAACTCGGTTTTAAGGTCACGGTCCCTTCTATCATCGTCAAGGTTTTTCCCTTTATTTGCTAGGATATGCCCTTCTGGAACTGGAGAGGAGCAAATATTTGTTATGCAAAAGAAGGAATGTCACGTGGAGGAGAAGCCAGCCATGGAGAATTATGATTCCGAGTTAACAGAGATTTCTGAGAGTAGGCCCGAGTATTTGAGTAGGCAGCTTTCTGGTAAAGGGACTTGGAAGCCCAGCTTGGATACTATCAAGGAGAAAAAGGTTGAGAAAAAAACCCCTCACTGGTTGTTTTGAAGGGTTAATTAATTGAGTTAATTTAGGTTCTATATATCACTAGTTTGTGATTTGTGCTTTGATGTCAATGGTTGTAGCATGTATGTGTCTATTATGGTAAAGATCGAGAAACAAAGTGCATTTGTACCTTCTTGATCTTATTAATGAAGAAGTTATGAATTTCTGTTTAACTAAACATTAGCTTTACTAGATCTTTTTCTTTCTTTCTTTCTTTTCCCCGTATGATAATCGCTCTGTGAGCCTCCTCTACATTGATCCAATGAACATGTTAAAGCTGCTATACAAGGGAATTTGGCCGAAAATAAGAAAAGTTTAATTTTGAGTGCCAAGAGAAAGCCTGCAAGGCCAATTACAGGGGGAGGGTATTGAACAGATTATGCTTTTGCCGTTTATTGAACTGGTTAATCATGTTATTTTCACCCACCAGCCGCTCAGGCCAGAGAAGTCTATCATCGGTGTTTGTTTTGTAGTTGTATCGTAAACGTAAACCTATTAATTGGGAACGTGACAAACTGGTCAGGCAAAACAGATATATAATACGTCCAACATGTCACAGTGATGGCTGGTGACGAGTCAACAACCAAATATCTCTGTTTGTAATATGGTGGACTGAGTTGGGGGGAAAGACAATAGTTAAAGAGTAAAATAGAAGAAAGATTGTGACAAAAGAAAAAAGAAGACGAAGAAGAATTCAAACTTTAAAGCAACTAAAGTCCCATCAGAAAGCTACATCATTCCAATAAATTTCTCCAGCTTTCTGCTGGATTCTTTGAAGTAGCCATTGTGATTTGTGACCCAAATGTTTTTTTAGCCCATAGGTAAGAGCTTTAAAAGATCTATGTCGATTCTGATGTCTGTGCGATTATTTTACTCAGCAGTTGCGAAGAAAATCAGAACTTCTGTGAGCTGGAAACTACGGCAATTAGATCCCAACTTCTGACCGGATCAAGCATATAGAAAAATGAATTATTACATTTCCAGTTTTGCTTGGTTTACTATTTCCATTACAAGTCTAGAGGAGTGACAAACAACCCTGTATAAAACAAGCATATTGTTATTGACAACTTCAAGCATATTGTTATTGACAACTTCATGACTCAAGGGCGGAGCTTAAGGTTGACGCTTGACAGATGAGCTTGATAGAAATTCTTTCCATTGTTTTTCTTATTGGTTATGTTTTAAAGTTTTCTTAAATCTTAATTACATGTTAGTATATATT
>Ga0307513_10010469_pt1 | contig 11623 bp, 6 predicted proteins | sample 15_EM_MG_FD_202174 | JGI IMG/M metagenome (GOLD analysis project Ga0307513, IMG submission 202174) | Populus trichocarpa ectomycorrhiza microbial communities from riparian zone in the Pacific Northwest, United States - 15_EM | ecosystem: Host-associated > Plants > Roots > Unclassified | place... | reverse complement strand
CTGAATGTAATTTTGATTTTGTATTCCAGTATATATTTCTTATGCTCTTAATGACCCAAATTTTATTTAATTACTTGCCTCCCCCCAACAACAATTCCATTGTAATTCTTTGTTTTGGTATGTATGTAACCATAGATTTAATTCTTTTTTTTGGTATGTATGTAACCATAGATTTAATTCTTTGTTTTGGTATGTATGTAACCATAGATTTTATTCTGGCTCTTACCAACAGCTTCTGGAATTTGCACTAATTCTTTTAGAAAAAAGGGAAAACCCAAATTTATATTTCCGTTTTCATTTGCATCCCAAACTTGTAGCTTTTGTTAATTCTGACAAACATTTTCTACAGTTGCATTCTTTTGTTAATTTGTTTTTTATTAGTTTGAGTTGTATTTTATGAGTTAGAACAACGTTGATTTGATGAAAATTTGATGAAAAAATTCATGATCGATAACATTTTTAGTCTAAAGTGAATGTTTTATGTAGTAAAATGGCATTAATACGAAGAAATTTAGATAAAATTGTTGATGTGTATTAATCGAAAGACAATTGAGGATTTCTTAAAAGAATATTTGGAATCAATTTGACACCATGTATAAGTTTGGGTACCAAATGAGAAAAAAATCTTTTTTTTATTATTATTTTCTTATGGCTTTTCAGTCGTTTTGTAAAATATTAACTAATTGAGTAAGGAAAATTAATTTTTTTTATATAAAATATTATTTATTGGCATGATATTTTTTTGTTTTGAATTTTTTTTGTTTTTTTATTTTATATTTTAACATTTAATTTAGTAGGTATTAAATTTTATAATTTGTTTTGATTTACTTTTTGTGAGGTTATCTTAGTTTCTTTACCTGAGTTATGAGTTTTATGGATTAATATAGGTGATTTGGGTTTTTTTAGGCTTTTTTTGTAATTGAATTGTTTTTTTTAATTTTGTATTTAATATTTGATGTGAATGGGAATTAAGTTTTATAATTTGTTTTAGTTTGCTTTCTATGATGTTATTTTAGTCTCATGATTTTAGTCAAGTGTTTGGTTGGTTAACTTGGGTAGATTTAGATCTTTTTTAATTTTTTTAAATTTTTTTTTTTCAATTTCTTTCTTTAACATTAGATTGATTGAGAATTGGACTTCAAAATTTATTTTGATTTGTTTTTTATTGGGTTATTTCGATCTCATGATTTATATTTTACAAGTTAATCCGAGTTGACTCATGTTTTTTAATCTATTTTGTTAACTGATTTTTATTTTATTTTTCAACATTGGATCGATTGAAAATTAAGTTTCAATATTTGTTTTAATTTGTTTTCTATGAGGTTATTGCAATCTCATGACTCAAGTCAATCCAATATATTGTCATCTCAATATTAAAAATAAAAGATGTCATCTTGAAAAAAAATTTATTTCAACTATCTTTTCTAGTTATTAGGATTGTTTTTGGACTATTTAAGTTAAGGATCAATCTTTACATGGTTACTTTTTTTTATATATAAAAAATACATTAGTAATGACTAGATTTGTTTTTAATATTTAAAAAAATTTAATATGATTCATAGCATAGCACATGTAAATTATCTAGTGAAAGGTATCCAAGTTGTATCGGTAGGTGATAATTGGTGCATGGCTCATGTCCGAGAGGAGTCAAAACACCCAAGCATCAGCTTCGCATACCCACTTCATCATCCACAAGACTTGCTAGCCGATTGCTAATTGGCAACTAAAATAGCATTTAAGATTGGAATCCCTTTATTTTCTTTGCTGATGTTTATTAGTGTGAGTTGTCATACAAGAACCAAATTAATTAATAAGCGAGATGTCTTCAAGTGATAGCTCCCGTAATGATAATACAACAAGCAATGATCCCCCTTTACATGTACCTGAAGGACCCTTACAAAAAAATATAACTAAGGTAAGTTCCCCTGCCATACCTCTTTTAATTAATAGCGAGAGTAGTGTTGTACCATATGTGCTACCTTTCATATATAACCATGGGAAACCACCTAGCCGATATTCTCTAAAAATGAAAGATAAAAGATTTATATATCCTATTGCTAACTATATGTCCACTTACAGGCTATCCAAATCACTTAAGACCTTTGCACATAAATTGTCCACAGATTACATCCCTTGGAATACAGAAGAGTCACTACTTGATCCACGGTGTAGTCAATCTATACAATAAACTAAAGGCCTTACATAAAAACAAGACCTGGAAGCTAGTTTCATTACCTAAAAGAAAGAAAATAGTATGGTGTAAATGGGTATTCTCCAATAAATATAACGTTGTAGGATCCATTGACTGGTACAAGGCGAGGCTTATTGCAAATGGGTACACACTGATGTATGGAATAGATTATCAGGAAACATTTTCACTGGTAGCAAAACTGAACACAATTAGAGTTTTGTTATCACATGCAATAAATCTGGATTGACCATTACACCAATTTGACGTGAAGAATACATTTCTCCATGGTAATTTAGAATAAGTTTTCATAGACATTCTGTCAGGGTACTCGGCAACTTTAGAAGACAAAGTAGTATGCAAACTATAAAAGGTCTTATATGGACTAAAGCAATCACCTCGTGCATGGTTTGGTTGTTTCGGTGCAACTATGAAAACATGCGGATTTAGATACAGAACCTCAAATCATAATCTTTTTCTAAAAACCAACTTGGAAAGGTGATAACATTGATTGTTTATGTATATGACATTACCATCACAGGTAATGACAAAGAAAAAATTCTCAAATTCCAAGAGCAATTGTCAGCTGAATTTCAAATAAAAAACCTTGGGGGACTCAAATACTTATTGGGAATAGAAGTCTCCAAATCAAAGCAAGGTATATTTTTATTAAAAAAATATATGTTTTAGACTTGTTATCTAAAGTTAGGTTGTTAGAGTGTAAACTAGCCGAGACTCCCATTATCCAAAATCATCAACTTGGAATATATGTCAATCAAGTACCCATGAACAAAGAAAGATGCCAAAGGATAGTTGGTAAGCTCATTTACCTATCATATATTCGGTCAGACATTGCTTATGTTGTAAGTGCGGTGAGATAATTCATACACAATTCTAGTGAAAATCATACGAATGCAGTAACTAGAATCCTTCGATAATTAAAGTCTTCTCCTGTAAAAAGACTAATGTTTACAAAACATGATAATTTAAATGTAGGTTATGCCGATGTAGATTGGGAAAGAAATATTTCAGATAAGAAGTCAACTTCAGGCTACTTCACCTTTGTAGGGGGTAGTTTTGTCATCTTGAGGAGCAAGAAGCATAAAGTTGTTATGTTGTCAAGTAATGAAGCAGAGTTTTGAGGTATGACTAAAGGAGTGTGTGAACTCTTTTAGATGAGGAGGCTACTAATAGAAATAGGTTTTTTCCTTAGCTCAGAAATGAACTTGTTTTGCGACAACAAAGTAACCATTGACATCTCTCATAGTCCAATCAAAGATGATTAAACTAAACAAGTTAAAGTTGATTGGCACTTCATCAAATAAAATATTAAAGAGAAAATTATTTGGTTCATATTTGTCACCAGCTAGCAGATGTGCTTACGAAGACAATATCTAGAAAAAAATTCTACATCTCACTCGAAAAGTTGGGCATTAGAGATATTTATGCGTCAATTTGAGGGGAAGTGTTAGCATGAACTGTTATACAAGAACCAAATCAATTAATTAGTTTAGAAGTATTTTGAGTTAAAAGATTTTGACCTCGTAAAGGTTCTTTAAAGTATTTTTAGATGAAAATAAATTGAGAAATATGTTTTTAAGTAAGAAAAAAAACTAACCTTGATTTTTTGATGACCTTTACAATAGTTAAAAACTAGACTTCAAGATCACGCATTATTTGATTTTTTCTAAGAAAAAGGTGGACAACATGTTGGAGTAGGTGAAAAAGCGTGTTGTCTCCTCGAAGCAAGAAAAAAAAGAGAGAAAAGGCCAAGCCCAAAGGCCTTGCCTTGTAGGCCCAACCACATTGACCCTTCTAGGCCCAAAAACTTGATTTTTTAAGCCTTTAAACTATTTTTTCTCTTAGACTTAAATTTAAATTCAATAAAATTATTTTTTTATTTTTATCTTAGATTTGATTTTATCTCTTTCTTGTGAATGTCTATTTTTAGTGTCATATAATGAAAGGTAGATTCTAAAAATATTTATTAAACTCGAGCAAGTTCATGACTCAGGTTATGAGTTTTATGTATTATCTAGGCTAACTTGTTTCAATCCAAAATGTTATTATCTCAATATTATAAAAATAAGGTGAAACAATATCATTTTAAAATATTTTTAAAAAAATATTCAAGTCAGGTCTTGAAATTTTTTAATTAAAATTTATTTAAATTAATCAATTAAAAACATATTATGGATATTATTTAATTAAGTATAATTTAATTTTTACTTTGTTTTTTAAGATTATAACATGTTTTCTAATATTAACAATTGTTTTTGTGCAACCTTTTATGGTATTAATTACAAGTCTACAGTTTCACGTGAATAATATAAATATTTGGATCATTATGAAATGGGCATCCGTAAAATGCTAATATTAGTTAACCTATTAAATTTGAATTTGATTTTTATATTATTTTATTTGAATTTAATAATTTAGTCAATATCAATATTTTATTGTAACGATATTGTAAACCCCTTTCTAAATATGTGTGAAGACTTCCAAGTTTTTGTAATTGTTTCTCAATAAAAATATATTAAATTAGATAATTTACTCGTGTTATGTTATAAATTAAGTACAAAAAAAATTGAACATAAAAAATATTTAATTATTATTAATGTTTTTTTTTCTTAGTGGAAAAAAATAAATCATGTAAGAGTTTACCCGATGTAATCTGGTTGACTTTACTGGTTTAAAAATAACTTATACAACCCGTGAAAATAATATTTGACTAAGCAAAATTTCAAGATGATATCTTTTTTTAATATTAAAATAACAACATATTTGATTGACCTGAGACAACCCGGGTTATCAAACTATGATAATCCTGTAAAAAGCAAATCAAAATAAATTATGAAGCTTATTTCTCAATCAATCTAATATTGAATGATAAAATTGAAAAATAAAATCAATTAAAAAATGACCTAAAAAAAATGACCCGAGTTAACATGTCAAACTCTCAAACCAGGTCAGAAGATTAAGATATTCCCATGAAAAGCATATTGAAACAAATTACGAATTTCAATCCCCAATCCGCGCAATATTAAAGGATGAGATTAAAAACGAAATCAATTAAAAAAAAACATAAAAAACAATATGAGTCAATCTACCAAACCTATGACTCGAGGTCATTAGACCGAGATAACCTTATAAAAAAATAAAAAATAACTTGATTTAACCCGGGTTAACCTATCAAATCCACAACTTTGGTCTTGAGACTGAGATAACCCCATAGAGAGAAAGTCAAAACAAACTATAAAGTTTGATTTTCAATCGCTTCTGTTAGACCTAATGTTGAACGATGAAATTTATGAAAGTCTTAATTAAAAAAATGACATAAAAATAAGCCAAGTCAACTTGAGTTAACCGTTAAGCATTATGCTCAGGTCATGAGACCAGGATAACTTAATGAGAAACAAACCAAAACAAATCATGAAGCAAAATTCTCAATCAAACACAATATTAATTGATGAAATTAAAAAAAAAATCAATTAAAAAAAAAGAGAGAAAATGAGTTATAACATACCAAACCCACGACTCAGGTCATGAGATGAAAACAACCCAATAAAAAAGCAAGTCCAATATTGAAGGACCCGTGACCCGGGTCATGAAACTGATATAACCTCTTAGAAAGAAAATTAAAAAAAATGACCCGATTTAACCAAGGCTAAAATGCCAAAACTCGTGACATTGATCGTGAGACCAAAATATTCTCATAAAAAAAATCAAAATAAATTATGAAGCTCAATTTTCAACCGATCAAATATTGAATGATAAAATTGAAAAAAAAATCAATTAAATAAAAGACACAAAAAACAACCCAAGTCAATTCGGGTTAACCCATTAAACACTATTCTCGGGTTATGAAACGAGGATAACCTAATGAAAAGTAAATAAAATAAATCATAAATTTTAATTCTAAATCAAATCAATATTAAAGGATAAAATTTAAAAAAAAAATGAGTCAACCGGGTTAACCCGTCAAACTAGGTTAACCCATTAAACTTTAGATTCGTGTCATGAGAATGTGATAACTAAATAAAAAAATATAATATTAAATGATGAAATTAAACAAAAAAAAATTAATTAAAAAAAACAAAACAAATCACTATTTTAATGAATAATGCTTTGTGAGGAAGGGTATATTAAAACTCCATCCTCCCTCTTTTAGTTTAAATTTAATATATTACAAACATGAAATTATAGAAACCAACTAAAAATTCGAAGATTCGGCAAAAAGCCTATTTGTATCCAAAAAATCGTTAATTGCTATTTAAAAATATAGTTAAATTAATAAATTAGAAAAAAGTATTAGAAAAATCTAACTAAATGGATAGAAATTAAATAATAAATTTAATATTTCTCATCTACTAAAAATAATGATGATCATGTCCACTTTATTTTATATTCTTTTTCTAATTTGTTAAGTTTTTTAATTTAATTATATTTTTTAGTTGTAACGAAGAGCATTTCAAACACGATATGGGATTTCTGTAATATCAAAGTATATTTGAGAGTGGTTGTAATTGTTTTTTAAAGTGTTTTTCGTGCCGAAATGTATTAAAATAATGTTTTTTTTTATTTTTTTAAATCATTTTTTAGATCAACGCATCAAAACGATCCAAAACACAAAAAAATATTAATTTTTAGTTAAAAAAAACTAATTTTTGAGGAATGCGGTGAAAACTAATTCTAAGATGCTCTCACTCGGTGACATTGTCTATCACTTTTTTTTTTTGGTATAAACCACGCGGTGTCCTGGACGCTGGTCCAGACTAATCCACGCTCGCACCGGGTCGACCCACAGAGGGGTAAAGTGCTCCCCAAGAGAGGTTCTCCATACACAAGGAAGGGTCGAACCCCTGACCTTGCTTAAGGGATGAGAGTGTCGAACCACTCACACCGTGCCCTTGAGTATTTTCCATCACTTTTGAATACTCTCTTTTATGGACAACAATTTCATACTTTATAAGTATGTAATATCCATTCGAAAAGATAGCTTTCATGTATCTATAAACATAAAATTCTTTGGACCTAAAAAATCTATGTGACTTTTTTCTTTTCTTTTCCTTGATTATGGTTTGTCTGCAATACCTTATTTCTTCTTGTTTTTATTATAGTACTTAAAATCTCAAAACTTATATACTAAAACTCCCCCGTAGTTTAAATATTACAACAAATTGTTTGGGAGGCGAATGTTTAGAATTTTATGATTAAACCCTCAATTAATTTATGAAAAAAAAACAAAATTTTCAAAAAACAAATCCTAGAAAAGAAAGGTTTTAAAAAATTTATATTGTTACACGAATGAGTTAGGTAACATGAAAGGGAAAAAACCTCAAAGGTTAGCTTAATGAGGGTTTTTAGAGTTTGTTTGGAATTGTAGTAGTGGTGGCGATTCAAAGTGTTTTTCACTTAGAAATGTATTAAAATGAAGTTTTTTTATTTTTAAAAAATTATTTTTCATATCAGCACATCAAAACGATCTAAAAATATAAAAAAAATTATTTAAAAATTTTTTTCAAAATTTTAAAAACACAATTTTTTCCCATTCCCAGACAGGTCATTAATTTCGAAGTCAGTATTTAAAGATTTTTATTCAATTTTTCTGAATGTACTATGATGTTGTAAGAAGAGAGAAAGAAAAAAGGTTAGAATGGAAAAAAAAAAAAAACAAATTAAAGAGTGACATGTGTTGCTAGTAGGAACCTAGAAACTGATAACTCATTTTATCTCTATGGAGGGTTTTTTTATATATAAAAAAACATTTCACGATTAATCTTTAAATTTAATTAATTTATAAAAAGTATTTTTAAATCATAAATATTTTACTGACAAACAATATCAGTCTTCAACCATAGTAAAATGAACAATAAAACATTGTCCTCGTTTAGTCTATTTTGTAATTTATTAAATTAAAGATTTGAATAAAATCACAACTCTACCATTGTAAGAGAGCATGTCCTTTTCGTGCTCTTACTTTTGTATTATATGGGACACCACGTTGTATTATAAAATTACTAAAAGTATAGTACTTGAAATGTGGATGTATGTTTGGAAATTCTTAATTTTTTTCCAGAGGACAATTCATTATTATTCTAAATATTTTAAAATAAAAATATTTTTTTAATATTTTGAAACTTTGAAAATAACGTAGATGTTTAAATTAAAATAAATGTATTAAAATTAAAAGTATAGCTATGAGAAGCGAAATAATTATTCAAACAATTAAAAGAACTATTTTTTTTAATCTTTTTGTGATCTAATTTCATGAGATAAAATTTTAAATTATAGAAAATGATAAAATTAAAAGAAGAAAACTATAATGTAAAATATAGAGAAAATATGTGCTCAACCTCAAAGCTTTTAAATTTTTTATTTTGATCTAAATGTTTATTTTGTTTATTTTTCAATTTCTGAATTTGAAAGAGGAGAAGGAAGCTCGTTATAAAACATTAAAAGAAATAAAGTTGTTGGTTGACCACATTCTAACCACACAAAAAAACAAAAATCTTTGTGTCAATGAGTTTATATTACTGAGAGGAGTTGAATGAAAGTGTTTTTTTCCATCTAAATATTGCAGAAAAGTAGATTAAGTTTTGTTTGGTTTATTTCTATTCGATTGATTTTTTTAAAAGTGATTTTAGAGTGTTTTAGAGTTGTTAAGTGGTTTTTTGAGATTTATGTAATGTTGTGGAGATGTTTTAAGGGGGAAAAGATATGAAAATTGTGTTTTTAAAGTCTAAAAAACTAACCTTATTTTCCTAGTCAACATAGGTGACTAGAAAAGCAATTGATCGATTACATGAGTAGACAACAACACATCGTCTTCCCTTGAGGGAAGAAAAACTAATAAAAAGGCATGGACCCGGGCTTTTAGGCCTATATGTGTATGGGTTGTTGATTAAGGCAAGATGTGTAGGTCTAGCCCATCAGCGCCTCACCTCTTTTGTGTTTTTTTGTGTTTTTATTTTTTAATCATTTCCATTAGTTGTTTTTATTTAAATATTGATTTATGTCATCTCTCTTATTTCATAAACAAATTGATTTAACTTTGTTTTTTAAATACTGATTGATATTTTTATATATTTTTTTAGTTGCTTGATGCTTCAAAGAGATTAATTTGATTTGTATAAAAAAAAATTTTCTTCTTATATCTTATATGAATTACCTGTATTTGTATGATTTTTTATAAAAACAAAAATAATTTGTTATTAGCAACAAAATTTAGTCACTAAGATAAATGAGTGAAAATATTTAAAATACAAGAAACAACTAGTTTAAAAGTTTTATATGTGTATCTATCTTTTATTTCTACTACGAAGATTAACTTTCTACTTTAATATTTAATTAGTGTTAATAACATTTTTATTTATTTATCAATTCACTTGTTTCTTAGTTTATTTTATAAAGCATAAACAAGATTTTTATGGTTTCTCAATTAAAAAAAAAATATGATACATGAAAACATATCCATAGCGTAATTATTTTTTCACGTTAAAAAATAACTTGAAATCCTACCATAGCATAAACAACATGGTTGCATTTCTTAATTAAAAAAATTATGATATTTTAAAATGTATCCATAACATTAACACATTCTTTTATTATGTTTAAAATTAACTTGAAATTTTACCCACAACGTAACGTTGATGATAAAACTAGTAGATTCTTAAGGAGGAAAAAGGGAAAAAATCATTTCATAAGTCGAAGTAATGGTGTCATGACATATTTTTGACCTCTAATTTTTCCATGTATTATAAAAAATATTTTGTCAAGGTAAATAATAAAAAGAAAAAAGAAGAAAAGTTTAGGGAGTGATATAAGAACAAAGAGAGAATAAGGGACTGAAAAGAGTAGGGACTAAAAAATAATAGGGAAAGAATATGCGAAAGAGAAAACAAGAAATAAATTGGAGGATCAAGCAAAATTTTAAAAAGTATATTGAAAAAGATCCTACACATTAAGAAATAGTAGATTTAATTAATTAAGAATCCATGATCAAGAAGGAAACAATATAATTATCTAATATTATTTTTTCAATTTAGTTTTTCATATTTTGCAGGGGATCTCAAACAATATAAACAAATGACATATATAAACACAAAGGTAGGATACACTTATAAAAATTGAAGGTGAGACTCTCGAAAAAAATTCTAGCCAAACAAAAAACCTTGTTAAGAGAAGACAAAAAGAGAAAAAACCCTAGTCACCAAAATCTTTGAAGTTTCCAATCTCTATCCTTGCTCAACCACTGACCATCGTGACTACCTCCATTGCCCACCATCGACGTCCACTCACTTTGGCAATCCCACCCACCGTAGCAACAACCTCGAACAAACCCCTAAAACAGCAGATCATGACATAAAACAATAGTTAAGAACAAACTTCAAAGCAATTTGTTTTTCGGCAACTACAACACCCTTTCTAGCCTCCGATATCCCATCTTAAGCGGAGGTGGTTGACATGTCCCATACCAACAGGAAGAAGAACGAGTTGGTCAACTTGTGGAGTGGTCCACACACCTCCTTTCTGTAATGGCACGTGCAACGAAGATCTGCAAGTCAGCATGTCATTCTGCTCATGTAATTTATATGTTAGGACTATTTTTTTAACAATGTTTTTCCCATTCCAGACAACTTTGATCATTTATAAAGGTCAATTTTAATGTTTATATGTGATTTATTTATTTTTAGAATAATTTTTTATTTGTTTGTTAAATTCTGAATCGCAAATGCATGTTAATGTTGTTTCTAGTAAATCCATGATGTATTCATGATTTTGATTTCACGTTCGAGTATGCTCGTTTCTATTAATTGATTTGGTTGAAATATTTGTGGTTATTTATATTGGTCATGCTTGGTAAAATAATTAATTTATAGTGGGTTAATATAAATTAGGGAATTAAAGAAAATAATTTAAAACTCTATTTACCATTATTTCAAATCTCGTTTTATAATTTAAAAAGTGAAAATTAGATTTTTATGTCAAATTTAAATCTCAAATCATTATTCTAAGAATTCTCATCTCCAACAATAATAAATATAAGTATTTAGTTTATGTGAAATACTTTTTCCTTATCTTTTCACATGATAAGATTTCGGAGATATAATCGCGACAAAAGGTACCTCAAGTCATGAAAGAAAAGTCCCAAATTTCTAATAATAATTATAAAAATAAACAAATAAATTCCCTAAATTATTGGTGTAGTGCTTGGGTATGGTCCATACCACGTGCCAAGATACGGTAATGTATTAAATTTATTTCCAGTACCAGAGCCAGAGCACCATTTATCTCTGGCCTTTACGTTCTTTTCACCGCTCTTCATTGTTGCAACCCGCAAGAAGCCATGGATCCTCAGGAGCTTAAACAAGGCATAGCCGAGCTTTACGACGAGTCGTCAGGTGTGTGGGAGGACATATGGGGAGATCATAT
>Ga0307513_10010468_pt1 | contig 11623 bp, 10 predicted proteins | sample 15_EM_MG_FD_202174 | JGI IMG/M metagenome (GOLD analysis project Ga0307513, IMG submission 202174) | Populus trichocarpa ectomycorrhiza microbial communities from riparian zone in the Pacific Northwest, United States - 15_EM | ecosystem: Host-associated > Plants > Roots > Unclassified | place... | reverse complement strand
GAGGGGAGCGCAGAGAGGCGGCGCGGTAAAGTCGATCGTATTAGGTAAGCTTACTTGCCTTATCGGGGGGTAAATCCCGTAAATTTCTCGGCATAAGTTCTTATAAGACCGTCAGCTGCCGCCAAGGGAATCCAAGGGATATGTTGATTGAGTTGGTGGTAAGCCGGTCGGGTCTCGGCACCGATCACTATGGCTAATTGGTTCGCTCGGACCCAGGTATTTTACCTCTATGAGGTATTGATCGATTGTCATCAATTTATCATTAGGTCTACTTTAGAAGACTATCCATGAGGGCGTTCCCAAGCTTGACTCTCGTTGCGACAACGCCGACAAATTCGAAAGTCCATGGCGTGCGTGAAGACCTCAGGCTTTCTTCAGTCCTACTGTGGGCACAAGTTCTGAAGGGACAGTGGGACACCATATATTTGATCCTAAGCAACTGGAAATTCGATTCATTTGTGAGTGTAATTTCATCGAAACATGATTTTCCAGAACTATTTTTCAGAAACCTCCCCCACTATTTGCGGGCAGCGAACACGGTAACCCCAGGCTTTATTCAAAGTTCACTGACACGCTTTTAACACTAAGAAATATCCAAATTCAAAGCCTCTACTTCTGCCCAAACTCTGCCGAATAACCCGGTATGGTCGCAATATCCCATTGCTTAGCCTCAGTCAAACCTAAAATTGGATGAGCCTTTATTTAACTGCGCCACTGGCACCTTCTCCGTGGAGACCGCCAGCACAGGTTTTATCGACAACTCACTGGCCATATTCTGGTGATTCCTTTGTACTAAACGTGGCGAAAAACAATGCCTATGACTTTGGATGAAGGGTTGGACCCATCTTGGCTTTAGGAATATTTTCGCTCCGAGTTCCTGCGTTCATAGCTCCATAGGAAAAACTGTGCCTCGGTCCTCTCCAGATGCTGTCAAAGAGAACTCCGCCTCATGGCCGGCAGATCGGTTCTCCGACTTCGGAAGGCATTTTTCTGTGGATCAGATAAATTACTTCACGACCGTAACTTCCGTCCATCTACAGGAAGCCTCTATGGACTTACACAGAGCAAATCAAGTTCTTGGTTATGTATCAGGTAGGCCTTTTGGTCATCTACTGTTTCGCTTCACCTGATGGATACCTCTAGTCGCACTGGCTGCTGGGACTTTATACGACCACCGTACGTTAAATTTATTTCCTTGTTGATCACATTTCAACCTCACCATCTGATATTTCAGTGATAACATTGGATCAAGAAGTAACGTTAATCCCTACGTACCCCTGGAAAACCTTTCGCTCATATTCGAGATATGAAATAGATTGAACTCGTATGGGCAGGTTCAAGTTTAAACCTTGGAACTATATATCCCTGTACTGACCTACGGCTGCCTTACCTCACCTCAGAAGCGTACAAGATGGACCTTCGTACAGGCCTGTTTTCTTATTGTTGGTGGATATTTTAACTATTCGCACCCCCTTACCATTGTCCTATCCAGACACGATACCTGAGCGACGCGGTTCTCATGTGAGTATTACCCTGCTCATGCACATCTTGGCTGATCACAGGGGTGTTTTAGATACAGTGCAATTAGTGAGCTCTCGTCCGGCGTTCGATGTGCGATTCTGAAGGGGTTTTTCGAAAAAATAGTCCTGACCTCTAACGCGGATGCTACAAGAAAAGATGTACGTTGATTGGGCTCTGAGTCTGTTGACAGAAACCGCTCATTTCAATCGCACCATTACTCTAGCGGTGAGCACAATGACAATTCCGAGGCCATGGTGGCCCCAGTCTCTGATATGGACCATAGACCCGGATGTAAACACCCTGAAAACGTGATCTACTGGGGAAGCATACTAGCCTTCTGGGTGATGCAAGGTTGATATCGGTTTGAAGTCCAGATACTGCAATCTGAAATCTAACTACTCTCTAGTTATCGTCATTATCCACCTGAGTTGACCGTAGTAGTGCAATATAATCTGTAACTGTAGATTAGTGAAAGTGCAATATTCGCTGTAGTTGTAGTCCTCGGTGGTGCACAATTTTGCAGGTTGTGGTCAAGCCATAGCCTCCACCCCATGTAGTGCACCACAGGTTCCCTCCTCTCTGCTTTAGTGCACTCCTCATTCCGTGGTGCACCAATTTTTCCCTCCCTCCAGGTCGCCCTCCGCGAGCCGGGAATCGGTGCTTATTTCTCCCACTCCGGTCCTGGCGCACGCCCCGACTACTGCCTGATGCGCGAAGTTATGTTTTCGACTGTATCTAAATATAAGCGAACTATAAATAGGACGCATGTATTGGTTCGACTCGTTGCTCAATGCCCATTCATGATGATGTGGTTCACCTGATGTGTGCCAACCGACGGGCCAGCCCGCAGAAATCTGTCCCTGACATCGGCCTGGTGTCAGCACAGCATTTTTTTAGCCACATCCATCCCTCTTGAAATTCTGCGTAGGTTCGCTCAATGTAGGTCTGTATGCTTAATTATATTTGTCCTCTTGTAGTCTCCCCAATAGACACAGCCACTTTAGTATTCTGTGTGGGGATGGCTCCTGATTGGGGAGTAGTGTTAGCGCCCAATTATTTCATTGTGGTAGTGCACTATCTCTTCATTACAGCATTGCACAACTTCTTAGTAGCGTCTCCGAATAGAATCCTGTCTGGTGCACCATTTCTCTATCTACGGTATTGCACCACTTCTTACTATGTAGTAGCATCAAAAAATACTTCCATTTTCCCCAGGTCTGGACCGTCTGGTGCAACATTGACACCCCCCAAATCGACACAAAGGAGTACATACAATTGTAACTGACAGTAAAAATTATGGATAGGCTATGGTACACGAAAGGATGCTATACAAATTATGAGAGAGGTGATGTTGGAGGACGTAGCCACTCCTTGAGAATGGCTGGAAACCCCTACAATATCAATGCCACCGGTGACGTTCCCGCCACATCCTCGCCGTCCGCATGGTGTTGGGTTGTATATGCCGGCGCTTGCTTCGAAACGGAGGCTGTGGGTCTTACATGTTAGCGTTGCACAGTAGATTACGGCGTTTGGCTCGAATCGAGGTGTTGGGTTTGAGACATCAGTGCTGGTCGTACACGCTGGCGACGGGCGTTCGGCTCAAAACATCGGTATTGGATCATACACGCTGGTGTTGGGCCCTACATCCCTACATAGTGATGTTGGGCTGTACATGCTGGTTTTCTTCGTAGAGCTTGGGGTCACGGTAAAAGAATGATAATGGCGGTGAAAAAAGGTCGGAGACGCACCAAATATGGGCATTGGTGCCTCCATCTCCTGCCACTGCATGGTGTTAGGGGTTGCGCCAGGTTCCAGATGCCGCTCTTCGCAACTGGAGTGTGCAGGCCATTCTTGGTTTCTTAGTACCATGGTCAGCGGTGAACGGGAGAGAGATGGAGCGGGGACATACAGGGTCGGTGTTATGAGGGTTATTGGCCTCTTTCCTCCTAATATGGGGTATGTAAGACAGGGCCTACAAAGAGGAAATCGTGGAGGGTGCACCAGTGATCGATGGGGGCGGGAGAGGGAATCGTCGATACGGTTGGGTTGTGAAAAGAGAGTGGTAGTGATGTGTGACATCGCATATGTCTACCCAATTGGGACGTTGTGTGCGACACACTAGATGTGTTCAACTAGCAACAATGTGTACAGTGTCGAGCATATCGATGACCTTTTAGGGTGTGTATCTTTCTTGGTATATCACAACTTCATCAATTTTACAGAGCCAAATGACGAATCACCTGATAAGATTGTGATCAATCGATCAACGTCGATCAAGGGGCGGGCCCAAGATAGAAACTCACTTCGTTATGTCAAGGGACACGACGATGATAAAATGTTATTCATGCTAAAATGTAGTATAAGGCAGTATAGCGTCAATGCACATACATGCAGATACTGGTACTATCTAGATGTCTTCCCTACTGCCAGCGATCCAAAGTTGATTAAGAATTGGGTATGTATTGGCAGCTACAATATGGGAATTCTACATCGATATCACAAAGCTCCCGGGCCCATGAGTAAGGAATATAATTGGAATGAGAAAAGGATTGTGAGGTTTACCGTTTTACATAAGACTATAAGGAACCCTCCTTGTTTTGGGGAGGTAATTTGTGTGTATGGACACCAAGATCTTGAAGCGATACTTAGATGACTTCCTTGAGCAAACACCATTGTTCCCATTTCCGATCCCTTCTGTTGCAACTCAACCTGCTAATTGCCACATATACCAAGGCAGACATACTGAGAGACCGTAGTTCAAATTTAAGGCGGAAACATCAAGTTTTGCTCAAGCTACAATAAAATTCTGTGTTTTCGATAGCAATTTCAGTAGGTTACTTATACGGGATGCGATTGGCTGATACATGTCTGAATTTCAGGTTGGGGTTATTACACATTTCGCCTGCCGCTAAAAATTATGTAGTGTTAATCTACTTAAGTTTTCTGGGTTATAGAGAACTAACGAAGTGATTTGGGGAAAATATGAACGTTCTGTGGGGTCGACCAACAATATTTCAGTAGGTGGCTATTCGTAAGATGATTGGCTCTCACCAACGGGCCGGTGCTGCGAAGGGAGTTGGAAGGGAGATGAACATTGTCTTGAATCTGGAGAATAAAGGAGATCCAGAACCTCGAGAGTGATGGTAATCTGAATTACTGGGTCTTTGAACACCTCTAACTTATCGAATAATCCAGGAGTATGTGCAAATCAAGGGCACGTGCCCACAGGTTCACGGAGGAAGTCTGCTTTCAGAGGAGATGATGCACGTCACACGGTTTTTCACATGGAAGGCGGGCGATTGGGATTCCAAGACGAATACAGAGGACTGGGGAGTTATGTCAGAGGTGCATATTGAGGGTTACACCGCATATGCAAAACGACAAGCTGCGCTTTACCGATCCCTTTGACAACACGTTATCTCGCTGTGGGGAGATATTCCTGCACATCTCACATGTATGCAGGAAATTATAAACAATCTTGCACTGGCGGCTCGCGAGTTTGATGATTCCCAAGCCAGAGGACCAAAAAGTTCAAAGAGTTAGTAGAATATATTTATATTTAGTAACCAATTCTGACTCCCGAATAATGAATTTGATCCCGAATTTCGTCGGCAACAGATACATACAGAAAATTATTCTTACAGTGTAGTTGTGCAATTACGGTAGAGAGGGATGGTGCACCAGGCTCACTACTCAAAATATGTATGACGCCGTAATGAAGGAGTGGACCGAGTGGTGCACCGGGCCCCGGGGTGGAGGGAAATTTCTATTAGGAAATTGTGCAATACAGTGATAGATAAATAGTGCACTAGACCTCGGGAGAAAGAGGGCCATTCATTCCCATGCTTACAGGCTACTAAGAAATAGTGCACCAGACCTGGGGAAAATGGAAACATATTTTTTCGATGCTACTAAGAACTTGTGCAATACCGTAACGGAGAAATAGTGCACCAGACGCAGGGAAAATGGAATTACATTCTTTTATGCTACTAAGAAGCTGTGCATTACCCTAGACAGAAAAATGGTGCACCAGGCAAAAGGTATTCTATTCGGAGATGCTACTAAGAAGTCGTGCAATACCGTAATGAAGAAATAGTGCGCTAAGTAAACCCGACCCGGACCCATCCCTACGGATAATACCAAAGTGCCTATCCTTGTTCATTCAGGAGGCTGAAAAAATAAACATGTATTAACTGGAGTACGGATCTACATTGAGAAAACCTGCGCAGAATTTCAAGAGGGACAGATGCTCCTGCTACCAGCTAAGAAATGCAGCCGTGCTGATGCCGAGCCGTTTCGGGGGAGAGATTCGTGCACCTTTGGCACCACTTTATAAATAGATAAGGGGCCTGTTAGGCCGGTTTCTTGGTAGGCCAGAACCCCCCCTAAGAGGCCCCCCTCTCTTCCGATGGATGTCTGATTTATTAATAGAATCATCTTTCCATCCTCCGAGAGCGCCTCATGGCATCGCTCATGGATGCCTCCCTGGGTGGCGGCCTGCGATGCCCCCGATTCAATCTCAAAGGACTCCAAACAATCTTGTCTGTACCGTGCTCTTCGCATACGCTGCGTACACATTCCACCATCCCCAACTGCTTTCTCGTCCCTCTGCTCCAACTCGCGACTGTCCAACAGATTTCCTACCGTCATCTCACAGGACCGAAGTCATCCGGCACACTTTACGAGTCCAGGAAAAATGCGACCTGGCACGGAAGACTCAAGTCATGGCCACTACAACCTTTGACACGACATGCAAAAGGCAGCGTCTTGAAGCAGACCTTGCAGCGATGCTAGCCACTAGTACTGAGCTCCATGTGATAGTACCGGAGGAGGAGTCTGGGTTGATGAATAGCGGTGGACAGAACGGTGTCAAGAATGAGTTCAAAGCCGAAGTTGAGGCTGAGGGATTATCGGGAGGGGGGCCATTCGACCTGAGCGGCAATTTGGAGGAACTTGGGGGACTCGACTATGGATCTTATCAGACCCACCCACAAGACTTCACCTCCGACGACAATATTTCGGGAGGGCCAATGAAGGAGACTCGGAAACGCATCACCCAGACCAGGCGACCACAATTCTTTACGAGAAGTGGAAAGCTGCCCTTCCTCTTCTAGTGGACGAAACCCTAGCCTACACGACTTCTTCTGTCGGAGCCGCTATTCAACCAGTCGGTTCAGAGCTCCAGGGCATTTGTTGTTCTGCGGTTTCTTACTCATCGGATCTCAAGACCACCAAAGTAACATGCCTGTATTTTGACGGTACGTTTAATCAATTGCTGTTGTCCACCGGGAATTCTGACATGAGTCTGTCTTAGATTTCAAGACTATCACTGATCACTGCTCTCACTTGCTCCTGCCGCTCGGTGAGCCAGGTTCTTGTACAGAACGGACTCTTCCCCACAGCGCCATCCCAAATTCGCATGGCTGTCTCCATTGAACTGCTGGATTTCTACGCTGCTCTGTTTGTACGATCCTGCGATGCAGTTAATGCGATGGCAGCTGCTCTCAACACCTTTTACACGAAACCGGGATTCTATTTTCTCAATGAAAAGGTACAACAATGGTACTTTTATCTCATCATTGCTAAGTTGTGACTGGCAGGGAGATAAAATTCGAGAACCCTTTCGTCGTGGTTTGGGGTACGCCGCGCAGTGGTTAGATGGTCTTCGTGTGCTGATTAAATACGAAAGTTCGCCAACGGGGACAAGGAAAAGGCTCGCTATGACAATCGTGGCTGGTGTCATTGGTATGCCGCTACTACATTCCACTATTTTTTGCCAATATCGATACGCCAGGCGAGCAACTCAAATATGCGATAGCTCTCATTTTATGGTTTGCGAAACACGTCCCAAGACATTAAACCTTCTCAGTTCTCTACGACATCGCATATGTCCTCGACCGCAGTGTTCAGAAAGTAAGGCCAGCATTGAAACCACAACAGAGTCAATCTAATTCTCAATTTCTAATTTATTCAGTTCGATATCCTTCCTCAAAGTCTCTGGAATCGAGTCCAGTTCGTCACAACCGCTATGCATGCATATGGGCATCAGTGGGCATGTCAACTCGCCTATAATCCCCGTTTATGTCGTGGTCTCGGTCTCACGGATGGCGAAGGTGTTGAAAGGATGTGGTCACGATTGAGGAAATTGGTGGGAGTAGTGCGAACCTCATCCGTACGTTCATTTCCTTCCCTTCGGATGTTGAGTTTCATGGACTGAGTAATTTACAGAGAGCCCGACGCATCTGGCTCACAGATCGACAATCATCGTCTATAGCCCTTGATTTGAGAGATTCTGGGCGATTGGATTAGGCGTCGAATTACATTGTCATAAAGTACAATCATTAGAAGTTGTATGGCAATAAGATGAAGCACGAGGGAACCTTCTATTGAGTATGACGGAAAACATGACACCTGAATGTGAATTTGTGAAATCAATCAAGTTGAATCAACCAGTGGACTGTAGTACACTACGTAAATTCAAGGTATGGACTGTAGCGTAACTTTAAGTATATATAAACGACTCGGAGGTGGGAAAGATTTCTAGAATTATTTTATGACCGCCCAATGGATTGAACAGACGATGAAGACTGTTTCCATTACAAAACGTGAAGTTCGAGATGAGGAATTTCAGTTTCGTCAGACCTTTATTACCTGCTTGCGAAACTGCCCTCTTTTTGGTACCAGAAGCAAGATACTTTGTTTCTGACTTGATCTATGCTAAAATTTGAACTTCTTTGAGATGTGCACAAGTTCTTTAACAATTTACTGTTCTCTTTTTACTCGCTATCTTCGTGAGAATTGAGGCTTAGTCACGGATTCCAGAACTCGTCTTAGGCTTCTGATAGGCGCTTGGACAGTTCATTTCTGCATTTCCGTCTCCTCGGGTAATTCTGGATGTCATCAATTGTCGGGTGGGTTCTGCAACGGTTTTGGCCCAAAATCGCGTACGGCAAAACCATTGCGGGCACAGTGGCCCATAACAAGTACGTTATTTGAACTTATTTCAAACTCTTTCTGTGCTCGTGTAAATAGCTGGACATGGTTGTGCCAACTTGAAGGGGGTGGCGACATGTAGTTAAAAAATAAGAGGTCGAATTATTAAGGACTCTGACTGTCCGAATCTAACAATCACGCTCTGAAAGCAATTCGGTGAGCGAGTGAGGGTGTGGGGGGATACATTTTGATGTTCCGATGGTGATTATCTGCCCGAGGAGGTCTGCGACCACCCCTGCCTTTGTGCTCCGGTCTGTCGACAGGGTTGGCCGATTTGGGAGCACCGCGGCGAACGGCATCAGCCCCCGCATATTCCACGACGAGAGTTCAGCCATTCACATATACTATCTTCAATATCCCACATAGTAGAGCTCGTGGACTATCCGCAGCAAGCCCTTACCCGCCTCAATGTTTCGGCAGGTCAAGGTGCAGGTTTAGGCTAGGGTCCATAGGTACAACCATTTTCCAAAGCTGTAGCATTGCAGACGTGATACACAGCAACAAATAACGCGGTGTCGCAGTCTGCGATGGTAGGGCCAATGGGCGATGTGTGGAGAGAGAATATGTGTGGTCGTCGAGCTTGAGAACCCGTGCAGTGGGTACGCCATTATCCAATGCTGTGGCATCGCAGAAACAACACGCAGTGTCAAATAACACGGCATCGCATTCTGCGATGGTAGAGCGGATGGGGGTATGGGACCAATATGTCGAGCTCGAGATCCGGATGCAAGTCCTCGCACAATGCAAACTCCTATCTCGAAATCAGATAGAGGATCAGTAGGATTGAAGAAAGAGAGGCGAGAGGAGAGAGCGCAATACATACTTCCCATACACCATTGGCCTCGCACTCACGAAACGCCATTTGTAGATCATTGTCGGTCGCTCAGTAGGTGTTGTTTTCTATGAGGCCGTTCGATCACTACCAGAACCCCGTTTCGGCGACATCCATTTGAAGCCCACATCCCTGGAAAAGGGGAGGGGCTGTTCGAGCTCTTTCAGGGATGACAAAACGTTAGTACAAATGAAACCAAAGAAAAATACTCAGCTGCATGGTGGTAGTTGTGGAAGATGGGCCGCGGATTCGAGTTGTGTTCGTTCAAACTCCGACACATGTGACCTTGTTGAGAAAAATGTTCAACGAGGCTCCGACTCTCACCATTGTCTTCCGCCACGGCTCCTACCACCTACCACTGCATCTCAGTACAGAAACGAAGTGGCATTTTCTAGCACAATCAGAGATTATGCCGTTCCTCAGACTTGGCCTTCTATACCACCCTTCGGATTTCTAATATGACATTGGCAACAGCACCACGCCCCATGGAATTTACAAAACCGGCTTGCGAGGGCATAGATGGGATGAATATAACAAGTGTTATGCAGGGGTAACGAGGTTTGTGTGTACATCATCGCGAGAGCTTTGCTCACCTACATTTATTCTATTGTTAGCGTTCCGCATCGAATAATTTTACCCCAACGTCGCTGGTTCACAATAATGACAACATGCCCAACCGGTGAAGTAAGCCGTTGCCCCCTGTTCTCCCCCTCACCCTCTGCTCCCACAGCATGCTGTATCCATCACAAAATGTGCGCTCCGCCGGACAACCCAGGTCAGTCTTTACCCCTCAACTCACGGGTTTCTTGAGGCTCAGAAAACAGGCACCCACTGCATGGCTCTTTGTTTAACCCCTTTTCAGGTTCCTCAAGGTTTAGGAGCGAGTGCGACAGCGGCAGCCGTGACATGCTCATCTACGAATCTGCGCCCCTAGCTATCTTCAAATGGCTTCGCAAGGTCGTCAAAGGGTTTTGAGAAGACAACGAGCTCGGCTGGTTTGTGCTCTCATGCAGACCCCATGCCCTTAGGATCAACAATGCGCCGTGAGCAGCAACGGCGCGGGCAGGGATGATCGTGCTACATACCAGGTGCCTCCTCACCTTTTCGATGTTTACACTCCTGGCGTGAACTCGATCCCCGCGACGCCGATGGGGATGGCGGCTGCACACCGGTACCAGGGTGATGTATCCACAAGCGCGATACAGCAGTACCTAGTTGTCTTGTATATTGCTATTGCCAGATGTGTTTTAAAACAGTTTTTAATCCCTGAATGTGCAAAAACCGCCCCGAAATTGAGAGGTTGAAGAATATCCCGATCAGAGAAATGTGAGGGCGAAAAATAAATACTTTGGAAAACATATCTAGGAGATGCCCGAGATGTTCAGAGGATTTAAAAAGGAGGCTCAGAAACCTCTTGATAGGATACCTCAGAAGTCAAGGGTATCTTGACGGTACATTCTTTATGGATCCAAAGAGATCGCCTCAATCATCAAAACTATGAAAACGGAGGCTATCAAAATTGGGAAAACATACAATCAAATCTACCATTTTGGGATGAGCCAGATCCTCTACATCCTCTCCCTCCATCTCTGTCGGAGGGTGGTCCAAGAACACGCCGTCTCGTTTTATCCGCAACCGCGCAGGAATCCATCGGATACCCCCTCTTAGGTCCCTTTCTCACGTCAAAAGAAGGGACCTAAGAGGGTCGGAAACTGCTGCCAAGGGTGGATTCGTGCATGATCAGCAAGCCGGGCCGGTTGGTACACATACGAAGATGAACCGCATGAACGGGCGACGGGTCGAACCAATACATGCGTCCTATTTATAGTTCGTTTATATTTAAATACAGTCAAAAACATAACAGAGCGCATCAAACAGCGGTCGGGACGTGCGCCAGGACCGGAGTGAGGAAAATAAACACCGATGCCCGGCTCGCGGAGGGCGGGCTGGAGGGAAGGAAGAATTAGTGCATCACGGAAAGAGGAGTGCACTACAGCAGAGAGGAGGGAACCTGTGGTGCGGTGGAGCCTATGGCCTGACCACAGCCTGTAAAATTGTGCACCACCGAGGACTACAACTACAGTGAATATTGCACTTTCACTAATCTACAGTTACAGTTTTTTATTGCACTATTATGGTCGATACGGCTGCATTATCCGAATCTCAGTCATGTACGAGCATTCTCGCAGGATCATTTTCCTTCTTGCGACATCTTACGCTTTGGAGGTGATACCGAGCACCGTCATCCAAATTCTCTCAGATCCACCAAAAAATAGT
>Ga0307513_10010467_pt1 | contig 11625 bp, 15 predicted proteins | sample 15_EM_MG_FD_202174 | JGI IMG/M metagenome (GOLD analysis project Ga0307513, IMG submission 202174) | Populus trichocarpa ectomycorrhiza microbial communities from riparian zone in the Pacific Northwest, United States - 15_EM | ecosystem: Host-associated > Plants > Roots > Unclassified | place... | reverse complement strand
TATAGGAAGGAGGTTGGTGTGCCAAGCTACTAACCTTGGCCTCATTCTCTTGTGCTCAGAAATACCTATACCTATGTACAAACTCTCCTAGTAAAATGCGAAAACAGACTGAGAAATACTTAGACCCATAGCAATTATCATACAGGTTATGTGTTCTCAGATATGTGCCCCACTGCACTTATCATCATGGATGCTCCACATCCTCAGATATTTTCCCCTATGCACATACGATCACAGTTATCAGATCGTGCGTCGAGATTCTATTTTCGAGATAAAACTGCCCAGTACATATTAGACTGCAAAGGGGTGTATAACTGCACTCTATAAGCTAGATATGGAGGATGCCGTGGGGTGTGCACGAAGGATGGTAGACCTACTAGAGGAAGACAGATTCCTTTGCCCACCGGGCAAATATGAGGTATAGTGGTGCAACAATTTTCACGTTTGTCTCTGACCCCAGCTAAAAAATCTATCCAATACGGCGGACAGGCAGTTTCTCTTAGATTCCTAGCGCCACAGATTCCAAGCGTGATTTTTGCCCAATTTTATTCTAGTCCTAAAAGGAGAGGCATGACAGATGCGAGATTCCGGGGTAAGATTGACAGTCCGTTTATCTGTCTGACTGCGGCCATGCTGTGCCATTCGCTGCGATGCTGGCGGACTGGAATCTTTATCGATAAAGTGGTTTTCACGCGTGCTAATGCCAGAGGTAAGATAAACCGCGCGGACATGTGGTTTTCAGGAGTGTCCGGATCCCTTTTGGCCAAGGCATCTGGATACTCTCGAAAACCGCAAGTACTCGAGACGGGTGATAAGTGAGCTAATAGAAAGGCAGGCCTGCTGGAACCTCAGACACAGACATGGCAGAATACTGGACAGCGCTTTCAGGGTTTAATCATTGGGCGGATCAAGACTGCGTTGGGGGCCAAAATTGCCCAGGAGCGGGGAAAGTGTGCTGAGAGAACAGCAGGGTATTCCAATGATGATGATGCATTGAGGCGGGAATTTAGGATTGATCACGAGCCCGAAGTATCAGAATCGGGGTGGGGCAGTCGCGCGGACCTAGTGGATGCTTTGGGAGGACGGGTCGAGTCAGCTCTGTCCGGAGAACTTGCGGATGCTCGGGAGCAGGTTGGAGAAAGTGACCGAGAGGACTTGGGGGATTGTGTTATAACTACACTATGATCATAATATTATGTATGCATAGTTGAGGAGTAATAGAATAGATAATACAGATAGCAAAGGCGGCCGGAAGCCCGGAAGCCCGGAAGTAACAAAACTTTAATAGTGTAGAGGCCCTGAGAGAGTGGTCGGCGGGAGATGATATGCGGCTACCACATCGTGAGGTGTCGGGCGGGTGATTCGAAGATGCGCAGCGATGGGCAGGTCTTCTCGTGGCTAATTGTAGGTTCTGTAGGTTCAGAAGGCGTGGAAAGGTTTCAGGCGGATGGTCAAAAGGCAGGAGCACATCGTAGGACATCCGGCCGACAGGAGAGGTTGTATGGGACGTCTAGTCAACGGGATAGGTAGCAGGAGACGTCTGGCCGACGAGATGGGCTGTAGAGGACGTCCGGCGGACGTGATAAATTGTAGGGGCGCCCGGCCGACTAGATGGGTTGCAGGGGGCGTCCGGCCGACAAGATGGGTTGTTGGGGGCGTCCGCAGGACACCCGGGAATAAACATCAGGATGCGGAGGTGGTGAGGGCAAAGGTCAAGGGCTGGAGCACGCCCGCTGGATGCGGGGGGATACACGATGGGATTGAGAGGTAGAGAGCGAAAAGGAGTGTATCTGGGGGGGTGCGGGACGGAGAGGCGATAGGGAGGGGAACTCAGGACGGAATCCGGAGGGAGCACAGTAACATAGGAGGAAACCCGGTGGGGGGGGGTTGTAGGGCTGGTTAGGGAGAAGGAGATTGAAGTCGCAGGACGTCAGGAAAGGGGTAGCATGCAGGGGGGTGCATGGGGTATAACGGGACGGTAGGGTTGTCCGCAGGGCGCAGGGTTGCTGGGGGGGACAGCTTCTGGTTGTGTCCGGTGCATCCAGACGGACGTCACCACATCCGGACGATGCGGAAGCGGGCCTCCACACCCAGAACTGGAGTTTACGTTATATGCGCCCGCAACGTCCAGCGCACAGGGAGGGCAGGACGCAGCAGGGCGCAGGTTGACTTTTTTTGCTGATGAAGCCCTGTTCCCGTCGCTTAAGAATTCTTCAGGCTGCGTTTAAGTCTATGAGTAAGAACGTCCTATATCGAAAAGGTGTTCAGGAGAAGGGACCTACCGGACTTTGGTTCAAATAGCACTATCATGTGTTTTGGTTTTTAAAACTTCCGATCAAGCAGGAGCAGCGTGCACTCAGAGGGCAAGATCTGTTTACTGGAATCACACCCCGACTCCAGTCTCGTAAGCTTCTTGCCCAGCAGGTGGCGGATTGTGGTGGATGGGGCAGCCGTGTCTGAGACCGTATCATGTCCGATGAGGTTCCGTCGGTCAAAAAGCAGTTTATCCCAACCCCTGGACAGGGAAGACATCGAAAGGTTCTGAATTTATTGGAGGATCCAGATACAATTCTGGTAGTACAACAATATATACTGCATGTCGGTGATAGTAAGTAATTTCCAATCCCTCTAGCTTTGCTTCTCTCTCATTAAAAACCATCTAACTTTGAGTAATAGAACTTACAGCACATGGACATGCAAAAGCCATTGTAATGCACTGGCGAAATTCCGATAATGATTCTGATATTGCCAACAGATCAACCAACAGCGTTGCCAGGGAGGTGGAGAAGACGATTGCATCAACCACTGCTAGAAGATGGCTTCACAAGCTCGGTTTCAAGTACAAGGAGTACAGAAAGGGTATATACAATGATGGTCATGAGAGATCAGATGTTAAGCCATATCGCGACAGTGTATTCCTCCCTAGAATAGCATCCTATGATGGTCAGTTCATTAAATGGGATGAAAACCTACACAAGGTTTCTAATCCAGGCCATCAATCAGGTGAAATCCAACCAGTTATTCTAGTAACACAAGACGAGTGTACCTTCAACTCGAATGACGGCAAATACTTTATCTGGGTGCATTCTGAACACAAACCAGTAAGGAAAAAGGGCCGTGGCCAAGGACTCCATATCTCAGACTTCCTTACCCCTATTGGTCCCTTAGAGGATGGAGAAGCTTGTGTAACACTCAAGTGTGGAGGGGATACCTGGTGGACTGGGGATAGATTGCTAGACCAGGTGATTAATAAAGCTATCCCTGCCTTTGAGGCACAGTTTCCTGGATGCAAGGCACTATTTGCCTTTGAGTACTCAAGGAATCATCTGAAGTTTGCCGACAATGCTCTTCGTGTCTCAGAAATGAATCTGAAGCCTGGGGGGAGTAAGATGAAAATCATGCACGACACATATGTCCTTGATGACAAACATGCAGATGGTGGTTATGTTCAGTTACTGGCTTTGCCAGATGGAAGACCCAAGGGTCTTAAGATAGTACTTATGGAGCGTGGTTTATGGCCTATAAGTGGAAAACGTTTTCTTACTCAGTGTTCAATCAAGTCAGCGTCTGGCAAGTCAACAAAACCTAATCCCCGCTGTTTGAATGGAGGAACCTGCTGTGCACGAGCACTTCTTGCAGCACAGCCTGACTTTCGCAATCAAAAATCTCAAGTGGAAGAGGCTATCCTGAATGCTGGCCATGATGTAATATTTTATCCTGCATTCCATTGCGAACTCAATTTTATTGAGTATTTCTGCGGTGTGGCTAAGAGGTATACACGTGAAAACTGCAAGTATGATTTCGAATCACTTGAAAGGTTAGTGCCTGAGGCACTAGTTGGGGTGTCAAAAGAATTAATCTGGAAATACTGGGCACGGACTGAGCGGATTATGGATCCATATCGATCGGGAGTAATATATGGGTCTCCTGAATATGATTATCTTGTGAGCAGAAGGTATGACTTACACCGTCGCATTAGTGAGGCAGTTGAAACCTAAGTGTATTTGTTATTGCAATTGCTTGTAATATTTACTGATATTAAATAACCATATTTTTCATCTTATTTGTATATTATTAAAAATCTATCCATTATTTATGTATTAAATATATAATATGATATATGAAATCTTTATGATTTCAAATCAATATCATAATTGTAGCAATAAACCCTGAGGTTGAAACCCCTGAGTTCTGGGTTTGTTATAAAAAATACCTGATCCTGATTATATAAGGCATTACATTTTGCAACGCCCAGTGGTCTACGTTATAGACGACTCCCACCATACCAAGGCCGTTGCATCATGTAATGCCTGCATTTTATAGGGGTAGAGGGTAAATATATGGGAAACCATGCCTGAAGAACAAGCGTTCAATTCTGCCTCTGCTCTTAGATTTTTTGTTATTTTGAGGACAACAAATCAAGCATTGGTCGGTAATAAAACATCATCATAATTTCCTTCCCTGCATTTAAGTGAATCCAATACAACTTGAAATTGCTTTAAACTGAAATAAAAGTTGTAAAAAAAGCTTGACCTAAATATAAATCGGACTTATGACATTTTAAAGTCATTATTCTAAAAAATAGGTTATGATGGTCTGGAGTAACTTTGGTCCTTATTCTTTCAACATCGCCAGCGGTGTCCAATATATACACAAAGTTGACTACAGAAAACATTCCTTCAACTTCGTCGTTGTTCTCCACACTCATTCCATCGCCGTCTCCTTCTTTCCACACTCAAACTTCTCTCAAAACAATATGTCCCTTAATCCCTTACCTCCGTTTCGTTTACTGACAGAGTTCCTCCATTCCCAAACGTTCCTGCTACCTTTTCCTGTTTTGCTAACATCGTTGTGTGACACATGTACGTTCCATCTCTTAGTTCCAAACCTTTAGTACCTCTAGCTCAAGTTCCTGCATCATCTCAAAACATCTCCGCTGCGCCTAACCTTTTGTCCAAACACACCACCGCTTCAACTCTTATGTTCTCCCACATTCTCCAAACAAACTTCTCCTGCGCCAAACGTCCCTTGTTGTAGTTTGTGTCGTAGATATGGAACCTTCGTGAAAACTCTAACAATTATTCCCTGCCCCCTAGTAAAATTCATGCATTACATAATGCAACGGCTTGGTACACATTAGGGACGCTTTGCACCATACCCCGGAGGACAAAAGTGCATGAGTTTTCGTACAACGCAACCATCGCTAAACAAAAAATCTCCCCAACACCCACGAGGTCAAAATCCAACATAATGCCAGCAACACAACCTACTGACACACGCCAAAGAAAGAATACTGATAAGGCTGCAGAGGCCTTGGATTAACTTGTAAAATTTAGTCTTCTAGGTCAAAAAAATGGTGGAAATAGGTGCAAGTCAAGCAGCTCAAAGTGAGTCTTCTCCCGAGAGCAAGTTAAGTTACCTGGCAAATACCATCAACATATGGAGGTGCTGAGACCTTGGGTTCCACAATCCGAGCCCAACTCCCACTTTTTGCCTGAAAAAATTGCTAATTCTAAGAGAGACTTGACTTAAGCATGCAGAAACACTATGTAAGGGGCTCGTGGAGGCATGGTCACGGTGGCGGTGATCGGTGCCCTGTATACTTTATTCCGGATGTGAATATCCTTTTTTTTCGCTGGTTGCAATGCGGAAAAACTCATGCTCTTTTGTCCTCCAGTGTAAGATGGGGTCAGTGATGCATTGACATGGAGTGATTGGCTGGTGCTCCCATCTGAAACAATGGCCTTGTCTCAATCTAGGAAACCGTTCCCCTCTTTCCTAGCCTTGGGGAGAAGCCCATCAACCCCCACGATACACTCTCATACCGTATAATCTGGCGAAAGTCGGATTCACGCTAGTGCGGATTTCTTTGAACCTGTCCAACCACCACTGCCTACCGGTATTTGTTTAAGCTGTGGGAAATTCGCCTTCTTCGTGCCCTTTTGTTGGCTCGGTTGCCTCTGTTTCTCTTTAACTCCATTCCGACTTTCGCCGGATTATACGGTATCAGCCTGCCGCCGTGTCATCACACATATCACCGAACCTTATCCAATATGAACACATTACCTAGTGGGAGCGAAGAACCAAGTCTCACTCGTGATCCCTGCCGGTATGGCATATCCAACACCTGTACCGACAATAGCACGAGCAATAGCATCCACGGTCACTCGAATCAGAACATCGGAAATGTGCTAAACAGCTATAATCACACCATCAACATGGGAATAAGTGAAGAGTCTTTGAGGATCCTAACATGGTTGTCGCCACTCGAGCCCCATGCAAGGCATCAAGATGTGAGGAACCGGCGGCTGGATGGTGTCGGGGACTGGGTTCTGGAGAAGGATGAGTTCGAGTCATGGCACAAGAGTCAGGATGGCTCAGGGAATCCAACTCTTCTATGTTATGGGGATCAAGGGGCTGGAAAGACATATATAAGGTAACCGGGTATTTTCCGAGGACGATAGACAATGCTAACAAGGAACTATGTTAGTTCTTTAGTAATAGATACCCTATGTGAGCAAACCTATGGCCAGAATATCGTGGTTTTGTCCCTCTATTGCGATTACCAGGCGCAGAAAGACCAACCGGCGGTTAATATGATAGGGGGTCTACTCAGGCAGATTGCCTTCGGACCAGTGGGGATTGTAGGCGAAATTCAGAATGCCTTTAACAGGTCAAGGCAAGGAGGCGGAAAAGGTCTCCGATTGCAGGAGATGCTGGGATTATTCGTCAAAATAATCGGCTCCCTCGAGCGAGTATATATTTGCATCGACGCAATGGACGAATTAGTGCCGGAACATCGATCAGAGTCCCTCCGCGCACTACGACAGATTACTCGAGAAGCGCCAAACACGCGATTATTTATCACCGGGAGGCCGCACATTCGCGGGGAACTTGACAACCATCTCACAAAAGGTGTCTATGCTATACACATTGTGCCCGACCAAGGAGATATTGCTAGATATTTAAACCGGAAGATGGACGACGCCGGTGCCCGAGATCCGGACTTGATGACGGAAAATCTGAAAACAGATATTATGAAAACAATGCTGGAAAAGGCTTCGGGCATGTAAGTAGGAGTGGCTCTATTATGGATTTGGGTCATTAATTGATATTCTGCTTAGGTTTCTACTCGTCTCATTAAATATCGACGCCATCTTAGGCGAGACCTCGTTAACGAGGAGAAAGCAAATGTTGCGAAGGGTATCTACGACCGGGGTAGATCTCGATAATGTGTACGACCAAACCCTGCAGCGAATAAAGGAACAGAAGGGGGACCGATCAAGACTTGGGATTGAGGTACTAATGTGGGTATCCCATGCCGAACGGCCGTTGCGGATCGACGAACTCTGTCATGCTCTGGCGGCAGAAATGGGGGCAACAGATTCCGATCCTGAGAATATCCGGCCACGAGATACAGTACTAGGGTCGTGCTTAGGGCTTGTCGTGGTTGACTCGGAGACATCGATAGTCCGGCTAATCCACTACACCGTTCAAGAATACCTTTCTCGACCTGGTGTATTGCCTGATGCCCACAGAACACTTAGTCAAGCATGCTTGACTTTTCTAAATTACGGCCAGGTGAAGAGGCTTCCAGCCGATAATGTTTCAAACTTTCGAGACATGCCATTTCTCGAATATTCATCTTTGCATTGGGGAAGGCACGCAAAAATAGCACTCTCAGACCACACAAAATTGCTTGCGCTTGATTTGTTAAGCCGATACGATAGCCATATATCTTCTATCTTGCTTTTTGACAATATTCAGGGATACGGCTCCCCCTGGACTACTCATCACGTATTTACCGGCTTGCACTGTGCATCGTACTTCGGAATTGACGAGATCGTGGCTGCCTTGATAGAGGCAGAAGACTGCGATATCAATCAAGGAGATTGTAGGGGGGTCACACCTCTCATGTTGGCTACGCAGCAGGGAAATCAAGGGGTTGTGAAGCTACTCCTCGCGCGGGACGATATCAACCCTAACAAGCCGGACAACGGTAGAACACCACTCTGGTGGGCTTCCCACCAAGGGCATGAATGGGCGGTGAGGCTACTACTCCCACGGGACGATGTCAATCCCGACAAGCCAGATAACTATGATCAAACACCACTATGGGCCGCTTCTAGAAATGGGCATGAAGGGGTGGTGAGACTACTACTCGCACGAGACAATGTCAACCCCGACAAGCCAGACGACCATGGTCAAACACCACTCTGGGGAGCTTCTAGATGGGGGCATGAGGGGGTGGTGAGACTACTACTCGCACGGGACGATGTCAATCCCGATAAGCCAGACAACTATGGTCAAACACCACTCTGGGCCGCCTCTAGAAATGGGTATAAGGGGGTGGTGAGACTATTACTTGGACGAGACAATGTTAATCCTGACAAGCCGGACAACTGTGGTGAAACACCACTGCGGCAGGCTTCTAGATGGGGGCATGAGGGGGTGGTGAGACTACTACTCGCACGGGACAATGTCAATCCCGACAAGCCGGACAACAATGGTAGAACACCACTCTTGGGGGCTTCTGCAGGGGGATATGAGGGGGTGGTGAAACTATTACTCGCACGGGGCGATGTCAATCCCGACAAACCGGACAACGATGGCCAAACACCACTCTGGGGCGCTTCTACATGGGGGTACGAGGGGGTGGTGAAACTACTACTCGCACGGGACGGTGTCAACCCCGACAAGCCGGACATCATTAGTAGAACACCACTCCTGAGTGCTTCTATGCATGGGCATGAGGGGGTGGTGAGGCTACTACTCGCACGGGACAATGTAAATCCAGACGCGCCGGACAAGTATGATGAAACACCACTCTGGTGGGCTTCTGGCAGTGGGCATGAGGGGGTGGTGAAACTACTACTCGCACGAGATGATGTTAATCCAGACAAGCCAAACAAGTATGGTGAAACACCACTCTGGTGGGCTTTTAGCAATGGACATGAGGAGGTGGCAAGACTGCTACTCTCCCGAGGCGCTACTAATCCCTACAAACTAGACAACAACAGTCCAATACCACCTCAGGGCGCTCATAGCAACTGGCATGAGCCGGTGGTGCGGCCAGCAGCCGCACGGGGCGATGTCACTCCCGACCAGCCGGACAACCGAGTTCAAACATCACCGAGGATTTATTCGCTGCGTAAGCGTAGGCAGGTTATAGCTGAACCTGCTCCACAGCCGTCGAGAAAACGGAGAAGAAAAAACTAACTGTTATGTCGGCTAGATGCTAGAGATATGTTTCCTTTATAGTTTTCCTTACTAGTAGTGGACTGTGGATTCTACGGATAGGGCGGCCATGATAGAGTTTAGCCGTACTACGATATATAGAACTTGATGAATGTTATTATTACAAACAGGGTAAATATATATAATACTCTATATTATATCACAGCTTTCTACCCATTACTGAACACACTAGCACCCTTATATAAAAGGTTGAATGCGCTTGAGAAAACTGCTATAAAAGCTGTATGCAGGCCAGAGCCTTAATTTTAAATCTTTATTTCACTATAACATCTGTAAGATCGCCCGGTAGAGGGTTCCATAAATATCCAGGGACACGCGCGGGCATAATTTCGCCTGATATATGAAAGATACGAGATGGAGAGCTGATTTTCGAGTGGTGAGGGCAGTGTTCGCAACGGGGCAGTCCGTCCGTCCTGCGGATAGGACTAGGACGGACTACGGATCGTAGTCCGTTTAGTCCTAGAGAGAATTTTGCCCGGGGCTAATGGCCGTAGGACGGAGAAGACGGTGAGCCCCACAACCAGTTTTCAGAATGTCTCAGAGTGTGAGGCCAGACAGATCCCCACAGATCCCCACAGATCCCCACAAATACCGGCAGGTCCCGACAGATCCCGGCAGATCCCCACCAATCCCCACCGTCCTTGTCAGGGGATCCGCAGTCCACCACCGTCCCCTATCGTCCTTGTATTAGGATGGCATAATAGTATCTCACCTTGTCGGGCCCGTGGTCCTCGCTCAAACCTGCAGTCCTAAAATGTCCCAGGACGGGACGGAGTGAAAATTGTCGTCCGGTCCAGTCCAGTCTTCTTGGCAGTTTCCTCGTGGGGCCGCCAGGGCCCCCAGACCGTTACGAACACGGGTGAGGAAAAGGGGGGAGGTACAATAAGAGCCACTTATCAAGCACCTCTCAAAAACCGGGACTAGTGATGGCCACGATCAGATCATGATCGAGTTTTGCTTGATTATAGTCTGCTCGATCAGCCTCGATCATAGGGGTCCCTCGATTAGATCATGATCGAGCAGAGCATTCATGATCTGATCAATTTGCTCCATCATGGGTACTGCCCCATCATGCTCGACTATCATCGAGTATACTCGAGCATCTTGAATCATGACCAATCACTCTTATAACCTGTTGGAAATATCGCGAACACAAGACGAGATTCGTATTGCAATCAAGTGTAAAGAACAGCAAAAGAAAGATAGGAAAGAGAGCAAACTATGGTGATGGAAGAGAGAAGCAAACATTTCTGGCTAACCTTGGTAAAGGTAGAATAGAACGAGTGCGGTGAGTTTTGTGGCCAATACATAATCACCTTTCCAACACAACCTTATTAATTGGTGATGCGATGAACTTATATACCAATCACTCTAGATCAGCCACAAACTGCCATGATACCTAAGTGAACGATAGGGTAGGGGTCTTCTGTTCTTGTTATAACACGGGTGTAAATACTGGTCATCCATATTGAGTGAATATTTCCTACTTAATAGATACAAAATCGATCATGCTCGAGCAGTGGCCATGATCGATCACTCGATCAGGACCTACCCATTTGATCGATCATTCGATCATGGGGTCCCCTCGATCAGATCATGATCGAGCATACCCTCCGTGATCTGCTCGATCATGATCGTGGCCATCACTAACCGGGACCATACCACGAGCCCAAGAGAAATATGAGAAGAAGCGATAAGCTACAAGCATTACAAAGCAGGGGTTTTGCAATTAGCATTCCTTACAGGATGTATGCTCTCCACTAATCACACACACAGGTCCTCACTTGATGGATGGATAACCCTGCAGTTCTCCAGGGGGCGTGACTGAAGTGGCCAATATTAGCATAACTACTATGGTAAGAAAGTATATATAATTACAGTTCGGTAACAAATGTTATCGTCATGTATCCTTTTTACACCAAAATTGGCCATTTTTGCAACCACCAAACAGTATCAGATCCACCGCGATTAGGTATCTGAGGGCCCAAAGCACTAGAGGCGTATCTTGACTTCACTAAACAGAAATTTCAAAAGAATCAGCCCCATGCTGTGTCATTCGCGGGCCGAAGAAAATTCCAATTTTGTATGATAAGTGAGTACCTTTTTCTGTGCCCCCAATACAAATTCCATCACTTGGAGTAGACAATTGCCACTGCCAACTTTTTGTTTGTATCTACAAGGGCAAATTCATAGGCAATTGCAGGTAAAATTATATGGACAGAATCAACAAGCTTCTAAACTGACTAATCAAAAGTCTTGGTGATCGGGCCCTTTCACACCAAAAATTGCCCTTCTGAAGGGTTTTTTACCCAAGTTCCTCTGGCAAACCTGGATGAAAAACTTTCCAGAAACCACCTAAGTAGTTAT
>Ga0307513_10010466_pt1 | contig 11625 bp, 7 predicted proteins | sample 15_EM_MG_FD_202174 | JGI IMG/M metagenome (GOLD analysis project Ga0307513, IMG submission 202174) | Populus trichocarpa ectomycorrhiza microbial communities from riparian zone in the Pacific Northwest, United States - 15_EM | ecosystem: Host-associated > Plants > Roots > Unclassified | place... | reverse complement strand
GAGGCAAGGTGGGGGGTATCGGGGGAGGTGTGTATGACAGCTGCCTAGATGCTGTGTTTCGGTTGCTAACGTTCTCCAACGAAAATAAATGCCTGATAAAATGCCCAATAGTCGTAGAATCGGTCTTTGGATGTTGAAAGCCGTGGAGGGACTCCAGCTCAACCGAATGAGAATGGACGATCTGAATAGAATCGCAGCGTTTAACCACCAACATCTCAACCGCGTCGCAAAACGCCACCAAAAATTCCACGAAGGCACTCGATTCAGTATTCCATCTGTGCCACTTGGAGTGAAAAACAAGGCACACCCCGGATATACTGGAAAGACGTTGGAAGAGTTGGTGCAAACGCCGCATGTTCCGGGTCAATGATTGGAGGGCTCCAAGATGGTGATTCTGCTCGTCCTGGTAATTGTCGAGTACACAAACAAATTGTTGGATGCGAATCAGGCCAAAAATTATTGTTAACCCGGTGAGTTTATCCCCGTAACCTGCGTGTCCAGGCCTGACGATGGCCAAGGTCTCGGGATCCGGCATACCCATCCTTTCAAGGAAGACAGGGAGGGCGACCAAATTAAGCGACCGACATGTTTTTCCAACCTTCAAAATAGTTCCGCTAGTCAGTGGTTCGAAGATGATGAGTAGAAGCTCGGCGGGAAGATCTGAGAGCGTTCGCAATGCCATCTATGTGTGGTTGCTGGACGAAAGGTTGGTTGGAAGAACGACAGGATCCAATCAGAGTCATGTGAGTTCGCAATCGGGTCGTTTGCGGAACCGCAATGCAACTGCGCCAACGTGTCAACATTTGGATTTCGAACCTCATCCAGAAAAAATTGATCGTATGTTAAGTTTGTATCAGTCATATGTCGAATACCAAGTTTCTAAAGAGATGGCCAAGGTCGTCTAAATAGCAAAAAGGGCGTCTAGGTTATGCTTCAGAATACCCAGGCCGCCCTAGATATTTCAGTGACCTATGTACACACAACATCAATATACGAGATCATCTAGCTAAGGACACACTCCATTATACTACTAAAAGTGTGGTGATTAGAACATCGCTTCCATCCAAAGGTAAATTAAAATCATTTCCCATCATACGGACCTCGTATGCGTGGGCCCGAGCAGCCCGAGAGGTGATCTATATCCTAGCCCTCGAAAATTGTGCTTGAAACGATGTGATGCCGTTCATATATGGGGAAGGAAGCTGATCCAGTTAAGTTGGACATATGCGCCGGGTGGGATGGCGCGGAGTGCAATGAGGGGGAGGATGAGGAGGACTATCCGTGCGATGGTATATAGGCACAGAATTCCTACGATGGTCCAACCTAACCAAGTCACTTTATTTTTCTCCGGGTTTAATAGGTACCCAAGGGCCAGGTAGGGAATTGGCAAGCCCAAAACGAGGATGGCCGATATTCTCCACACCCACTGTTCTTGCAAAGTGGCGAAGTGGAAAGACCAAGCGATGCAGTGAATGGCCCCGAAAATTATTGATGCGCACACCGCATGTATATCTGCTTTGGACTTGTCGTCACTGTTGTTGGGGGCTGAATAAAATGTGGGTACTCGAAGGATTTTGTCTCCCAGAGTGTCGCAGCCTGCCAGGTCGGAAAAAGATATGAGAAAGCGCCCCAGAGCCAAGAGAATGTGAAAGAGAAGGGTAGTTAGGAATCGCGGCAATCGGAGGTTAACGACCACCTTCTCGTCTCCCGGTCGCATTCCTGGGTCAGAGATTTCTTGGGGAGGAACGTAGGCGCCAGCACTGGTAAGCGCTGGATCTGGAGTGGATGTGATGACTTGAACCGGGGCTGGTGGGAGTGGGTTGGGCAAGACGACGACTCTCTCGTCTCCCTCCAGGATTTCTTGGTCAGATATTTCTGGGGAGGGAGTATCTTGTTTCTCCACGTCCTCGAGAAGCTGCACAGCTATGGAACAATGAACGTCAAGGGGTTTGTCCCACCAAAAATAATAAATAATCCCATTGAAGGTGGCAAGCGCGAGAGTAACCACTTCCAACTCGGTTACAGCTAGCCCATGTGCACCCCGAGCGATGCACTGGATGATGAACCATGTCGTTTGGAAGAGGACGATCGCCTCGGATAGATAATCCCCTTTGCTTCGATCGGCAATCTCCTCCTCGGTAATCGTTGGCCATTCAATCTTCCCTGCTTCTGACAACTTTTCCAGCTCATGAGCCTCCAGTATCCGTATCGGCTTCCCTCCCTTGTGCAGAGTGAACCCACCCATGATGAGGAAGAATGCGTGGACCCGAGTCCAGCCCGTATTCTCTTGATGCTTTTTCGTAAAGTTAGAGGCAGCATTGTGTTGTCGCCATGCCCAATAGATCACCATTTCTGGAACAAGGAGGACGTATCCCATGATCGCCACCCGCCTTCTAAAGACTACCCACTGAGAATCTCCAGCTGCTGGGATGTTGGGATGGACGGCGATCCATGTACACATGAATATCGTTGAAAAACAACTCCACAATATACTGTATATCGAACGAGAGTCGAACTTACTTTCCTCTTCGCGAATGAAAACGGACTGCAGGTGGTTTGCGGGGAAATTTTTTAGTGGCTGCAAGTCTGCTGGAAGAGCAAGAGTATTCCAGGGTGATGAAAAGAAAGAAACATACAATATAATGAGAATGATCATCCTTGACAGAACGAAAAGGGCCACAAAAGCAAGCGTTGAGTTCGGAAATCCACTTGCACCTTCACCGCGCCGGATTCGGGGCTGATGAAACCTCCGATCATCCAGGGATCAATATTTTAAGAAATATTTACATTTTGGGGAAAACATCATATTTATTAATTATTTTGCAAAGGAATATTCTGAGGGTTGCCAGATTTTCTAAGTAGCATCTACACATTGGACCACAACCAACCTGATAAAGAATACGAGTTCCGCCCCCAAACTTGAGTTCGTACTTGGCACAAGTATGCTTCCAATTTTCAAGTTTCTCGTTGTTCGAAATGAATGGAAGATTTAAATCTGACCATTCGAGAGGCTTTCATTAACTTTTCTACTTCACGATGACTGCTACTAGGCCATTGCAGCAAGAATTCTAAGTGAACAAAAAAAACCCGGGAATAATGGAATTAAATCAATTCAAGTTACTTCCCGTAAGTACTAAGGAGTTCGAAGGTCGCGGTGCTTTCAATGGAATGCACCTGGAGGTAGGCCAACCACAAGATGATTGCATTATTGAAATATCTTGGAAAGTTTCCACGAGTCGCTAAATAGACATTTCCGACCAAAAAGCAAGATAACACAAAGGGTACGTGGAAGACGGGGGTCTCGATGATCCGTAGAGTAAGGTTTATCAGTCGACGCGGATCCATCCGTTCTCCGACCCAAAGAAAATCAGGAGGGCATGCAGGGCGACTATAAAAAAGTGGGGTTGACGCCGTCTTTACGTAGAGAATTGCCCCACTAGCTCAAGAGACTGAATTTCATGTTGTCAGCGAGGGAGATATGTAAAGAAGAAGAAACACGAACTCTGATGAAATTCCACAAGATGCACCCGGAACCAATGGCCGACAGCTTTGGACAACAGCGAGGTGACATGGCCCAGCGCTTCCAGAAACATGCCCGGAAATGAGTGGCAATGGTCAAGCCAGAGATTTCCCCCTTCCCAAGCTGCGACGGCGCCCAACAAATTGACACTTGCCTCTAGAACCAGCGTCTCCACTGCACTCCCAAAATTGTGGAGGCTGGGAAGGGGACAACGGGTGATGTGTAGAACTGAAAGAGGGTCGAAGTACGAGATATCCGCGATGAAGGACTGACTTACGTCTTCAAGGTGGACAAATGGGATCGTGAAGACAAATTCAAGGTCACCAAGGTCGTGATTTGGAAAACGCAGGCATTCGAATTTGAGTTGCTCCAGACAAGCCATATAATCGAGAGGAAGCTAAGAAAATCATTATAACAACTGCATTCGCGAAATGTGTATTGTGCGATGGTAAGTTGATTAAGGCCATTTTTATCGATTCAAAAATTTGAGTCTTCGAAAGGACTGCACAAGTTTTTCCCATGACTCCTCATTATCGTATACATCTAAGGTTCAGGACTCTTTCGCAGACTGATAATCGGAATTCGGTAGATAAATATAAATATATTCAACAGCTAGATATGTAGCTACAACAAGGAGACCAGGTAAATAAATTACTAGATATCAATACACGGCAAACTAAAGAGCAGGACATGAGAACTTGATGAGAACGCAACAAAAAAGTGAGATAAAACAGATGCATAGAGATAGATAACAATGAGTAGATGATGGTATCATACAGGGGATGCAGGCTGTTGGCACAGTCAACGTCCAGGGACCTGCCCCACAACATCCACCACCTGCACTCATTCAGTCCTCTGGGTTCCAGCTGTTGGCTGCTTCTCAGCCTCCGACTGTGCAAAGTTCTGACCAGGGGCGCATGGGTTCCGGAAATGTGGCCCCACAGGAGCAAGGACAATCCAACCAGGTCGAGGTCGACCAGATTCAACCTTCGCCTCCTCAACCTCCAAACCACTCAAACGTCGTCTCCGATCCACCCCAGCTTCCTCGAGGCGTACAACGTGACCGACAGACGCGACAGGTTTTCTGCTAGTGCACTAAAGGTGTCGTCCGACTGCTCAAGGCGAAGGCAGCGGATAGACGTCGGAACAGGTTGGGGAGGGGTGTGGAGTGGCAATGGCGGCGTATTCTCGGGCGGTGTATATTGGTCGAAAGCGCCCTCGTCATAAGGTCTTGGGTTTCTTGGGGCGAAGAACGTGACGTTTTGGGTCTTCAAGAAAAGAAAAGACCTCATTGCAGCCCTCCCAACCACAAATCCATAGAGGAGGTTGATTCGACGCTGGCGCAGTGTCGGGCGTGTCAAATCCGGACGGGTGTACACTGGGAGGTGGTGCGGGGCAGGGTCACGGTGTCCATTGAATTGCCGCTCGACCATTGTGAGTCTAACGCTTTCGGGGGAGATTGCGAAGCATGTTACAGTGGTGATGACTATAGAATTGATCGTCCTCCTGACATCGTCGAAGTTCAGATCTTGGGTACCCAATTGTTCCGAGAGGTATGTGTGGTGCTCGTAGTGAAGCTTGCCGCCGTTGGAAGCTCTAAAGACGCGAGTTAGAGGAGACGTAGACCAGGAAATGACCAGTGGCGTACGTTTGATTCGCAACGGCCTCGTTCTCAGTGCCTCCTAGGGGATACGAAGAGATTGCGTACTGTACGCCCGCGAATAAAGGTTCTTGATAATTGAATCTGAGGAGGAACGCGCGCTTGATAAATAGAAGGAGAAGAGTTGCTGAGGCGTACTCACTTGGAAGAGAATGATCCAGAAGCGTTCATATCCGTGGATACGGTGGTAGGGCGGTGTGGGTTGCTGAGGAAAAGTAAACGAGAACGCTTTTAAATGCGTCGGTCCTCGGAGAGGTGGCCATTCTTCGTGTTTTGGCCTCTCAGCGGGGTTTGACCTTCGTCTTTGGCAAGTATATTCCCGAGGGTCGAGGGAAAGATGCCATTGTACATACCTAAGTTCTAGGCAGCAATATCCATGTTTGTTCCATCTGTGAATGCCCCGAGCGAAGGGTCAACAAGAGGTGTCCGTAACGCACACTTCCGTAAAGATGCAGTGCACTCCACCAAAGCCGTTTAATGCGGCCTTGCACGCCTTTGTCTAATAATCATCGGAGAAAGAGCCAGGCGCGAGGAAAGCATGAAAAGGCGTAGAACATAGACAAGTATGCGTGTTCCCAAAGTGCCGTCGACTAACAGCAAATTATGCATCGGAAAGTCTCCAAAAAGTCGCACCTAGCACATTTTGAACCCATTCCACATAAACGCCACAAAGAATGGCAAGTCTCGGGACAATAGCGTTTGAGTGGTCGCCTTTGCTCTTTCAAAGAGAGCACCGTACAAAGAAATACTCCTGCAAGACTCGGTCTAAAAAGGAGCAACGGTCCATAATTATCGGCCAAGGGACTCAGCTTCAGCGCTTTCGCGAACAATGCGCGTTGACCAGTGTAGCAATGGCAACCTCGATTTCTTGATTGAGCGTCCATTCGCAAATCATCAGAAAAACCTTTCGTGACCTTCAAGCATGGCTAGTAAGGACCGGAAAACGAGACAAAGGTGCCTCATCTAAGTCAAAGCGAACGTTACGCCGAGCGAGCTGGCCAGATTTGTACAAGACAATCGTCGAGTTGTAGAGCAGAGCCACCTCGGAAGTGCGCAGTCCTTTCTTGTTCGAAATACACCGCATGGAAGCGACCCTATAAATATAATCATAGTATGAACAACATATAACTGAGCCACAGAATTATGTTTTTTAAATGTAGCTGACTATCATGTATAGGTAGATGGTGTTTAATCGTAACAATTCGTAACAAGGAATCCTCACTGATAATGCGATAAGCTGAGATCTTGCACTTTCGCGTGTACATTCTTGAAGGATATTAATCTGCGGTGGATTCAGAAATGATCTTGAATAAGATTTAAGAGATTTCGAGGGAGTGCTTTCATGACGTGGCTTTGCACACAGAATTTGTTGGCACCAAATGGGGCACGCTGCACACAGCGCCTATTAAAGCGGAGTGATACAAATGCCGAACTCGGATCAAAGTGAATCGCGCACGACCATTCCTCAAGTTAAGTAACTAAACATCGAGGACATACCAAGATGTATTATGCACCTATTTTTTTTTTCCTGCGCACATATCAGCTATCATCTACCAGAAAAATTCCATTCAGAAATAGAAATTTGAGCGTGTACCGGCACACTGTAAATCTATGCTCATATCTACCGTAACATTGACCATCGCTTCTTTCTTTCCCCTTAATAATACAACCCGGGGTTCAAGAATCGTTGTACAATTATTGAACGTTCTATAACTTCCATTCCGACATGGATTAATTTCACTGATTTTCTTTCTTTTAAGATCGTTTTATTCCAAAGTAGCTCACACATCACTGGTGGCGATAAACTTTGCGACTAACGATAGCGACTATTGACGAGATGATGCGGTATGAGTCAGAGTGAGAACTTGAGGGCCGGAATGGGATGGTGAAAATGATGACGCGATACTGTAGCAATTGACAGAGGGAATTCGGATGACAGCGGGGACGGTCTGGTAATCAAAAATTTAAAGAGCATTGAATGCTTTATGATGTCAGAAATGCAACATTGATGACGGGATCCTTGAAAGACACTCGAAATATTTTCAGGAGAGAAATATCGGCCGGACGAAAAAAGGGGTAAGAAATAGTCAAGGATGAAGAAGAACCTGAGGTCAGAAAACTGTCTACCGACAATAATCTCTCCCTAGACCTGATTACCAGTCTATATGACACAAAGCTGACATTGGGGCGGGCTTCGAGTCGGCTTCGAGTCAACAAGAGCCAAGACGTCACTCAGCGCATCCCGCCAAGCCCGGCCGAGTCACGCATCAAACCCGCCCACCCCACGTGACACACGCGCCCCCTTGTTCAAGTTTTTGATCCGGAGTCAATGATACATACGCTTGTCCCTGTTGCCATCTGAGTCACGAACGCGGAGCCGCGTGTCGTATAAAAAGTGCAGTACATTCCTGCGAGATTTACATATTGTCCTTCGTTAGCCCCCGCCCCAACCTGAGGGCCCCACTCGCTCTTTCTTGTATTTCGCATCTTTCCTCCGCCCTTGCCCCCTAATTTTCTTTGGTTGGGCGTTAGCGCTCATTTGATGCTCCCAAGGTTCAACGAAATGGGTTTATTCTATCCTCGGATTTCCCGAATTAGCTGCCTTTGACAAGCGTGGAATTTCAATGTTTCGAATTCTAAGAGCGGGATGGTCTATGGTCGAGGTGCGCCGTCATAAATTCCATCCGTTTATTAATCGAGGATGATCAGTTGCCCGCGCACATACCTACCTGCTGGATTGGTATGAAGCCCCTCTTCGCAGTACTCGGTGTACTCTGCTGAAAATCCAATGCCAATGACGGAGTCAACCCGCCTACATAGTAACAAGTTCCAAGCGCGTCGAGACGATTCCTTGCCCGACCACTGGCACATTCGGTTCCTCCGATCTTATGTTTTGGATTTGACTTGCCTCTGGCTCCCGTTTCCTTTTTATTCCCTTGGTCGACTGGAATAATTCTGGGCTGGATTCTTTTATACCCCGGCTAAACGATACCCAAATGCTTTCGAGTATTCTTGCCCCGCCCAGTCATAGCGCCCCGTCCTCGGGGTTTCCCTGGATCACCTTTTCCTTCACATCTCGTCACCGTCAACGTCAATTACCATTCTGAAGTTTATAGACGCATCCGCTAGCCAGGTGAACAGTTAGGTTTATTCTGGAACTCCAAACATCCAATCCTGTTGACCCTCATCACGACGGGTATTGCTCCGTTGCATGTTCAATTAACCTTCTTACAAACAATTTCTATTTGCTTTCGTCCAGATGCTTTCCCTTGCACGAGGTGTCCTGTCTCTTTTCCCAGCACGAGGTGTCCTATCTCTTTTCCCAGCACGAGGTTTCCGGAGCCTGTCTCCTTTCCCAGCACGAAAGCGTGCTGTCTGTTTTTGGCGTTCAAGCCTCCTTGAGGGCGTCATAGCTCGATCGAGCGCTTATGCAAGCGAAAAATACTCAAGCTGTAACCCTTTGCCCTTTGCCCTCCTCCTAGTCGAAGGGTCCGGATCCGGAACGAAAACACCTGGATTCATTGCCCAAAGCCCAAGTAACTCCCACGTTTATCCTCACACTTCAAAGCTTCAAAGCCCCAGTTCTGCTTTTATCCTCGCATTTCGAACGTCAAGAACGTGGAATATCGTCGAAGGGGTTTTTTTGCAGTCGCGCTCAAAACCAAAACTATCACGCCCAAAGGAAGACGTAAGTATTTTATTCACATGCCAGGCGTCCGTTCGCACTTGGTCACGTTTCCCTACAAGACATCTTTTTTTTTTTTTGGTGTTCAAGAAGCTAACCGGACCGGGTGCAAGCAAAAAAAATGCTGTACCTTTTGCCCTTCCTCTTTCTGCGCCACGAACGAAACGTCCGGATTTGTGCATCGTTGTCTTTCAAAGCTTACTTTCCGCTTCGTTCCCGAACCTTGAGAACCGGGCATGGAACGCCGTCGCTCGCATTTCAAACTACCAATTTCAAGTTCCAAGCAGACGTCAACCTATCTGATAACCTATCATTGACCGCGACATCTTTCTGCCCAGACCCTGCAACTCGTTCCAAATGCTTACTTATCACCGGTCGAATCCCCTTTTAAAATAACGCACTCAAACCGGTGCTGTCGATCCGATATTGTCCTTACCCCCGCACTCGATGGAGATTTTTACCTGGCCGTGAGATACCTGGAAATATATTTTTGGGAGAGCGACACGTCGGTTCGCTTGACAACAAAAGTTGGCAGACTGGGTTAGACGGGTACTTGCTGTGCCGCTGCCGTGTTGACGCGTCATTACCAACTAACTACGGAATGCCCGTCTGAGCGTTCGATAGGGCATGAACATTCTATCGATAACGACTGAGACTCGGAAAACAAAACTCGCCTGGACTGCGGCGTAGGAGGACCGCAGCGCCGCCACAAAAGGTTTTGACAAGAGTGACAAAATGACAAACGCCCAGCGGCTGCCCATCCGTGATTGTTCATGACGACCGTAAGTATGCTCGGGTGAGCCCCATGACAACCCATGTAACTTACGTGGAGGGGTGCATGTGGCCCTTATTGAATTAGTAAGTTAAGTGGCTTTACACTTATCACGGGCAGTGCACAGCGGGACGCCGTGGATATGCGCAGGTATAGGTTGATAATCTGCGCCGATGATCATGGAGGCCGAGCTGTGGAGCGAATATCTGGCTGTCAACGTCAATAACGGGACTACGGCTCGCTGCGATGAGACCCACATATTCGGATCTCCTATGTCAAAGGAACAAAGAGATGTTTTCTTTCCTCAGAGATAGAGATCGCCCTATGCAGGGTATGGTGATTACCGTTTATGGACATCGGGTATCCTGGCATCCTGGCATGGGATATCATGGGCGGGTGGCACTAGAGGGGCTTTGACGTGAACACGTAAAAAAAGGACGTGTACAGCTTGGGCGGGGTCAGCTGAACAGGCAGAGGCGGTGTGTAAGCTGTGCTGCGCGCCTTACGGCAAAGGCGCATTAAGCCTGAAAAGGCGAAAAGGCGGACCCCACGTGTGAACGCCGCGATGGACGGAATAGATGTGTCAGCTGTGCATGTGGGCACAAAGGAACCGGGGACTTGATATGACTCGATCTGAGAATTATTGTGTCCATCCCCCTATGTTGGATGAAATGGAGGGGATTTTTGGAGACGATGAATATTGCATTGTGGGCGTTCTTGGTATCTATGTTGAGGGCGTTTCAAGGGCTTCCTCTGGGTGTCAGAAGCACAGGAATCGCAGAGCGGTGAGTGTGGGAAGGGATGACCAAGCGGGCAGACGGCACCGCGGGAGAGAAAAAAAAAAAAAGCTGTGCGTGGGTTATATAAAGGGCGGATCGAGTCATGACAAAGGTTCATCCGTCTTTCTTTCCCCCCACCACCACCCAAGACCTGGTCAGAGTCATCTGCACCACGTCCAGCACTTGTGAGTCACTGTTTCCCCACTGTCTGATACATTGGCCTACGTGCGCGTATCCTGTGTACAGCGAGACAATCGCTATACCCGAGTCACATCATCACATCATGTCCGAGGCTCATCAGATGGAGGTGGACTACGACTCTGCCACTGCGCCGTCCACAGGGACTCCAGTGGCCAAACACGAGTTCATCGAACAGGAGCTAATACCCAAAACCTCTAGGCTTACAAGGCTACCGTCCAAGGTGCCTTTGTCTCCCAAAACTTGCCCCAGTAACCCCGACAAAGTCGCAATTCCCGCCTTCCAGAACACCAACGACAAATACTCAAGTCAAGATGTTCACCTGCTTGTGAATAGCTCGGCTTCTTCCACCTCGTCAACGGCAACTCGTTCCTTCGGTCAACCGTCCGCTCCACTTGAAACATCTGTTTCGAGTTTTTCTCAACCCCATGTCTTAACTCATCCCATCCGTCGTCCCTCCCGGACGTCCAACCAAGTCTTCCAATCCTCTACGGATTTAGCAGCCCACTATGGAATCCCCCAAAGACTCCCACCTGCGCCTCGGACAACTACACGTTATTTACAGCCTCCAGCACCCCAGCAATCGTCGCCGCTCCCAGATTTCCAGACACTGAGCGCCAATTATCTAAACATGTTATCTAACAAGTCGACCGATACTCCCGTGGCCGCCTCCAGTACGCCCGCCATGTCGTCGACCGAGCTCAACGCTCCCGTTATACCCGCGGACTTTACCGCCGACCAAATTAAGCAGATGGCCGAGCTCATCGGTAAGACCACCACAGCCTTGCCGCCTCGTGTTTTCTCAATGACTCACATCGGCACCGCCTTCTTTGCAGCTCCTTGTCTGCAACCTAATAATGACTTCCGCGATAGCTCTGCGGATTTCCTCAACGACTACATGACTTCCCCCCTGATGCCGGAGCTCGACGAGTTTACATCCCCACTCGACACTCCGTACTCTGACTTCCTCACCACCCCGCTCTTCAACGACGACGCCATGCTAACCAGCCC
>Ga0307513_10010465_pt1 | contig 11626 bp, 14 predicted proteins | sample 15_EM_MG_FD_202174 | JGI IMG/M metagenome (GOLD analysis project Ga0307513, IMG submission 202174) | Populus trichocarpa ectomycorrhiza microbial communities from riparian zone in the Pacific Northwest, United States - 15_EM | ecosystem: Host-associated > Plants > Roots > Unclassified | place... | reverse complement strand
CCAGGCAAGCTGGTCCAGGCCTGAACACCTAATAAGATTTCCACTCGGCTACCGTTTGAGTTACTGACTTCTGTTTGTAATCGTGATCGGTAAGGTGTAAATAAAATGCCGGTCAGGACTCTGCTGTGCATAATATTTAACAAAATGTCCATGATGTTGTCTCTTCTGCCGCATTTGTAGTTCGGGAAAGCCGCCTGAGCCAGCGCCTTTGTTTATCTAGACAAAGGGGACGATTGTGTTACATAGCAGCATGGCGCAGTGGTAGCGCGCGGGGCCCATAACCCCGAGGTCACTCGATCGAAACGAGTTGCTGCTAGATTTCTATTTTTATTTTACTCCTCTCATAGACATCATCACCCCTTCGAAATGCCAGTGCAGGTTATTTTGCTAAATTTCCAAGTCAATCCTGTAGTCTAGGTTTTGAATATTTGGCGACAACGGCAAAACGAAATAGGACAACTGTGCAACCAAAATTGGAAGGTCCGCTTCTTATACTACATTCATCGTCATTTGGACACTTTCTAGGTTCTCACTTAGATGCGGGGAAAATGTCCTGAACTCCGAAAACTACCCCAAACCACCCGGTTTAGCTCCATAAACGCAAGTTTCCTCAATTATTCAATTTCCAACGCTCTCACCACTTTCTTTACAGTGGAGGCATCAAACACCGGGGTCTGTCCAGTCTTTGTTCCCGCAAAACGACCAATATTATGGGAGCAAACAACTGCTGGACCCAACCCACCCATCAGCGAGGCTCAAGCTCTCCGCTTTCCCCATTTTCAGAGGAAAGGAAATCGGAGGGAACATTTATCCGGTCGCGCGGTTGTATAAACCCAACGGTTCTTCAATGGACAACAGACCGTTCTTTACGTGGACGCAGAGGGTCCGGAAAGCTAGAGAAGATGGGTTCAGTGCCACGTTAGTCGGGCGGACGCCGAAGCTGTTAAAACGGGATGAAGCAGGTGGTAAACCACGACCATACAGCAACGAGGAAGGACAGGTGTACACTAAAGAAGATAGTGGTACCTTTTTGGTTACTGGCCGTCGTTCAGTTAAATCAGGACCGCTCACGGAGCTGGCGTTGAAGAAGGCAGCATTCCGGATCCCTATGTCATATAAGAACGCGACGAGCAAGAAGCGCATGGGCTCTTTCGCCTACATGCGTCGGGACATCACCCGTCGCGTCAAAGTTGCCTTGGGGTTAATCATGACGAGAGGCGCATATGTCGATGTAGACCAAGCCTCATCTGGCAAGGTTAGAATTCAATTCAACGACGAGGACACAGGAAGGAAGTGGTCAATGCAAGGTTCGTGGAATCCTCATATCGATCTTTGTTTGCATACCTACCGTTGCCTGCAGGCTGGACCTATATATTCTATCCTACCATTGAAGTGTATAGCATGCCATATCACCAACTCATCCCAAAGCTTCGCCACCTCCTCGAATCACTAAATTTGCAGGCGATCCGCTTGGAAAACTCTTGGATGGCCAGTTCTTTGCTGAGCGAGCGAGCACTATCACCCATTAGTCCTGAGTCTAACCAAACACAAGGGCGAACGAATTTCCAAAACGACCGACCTGGTATGAACAAAGGTCAATCAACCAAAGACCGGGAATCTCCAGACTGGAGTCAAGGGGTCATGGCAGGGCACGATTCTACCTTCGACAACCAATTCTCGTACAGACAACCGGCTCTGGACGCAGCAGTACACACAGATCCAATTACAAACCCTTATAAACCCGCACCAAAACCCACTGCAACAGCAGCTAAGCCACGCGACACCTGGAAGGCTGAATTGACGGCAGGAATGGCGCTGCTCGCGCAACAGCAACGCAAAGACATTCTTTCAAAGCAAGCACCTTCGGAACACCCTCCAGAGCGTTTAATCTCCCAACCCTCGAAAAACCTTTAGTGTATCACCTTCGTTGATACTACGTCGGTCGACCTAAAGGATCGACAATTCAAGAAATATTTGGATTGCTCGTTACAATTGCATTGTGATCATCAGTCGTTCAGGATACATCATCGTACCGTATATGAACAACCTGAGATCTTAACATTCTTTTCCTTATTTACTTCTGGATAGCAGCCAATTCGTAAAGGTATGTTCCCAGTAACTTGGACTGCTAAAACATTTAATCAATGCTTTAGATAAATAAATAAATGCAATTCCAACATACCTCTTCCAGGAAATTCGACTTATCGAATTTCTCACTGATTGAGCTGTAGATAACTTGATTAGGATCACATCAGGACTACAAGATCACCATCATCTCCTCGTCCCATCGGCAGTAGTAAAACGTCTACAAAGACCCTGCGAAATTCAGCATGACAGGGATCGAACCACCTTCACGAGTCAGGTCGGGATCTTGGCCGTATACCGCCTATCATCCGAAATCGTTATTGAGCAACTGTCGCGAGTTTAATAATGAAGCAAGGAGGGCCCGCTTCGACTGTGAGGAAGGGACTTGCCGGCTATATGCAGACCGCTGCAATATCCTCCGTTCCTCTCTCCATGCGCGGACAGGATGGTTATGATGGTGAATGCAGGTAGCAGCTACGGGTTATGGTGATTTCCTACTCAATCTCCCATCGAGAGCTGGTACTTACTCTTTAACAGTTACCCCTCGGCCACTCGCTGTCGATGGAGGTTCGACCATCAGCGAACATTAGTACGAATGACTACTTGCATAAAGTGGTGGTGTGCAGATGTGTTTGGCGCTCGAACCTTTCATGTCATCAGGCCTGTACATATGCATACGGCGACGAGCAAGTACTTACCCTTTCTATCAACACACCTTCATGTCATCCCTCATCTTATCTTTCCCTGAAAACCCCGATGTGTAATTGTGAATCTGAATAACCCAGTATAGTTGTGAACCATCTACCCTCCTCGCTTAGCTACCCATTTACTAGAAGCATATTTGAATAGACATTCAATTTTTTTTAGAGCGATCCAGTGTCAGGGGCATAGCGAAGAGCTTCTAATCCAATGTGGGTTCTCTTATAGATTGTTTTTCTGCAGAATCAGGCGTCTTCAGGCAGAGAGCTATGAATCTGGGGCTATAAAAAATGAATGCAACTGCCCCCCCCGTGTTGGAATAAATGGGCAGGATCCTCTCATAAGAGAGATGGATTCTAATTTCTGGAGCGAACTCATATATCATACGCAGATATAAAATGATCATCACCCCCTGAAAATGACCTGAGCAGCATTGACAATGGGAAATAAATTTGAGATACACCATTGACAAGGTACGAGGAACAGGCTGAGCAGTGAGGGGGAATGTCAGGCGCCTAGTCAAGTGGAGGCAGTGCTTGGTACAAAATGCTTCAAGCTCCGACTGAAAAATGGACAGGGAGTAGGACTCCAACCACTGCGCCTCGATAATTGCAAGCGGGCAAGACCCATGGCACCTGCTCGATCCTCAACGCGTCGTGGTGCGCACATAAGCCCCGTTTCACCTACTCCTCCTGTTCGCGACGTCCAAGATGACGATCCAGCCGCCAACAAGGAGCTTTTCTTGGACCCAATGCTCGGCACTCCCCTCGCTATCTTCATCGAGAAAGACGTAGAAAACAAAGACGACCTCTCGCAGCTCATCATTGTAGGTCACATTGAAAGTTTATCTTCGGACACCGACCTTCGGGAAGGAACCAAAGCTATAGTTCAGGCATTCTCAGTGCCAGAAAAACGTTATCCTCCACGGTCCAATTCTAGCATAAGCTGACGGGCCCCTTTCATCCATCTAGAAAAACGGCGGCTCGGTTTCGCCAGGATACAGTGGGGTTACATACATTCTTGGTAAGAATCATTCTTTCATCGACCCTACTATTGATGTATTCCGACGTGTTGTGTCACTGATATACCTTTATGTCAGTCGACCCTCACAAACCATCTGGGCAAAATCTATGGCGACAATATGCCGGAAAGAAAGGAAAAATTGTCCTCAGTGCAAAATGGGTAAACGAATGCATCAAAGCCAACCAGCTTCAGACTTTTGTCAATAATTGGGCTGGATGTAAAGTTACGGGCCAGGAGACGTGAATATTCTCCTTGTCATCTTTCATCTCCCTCATCAATTGGATTTTTCAGTGTTAACGAAACTCCAAGACGTACAGAAGTTCATACATCCTCCTCCAATCGTCAGACTCAGGCCGTCCATCCACATACCATACAAGCACCCATGCCCCCTGTCGATGCCGCTCTTCATGCATACCAATTTCAAGTTTATGCTCCTCCTGGAATGCAGCCAGTTCCTGCACATCCTATGGCCAACGGTCCTCCGCGACCATGGCAGGTCACGATAGCGCCGGCCCAAACCCATCTCCATCCACCACACCCACCGACACACATTATTCATCGCCCGCAGGCCGGACCTTCTCAACCGCATTCTCAACAATACCGCGACGATACCTGGAATGAGTATAACCCTCCCGATGAAATAGCACAGCAACCCGCTGGCTATGATTACCGATACACTCGAGACGAGCAAGGTGGATGGGTTCCGGGTCCCACGCCATACTATGAACCTACGGTAGGTCAAATTCAATCCCACCTTCTGATGCTTTGTTCGGTGACTGATGCTGGACGTAGTATGAACAAGGATATGTACAACCACCCTATATGGAAGAACCAGAGCAATCGTCTGGTTCGAACACAGGTTCAGCGCAAGCAGCTCATATCGGAGGAAACGCTGTTCCTGGACCTTCAGCTCAACCAGAAGCGCCAGAGAGGACCCGCGGACGTAAGCGGACGCGAACGCAGGTATATCTCTCTCCTGATCGCCTTGTTCAGCATCTGACAAGTGCTCAGCCTCCACCCGCCGCTCCAGCAGCGTCTCTGGTGGTTAACCGCAACCCCCCAGCACGTTCGCCCACGCCGCCTACCAGAATAATTAAAAGTACATATGGGGGGAACTTATTCACTGCCGAGGATGTGCTGTATCTCAAGAGATACATTGATTATTGCCAAGATCAGTGTCTCGTTCTGAGGTCGGTATCCGTCTTTGCGCTCTTGCATACCACACTGACAGGTCTTACTGCCTCAGCTTGCGCGAAATTTGTGAAAGGATTGCAGTTAAGGTATGTCTGTCTGCCCATACGCCGTCCCACTGCCATGTCGATTAACTGTTTCTCTTACTCCTCCTTACTGATAGGCACCTCATCATACGCACGTCTAAATTTTGAACTTGTGTGTGTTCGTTCCGTCCTCACCCTGCTTTTTGATTTCCAGATTTTATTCATGGCGTCGATATTGTAACAAACATCAAATACGTCTCGGCGGGTACGCAATGAACCACGATCGATCAGAATCGCCCACCACCGTTGGCGACGATATGAACTTGGGCATGGAGGGCGATATGATCCAGCGAGTTCAGGGTGGGCCTGCTGCAGGTGCGAGCGCGGGCCCAGCGCCGAGGCTGCTAGATATGAATGCGGCCACGGCTGCTGCTGCTGCTGCTCCCCATAGGAATAGGTCACCCACCCCTCCGAGGGCGCTGTTTAGGAGCACGACGGGCAAGGGAGTGGCGTTTACGCAAGAGGATGTTACGTTTTTGGTCAGATTTATGGAGTATCGGAAGTGAGTCCTGGTAATGATCGTGGTTATGTATCAGCATTGATTTTTTCTGCACTCTTTTAGATCCCAAGGTGCCCTCGACATGGTCGCCTTTTGGAAAGATGTCGCTATCAAGGTCAGTCCCACCTCCATCTCGAACATCACTTCAGTCTTTTTAGCCCATCCCTCAGGCGCCGCACCATTCACGCGCATCCTGGATGAAATTCTGGCGCCGGCACAAACACGAATTGTCTCGTTCAGAAGGCGACGAGCCCCTTCCTGCCCCACCAGACAAGAAAATGAGATATAGCAAGGAAGACGATATCCTCCTTGCCAAGCATTTCGTTAATAAACCCGAAGGGACGTCTGATAAGATATTTCAGGCGTTTGGCCGATTGGTATGTTGGATTTTTCTTTCGCGTCCCCACTGTTACTTCGTTTGAGGGGTCGCCAGATAGACTAACCGATTTTATTTTTTCTTCGTGTAGCATCCGCATCATCCGTGGAAGGGATGGCAAGAACATCATCGGATACATAAAACAAAGATCGAGCATCTCATGGGGCTCTTAGCGGCTGGAGAGGATATCGATGATGACCAGATGGACGACAGCTAGTATCTGGTAGAAACCCAACGCTCGGCGTTGCTGCGAAAAAGGCATTGGACACTTGCTGCCTTTTCTTGACTTTATATGTATCTTGATCGCACCTTGGCTCTTCTCGCGAGTTTCTATTCCAAGACCGTGTTAAGGTTGTAACATACACTCGCTACATAATCTTTGGGTGTACAATATCTATGATTTGTATTGTTGATGTATCTCTAGACCAGGAGGCGCACCTAGCGCGTCCTTGATCGCACCATACATCAAGAACTGCGACGATACCAACCCAGCGGTCATGATCATCCTCGGGCCAAGACCCGCGAACAGACCTCGGAAGCCCGCCTCGCGCGCCAGGGTTATAAGCCGATACGACATAGACCCGGTGGGACCATGTCCTTTGTTGATCTGGGAGAGGAGGGTATCTGCAGGCTGACAGATACAAAAATTAATGAGCTATTAGACTCGTGCTTATCCCCTCGATCTTGTTAAACACATACGTGGCTGAGAATGGCAGCTGCGAATCCGGCGATGACACCGCTGCCCAGTTGGATTGTGAATTTGAGACTTGGAGAGTTGTAGATTTTGGATTTGGATTCTTCGGTTATATTTCGAAAGATGATCTCGTGGCAGAATTCATTCACAGTAAATTGACCAATTGCGTAAGGTATTTGTCTGTGCGACGAGGAGTCGGCTTAGTAGGGAGCTTGGAGGTTTGGGGTGGGAACTGAGACATACTTGCATAAAATGGGGAGGAATCCGGCATATAGCTCACGAACCCCGCCTTCTCTTGCTAAGCGCGTGAATCCTGAAACGAGGCCCGTTGCATATCCACGTTGGGAAACGAGTCGAATGCGAGTGGCCTCTAGAGGTGTCAGTAAGATATCAGCGAAGAACCTACATATCGTTCAATGTTCAGATTCTTTCTAAAGATATACCGGGGTACAGTACTTACTCAGCGATGGTTGCAGCTCCCAGGTATATCGCGGTGCGGTTTCGAACCGCATTTTCCTGACTTCCCGATATTTCGACGAATTTCTTCTTCCAGAACTCGTATCCGGCAAACTTTGCTCCACCTTGTGCGAGGTATCCAACTGCGGTGGGTCCAAACCCTGTGAGGAGGCCTCTATACCCTTCTACTTTAATGATATGCCGTGTCCCGGAGACAAATGAGTGCGATCTGTAGGCTGGGTCGATTTGTATCCGTGTTTTTACCACATCAATTGCTGAAGATAAATGTTAACTGAAGGATGTGCGAGGAGATTTTGGGAGATCCATACGAGTCATAGCTCCGTGGCTTATACTATGAATAATGTTTCAATACATGGAGAATTCGAGGAGAATTCGAGGAGCTCAGCAGGACTTACGTGCAACATAGTGCACCTGCAAGGAAGAACGAAGTGTAGTCCTGTCTTGTGAACTGTGGAACGAGGGCAAGGGGAGAGACGGGGGCCTTGGACGTTGCCATGATTAATGAGCCATCCTTTCGAAAAGCGTTTTGTAAGTTGTTCACACCGCTGATGTCGGATTGACGTCATCTGCTCACTCATCATCCTACAACAAACTCGGCGGGCTGCTGGGTCGGGGTACTGCTGCCGCCTCCCGCCTCTTGCTGTCGGCACATTTCCTATCGCTCACCGTTTCTCTATCGTAGAAGGGGCTGGTCCACGGCAGTGACGGCACTATCTTCCTTTGTTTGGGAGCTGTTTACGCACTGGATTACGTCATTGATCTTTCCAAGTTTAGCCGAGCGAAGCCGTTGCGTGCTAGAATGCCGTTCCCTCGACGAGACATAGCTATCGTTGCCATTGTCCTTAGTCTCGTTATCCTCTTCATCCAACTTTCAAGTCTCAACACTAAACCACCAGGCCCGAAAATGGGTGTCACTCACGTCGTTTTCTTCCAATTCAACTCGTCTGCCAGCCCTGGGGTCATCAATGACGCATGTCCACTCGCAATCTCTGATAATCCGAATCTTACGAAGTTTCGATGGTTAAAGATCTCTAGACGTATGCTTGCATTGAAGGACAGTTGCATTCATCCGACCTCTAAGAAGCCGTATATCAAATCTGCATCCGGCGGTACAGATAACTCGCCCGAAGGACTCCAGGTATGCTCAGACTTTTCCCAAAATGGTTTCTCCTGTGGAACAATTGCATTGTGTAGAATGGTATCACGCACGCATTTGTGATAGAATTTGAAAGCGCGGAGGACAGGGATTACTACGTCAATGACGACCCCACTCATAACGAATTCAAGAAACTCGCTGCCAAGGTCCTTGAAAGGGCGCAAGTCATAGATTTTATTGATGGGGTATTCAAGTTGTAATGGGCTAGGTTCTCTTACTGGTGCCAGGTGGACTATTTAGCATTACCAAAGTCGTGTGAATTAACTTCGCTGTGTATACAAAGATGCCTTCTATGGAGAGATTGAGCCGCATCTAGGCGCCGTGCCATTCCTCACCTCAGATTTCTCGCAACGCCTTTGCTTCCACGTGGGCGCTTTGACGACCTGGTGAAGAAATTCACAGGAGTGATTACCTTAGTCCTGCGAATGACGCCATGACTCAAGCAGTACACGCCTTTGTTCATTTCGCATGGATCTATTCGCACAAACAGCTCTTCTGTGATACGCAAGGTATGTAATATTTCCAAAACAGTGCCATATTTACCTGATGCCAAGTACCCACGACCACAGCGGGAAAATGTGCTTGATTGATCCACAGACTCATAGTTACGTGCGTATATCTACTAATTCCTTCAACATTCAAGGTGGCTCACGAATTTGGTAATCATGTACGTAGAATCAAGCCACATACCGAAAACACCATATATTGGGATGGCGGACAGAAAAAGATCACAGCTTGGAAGGAGCAGCATCTTGGGAATGCGGCCTCCACATCCATAACATCTGAAGCAATCCGACATGCACGCAGGCATGACATTAATATTCTTGATAACAAAGTACAAGGATTCCAGGACCCAAAGACTAGTCAATCAAATCACAAATGACTCTCTGATCCTATATTTCGATTGACTATAAATACGATGGTTGTCAGATGTACTCTCAGGCAATGAACACAATACCAAAAAAAAAAATGACCCAGAGAAAGATAAGTATATGCCTAATTGCTCGCTCGCAACCCAATCTCAGCCTTGGTGAAAGGCAAGTGAAAGGCGCGATCAGCTTTGAATGCGACCCAACTCCGAATGCAAATGCCAAAAATACGGGATATGTATGTAGCTTTAAGGACCGGTCACCGGTGGAACGCTAGCCTTACCCAGGCGGCGAGGATGGCACAGCAAGGCCCCCGCCGTCGGGCTCTTAATATCCCTGATTTCAACCTAATATGTAAGCTTGTGTGTTTGTAGATATGGGTCCTTTCTCCTTTGTTGCGCTTTGTTTGGACGCCTCATCACTTCCAGTAGCTTCCAGTTAATACCTCCATCCCCTCCATATGGATTTTCCTCCATCCCCTGAATTTGATCTTTTCGTGGAAGACGATGGTCTCGAGCCGGAATTAAAATTTCAACTAGATGCTGAGTCGTCGATGTGGATGGATGATTCGTCATCATCTCGCGTTGACGAATCTCGCGATGACGAATCGCAGGATTTCTTCGATATTGACTCGGACTTCGATCTGCTGGATGGAACGGAGCTTTTACCTCTTCTTGAAGATTCAGAGAATGCTTTCGAAATGGAACTGGACCTTGAGGAAGCGGAATCCACGTCTCATTCCGATTCCGAGATGTCGGTGGACTCAGAGTTCGACACGTTTTTGCGAACAAGCAAATGGCATTTATTTTTGTTGACTAAATTCTCTTGTAGAAACTCCCCTTCCGTCGTGCAGTGCATCGAAGACATGGTTCTATCTTTCCTAACCCAGCTCGCGCATCCAGACGGCGCTCGAACACGACGAGATAGCGATGATTTTGACTCTGACTCCTGCCCTTCACCGGCATCCAAAACATTGCCCAAAATCGAACTTGCTCTAGTAAATAGGAGTAAGAGCGGTTCAGGGAGGTGTGTGGATTTTATATTGCGTCAGGATATCCCGCCTTACCTTGAGTAGCCAAGCGATGAAGGTTTTGCGATACCCAAAGAAAACCAAAACCGGAAGCTTGAAACCTTTTGGTGAGTGTATATATGCGCGATATTCTGACTTTCCACCTGAAAATTGGACTTAGCTCAATTATTCAGAGTACTAGACCTTGCACACGAAGCCAACCTAAGCGGTGTTCCCACAACGAAGCGGTATCTCGGTTTCGTTTTCTCAAGGACAACGATCTGACCGTCATTCCAGTGATATTTATTACAAAGACGTTTCCCTTTTTAAATCTCAGAAAGTCGTGGATACGGTGAACCATCTTCGAAATTTATCATACATAACCTGAACAAGATCCCACCACGAAGCTTGTCGATGATCTTGCATCCACCTTCGGGCTCGATCGTTCCGACTTGAATATTGTATGTGGTCCGGTTTCGACTCACGCTACCTGTTTAATGTAACGTATTATCCAAGCGTTCTTCCTCCAAAGGCCTTATATGCGGTTCTGGGTTGACAATTTCTTTGCTCTCAGGAGAGACCATAGCATGCAGCGACTGCGAGGCAAAGCGTGTCTTCATTTCAGGTACCCAACTCTCACAGTATGTATTTCTTAGGGGACTCTCGTTCCAGCCGGAGAAGACATCGAAGCCTTCAGCGTGGACGAAGATGTAGCCTGGGTCTTAATCGTCGAGAAAGAGGTAATAGCACAACTAATATCTTTTAGTGTCATGAAGGTACTGAAAAATCTTTCAGGCAGTTTTTCAGACATTATGTCGGCTGAAGGTATGCAGGAGCGAGTCCATGCCCGGAACAGGGATTCTCATCACAGTCAGTATTCTTCGTAACCAAGCTTGTGGGCTCGAAAATGAGCACCCACTTCCAGGGAAAAGGGTACCCGGATGTAGCTACGCGACACATTGTGAAATCCTTAGCGGACGCCTTGCCCAAAAGGTATTTCCCAATCATACAATTGGCTCCCGGATATCAGCGACCTTTTGAGTATTTAGCGTTCCTATCATGGCCCTCGTAGACGCCGACCCCTTTGGCCTGGATATTCTTTCCGTCTATAAATATGGAAGCCGAGCTATGCAGCACGAGAATGACAAGCTCGCGGCGAGGCGGATCAAGTGGCTTGGGCTCTGGGCCAGCGAATTGGAACGGTTCGTAGATTCACGATGGTTGGTAATGGTGCTCAAAGCTCGGAAATAGATTTGGAATCGCGAAAGACGATCTCCTTCCAATGACGAAGCACGATGAGAAGAAGGTTAGTCGTACACCGGTTCAACCTGGCTCTTGGATATCATTCGTTTTTACCGCAGGCATTGGCGATGCTTCGTCGCGAAAATGTACCTACTCCTGCTAGATGGAAGTGGGTGATGACTGTTTTAACTCTCCTTTCGTTTCGTTGATTTGAATAAAA